>Ga0224495_10000206_pt1 | contig 48024 bp, 48 predicted proteins | sample SF_Jul11_sed_USG_FD_168128 | JGI IMG/M metagenome (GOLD analysis project Ga0224495, IMG submission 168128) | Sediment microbial communities from San Francisco Bay, California, United States - SF_Jul11_sed_USGS_4_1 | ecosystem: Environmental > Aquatic > Marine > Sediment | place: USA: California...
ACCGGTGGATCCCAAATCCCTCATCATGACCGTGCTGGACCTGCTCCCTCCGAGCTATAAGTAAGTTTCACACCAGTTGTTTCGATTTTTCCCCGGATCGACACTCATATATTCAGTCAGATACATTATGGTATAATGCTGAAGAGTGCAATGTGATGCATATGCACTGATGAATTTCATGCTTCATTAAGGAGGCCGGCCATGGAGTTGAATGCTTCATCGAAAGTGAACGACCTGCTGAATCGCTACCCCTTTCTCAAGGACTACCTTGTCGGTTTGAACCCCGAGTTCAAGATGCTCGACAATCCTTTCATGCGCAAGACCGTGGGCAGGATCGCCTCGCTCGGCAAGGTCGCGATGATCGGCGGCATGGACGTGAGGGATCTGCTGAACGGCATTGCCGCGGAGATCAAGAAAAAGACCGGCGAGACCGTTGCCATTTCTGTCAAGGAAGGCGGCGTGAATGAGGACGCTGCGCGCATCGAGACCATGAAGAACATCATTAAGGAACTCCATGCGGGCAAGGATGTGGAAAGCCAAAAGAAGAAGTTCCAGGAGCTGATCAAGGATGTGGCGCCCTGGGAGATCGCCCAGATGGAGCAGCGATTGATCGCCGAGGGCATGCCTGAAACCGAGATCAAGAGCCTCTGCGACGTCCATGTGCAGGTCTTCAAGGAGGCCCTGGAGCACAAGACCGTTCCCGGTTTGCCTGCGGGCCATCCGGTGCACACGCTGATGCTTGAGAACCGCGAAGCAGAAGCGATCCTTGCGGAGATCGACAAGGTCGCCGACTTCCGCGCTGAGAAGGATGTGCTGCTCAAGCTCCTGGACAAACTTGCCGAGATCGACAAACATTTCGTGCGCAAGGAGAACCAGCTTTTTCCGATACTTGAGCAAAAGGGCGTGACCGGGCCTTCCAAGGTCATGTGGGCGCTCCATGACGATATCCGGGGCTTCATCAAGGATGTGCGCAAGCGGGTCTTGGATGGGAACATGGAGCCTGTTGCGCGGCAGGCGCTTGCCAAGATGGTGAACGACATGATCTATAAGGAAGAACACATCCTGTTCCCCATGGCGCTTGAAACACTTTCCGAGGAGGAATGGGTCAAGGCCGCGAAAGGCGAGGAAGAAGCGGGCTACGCGTGGATCAAGCCGGACTCAAAATGGAAGCCGGTCGCGGAATCGTTCCCGCCGCAACTGCTGGCTGAAAGGACCGGCAGCCTGAACCTGGACACAGGTCAGCTCACGCCGGACCAGGTGAACCTGATCCTGACCCACCTGCCGGTCGACATCTCCTTTGTAAATGAGAATGACGAGGTGGCTTACTATTCCGCATCGCCGGAGCGCATCTTTCCCCGGAGCCCCGGGGTCATCGGCAGGAAGGTCCAGAACTGCCATCCACCGAAGAGCGTTGACACGGTCGAAAAGATCCTGGCGTCTTTTAAAGCCGGTACGAAGAGCAGCGCCGAATTCTGGATCCAGATGCGCGGCAGGATGCTCCATATCCGATACTTTGCCGTGCGCGACCAGGCTGGGGTTTATCGCGGCTGCCTGGAAGTGAGCCAGGATATCACGGAGATCCAGAAGCTGACGGGCAACAAGCGGCTGCTGGACTGGGAGTAGAAAAACCTGCATGCCTTTTCACCGCAGAGGACGCGGAGGAAAGCAAGGCATGAAGAATGAATTCTCCGCGCCCTCTGCGTCTTCGGCGGTGAAATCTTTCAGCAGGTTGCTGAAATTATGAATATTCTCATTTGCGGCATGGGAGCGCTCGGGACCGTGTTCGGGGTGCTCCTGAAAGATGCGGGTCACTCTGTATTCGGCCTTGCCAAAGACCGGCAATTGTCCGCCTTGCAGGGGAAGAAGCTCGCGGTGACGGGCATCTGGGGCGGGCACGAGGCAGTGCTGGACCAGGTCGAAAGCTCGATCGAGCCGCTTCGCAGCGTCAATTTTGACCTTGTCGTGCTCACGGTGAAATCCTACGACACGGCCGAGGCAATCGCCGAACTGAAGCCGCTCGTGGGCAGGAATACGCTGGTCATGGTTGCGCAGAACGGCTATGGCAACTACGAGACCGTTGCGCGAGCGGTCGGCAAGGAACATGCGCTGCTGGCACGCGTTATCTTCGGCGTGAAGCTCCTTGCCTTGGCGAGCGCGGAGGTGACGGTGATCGCCGACGCGGTGCGCATCGGTCAGCCGGACAATGCTGTTCCTGAAGCACAGGTGCGGGAGGTCGCCGCCGTGATCAACAGCGCGGGCATCCCTGCGGAATATGCCGCGAACATAACCGCGATCCTGTGGGACAAGATCCTCTACAACGCGGCATTGAACCCGCTGGGAGCTCTGCTCGAATGTACGTATGGTCAGCTTGCCGAAAACCAGGATAGCAGGCTGCTGATGGACCGGGTCATCGACGAGATCTTTCTGGTCGCCGGCGCGCAGGGGATCAGCCTCAACTGGCGTTCAGCCGAGGACTATCGCGTCCATTTTTACGGGAGGCTCGTTCCGCCGACGGCTGTGCACTATCCATCCATGTATCATGACATGAAAGCGGGGAAACGCCTCGAGATCGACGCGTTGAACGGAGCAATCGTCCGGCTTGCCCGGGAGCAGGGCGTCTCTGTACCGGCGAACGAGGTGATCGTGCGTTTGATCCGTGCGAAGGAGGCGCTGCACCGGATATGATCAATGGAACGCCTCCCGATCTTTCCGCTTGACATCACCCCGAAGTTTCACTACAATCGCCCCATCCTTTCCGAAGTTGCAAGACCTGCAGTACCCCCTGAACGTAAGAACGTGGTCAACTTGTTCGCCAGCGGTTTTTGCTGAACGATCGGTGTCCGATCCGCTGGTGATCATCAGCGCGAACGCACGGCCGTGCGTGCGACCCGCTGCCTTGATCGATGCGCGGAGAACGAGCGTATCCTGCATGCCCGCATCCTCTGGCGTCGGGTGTTCACGGGGAACTGCCGCGGTCGGGAGCGCAGGGAGATCCTGCGGACCGGCAGCGCGAAGCACAGGCTCAGGAACGCTACGTTCTGCGGTTAACCTTTTATCGGATCAAAGGAGGTCACATGGGTCTTTCCAGGTATCATCGGTTCGTCATGGTTTTTCTTGTTTTGCCAGCACTCATTCTTTCCGGCTGCGCAGGGCCAAGAAAATTGCAGCAGGCGGAGGAACGCTATGGCACTGATTCAGAAGCCCTGTCCGTATTTCACCGCACGATGGAAGGGGACGGCGGTCTCGGGCTGCGTTTTCCCGGGTATTTGATCGGGATCGAGAAAGCCAAGCGAAGCAAGATCGGCATGCCGGGAAAGTGCGCATGGTATCAACGCAAGGCGACAGCGGATGCGGACGGTCTTGACCGTTCCTATTTCAACGGGAACGATGAATATTATGGGGAGGTAAAAGGCATCCTCGATGATTGCAAAAGAAGTTTTGTCAGCCACATCGTCCAGTATGAGCTCGCCCAGGACCTCCACGGTCTGCCCTTTATACGGGAGCAATTCATTCATAATGCCTACGACAGGACACTGCTGGACCAGCAGGCCTATGATGCCGGGAAGTACGCTCTGCTCACGAAGCTCAAACAGAACATCCGGAACAGGCTGACGGCGGCGCGGACCCAGGAGCCCTATACCCACATCATGGTCTACTCCATGGGATGGAACACCGATCAGCAGGAAGCGCTCCGGAACTACAACAGCCTCTTGTACCTGATGCTGCAGGAGCGGAACGGCCGGCCCTTCAAGCCGCTCTTCATCGGCATTTCCTGGCCGTCGGAATGGAACTGGCCGGTCCTGGAAACCCTGGGACAACTGATCAGCTACGGAACAAAGGCCAATGACGCCGACGAGGTCGGCATGGTTTGGATAAGCCAGCTTCTTCGGCAGGTTCTCATCCCCCTCAAGCAGGAGGAACAGAAGGACGGACATGAGCTGCCGATCATCATGGTGGGCCACAGTTTCGGCGCCCGTGCGATAACAAGCGGGGTCTTCGGATATCCCAGCGCAGCGACAAAGGACCATTCAGCGAAGGATGTCGATCTGGTCATCGGTCTCCAGGGCGCATTTTCCGTTAAACGGTTCATGCAGGAGGTCGGCGGCGAAGGCGGACCATACCGTGATTTCAAGGAATATGCGAACAAGTTCGTGTATACCTGGAGCCGGCATGACACTGCGAACACGAGCGCTTTCTGGTCCCGTCACATCGGAGGGCGGAGCGGTTACAAAGCCACCTGCGGGAACCGGGCGTTCGCGCAGTACGCGATCAAGGCGGATGTCCGGCAGGGGAAGAAGTGCGATGGCGAGTTCTGCGAACACAACAGCGAGGACCTTGAGTATCGCGGCGTTGCGCTTCCCGCGGTGGTGCCTGCGGGCAACACAGCAGCGCCGTGGAAAGACAGCTTTGCCGATCCAACGACGATATCCATCGTTGACGCGACCGAAATGGTCCGCTACGTTCCCTATGCAAAAGGCGGCAAGGCGCATAGCGATATTTATACGCCGGGCATAGCCAATTTCACCTGGGATGTTCTGGTGGACGCGGCCGAGGCGTCCCGCGGCAAGATGGCGCGCTTCAGCAGGGAAGGCGCGTCACTTAATCCCACCGGCGAGGTCGTGAAATAACCGTCTGTCTGATCTGCGGTAACCGCCCCGATTTCAGCGGCTGAGGCAGGGGGGGAGATGCTGCTCCCCTGCCTTAGCTGTCATTTCCTGTCCGTTCGGCCGGGTTTTGCGGGATTTTCAGCTGCCGCTTCTTCATCCGGTTCTTCGCTCTTGAAATCCTCTTTTTAATTTGCTAGATTATCCTCCCGAAACGATACAATCCTGCGAGGTGCCGCCATGTCCGTTCAAAAGATGGAGTTCAAAACCGAAGTAAAAGAGCTGCTCAACCTGATGATCCATTCCCTCTACTCCCACAAGGAGATATTCCTCCGGGAGCTGATCTCGAACGCCTCGGACGCGATCGACAAGGCCCGGCACGAATCGCTCACGAACAAAGAGATTATCGAAGCCTGCGGTGAGTGGAAGATCAAGATCATTCCCGATACAACAGCCGGGACGCTGACGATCAGGGACAACGGCATCGGAATGTCCAGGGACGAGGCCGTGGCGGAGCTCGGAACCATCGCCCACTCGGGCACCCGGGAGTTCATGCAGGCGCTCAAGGATGCTTCGCAAAAGGACAAGCCGGGCCTGATCGGACAATTCGGCGTGGGATTCTATTCAGCATATATGGTGGCTGACAAGGTAGTCGTGGTCTCGCGCAAAGCAACGGAAAAGACGTCCAGTGCCATCAAGTGGGAGTCGATCGCAGATGGATCGTTCACCATCGGGGATGCGGAAAAGGACCGGCCGGGCACTGATGTGATCCTGCACCTCCGGGAGGAGGATAAGAAATACCTGCAGGAGTGGGAGATCCGGGATGTGGTCAGAAAGTATTCCGATTACATCGAGCATCCGGTTGTCATGGACATCACGCGGGAACAGGAAGACCCCGCTGACAAGGAAAAGCGGATCAAGACGACCGAAGAGGAAACGCTCAACTCGCGCAAGGCGATCTGGCTCAAGGACCCGTCGGAGATCAAGCCCGAGGAATATAACGACTTCTACAAGCATGTGTCCCACGATTTTACAGATCCCGCCAAAGTTATTCACTACCGGGCGGAAGGCACTTCGGAATTCACCATGCTTCTCTATGTTCCCCAGCACGCTCCCTACGGTATCCTGTACCGGGATTTCAAGATCGGGCCGATGCTCTATGTGAAGCGCGTCCAGATCATGGACCACTGCGCGGAAGTGCTGCCGGAGTACCTGCGGTTCGTCAAAGGCGTGGTGGATTCCTCTGACCTGCCGTTGAACGTCTCCCGCGAGATCCTGCAGTCGAACCGGCATATCGAGGTAATAAAGAAGAACATCGTCAAGAAGGTGCTCGACACCCTGGCGGAGATGAAAAAGAACGACGCACCGGGCTACGAGAAGTTCCACAAGGAGTTCGGCCGCGTGCTGAAAGAAGGGATCCATTTCGATTTCAGCCGCAAGGAGCAGATCGCCGACCTGCTGCTCTATGCCTCCACCAGGACCGATGCGGGAAAACTCACGACCCTTGACGAGTATGTGAAGAACATGCCGATCGCCCAGGATGCGATCTACTACATCACGGGCAGGCCGGACGAGAATATCCTGCAGTCGCCCTATCTCGAAGCCTTCCGCACAAAAGGGTACGAGGTCCTGATCCTGACCGACGACATCGACGACCTTATCATGCTGGACCTGCAGGAGTACAAGGGCAAGAAGATCAAGTCGGTGATCAAGGGTGATGTGAGCCTGGACAAGGAGAAACAGGCGGAGAAAGAGGCGCAGAAGGGCAAGTTCGAGAAGCTCCTTTCCCGGCTCAAGGACCGGCTGAAGGACGAAGTAAAGGACGTGCGGCTCTCGGGCAGGCTCACGGATTCGGCCTGCTGCCTGGTCGCCGAAGAAGGCGGGCTGGATCCGCAGATGGAAAAGATGCTCAGGTCCATGGGACAGGATGTGCCGTCGCAAAAGCGCATCCTGGAGATCAATGCCGAACACCCGGTATTCGCGGTCATGAACAGCATGGTGGAGCAGGGTGGTTCGGACGAGCAGGTGCAGGAGTATGTCGATCTCTTGTACAACCAGGCGCTTTTGCTCGAAGGGTCGAAGCTCAAGGATCCTGCCGGGTTCGCCCGATCGATCTCGAAGCTGATGGCAGGGGGAGGGAAGAAGTAGGATAAATAATGCAGGCAGGTCCATGTTATTGGAATGACAGCGAATCTTCAAAAATCTCACTTGAATTGCAGATTTGATGTATGCTATAGTTCAGTAGGTGGGATTGTTAATAATAATAGGTGTATTTATGACCAAGAAAAAAGCGTATAAAAGTGATTACATATTTGTGACCCCATCATTTCTGATGGGAATGGGGAGTGTTTTGAATATTGCAGGAAATTATTTTTCTATTTCTCAAGCAGTTACTCCTGAGGATGCGGATTATCGGGCAATCGAATCTGATTGGGGGATTGTGGGCCGTGATATCCTATCGGCTACAGAGCAAATCGAAAACGAACAGACTCGCTCGCAGAAGAGCCGATAACCTACGGACACCATGAAACAAAAAACGGAGCAAACTGTTGATAAAAAAGACGCTAGCAAGAAAGATGATAATGCTAGTGTTCCAATGCCAAAAGAGTTGGAGCCCGTGCTCAAGGACCTGCCTGGGCCAACGCAGCAAAAAATACTGAAAGCTTTTAAAAGTGTCTCAATTCATCAAAGTTTCAGCGGTCCGATTCCTCCCCCCAATATCCTCAAGGGCTACAACGATGTTGTAAAAGATGGTGCCGAGAGAATTATGTCAATGGCTGAGAGGCAATCGAACCACCGGATTACGCTGGAAGATCACGCTATTCGTGAGGAGTTGAGACAAAGTGGACGGGGACAGATATTCGGCTTTGTCTTAGGTATTGTCGGCTTGGGATTGGCAACGTATCTCGCTATATATGGTCATGAAGTGATAGCTGGCGTTTTCGGCACAACAACGATAGTCGGTCTGGTAGCCGTATTCGTTATCGGGAAAAAAGCACAAAAGCAGGAAGAAGAGTAGGGGATTCACTCCTTGAAAATCAAAAAAGCCGGGGAAGCTTCCCCGGCTTTTGCCGTTTTCGCAATGAAATAAACGTTACAACCGCACCGCGACCCCCCGCTCCTTCAGGTATTCCTTCGTCTGCCGGATCGTGTATTCCTTGAAGTGGAAGATCGAGGCCGCCAGGCAGGCGTCGGCCTTTGCCTTCACGAACCCGTCGTAGATATGCTCCAGATTGCCGACGCCGCCGGATGCGATGACCGGGATCGAGACCGCTTCGGACACCGCCCTGGTCAGCTCCAGGTCATATCCGGTCTTCTGTCCATCCTGGTTCATGCTGGTGAGCAGGATCTCTCCCGCCCCATACTCTTCCATCTTTTTTGCCCAGGCAACCGCGTCGATGCCCATGGGCTTTCTGCCGCCGTGAGTATACACTTCCCACATTGCGGATTGCGGATTGCCGATTGCGGATTCAGACAGGAACAAATCCTTATACTTCGGATCGTCGGCCCATTTGAGGGGCGGCTTGAAATCCGGGTCATGAGCGACGACGCGTTTGGCGTCTATGGCCACGACAATGCACTGGGAACCGAAGCGGTTGGACGCGGCTTTGATGAACTCGGGATCAAGGACCGCGGTGGTGTTGATCGAGACCTTGTCCGCGCCGGCAAGCAGCAGGTTCCGGATGTCGTCGAGCACTTTGATGCCGCCGCCCACAGTGAGGGGCATGAAGACCTGCTCCGCGGTCCTGCGCACCACGTCAAGGATGATGCCCCGCTCCTCATGAGAGGCGGTGATATCCAGGAACGTGAGCTCGTCGGCGCCCTGTTCGTCATAAGCCTTGGCGATCTCCACCGGGTCTCCGGCGTCGCGCAGGTTCACGAAGCTCACGCCTTTGACCACGCGGCCGGCTTTCACATCCAGGCAGGGAATGATACGTTTTGTCAGCATAGGAAGGTCACCATCCGATAGCGAATATCCTGTTCTCCCAGCATTTATTCTTCCCCGGTTTTGAACCGCATGCTCAGGAGAGGTATGTTTCTGAGCAATGGGGCCGAGAGCAGGTAAAGGAGCAACCCGACCGCGTCCGCGCCGAGATCAAGGAGAGAAAAGTTCCTTTGAGGAAGAAAGTATTGAGCGATCTCTATCGCAAGTCCGTAGCCAAGAAGCGAGATCGCCTTGAGCCCGAGGAAATCCTTTTTTGGCCAGGAAAAGTCCACGAGCAGCGCAAGCGTGTAAAACGCGGCCAGATGGTTGATCTTGTCATTAATGTCCTTTGCGACCGGGACCTGCATGTTTGTTGTCGCGAGAAAGGAAATCGCGCATAAGGTTATTGCCAACATCACCCGATAGAGAAGGACCAGTTGTGATTTCCTCATAATGACTGACAAGCGGTTTCACCGCGCGCATTGACTGTCGTTCATCTTGACGAAATCAATTGCCTCGCGAAGGTTCAGTGAGCCGCTGTAGATCGCTTTGCCCGTGATCACGCCGGAGACGCCGGCATGGCGCACCGTGAGCAGGTTCTCGATGTCCTTCATGGTGTGCACGCCGCCCGAGGCGATGACCGGGATGTGCAGCGCCTTTGCCAGGTCGCGGGTCGCCTCGACGTTCGGGCCGGAGAGCATGCCGTCCCGCTTGATATCCGTGTAGATGATCGCGATGACGCCATGCTCCTGCATCTGGACCGCCAGGTCGACCGCTTTCACCTTCGTGACCTCGGCCCATCCCTTGATTGCCACCAGGCCCTCTTTCGCGTCGATGCCCACAATGATCTTGCCCGGAAACGCCTTGCAGGCCTCCTGCACAAAGGCCGGGTTCTCGATGGCCGCGGTGCCAAGGATGATGCGATCGATGCCGATCGAGACCAGGGAGAGGATCGTGGCCATGTCGCGGATCCCGCCGCCCACTTCGATGGGGATCCTGATGGCCTGCCGGATCGCCTTGATGGCGTCCAGGTTCTTGGGTACGCCGGCAAAGGCGCCGTTCAGGTCCACCACGTGCAGGAGCTCCGCACCCTGAGACTCCCAGTGCTTTGCCATGGCGCCGGGGTCCTCGCCGTAGACCGTGGCTTTGTCCATGAGCCCCTGCTGGAGCCGGACGCATTTGCCTTCTTTAAGATCGATCGCGGGTATGATAAGCATGTAAACCTCGGTAGCCGGTAGCCTGTTGCCGGTAGCCTGGAAATAAAAAGCGGTTGGTTTCCCGGCTACTGGACCCTGGCTACAGGACCCTATCCTTTTTGTTCTCCAAAACGCTTAAGAATCGCAAGTCCCAGCGCCTGGCTCTTTTCCGGATGGAACTGGGTCGCGAAGATGTTGTCCTTCCAGACGCTTGAAACGAATTCTGTCCCATAGTCGGTTGTTGTGGCGATGACTCCCTTGTCCTCAGGCACCACATGGAAGGAGTGGACAAAGTAAAAATGGCTGTTGTCCGGAACGTCCGCAAGGGCCGGTGGCCGGCGCTTGATGGACACCGAGTTCCAGCCCATGTGCGGGATCTTCAGGTCCTTGTACTCGGGACCTTTGAAGCGAATAACCTTGCCTTTGATTATGTCCAGGCCTTTTGACAGGCCGAACTCCTCGCTCTCGGTGAACAGAAGTTGAAGCCCCAGGCAGATGCCGAGGAAGGGCTTGCCCGAAGCGATGCTCTTCTGCACCGCGTCGATCAAACCGTACTCCTCAAGGTTCCGCATGCAGTCCGGGAACGCGCCGACGCCCGGCAGCACGACCTTGGAAGCGTCGAGGATCGTATGGGGCTCGCGGGTCACCACTGCCTCGCGGCCCATGCGCTCGAAGCCTTTCTGCACGCTTCGCAGGTTTCCCATTCCGTAATCGATGATAGCAATCATAACAGCCCTTTTGACACTGATGACACTGACAAATCCTGTGAACAGGTCGGTCTTTTCATAGTGTTCTTCAGTGTCCTCAGTGTCGAAAACTTCTAGATTTTGCCCTTCGTCGACAGCACTCCCTTGATCCGCCGATCGACCGTGGTCGCCTGGTCCAGGGCGCGTCCGAAGGCCTTGAAGATCCCTTCCAGCATGTGGTGCACGTCACGTCCGTAGAACAGGTTGATGTGCAGGTTCATGCCCGCGTGGTTGGCGACGGACTGGAAAAAATCCTCGGCAAGGCCGGGATCGAAGTCCTTGAGCTTGTACTTTTTCGGCAGGTCGACGTTGTACACGAGGAACGGCCTGCCCGAAAGGTCCAGCACCACCTGCGCCAGGGTCTCGTCCATGGGCACGGTGGCCTCGCCGTAGCGCCGGATGCCCTTGCTGTCTCCCAGGGCCTTCTTGAGCGCCTGGCCGAACGCGATCCCCAGGTCCTCGACCGAGTGATGGTCGTCGATGTGCGTATCGCCCTTTGCCTTGAGGGTCAGGTCAAAGAACCCGTGCTTGGCGATGTGCGAGAACATGTGGTCCATAAACGGCACGCCGGTCTTGATGCTGTACACGCCGGTGCCGTCCAGGTCCAGGGTGATCCTGATGTCGGTCTCTTTGGTCTTTCGGTCGATCGTTGTTTTACGGGCCATAGAACCCCCAAAAAATCAAGAGCAGGATTATTATGAACAAGGATTAATAGGATTAAGGATCAGAGGTCGTAATCCTGCTAATCCTCTAATCCGGGGCTGCTGTATTAATCCTTGCTTAAGATGCTTCTCAGGTTCTTCAGGAATTCTCTGTTCTGCGCCGGTGTTCCGATGGTCACCCGCAGGCAGCCTTTGAGCGGGCCCGGGCGGTCGAGGTTCTTCACCAGGATGCCGCGCTTCTTGAGCGCCTGAAAGACCTTGGTTGCGTCCTTCTCGATCCAGATCAGCAGAAAGTTCGTTTCCGAAGGAAAGGGGGTGACCCCCGGAGTCCTGAGAAGGGCCTGGTACAGCTTCGTGCGCTCTGCAACAAGGACCGCGATCTGCTGGTCCAGCACCTTGCGCTGCCTGAGCGCTGCGAGCCCGGCTGCCTGGGAAAGCGCATTGATGTTGTAGGGCAGCCTGACCTTGTTCAACTCGTCAACAACGGCCGGTGCTGCCGTGAGAACGCCGATCCTGAGCCCCGCGAGGCCGATCTTGGACAGCGTGCGCAGGACGATCATGTTCGGATGCTTGGAGAGCTGCGGGAGCCACGATCTGCCAGAAAAACTGTAGTAGGCCTCGTCGATCACCACGGCCGCGTTCACGTTGAGCAGGACCTTGCGGACCGCATCGTCGGAATAGCGGTTGCCGGTCGGGTTGTTCGGGCTGGCGAGAAAGACCACTCGTGCACCGGTCTGGCGCGCTTTTTTAATGACCGCGTCCGCGTCAAGATCGAACTCCCCGGTCAGCGGCACGGTCACGACATCCTGGGACAGCGCCCGCGCAGTGATCTCATACATTGCAAAGGTCGGCGACGGGGCAAGCACCGGCCCGCCAAAGGCGAGAATGATCGCCTGGATCAGTTCGTCGGACCCGTTGCCCAGGAGCATCCGGTCCGGCCGAATGTTCCACATCGCGCCGATCGCAGACTTCAGCTTCTTTGCCGTCGGATCGGGATAGAGGTTCAGCGGTGCAGAGGAAAGCGAGGCTGCCAGCTCCCGCCGGGCCGCGGAGGGAAGCGGGTAGGGGTTCTCCATCGCATCGAGCTTGATGCGCACCGGGGTCTCGTCGACATGGTAGGCTTTGAGCGCCCGTACCGCGGGTTTGACGAGCCCGACGACGGCTGATGATGATCTCTTCATGGAACGATAATATACCGGAAAGGAAGGGGGGGTACAAGGGGAAAAAGGTCGCCTGCCGCAGGTATCGCCTGTGAATAAAAAAGGCAGGTTCCCCGGGGGAACCTGCCTTTTTGCGAGGTCGTCTTGGTTACTACGCCTTTACGACATTCGCCGCTTTCGGGCCCTTGGGGCTGTCTTCGACATCGAACGTCACAGCCTGACCTTCGGCCAGCGACTTGAAGCCGCTGTCCTGGATCGCGGAAAAGTGGACAAACACATCACTGCCGTCCTCGCTTGCAATGAAGCCAAAACCCTTGGCGTCATTGAACCACTTCACGGTTCCTTTTGCCATGTTCGCGCTACCTCCTTCCGTGAAATTTGACGCGTGCGGAGTCTGTCCACAAAAAAAAACCACAAAGCGTGGAGCTTTGCGGCCTGTTAGAACGACAAAGACTTCCGAACGACGGATTATAATCGCATTGCCTTGCGGAAAAGTCAAGCACATTTTTTCGGTCAGCGGGACCTCCTGCTTGCACCGGTCACCAGACTTCTTCGTCCTCTTTGCGCCACGCGGGATCGACGAGGCAGATAAACACCAGGTCCCGGGTTCCGGGGTTGTGTATCTGCTGTTTCGCGCCGGGCGGGATATAGACCGTATCCCCGGGAAGGACCGGAGATGTCTCGCCATCGATATGCATGATCCCTTCGCCTTCCATGATAAAATAGACCTCCGAGGTGGTGAGCCGGTGCAGGCGCGTGGTCACTCCCGGCCGAACGATCGCGTGCGCAAGGCTGTAGCGGAGTTTTAGGTCCGCCTTGTCCGGATGGAGCAGCTCGCGGAGGATGCTGTTGTCGCCGGCTATGAATTCCGGGCACTCCGTAAGACGACGAATGAGCATGATCTTCCTTTTCAACTTCAGGCGTTCAGGCTTCCGGTTCACTGTCCTTGATGACCCTGGCCACGACCTCTCCCAATTCCCGTATGCGGTAGGGTTTGCTTACCATACCTTTAAAGCCGTAAGCCTGGAAATCAGCCATGATCGGGTCCTGAGAATAACCGCTCGAAACGATCGCTTTCACCTCGGGGTCCAGCTCCCGGATGCGGGCGACCGTGTCCTGGCCTCCCATGCCGCCGGGAATGGTAAGGTCCATGATCACCGCATCAAAGGGTGCGCCTGACTCGCGTGCCGCGAAGTAGCTTTCGATAGCCTCGCTTCCGTCGCTTACCGCGGTCACGGTATACCCCAGCCGTGTCAGCATATCAGCGGTCGTGTCGCGCATGTCCGCGTCATCGTCCATGATCAGCACCCTGCCCGATCCCTGCGCGATCTTGCCGGCCCGCGAGGGCGGGGCGGCCTTGCTTTCCGAGGCCGGGAGGAACAGGGAAAATTGCGCGCCCTTGCCGAGTTCCGACGTGACCGTGATGTGACCGTCATGGCGCCGGATGATCGAAAAGGTCGCTGCCAGTCCGAGACCGCTTCCCTTCTGCTTGGTGGTGAAGTAAGGATCGAAAATCTTCGGCAAGTGCTCTTTCGGGATGCCCGTGCCCTCATCGCTTATTGTTACCTTGACGTATCTGCCTGCTTTGAGCGGAGGTGCATCACGCTCCCCGATGTTTACGTTCTCGCCGACGATGCGGATGATCCCGCCGTCGGGCATGGCCTGGTCCGCGTTGATCAGGATATTGCTGAAGACCTGCATCATCTGTCCCTCATCGGCGTCCACGGCCCAAAGGTCAGCGGGAAGCGAAAGCTCATGCAGGACCCGGGAGCCGTGGAGCGAGAAACCCGCGGCCTCGGCTATGACCGCGGAAAGCGAGGTCGGGCGCTTCACCGGCGCACCGCCGCGGGAGAAGGTGAGCAGCTGCTGGGTAAGCTCCTGGGCGCGGATCGACGCGCTCTCGGCCTTGGTCAGCTGGGTATAGGCCCGGCTTCCCGGATCGACATCGATCATCGCCATGGAGATATTGCCCATGATGGCACCGAGGAGATTGTTGAAGTCATGGGCGATCCCGCCGGCCAGCAGTCCAAGGGATTCGAGCTTTTGGATCCGGGCGAGTTCTCCCTCCATGCGGACACGCTCGGCGATCTCGAACTGCAGATGCTGGTTCGCTTCCTGGAGTTCCGAGGTGCGCTCGTCGACCAGACATTCGAGCTGCTCCCGGTGGCGGTTCAGTTCTTCCTCGCTCCGCTTCCGGCTCGTGATGTCCCGGATGATGCTGATCATGGCAATGGGCGTGCCTTGTGCATTGTTCACCAGTGACGTGGAGAGCCAGATCGGGAAGTCATGGCCGTCCTTGTGATGGACGAGTACCTCGCCGCTCCACCGGCCTTTTTCCCGAAGCGCCGGAAGGATCTCATCGCTGGCAAAGCCGGCGTCCACGTTCAGATGGTCTACCTGCGTGCCTGTAAGTTCGTCAGAGCTGTAACCGTATATTTCCTCAACAGCCTTGTTGGAATAAATGATATGCCCGTTCAGGTCAACGATCTGAACACCATCCATGGCCTCTTCGATGGCCGTAGAGAAAAGCTTCAGGTTCTCTTCAAAACGTTTATGCTCGGTGATATCCCGGACAGCTTCAATGCCCGCAACGATCTCACCCCGCGCGTTCCGGAGGGGTGCTGAATTGATCTCGATGTGGATGGTCCCGCGCTCACTGCTGCGGGTCTTTTCCAGGGTGTGCATCCGGCCGTCCGCACAGGAGCGGGCTACCGGACATTCGGGACAAAGGCTGGTCCGGTTGGAATAGGCCTCATAGCAGGTCTTGCCGAGATGGTCTCCCACAAGGGCCTTGTGCACCTGGTTCTGATAGAGGATGCGGTAGTTGCGGTCCTGGATGCTGATCCCGTCGGGGATCGCGGCGATGACCGCCTCGGACCGGGCTTTCTCGTCCTCCAGATTGGCAAGCGCGGTGCGGAGCCTTTCTTCCGCTCGCTTGCGGCGGGCCAGCGTACTGCTGATCACGGTGCCGAAGAGGAAAAAGGAGAGGAGGACAAATAAGCGGAAATAAAGTTCGTGGGGAGATATTTCGGTGATAAGTGATTCGATGAACGTGCCGACGCCGAAGACCCAGGCGTCTATGGCAGCGTCCATGATCCAAACGCCGATCGCGCCAAGAAGGGACAGCAGTACGACCTTGTCTTCATAGCGAATCTTGGGATGTTTCATGAGCAGACCTCGTGCTCCGGAGGAAGGTACGAGGAAGTCTATCGCAGCATGGAGCGTTTGTCAACGGAAAGCGGAGATCGCGAAAGCGGAGATCGAGGCAGGGCTCCGGCCGCGTGTTGACCAGAAAAAACGCGAGAGGTGCCCTCGTGAAGAACACCCCTCGCGGTTACCGGATTCCCTGTTTGCGGTAGGGACAGCGCATGGATGCGCGAACCCTTCTATTTCATTGCCTGCAGGTTCTGGATTTCCTGGCGGATCTGGATGGCGTCAGGCGCTCCCGGTGCCAGAGCGAGATATTTTTCGAACATCTTGATGCCTTCGGCACGCCGGTTCAGATCAAAGGCGAGCACGACTCCCGAGTTCCTGTTGGCGTTAATATGGTCGGGTTTGAGCTTCAGGGCTTTCCGGTACTCCTCCAGCGCTTTCTCCGGCTGGCCCACGCCGCGGTAGCAGGTTCCCATGTCGACACGGACATCAACATTCTTGGGATCGATCTCCAGGGAGCGCTGATAGGAAATGATGGCGTCGGAGAATCGCTGGGCGTCCATCTGTGCATTGCCCAGGGCTATCCAGCCGTTGGCGTTCTTCGGGTTCTCCCTGACCAGCGCCTCAAGGTGTTTGATCTCCTCGGCGCTTTTGACCATCACCGGCGGAGCGACGATCTGGCTGCCCTGTCCTGCCTGGCCCTGGCCCCACTGTGATGATTGCTGCTGCTTGCAGCCGGAAAGCATCGGAAGGAACATGAAAATCGTTGCAACGATCATGACACGTTTCAGCATCTGGTGGAACCTCCTGGAGCGCGGAGCATTGTCAGGCGTCCGCGAATATTGGGGACTTATACCATGAATTCCCCGGGTTTGTCAATTTGCGGAAGTCAGTAACAGAAGTCGGCAGCACATGAATATGACGGAAGAACTGTGCCGGTTGCGCCATCTGCGCAGGTCATCAGCCGTGACTGAAAAATGACCGAAATACCAAGGGAACCAAGGGATATGTCAAGAAAAGATATTGACAAACAGAGTTCCCTCGGGTATATTCTTCAACAAGCAGGCGTCGCTACCACTACACATACACTACATCTAGCCATCACAACCCCAGGTCGCACGACTTAACCCAACGAATACAAACACATCGCATTCAAATCGAAAGGTAGTACACAGCGTAGATACGACAGTCAGATGCAGGCAGTAAAGACACGCGATGCGTGGTCCTCCGGACCCTATCTCGCCTAGCCTGAATCCGCCAATTTTCGGGAGTATAACGAAACCAGTCCCTTCCACCCCCTCATATCTGCGCCTCCGCCGCTGTGCGGCCCATGGCGCCCCAAGGAGCACAAAGGAGTAGTACACATGAACCTCGTAGAACTCAAAGGAAAGAACATCGCCGAGCTTACGGATATGGCCAACGAGCTCAAGGTAGAAGGCGCCAGCGGCATGCGCAAGCAGGACCTGATCTTCGCCATTCTGAACGCCCAGACCGAGAAGAACGGCATGATCTTCGGAGAGGGGGTCCTTGAGACCCTGCCCGACGGATTCGGGTTCCTCCGGGCTCCTGATTACAACTATCTGCCGGGTCCCGACGACATCTATGTGTCCCCGTCCCAGATACGGCGGTTCAACATCCGGACCGGGGATACGGTGTCCGGCCAGATACGGCCTCCCAAGGAAGGCGAACGCTATTTCGCCCTTCTCAAGGTCGATCACATCAACTATGAAGATCCCGAGATATCGCGTACCAAGATCCTCTTTGACAACCTTACGCCCTACTACCCTGACCGCAAGATCAAGCTGGAGAATGCGCCGACCGACTACACCACGCGCGCCATGGACCTGGTCGCGCCCATCGGCATGGGCCAGCGCGGCATGATCGTGGCGCCGCCCCGTACCGGCAAGACCATGCTGCTCCAGTCCGTGGCCAAGGCGATAACGAAGAACCATCCCGATATCAAGCTCATTGTCCTGCTGATCGACGAGCGGCCCGAGGAGGTGACCGACTGGGCGCGCCAGGTGAAGGCCGAGATCATCAGTTCCACCTTCGACGAGCCGCCCCAGCGCCATGTGCAGGTCGCGGATATGGTGAGCGAGCGGGCCAAGCGTCTGGTGGAACATAAGAAAGATGTCGTGATCCTGCTTGACAGCATCACCCGCCTGGCGCGGGCGCACAACGCCATCATCCCGGCCTCGGGCAAGGTGCTTTCCGGCGGTCTTGATGCGAATGCCCTGCAGCGGCCCAAGCGGTTCTTTGGCGCCGCCCGGAACATCGAGGACGGCGGCAGCCTGACCATTCTGGCGACGGCGCTCGTCGACACGGGTTCCCGCATGGACGACGTGATCTTCGAAGAGTTCAAGGGCACCGGCAACATGGAGCTCCATCTTGACCGGAAACTCATGGACAAGCGCGTGTTCCCGGCCATCGACATCAATGCTTCCGGCACCCGGAAGGAAGAGCTGCTCGTGGACAAGGACGATCTGAACCGGATGTGGATCCTCCGGAAGGTCCTGAACCCCCTGTCCACGGTCGAAAGCATGGAGTTCCTGCTGGACAAGCTGAAACAGCAGAAGACCAACCGGGACTTTTTGGATTCCATGAACCGGTAGGGATCCGCGCTGCCGCATGATTTTTTGCTTGTTTTTTGAAAGGGTTTTAGGTAATATTACGGCTCTGCGCTCCTGTCCTTCCCTGGAATCCAGACGCGAGGGATCGGGAGAGCCGATAGTCTGCTGTACCCGCTTTTGAGGAGGAACACCATGAAACAGGATCTGCATCCCAACTACAAGGTCACGACCATTCACTGCGCCTGCGGCACGTCTTTCGAGACCCGTTCCACGCAGGGAACCACGGTAAAGCTCGATATCTGCTCGAACTGCCATCCCTTTTTCACCGGCAAGCAGAAACTGATCGATACCGAGGGACGCGTCGACAAGTTCCGCAAGAAGTACAACAAGGCCTAGTACGGCAGCGACCCTTCCGAAGCACGACCACCCCACCACGAGGTCCAGGCATTGTCCGAAAAACTGTCCATAGGCGGTCAGGCGGTGATCGAGGGCGTGATGATGCGTTCTCCGCACGCCTTTACCGTTGCCGTTCGCAGGGGAGGAAGGCCTGACGGATCGATCGCCCTGCTCAAGGAGACGATCCGGCCCATCGGGGACCGTTTCCCCCTGCTCAAGAAGAAGGTGCTTCGCGGTTCCGTGACGCTCTTCGAAGCGCTCTGGCTCGGGATCCGTGCGCTCAATTTCTCGGCGAACGAGGCATTGGAGAGCGAGGACGGCAAGAAGGAGGAGATCAGCCCTCTCGCCATGATGGGGACAATGGTCCTTGCCCTGGCTTTCTCGCTCGGTCTTTTCCTGGGGCTGCCCCTGCTCTTGACCCATCTGCTGGGCTCCCAATATGCGGCATTCAAGGGGAACGTGCTGTTCAACCTGACCGACGGCGCGATCCGGGTGACGCTCTTCCTCGGGTATGTCTCCGGCATCTCGTTCATGAAGGACATCCGCCGGGTATTCCAGTACCACGGCGCGGAGCATAAAGTGATCGGCGCGTTCGAGTCGGGGGTCCCGTTGACGGTGGAGAACGCAAGGACCTACTCCCGCATCCATCCGCGTTGCGGCACCAGTTTTTTGATGGTGGTCATCGTGCTTTCCATCCTGCTGTTCTCCCTGATCCCCGCCGGATGGCCGCTCTGGGCAAAGGGAGTTTCCCGCATCATGCTCATGCCGCTTATTGCCGGGCTGTCCTATGAGTTCATCAAGTGGAGTGCATGCAAACGGGACAACCGTGTTGTGGAAGCATTGATGCTGCCGGGACTGCTCCTGCAGCGTCTCACAACGCGGGAGCCGTCGGATGATCAAATAGAAGTGGCCATCAGGGCCATGGACGAGGCCCTTGCCATGGAACCCCGCTGACGCGGGGTTTTTTGTTGGAACATCATTATGGGGAGGGCGGGTTGTAAACCCGCCTCTGCACTTTATCGGCTATGTTTAAAAAACTCGAAGCTGTTGCGGGAAAATACGACGAACTGACGCGGCTCCTGGCCGATCCCTCGGTAGCCGCCGACCACCAGAAGTACCAGAAGTACTCCAAGGAACGGTCGGATATCGAGGATGTGGTCCTGCAGTACCGGGCCTATCGGGACGTCCTGCGCCAGATCAAGGAAGCCACGGAGATCAGCCAGGACAAGTCCGCAGATCCGGAAATGCGGTCCATGGCGGATTCCGAGCTCAAGGACCTTGAGCCCCGGGTCCCGCTGATGGAACAGGAACTGCGGCTGCTGCTGGTGCCGAAGGATCCCCGTGACGACAAGAACATCTTCCTCGAGATCCGGGCGGGCGCGGGCGGCGACGAGGCCGGGCTGTTCGCTGCGGAACTGTTCCGGATGTACTCCCGCTATGCCGAGAAGAAGCGCTGGAAGGTCACGTTGCTCGATATGAGCACTACCGGCGTGGGCGGCGCAAAAGAGATCGTTGCCCAGATCCAGGGCAAGGGTGTGTTCAGCCGTCTCAAGTACGAGAGCGGTGTCCACCGGGTGCAGCGCGTACCCGCCACGGAATCCGCGGGCAGGATTCACACATCGACCGTGACCGTTGCCGTGATCCCCGAAGCCGAGGATGTGGACGTCCAGATCGAGCAGAAGGACCTTCGCATCGATACCTACTGCTCTTCCGGTCCCGGCGGCCAGAGCGTGAACACGACCTATTCTGCGGTCCGCATCACCCATATTCCCACGGGCGAGGTGGTGGCCTGCCAGGACGAGCGTTCCCAGCTCAAGAACCGTGAAAAGGCCATGAAGATCCTCAAATCGAGGATCCTTGAGAAAGAGCGGGAAAAGCGCGAGGCCGAGCAGGCCGCGGAGCGGAAGTCCCAGGTGGGCACCGGCGACCGCAGCGAGAAGATCAGGACCTACAATTTTCCCCAGAGCCGGGTGACGGACCATCGGGTAGGCGTGTCGCTCTACAAGATCGACGCGGTCATGGATGGCGATATCGACGAGTTCATCGACGGCCTGACCGCACATGACAACGCGGAGCGGCTGCAGCAGATGGAAGTGAAGTGATCAAATTGCGGATTTCGGATTGCGGATTGCAGATTGAACTGAAAAATCCGAAATCTACAATCCGCAATCCGCAATCGAACGTGACCATATCTGAGATCATAGCAACGGCGGCTGCCCGGCTGGCGGCGCACAAGATCGAGAACAGCCGGCTTGATGCCGAAGTGCTTCTCGGTCATGTCCTGAACCGGGACCGTGCGTGGCTTATCGCCCACTACCCGGACCAGATCAGCGACAGCGAGATGCAGTACTACGAACACCTGGTCGAACGCAGGGCGGTCCGCGAACCGCTTCAATACATCACCGCGAAGCAGGAGTTTTGGGGCCTGGACTTCCTGGTTACTCCCGATGTCCTGATCCCCCGGCCCGAGACGGAACTGGTGGTGGAAAACGCGCGTTCCCTTTTGCGGGATGCGCTGCGGCCGGTGGTCATCGATCTTTGCACCGGATCGGGCTGTATCGCCATCTGCCTGGCCCGTGAGCTGACCACTGCCCGGATCTTTGCGACCGACCGTTCGGCTGAAGCGCTGACCGTGGCACGGACCAATGCCAACCATCATGGCGTTGAGCAGCGGATACGGTTCATCGAAGGAGACCTGTTCGGCCCCTTGAACGTGGCGGATATGGACGGCTCAGTCAGCGTCATTACGGCGAATCCGCCTTACGTGCCGATCGGCGATATGGCGGGTCTCCAGCCGGAGGTGCGGGACTTCGAACCGGAGCTGGCGCTCCTGGCCGGACCCGAGGGTACCGAGGTTGCGGGAAGGATCATTTCCGAGGCTCCGCGGTATCTGCGCTCAGGCGGCAGCCTTGTCATGGAATTCGGCATGGGACAGGCCGGGGTGCTGCGGGGGATGGCGGACAGAACTGGTGCTTACTCGACAATCGATGTTCTTAAGGATCTGGCAGGGATCGATCGGGTCCTTGTCGCGGCAAAGAAGCAAAATTTTGATACGGATGCACGCTGATGGACACGGATGGAGGCATATCAAGGATCCAGGATGTTGATGCATCCGTGCGCATCGGTGTATATCCGCGGCCGACAGGTTTGAAGTTATGAAAAGTATTGTCATCAACGGCGGCAGAAAGTTGTCCGGCGAGGTTTCGATCAGCGGATCGAAGAACGCGGCGCTGCCGATCATCGCGGCTTCGCTCTTGTGCGAGGGCGAACACCGTATCGCAAATGTCCCGTCGCTGGTGGACGTGAAGACCCTTGCGAAGATCATGCGCAACATGGGAGTTTCCGTTGAGCTGACGGACCACGAGGCGGTCATTGATTCGACCAGGCTCGCAAGTCCCGAGGCTCCCTATGACCTTGTCCGTACCATGCGCGCGTCGGTCCTGGTGCTGGGTCCGCTCGTGGCGCGCTTTGGCAAGGCCCGGGTCTCCCTGCCAGGCGGCTGCGCCATCGGCGCCCGGCCGGTGAACCTGCATATCATGGGGCTCGAAAAAATGGGCGCCGAGGTCTCGATCGAACACGGCTATATCGAAGCGAAGGCAAAACGGCTCAGCGGGGCCCAGATCTATTTCGATATTGTGACCGTAACCGGCACCGAGAACCTGATGATGGCGGCTGCTCTGGCGGACGGCGAGACGGTCCTGGAGAACGCGGCAAAAGAACCGGAGGTCGTCGATCTCGCGAACGCACTGATCCAGATGGGTGCGCGGATCGAAGGCGCGGGGACCGATATCATCAGGATCAAGGGTGTTGAGAAGCTCCGTCCCATGGATCACCGGGTGCTACCCGATCGTATCGAGACCGGAACATTCATCATTGCCGGCGCGATCACCAGCGGGAATATCGTTATCAGGAACTGCGCGCCCCAGCATCTGGACGCGCTCCTGTCAAAGGTCTCAGAGGCCGGCGCGCAGATCGCGGTCGACAAGGATATTATCAGGGTCACGGGGACCGGCGGCATCAAACCGGTGAACGTCAAGACCCTGCCGCATCCGGGATTTCCCACGGACATGCAGGCCCAGATCATGAGCCTCATGTGCCTGGCCAGGGGCACGAGCGTCATCAATGAGACGATCTTCGAGAACCGGTTCACCCACGTTGCGGAACTGCGGCGCATGGGCGCGGACATCGTGATCGAGGGCGGCAGCGCCATTGTCAAGGGCGTGCCGAAGCTTCTGGGCGCTCCGGTCATGGCAACGGACCTGCGGGCGAGCGCATCGCTCATCCTCGCAGGCTTGGCTGCCGAGGGACAGACCGTGATATCGCGCATCTATCACCTGGACCGCGGATACGAGGACATCGAAGGGAAACTGTCGGCGCTGGGAGCGGACGTTAAGAGAGTCTGAAGCAATTGCGGATTGCGGAATGCGGATTAAAATCCGCAATCCGAAATCCGAAATGGGAAGGGTTTTATGAAGATCATCGATTCGCAGCAAAAGGACATCCAGGCCGAGCTCAAGCGCATCATCAACCGCGGCGAGTCCGCTACGGAAGAAGTAGCCGTGACGGTCAAGGAGGTCGTGGAGCGCGTGCGCAAGGAAGGGGACCCCGCGGTCCTGGAGTACACCGAGAAGTTCGACCGCGTGACGCTGACCCTGAAGGACATCCGGGTCACTCCTGAGGAGATCAAGGACGCCTATGCCAAGGTCGACCTGAAAAAGGTCGACGCCTTGAAGCTCGCGGCGCAGAACATCCGGACCTTCCATGAAAAGCAGAAGATCACTTCCTGGGTCAGCCAGGAGGCTGACGGGGTCATTCTCGGCCAGCTTGCCCGACCCATCAGGAGCGCCGGTGTCTACGTGCCCGGCGGCAAGGCCTGCTATCCTTCGTCGGTGCTGATGAACGTGATCCCGGCCAAGGTCGCCGGAGTGGAGCAGCTGGTGATGTGCTCGCCCGTGCCGGGCGGGATCATGAATCCCTATATTCTCGTGGCAGCGGACATTGCCGGCGTTTCGGAGATCTACAAGATCGGCGGAGCCCAGGCGATCGCGGCCATGGCCTATGGAACTGCCACGATCCCGAAAGTTGACAAGATCGTCGGTCCGGGGAACATCTATGTGGCAACGGCAAAACGCTATGTCTTCGGCCAGGTGGACATCGACATGATCGCCGGGCCGAGCGAAGTGCTGGTCATTGCCGATGAAAGCGCGGACCCGGTGTTCGTTGCTTCGGACCTTCTCTCCCAGGCGGAGCATGATGAGCTGGCCTCGGCCATCCTGGTCACGCCGTCGCGCGCGCTTGCTGATAAGGTGGACGCGGAAGTGGACCGCCAGATGGCGAGCCTCATCAGGAAAGAGATCGCCCGCAAGGCCATCGACCGGTTCGGCATGATCGTGCTCGTCAAGGACCTTGCCGAGGCCGCTGACGTTTCCAACTCCATCGCGCCGGAACACCTGGAGCTGTCCGTTGAGAAGCCCTTCGAACTGCTGAGCCTTGTCAAGAACGCCGGCGCGATATTCCTGGGCCACTACACGCCCGAGTCCGTGGGCGATTACGTCGCCGGGCCGAACCACGTGCTTCCCACGGGCGGCACGGCCCGGTTCTTCTCGCCGCTTTCCACGGACAGCTTTATGAAGAAGTCCAGCCTGCTGTTCTATACCAAAGAGGGGCTGGACAAGGTGGGCGAGGCAGTGATGCAGATCGCCGATGTGGAGGGCCTGGAAGCGCACGGGAATACCATCAAGGTGAGGATGGGAAAGCGCTGATCTGCAACCACAGATGAACACGGGTACGGCGTTGCCGTACACACCGATAATCCTTACGACCGTGTTAATCCGTGGTTATAATTGACTTCATCTGTGTTAATCTGTGGTTCCTGGGGAGTGTAAAATGTCTATAAAATCGAAAAAGAAAATTACCAAGCCTGCGGTTGCGCCTTTCGGCCAGCGGCTCAAGCTCGGCCTGCCCAAGGGCAGTTTGCAGGAGTCCACGTTCAAGCTCTTCGGCAAGGCGGGATATCGGCTCCAGGTGAGCTCACGGAGCTACTATCCGTCGATAGACGATCCGGACATCGACTGCATCATGGTCCGGGCGCAGGAAATGGCCAGGTATGTGGACAGCGGGATCTTCGATGTGGGCCTCACGGGCAAGGACTGGATCCTGGAGCAGAACGCAGACGTGGTGGAGGTTGCGGAGCTGCGCTATGCCAAGGGCGGCCTGAATCCGGTGCGCTGGGTCGTTGCCGTGCCCGAGGATTCCAGGATCAGGACCATCAAGGATCTGAAGGGCAAGCGTATTGCCACGGAACTGGTGGGCTATACCAAGCGCTATCTAAAATCAAAAGGCGTGACCGCGAATGTGGAATTCTCCTGGGGCGCCACGGAAGTAAAACCGCCGCAATTGGCCGATGCGATCGTGGAGCTGACCGAGACCGGTTCCTCGCTCCGGGCGAACAAACTCCGGATCGTCGAAGTGATGCTCGAGTCCACGACCCGCCTCATCGCGAACAAGAAGGCCTGGAACGATCCCTGGCGCAGGAAGAAGATCGAGAACATGTCCATGCTGCTCCAGGGCGCTCTTGCCGCAGAGGAGAAGGTCGGTCTTAAGATGAACGTGCCGAAGAAGGCATTGAAGGAGATCTGCGGCATCCTTCCTGCCATGCACTCTCCCACGATCTCGCACCAGGCCGACCCCGAGTGGGTCAGCCTTGAGGTCATGCTTGACGAGAAGCAGGCCCGGAACCTGATCCCCCGGCTCAAACGCAGGGGTGCTTCCGGGATCATTGAGTATCCCCTGAACAAAGTTATCCCCTAAATGCGAAGGGCGGCCTTATGGCCGCCCTTTTTTGTGAGGCGAGAAGAACGTATTCTGTTCAAGAAGCGAGGAATTGCACAATGAGGAATTGAGACCTCGTGCCTGTCCGTCATCCCTTCCTGATCTGCACATCCCGGTAATTGTCCTCCAGGTCTTCTTTTAAGCCCCTGTAATTTCCCATCTCCGTTGTTCTTATAACGATCTTTCGGAATCCCTCTTTCACTCCTTCGTAAGAGGTCAGTATCCCCTGGAGGTGGAAATTATGCCGTCGGACAATGTCCGCAACCTCGCGGATCGAGCCCGGCCGGTCCTCGATGGTCACGCAAATGCGGTGGCCGCCGTGGCGTACGCCGGTGATGTCCACCATCGCCCGGTAGATGTCCCGGTCCGAGATGATGCCGCACAGACACCCGTTGTCAAGCACCGGGAGGCAGCCGATGTTATTGTCCAGCATGATCATTGCCGCCTCCTCGACAGGCGTGTCGGGCGTCGTCGTGATCACCTTCGGCCGCATGACATCCTTGATCCTGGTATTGGCGAGAAGGTAGTGCAGTTCGTAGATGTCGAGGGTCGTTGCCTTGGACGGGCTGAACTCCTTGATGTCCCGGTCCGAGAGGATGCCCTTTACCTTGCTGCCCTTGACGATCGGCAGGTGCTTGATGCCCTTTTCCTTCATCACGGCGATGGCATTGGACAGAAAATCATGACTTTCCAGGGTGTATACCTTTTGGGTCATCCAGTCGGATACGTACATGGCCTGCCTCCGTTCTCCTTCACATTCCCAGATAGGCGGTCTTGACGTGCGGATCGCTCAACAGGTCCTTGCCCGTGCCTTGCATCGAGACCTTTCCGTGCTCCAGCACGTAGGCCCGGTCTGCGATGGCAAGTGTCTGCTTCACATTCTGCTCAACGATCAGGACCGTCGCACCTTCCGACCGGATCTTCCTGATGACATCGAAGATCTCCCGGACAAGGATGGGCGCCAGGCCCAGCGATGGTTCGTCGAACATCAGGAGCTTGGGCAGGGACATGAGCCCCCTGCCGATGGCGACCATCTGTTGCTCCCCGCCGGACAGCGTCCCGGCCAGCTGCTTTCTGCGCTCGCTCAGCCGCGGAAAGAGCGCGAACACCATCTCTTTGGTCTGAGCACGCTTCCTTTTCGCATCTCCCCGCAAGGAACCCATGTCCAGGTTCTCCTCCACGGTCATTTCCACAAAGAGCCTGCGGGCCTCGGGGCAGAGCGCCATGCCCCGCTCGATACGATGGAACGACTCAACAGGCCCCAGGTCCTCGTTGTTGAACATGATCGTGCCGTTCCTCGGGCGAAGGAGCCCGGAGACCGTTTTGAGGGTCGTGGATTTGCCCGCACCGTTCGCGCCTATGAGCGCGACGACCTCTCCCTGTTTGACGTTGAAGGAGATGTCCCAGATGACCTGGACGTCGCCGTAGGAGACATCGATGTTCCTTACTTCAAGCACTCTGCGCCTCTCCCAGATAGGCCTCTATCACCTGCGGATTCTTCCCGATATCCGCCGGCGTGCCTTCGGCTATCTTCTCGCCGTAGTTCAGCACCACGATCCGGTCCGAAATGGACATGATGACCCGCATGTGGTGCTCGATGATCATGATGGTAATACCCCGGTCCTTGATCTTCCTGATGATGCCGATGGAATCTTCCAGTTCCGACGGATTCAGCCCGGCGAAGGATTCATCAAGCAGCAGCAGCTCGGGCCGGGTCGCGAGCGCGCGGGCGATCTCGAGCCGCTTGCGCTTGCCCAGCGGGAGGCCTTTCGAGATCACGTCGCGGTTCGCTGCAAGGCCGGTGAACGTCAGGACCTCGTCGGCGATCCCCTCGGCCTCGGCCTTGTTCTTCGCGCGCAGGAATGCCGAGGCAATGACATTGTCCTGCACCGACATCCGCTGGAGCGGTTTGACCACCTGGAACGTGCGGGCCATGCCGCGTTTGCAGATCTGGTGGGGTTTGAGGCCCGAGATGCGTTCACCCTTGAACAGGACCTCGCCGCGGGAAGGGGCATGGAAACCGTTCACCACGTTGAACATCGTGGTCTTTCCCGCGCCGTTCGGACCGATGAGGCCGAGGATCTCTCCCTTGGTGATCTCGAACGTGACATCCTTCACTGCGGTGATGCCGCCGAAGAACCGGGAGACCTTTTTGACCTCAAGAAGGCTCATGGCGCCGCCTTCCTGGTCCGGAAGAGATTCCGGATCTTGGAAAAGTCACCCACGATGCCGTTGGGCAGGAATATGATGATGACGATCAGCAGCACGCCGAAGAGGGTGTGATGGGCCGTACCCAGCTTGGGGATCGACCGGATCAACTCGGCAAGGAGGACCATGATCACTGCCCCGACGACGGGGCCTGCGCTGGTCGCGGCGCCGCCGACCATGACCACCATGATCGTGATGATCGATATGTCGTGGAGCGCGAAGACCACCTTGGGGTCGATGTACCCCATGTAGTTCATGTAGAAGGCGCCGGCCAGGCCGGTAATGACCCCGGAGATCACCAGCGCGATGGTCTTGTATCTGGTCGTGTCAATGCCGAGCGATTCGGCGGCGTCCTGGTCTTCGCGGATGGCCACGAAATAGTACCCGAGCTTTGAGCCGATGATCTTTTTCACGGCGACAAAGGCGCCGACCGCCATGAGAAGAATGATGTAGTAGTACCACGTCTTGTCGATCCAGGTGCGCTTGTCCAGCTGGATGCCCACGTCACCGTTGGTCAGGCCGACGAGGTTCTCCGCGGTGATGCGCATGATCACCCCGATGGACAGGGTGGCGAGGGCGAAGTAGGGGCCGCGCAGCCGCAGGCAGATATATCCCAGCAGGAGGGCAAAGAGCGCCACCACGAACACGCTCGCCGGGATGCCCCACCAGGCCGAGAGGTGAAGCTTGTTGTAGAGCATCGCCGCGGTGTAGGCGCCGACTCCGAAGAACGCGGCGTGGCCGAAGGAGACCTGGCCGCAATAGCCGCCGAGCAGGTTCCAGGCCATGCCGATCACCGACCACATGATCACCAGGATGGCGATGTGCATCCAGTAGGAGCTCAGGCCCAGGAGCGGCAGGACCGCGAGGATCGTCAGAGTTATGTAAGGAAGATAGGTTTTCATAAAAATCTATTTAGACACTGAGGACACTGAAAAAATAGGAAAAAGCAATAAGCAGAGTTACCAACGATTCTTCAGTGTCCTCCGTGTCAAAAAACTGTTTTGCATCATTTCCCCAGCTTCCTGCTCCTGAGCAGCGACGCCACGCCACCGGGGATAAAGATCAGCACGGCAACGAAGATCATGAACCTGCCGACGGGCGCCCAGCCCATGCCGATATAGGTCGCTGTCAGGGACTCGAATATTCCGAGGATCAGGCCGCCGATGATCGCGCCGACCGTGGAACCCAGGCCGCCCAGGATGGTGATCACAAAGGAGATGAGCGTGAACTGGCCGCCGATGTCGGGATAGATGTAGTAGATCGGGATGAACAGGCACCCTGCGGTGCCCACGAGGGCCGAGCCGATGCCGAAGGTGATGACCCGCATCCGCTGGACATTCACGCCCATGAGCTGTGCCGCGTCCAGGTCCTGCGCCGTGGCGCGTATGGATTTGCCGGTATCCGTCCTGGTCAGGAAGAACCAGAGCCCGGCGGTGATCAGGAGCGCCACGGTGAACGAGACCGTCCAGGGCAGGGACAGGGATATGTCGACCGGCGAGTCCTTCCAGTAGTCGCGGAGGTACCACGCCTTGGTGGCATAGGGAACAGGGGTCTGGCGGTAGTCGGACTGGAAAATGATGGTCGCGAGGTTCGCCAGCACCATGCCGATGCCGACCGTAAGGATCACCTGGTTCTCCGGGATGATCGCCTCGACGCGCAGCACCGGGTTGATCAGGAATTTCTGGATAGCCACGCCCAAGAGGAACAGGGCCGGCGCGGCAACGAGGATGGACAGGTACGGATCGATATGGAACGCCGAGAACAGGACGTAGGCGATGTACATGGCCACCATCATGAGCTCGCCGTGAGCGAGATTGATGATCTTCATCACGCCCATGATGATGGTCATGCCGATACCGATCAGCGCGTAGAGCCCGCCGAGCAGAATGCCGGAGATGAGCGTCTGGAGCAAAACTTCCAACTGGATAGAGGACATGAAAACCTCAAATGCACTGCGGAATGCGGAAAGCGGAATGCGGAGTGAGAGGCGAAGGATCACAACTTCGCACTCGCCACTCCGCACTTAACTCATTTCCGGTCCTTCCACGACGGCACGGGATACACATAGGGCTTGCTGGCATGGGACTTGGGCCAAATGGTCTCGAACTCGCCCTTCTGCACCTGGATGGCAAGGGTCTCGTGGAAGTTCTGGTTCTGGTAGCCTTCCTTGTCCTCGAACTTCACCGGTCCATAGGCGGTCTTCAGGTTCGTGGCCTTCAGCGCGTCGCGGATGGCATCTGCTGTCCAGTCCTTGGCGCGGTTCAGTGCGTCCGCAGCCACATACAGAGCGGCATAGGCAGAGGCGCCGTGGTAGGAGGGATAGTCGCCGTGCTTTGCTTTATACTTGTCAGCGAATTCCCTGGCGCCGGGATACTTGAGCTGCGGGGTCCACAGCGTGGCGCTGACCACATATTCCGCCGCGTCCTGGGCGCCCTTGATGAACTCGGGTATGGCAAATCCGGCGGCGCCGCCGGCATAGAGCTTCATATCGATCCGCAGTTCTTTTGCCTGCTTCATGATCAGCTGCGCTTCGTTGGCATAGGCAACGGTATAGACGACGTCAGGCTGGGCCGCCTTGACCTTGGACAGCAGGGGCTTGAAATCGATCGCGCCGGTCTCGAACTTCTCCTTGACCACGACCTTCGCGCCCATGGGGGCGGCGTCCTTTTCCATGGCGTCTGCGCCCGAGGTGCCGAAGGCCGAGCTCTCGTAGAGGATGGCAATGGTCTTGGGCTTGACGACCTCCTTCAGGAAGGATACGACCGCGTCGCCATAGTGGGCGTTCACCTGGTTCTGGCGGAACACATATTTGTAGTTCTTCTGGGTGATGTCGTCATCGGCGCTTGCCACGACCAGGTAGGGGGTCTTGCGTTCCTCGGCAATAGCGGCTACCGCTTTGGCGCAGGACGAGGTGTATTCACCGACAATGATCGGCTGCTTCTTCGTATCGATCAGCTTTTCCACGATCGAACGCGCGATCTCGGGTTTGCCTGTCGAGTCTTCAAAGGACAGGGCGATCTTCCTGCCCTTGACCCCGCCCTTGGCATTGATCTCCTCAGCAGCGATCTCGTAGGAGCGTTTCATGATCTCACCGAACTTAGCCGGTTTTCCGGTAAGCGGCAGCGGGATAACCAGATCGAACGCGTCCGCCGCAAGAACGGGTGCCGCGAACAGACCGAACAGGAACAGCAGGGAGACAGCAACGGCGAGATGTTTCATGGGAGGCCTCCTTCAGGCAAGCGGGATTGAGCAATAGGGATAGTTTATGGATTGATTAGAATCATTAATAGCACAAGGAGGGGGTTATTTCAACGTCAATTTTCAGTTTTACATCATGTGGACCGTGTTTTCAGGAATTCCCGGTTCAGTTTTGCGATGAACCGGACCCTGATGCCTTTGGGACAGGCGGATTCGCACTCATAGTGATTGCCGCAGTTCCCGAATCCCTGGCGGAGCATTTCCTCGGTCATCATGCAGACCCGCCTTCCCGCCTCGATCTTCCCCTGGGGAAGGCTGGCAAGGTGGGTCACCTTGGCGGCAGTGAAGAGCATGGCCGAGCCGTTCGGGCACGCGGCAACGCAGGCGCCGCAGCCGATGCATTCAGCAGCGTCCATGGCCGTATCGGCATCACTTTTGGGGATGAGGATCGCGTTGCCGTCAGCAACGCCGCCGGTATGGACCGAGATATAGCCTCCGGACTGGATGATCCTGTCCAGGCTCCCGCGGTCGATAACCAGGTCCTTGACCACCGGAAAGGCCAGGGCGCGAAAAGGCTCGATATAGATGGTGTCGCCATCCTGGTAGTTCCGCATATGGAGCTGACAGGTGGTGGTGAGCTTGCGCGGACCATGGGGTGTTCCGTTCACTGCCTGGCCGCAGGCGCCGCAGATGCCCTCGCGGCAGTCGCTGTCAAAAGCGATGGGTTCCTCGCCCCGCCTGATCAGGTCCTCGTTCACCACATCGAGCATCTCGAGAAAGGACATGTCAGGCGAGATGTCCCGTGCCTCGTACTGGACGAGCCTGCCTTTTTCCTTCGGTCCTGCCTGGCGCCAGACATACAGCGTAAGGTTCATTTCTTTCCCTCGGTTATACGTGGGGCTATTCGATGGATACAGGGCTAAAGGATGGCGGCTTAAGAAGAGCCGATTTCTAATCCCTTAATCCTGATAGTCCTCTTAACCCTTACTTATAGTTTCTCACCGCCAGCTCCACGTTCTCGAACGTCAGCGGTTCCTTATGCAGCGCAGGTTCTTTGCCTTCACCCTGATATTCCCACGCCGCGATATGGGCGAAGTTCGCGTCGTCCCGCTTGGCCTCATGGTCCGGCGTCTGGTGCTCGATGCGAAAGTGGCCGCCGCAGGATTCCTCGCGGAGAAGCGCGTCGCGGGTCATGAGCTCGCTGAACTCCAGGAAGTCGGCGACCCTGCCGGCCTTCTCGAGCTGCTGGTTAAGCTGCTCTCCGGTGCCGGGAACCTTCACGTTCTCCCAGAATTCTGCGCGCAGCTCAGGGATGCGCTTGAGCGCGCTGGTGAGGCTCTCCTTGCTTCTCGCCATGCCGACGTTCTCCCACATGAGCCTGCCGAGCTCGCGATGGAAATCACTTGCCGTCCTCTTCCCTTTGACCTGAAGCAGTTTTTCCGTGTATGCCGCGGCAGCCTCGCGGGATTGCCGGAATTCCTGGTGGTCGGCCCGTACCGCACCGGGAGCGACCCGGGCCAGATAATCCGCCAGGGTGTAGGGGATAATGAAGTAGCCGTCTGCCAGCCCCTGCATCAGGGCGCTCGCGCCCAGCCGGTTAGCGCCGTGATCTGAGAAATTCGCTTCTCCGAGCGCGAACAAGCCGGGGACCGTGCTCATGAGGTTGTAGTCCACCCACAGTCCGCCCATGGAGTAGTGCGGCGCGGGATAGATGCGCATGGGACGCCGGTAGGCGTTCTCATCGGTGATCCGCTCGTACATCTCAAAGAGATTGCCGTAGCGTTCCCGGATCGTGCTCTCTCCCAGCCGTTCGATGGCGTTCCGGAAATCGAGATACACGCCCCGTCTGCCGGGCCCGACCCCGCGGCCTTCGTCGCAGACCTCCTTGGCTGCGCGCGACGCGATGTCGCGGGGAGCCAGGTTCCCGTATGCGGGATATTTCCGCTCGAGATAGTAGTCGCGGTCACTTTCCGGGATGCTGCCCGGCTCCCGCTTGTCGTCCCGGTCCTTCGGCACCCATACCCTGCCGTCGTTCCTGAGGGATTCCGACATGAGCGTGAGCTTGGACTGGTGGTCCCCGGTCACGGGGATGCAGGTGGGGTGGATCTGGGTGAAGCAGGGATTGGCGAAAAAAGCCCCCTTCTTGAACGCACGGAACGCGGCGGTCACGTTCGAGCCGATCGCGTTCGTGGAGAGATAGAATACATTGGTGTAGCCGCCGGTGGCCAGGCAGACGGCGTCACCGGCAAAGGACGCAACCTTGCCGGTCACCAGGTCACGGACCGTGATCCCCCTCGCGTGGCCGTCAACGACCACGAGGTCGAGCATCTCGGTCCGGGGGTGGAGGAGGACGGAACCGAGCCGGACCTGCCGCATGAGGCTGCCGTAGGCGCCGAGCAGAAGTTGCTGTCCTGTCTGACCCCGGGCATAGAAGGTTCGCGAGACCTGGGCGCCGCCAAAGGACCGGTTGTCCAGGTAACCAGCGTAGTCGCGGGCAAAGGGCACACCCTGGGCCACTGCCTGGTCGATGATGTTCGCGCTCACCTGCGCAAGGCGGTAGACGTTCGCCTCGCGGGACCGGAAATCGCCGCCCTTGATCGTGTCCTGGAACAGGCGCCAGATGCTGTCCCCGTCGTTCGGGTAGTTCTTTGCCGCGTTGATGCCGCCCTGGGCAGCGATGCTGTGGCCGCGGCGCGGCGAGTCCTGGAAGCAGAAAGCGTCTACAGTGTAGCCGAGTTCTCCGAGCGTGGCCGCGGCGGAAGCCCCGGCAAGGCCGGTGCCGACCACGATCACGCGGTACTTGCGCTTGTTCGCGGGAGCAACAAGCTTCAGCTCCTGCTTTCTGCGGTCCCATTTTTCCTGAAGGGGGCCGGAAGGTATTTTAGGATCGAGTGTCATAGATTCTATCTCATACAAGTCAAAAGCAACTGCGTCTCGCGCAAAGACGCAAAGACGCAAAGGAAAGCCTTAAATTAGAAAACGGGTAAATGTTATTTGCCTTTCTTTGCGGCTTAGCGTCTTTGCGCGAGATAGTAGTTCTCTTTTCACTTCAGCAATCCCATAACGATCGCCGCCGGTATCGCCGCATAGGCCAGCAGCAGGATGAGCGCTGCAAGCCGGCTTCCTTTTTTAATATAAGGAAAGCTTTTTTCCCCGTTCAAGCCCCAGGTCTGGAAAGAGCTCTGGATCCCATGGGACAAATGCAGCCAGACCGCGAGCAGTCCCGCCGCATAGACCAAGAGGATGCCGATCCTGCGGAAGGCTGCAAAGACCATGGCGAAGACGTCCGGCCTGCCCGCGGCATCGGGATGGGTGACCGCAGCTGTTGACGGATCGATGGTCTGAAAGGTGAAGTGAAGAAGGTGATAGATAAGGAACGAGCCGATCGCAGTTCCGGTCCAGATCATGTTCCTGCTGCTGAACGTCGACGCGGCATATTCCTGGACAGCATAGGTCCGCGGCTTGGCCTCACGGTTCTCGATGGTCACCTGGATGCCGTAGAAAACGTGGAGCATGATGGCGGCGAGCATCACTGACCGGAATATCCAGAGCAGGAGGGGAAGCGCGTGGAGCCCTGCAGCGTAAGCGTTCAGGGTCCGGTAAAAGATTGTCGAGTTGCCCAGAACGTGCAGGATGATGAAGATGATCATCAGCTGGCCTGTGGCGGCCATCAGGAGCTTTCTGGCGACAGTGGATGCAGGGAGGGACATTCTTCAACCTCGGATCATATTCAAAGCGCATCTATTTTACCACGGAGGCACAGAGGACACGGAGATAATACCTCGATTATTCGGCAGACGCCAGGTTCTTGTCCGCGTCTCCCTGTCACCGCGTCACCGTGTCAGTTTATTGCTGCCCCGCGCCGCTCCCGGTCAGCTTCCCGGGATCGAGCAGCCGGTCCAGCTCTTCCCGTGAAAGGTCCGTCATCTCGGCCGCCACATCCCTGATCGGCCGGCCTTCCTTATATGCTTGCTTCGCGATCTCGGCTGCCCGGTCATAGCCGATCACGCTGTTCAGCGCCGTGACCAGGATGGGATTGCGGTCGAGCGATGCCGCTATGCGGTCCCTGTTCACGGTGAACCCCGCGATCGCCTTGTCCGCAAAGAGCCGGCTCGCGTTCCCGAGCAGGGTGATGGACTGGAGCAGGTCGTGGGCGACCAGGGGCATCATGACGTTCAGTTCGAAGTTGCCGTGGGAGTTGCTGATCGCGATCGCCGCGTCATTCCCGATCACCCGGGCCGACACCATCATCATCATCTCGCACATGACCGGGTTCACCTTGCCGGGCATGATGCTCGATCCCGGCTGGAGCGGCGGAAGGCTGATCTCTCCCAATCCCGCGAGCGGGCCGCTGTTCATCCACCGGAGGTCGTTCGCCATCTTGATGAACGATGTTGCCGCGGTCCTCAGCTGGCCCGAGAGCTCCGCTGCCGTGTCCAGGGTCGCCTGGGCCGCGAAGTGGTCCTGAGCCTCACGAAAAGGGATGCCGGTCCGCTTTTCCAGACGGGCAGCGATCTTCCGTCCGAAGCCCGCCGGGGCATTGATGCCGGTTCCGACCGCCGTACCCCCGATCGCCAGCCGGGCCAGCCGCGGCAGACAGGACTCGATGCGTTCGATCGATTGATGGACCTGGAACGCCCACCCGCCGATCTCCTGCGCCATCGTGACCGGCATGGCATCCATGAGATGGGTCCGGCCGGTCTTGACGATGTCGCCGAGCTCGGCTTCCCGTTTGCGCAGGGTCGATTCAAGGTGAGCGAGGGAAGGCAGAAGCAATTCCTTGAGCTGCAGGTAGGCGCTCACATGGATCGCCGCGGGGATCACGTCGTTCGACGACTGGCCGCTGTTCACATGGTTGTTCGGATGGGCCGCGGGTTCTCCCAGAGCCCGCGCACGAGAAGCGATGACCTCGTTGGCGTTCATGTTCGTGGAGGTTCCGGAGCCGGTCTGGAAGATATCGAGCGGAAAGTGGCTGTCCCATTTCCCTTCGGCGACCTCGAGCGCGGCCTCGCGAACGGCCCTTGCCGGTCCCGCGTCGATCAGGCCCAGCTCTCCGTTCTCTTCGGCAGCCGCGGCCTTGATCAGCCCCAGAGCACGGATAAAGACCCGGGGAAAGCCGATGCCGCTCACCGGGAAGTTCTCGACCGCCCGCTGGGTCTGGGCGCCGTAGAGCGCATCAACAGGGACTTTTATCTCGCCGAGGGAATCTTTTTCTATTCTATAGTCGGTCATAGGGCAGTCGTAAGTCAGTCGTGAAACAGTCAAGAAGCAGTCGAGATGCAGTCTGGAACGTCATGAAACAGTCGTAAATCAGTCAAGATGCAGTCGTGAAGTTGTCATAGGTTGTCGAGAGGCCGCCTATAATCAGTCGGCATTCAAGTACTTCATGAAACCATTTATCAATTTCCCGGTTTCTAGAGCTGCATCATATGCTCCCTGGAATTCCTTCTTGGCAATATATCCGAGATCCAAAGCAACATAAAGCTGGCTCTGAACTTCGGCGGTGGAACCGAGAGAAATACCGAGGAAACGTTTGAATTCCTTATCGCCCGTTCGCGCAAATCCTGCTGTAAGACTGCTTTTCGACTATCTCTCCGCCAATCCCGTCTTCCTCGCCGCCTCCGATACCGCGTGCGCTACCGCATGGACGACCCGTTTCTCAAAGGGGCTCGGGACGATGTAGTCCTCGTGAAGTTCTTCGGTCTTTACCATATGGGCGATGGCGTTTGCGGCGGCGAGTTTCACTTCCTCGTTCACGCCTTTCGCGTGCACGTCCAGCAGGCCGCGGAAGATGCCGGGATAGGCGAGCATATTGTTGATCTGGTTCGGGAAGTCGGACCTGCCTGTTGCCATGATCTTCACAAGCGGCAGCGCCACGTCGGGAGAGATCTCCGGGTCCGGATTCGCAAGCGCGAAGACAATGGGGTCCTTTGCCATGCCTTTAATGTCCTTGGCTGTGATCACGTTCGGCGCGGACACGCCGATGAACACGTTCGCGCCGGCCATGGCGTCGGAGATCGTGCCTTTGATCCTGCGGGGGTTCGTGATCTTCGCGAGCGCCGAGAGGTGAGGATTCATGTGCGTGCGTCTGCCGGCGTAGACCGTGCCCTGGCTGTCGCAGACCGTGATGTCCCTGATGCCGTAGGCCAGCAGGATCTTGGCGATCGCGGTGCCTGCGGCGCCCGCGCCGACCATGGCCACCCTGAACTTCCTGATGTCCTTCCTGAGCAGCCGGCCCACATTGATCAGCGCGGAAAGGGCCACGACCGCGGTGCCGTGCTGGTCGTCGTGGATCACCGGCATGGCCAGGGCCTTTCGGAGACGCATCTCGATATCAAAGCAGCGCGGAGCGGAGATGTCCTCGAGATTCATGCCGCCGAAGGGTGTGGCGATGTTCTTGACGGTCTCCACGATCTCGTCGGGGTCCTTGGTCCGGAGCGCGATGGGGAAGGCGTCGATATCCGCGAACTCCTTGAAGATCATGGCCTTGCCTTCCATCACCGGCATGGCAGCATCCGGTCCGATGTCACCGAGGCCGAGCACCGCGGTGCCGTCGGTGATGATGGCCACGGTGTTCTTCTTGATCGTATAGCGGTAGACGTGTTCGGGATGGTGAAAGATATCCATGCAGACCCGGGCGACCCCGGGAGTATAGACCTGGGACAGGTCGCTCCGGTCGCGGATCTGCATTTTGCTCCGGATCTCGATCTTGCCGCCCTCGTGGGACGAGAAGGTGCGGTCCATGGTCTTCAGCACCCGTACGCCGCCCACGGCCCTGATCGAGGCGGCGATCTCTTTTTCATGCTCCGCGTCACGCGCGTCCACGGTCACGTCGCGGATGATCTTGCCCCGTTCCGCGCGCACGATGTCCACAGCGCCAAGATTGCCGCCCGCGATGCTGATGGCGGTCGCGATCTGGGCGAACTTGCCGATCACATTGTCGATCTCCAGGCGCATCTGGATGCTGTAGCTGGGGCTGGTGGAGCAGGTATAAGGTGCCTTCATGGCATCCGCTCCTTCAATCAAGAGGAAATCTGCCGGATAAACAACGTTAACAGGGATGCAGGGCTTTGTCAAGACACTCCGGCGGGCCCTCCCGGCGGACAGTCTCCTTGATTTCCCGCCTGATATATAGTAGCCTTGAATCAGGTCCGCGGGACAACCTATTCCAGGGACAGGTGCGGGAACCATGACGAAACAGCATGAGCAGCTCCACCGGGATGAAACAGTGCTCAGGAGCATGGGCATGACCGAATTGCGTTCGATCTACGAGGATATGGGTCTCACGCAGGAGGAACTGGCCATTTTGACCCGACCCCGGCGGATAGTGACCGCGACCTTTCCGGTCACCTTGAAGAACGGAAGAATCCGCATGTTCCTGGGCCACCGGGTCCTGTACAACGATGCCCGGGGGCCTGCCAAGGGCGGCATTCGCTTCCATCCCGACCTGACCGTGGAGGACGTGAGCGAGCTCGCCTTTCTCATGGCGCTCAAATGCGCCGTAGTGAACATTCCCTTTGGCGGGTCCAAGGGCGGGGTGAAGGTGAATCCGGCGGAACTTGATTCTCACGAACTGGAGCAGGTGACGCGCGCCTACATCCGCGCCGTTGCCGATGACATCGGGCCGTACAAGGACATACCGGCGCCTGATGTGTACACGGACGAGCGGACCATGGCCTGGATCCTTGACGAGTACGAGCGCATCATGCGGCGTCACCAGCCGGCGGTCGTGACGGGCAAGCCTCCGGCCCTGGGAGGGATCGAGGCCCGGCGCTATTCCACCGCACTGGGCGGCGTGCATGTGCTGGAAGAGGCCATGAAGGAGCGCGGTCTGACGCCGAAAGGCGCGCGCGCCGCGGTCCAGGGATTCGGCAACGTGGGCGAGAACATGGCGCGGCTGCTGCATGAGCGAGGCTGCCGGGTGGTCGCGGTGAGCGATGTGAACGGAGGTACAGCCAACCCGTCCGGTCTGGATATTGAGGCGCTCCGGCGGCACAAGGCCGGATCGGGTACCGTGGCCGGCTTTTCCGGAGGGAAAAGGATCTCGAACGAGGAACTGCTCGCCGTGGACTGCGAAATCCTGGTGCCCGCGGCCTTGTCGAACCAGCTCCATGCGGGGAACGCGAAGGAGGTCAAGGCCTCGATCGTGCTCGAACTCGCCAACGGCCCGACAACCGTTGACGCAGACGACATGTTCTATGCCCGCGATATCATGGTGGTCCCGGACATCCTTGCCAATGCCGGCGGAGTGGTGGTGAGCTACTTCGAGTGGGTCCAGAACCTGAGCAATGACTTCTGGCCGGAGGAGAAAGTGCTGAAGCGGCTGCACAGGACCATGACCACTGCTTTCAGCGACGTCCATGCCAGGTGCCGGGGAGGAAAGTGCCGTCTGCGCAAAGCAGCCTACGAACTGGGCGTTCGCAGGATCCTCGATGCCGAGCGTCTGCGAGGAAATCTTTGATAAGGGCCATCGCGCTGCAACGCGCCGGTCATTGTATCCTTTGTAGTAGAGACGGTCAATTCTTCCGGTAATTGTCACCTCTTCAGATAATTCTGCAGCAAAACTTCCATTCTGTGTCACCAATGATACATAGGAGTTCATTTTGCTTAAGCAAAATGAACTCCTATGTTCTAATGCGCAAAACAGATCATTTGGCAGCTCAAACATGGCCGGAGGCAACCTGCAGAAAAACAATGAGTTGTTTGTTGTGCTGATGAAAAGCACCTGGTGACGCATGCTCAATATTGCCGGGTATGGTTGTTGCAAATATATTTTTTCAGGAACCAATAAATCATGCTGCTCTGGAAGGAGTATAGGTGAAGTAATCAACCTAAGTGCGACAACAGGGAAGAAAGTGCAGGTGATGAGATATGGATAAGCGGCTGGAGAGGGAAATCGACCGGCAGGTCGAGAACTATCGGCGTGCGATGCTCTATCTTGCCAGAACGTGCGACTGGGACGAGTTCAAGACGCGGGCAGGAGGATTGTTCGATTATCTTGAGCAGGTGGAAGCGCTGGTACGGGAACGGAAATTCTTTCAGACATTTTTTACCATTCTTGCATTTCTGGTCGTTGCCGCGCTGCTCATCACCGGCTGGGATCCCGGGGATGATCCCGCGTTGCAGCGATTTAAGCAGAATCTGTTGCTCATGGCGCTCGCGGCGTCGAGCTTTGAGCTCTTCTTTTATATAAATTTCCGCAAATATGTCGAGATCCGGGCATCGCTGGTCAGCGCTCGTCGGGAGGCCTTCATCAGGAACATGCTGCAGGATTTCCGGAAGTACGCTGAACAGCAGATGATGAAGGCGGCGTGAGTGAATCAATAATGCACGCCGCAAGGGTCGCGGAGCGCGGTCAAGGAAAACAGATGCTTGCTGCTTCTCCGGGAACGCTGTGCGCACTGCCGTAGAAAAGGTCCCGGTCTCCACTTTCCTGCGTTCAAACCATTACACCGCTACGACCGATCTTCTTTTCCCGCACGTGCCTCGATATCCCCTTTGCGATAGAAAACCTTGAACCTGCCGGCACGACTGTAGTATGCTCAGTAGCACAGGGGGCAGGTAAGAGCAGAATGACCAAAAGCAGAGCATTCTATTCCAAAGGTATTAAGTTCGCGTGCCAGGGCTGCGGCGCCTGCTGCGCTGCCCGGGAACATCACACCTACGTCTACCTTTCCTTTGGCGACCGCAAGCGGTTTGCCGCCCGTCTGAAGATCACCACCGCGGAGTTCACCAGGAAATATACCGAGGCGTCCGACGGCTTCGTGCACCTCAAGGACCCGGAAAAGGACTGCCCCTTTCTGAAGGACAATCGCTGCATCGCCCACGAGGCGCGGCCCTGGCAGTGCCGCACCTGGCCTTTCTGGCCCGAGAACATGCACCCCAAGGTCTGGGAGAGGGATGTGGCAGCGTTCTGTCCGGGCATCGGCAAGGGCAGGCTCTATACAGCTGAAGAGATCGACGAGATCATGGAGCGCAGGATGGAAGTAAAGGGAGAGGGGGATCAGTCCGGAGCTGCTGCTGAGACCGATCTGAAGAAACGGGAGAAACCGACAAAATAAGGATTAACGGATTACAGGATTAGAGGATTACAGTACCTCATGGTTTCTTAATCCTTCAATCCTCATAATCCCGCCTCTTATTTGCTAATCCTTCCTTTGAATCCTATGCCAGTATTCCGCATCACCAACGATCTTGTCTTTCCCCATCCCGGCCTCGCGGAGGAGGACGGTTTGCTCGCTGTGGGCGGGGACCTGTCAACGGAGCGGCTGCTGCTCGCGTACCGCAACGGCATCTTCCCGTGGTACAGCAAGGGCGACCCGATACTGTGGTGGTCGCCGGACCCGCGGTGCGTGCTCCTTCCGGAGAAGCTGAAGGTCTCGACCCGCCTGCGTCGTACGTTGAACCGCAAGGATCTCACCGTGACCTTTGACCGGTCCTTTAACGAGGTCATCAATCACTGCGCCACGGTGAAGCGCACGGGCCAGCGGGGGACGTGGATCACCCAGGAAATGATAGCGGCCTATAAGAAATTGAACCAGGAAGGGTATGCCCACTCTGTGGAGGTCCTGCTGGACGGAGAGCTTGCGGGCGGTCTTTATGGCGTGTCAGTAGGCAAGGTGTTCTGCGGGGAATCCATGTTCTCGCTCCGGCCGGACGCGTCCAAGATCGCGCTGGTCCACCTGGCAGCGCGGCTTCGGGAGTGGAAATTTCCGATCATTGACTGCCAGGTGACGAATCCCTATCTGCTCAGCATGGGCGCTGAGGAGATCAGCAGAGCCTCTTTCCTCGAACAGGTGCGAAAACTCGGGGGACAGAAAGGGCATGTCGGACCGTGGGAATGATCGCGGGAGCTTTTTTGCCGCATTGGTCGGAAATGCCGCGGGTTGATGTGCGAGGGAGCATTCATGTTGCCCTTGGCAACAATTAATTCTGTGATACCTGCCGTTTACTGGTTTTTTGCCGCAGGGGTATGTGGTACAATGCACCCGTTATCGCGAGCAGGCCTGGAGATCACGTTCCTGATAACGCTGCTCTTCAATTAATCCCAAGAACGCGTCACCGGTGGTATTCAGCCACGAGATCCACGTGAAGTCCAGGGGCATCAAGTGCACTGCCTGCCACTACCAGATCTTCCAGATGTCCAAGGGATCGAGCAAGATCGACATGTCGATGATCACCAAGGGAACTTCTGCGGCAACTGCCACAATGGCCAGAAATCCTTTGACGTGAAGGATCCGAAGAACTGCTGAGGCAAGCCATGAAAACCAGAAAGAACATCATTGTCGTCGGCGACCGGGTGCTGATCGAACTGGACGAGCGCATGGACAAGACATCGTCGGGGCTCTATCTCCCTCCCACGGTCAAGGAGAAGGAAAAGGTCCAGGGCGGACATGTGGTCAAGACCGGGCCGGGGTATGCGATCCCGGAGACCACGCCGGACGAGGCATGGAAGACCGGCAAAAAGGAAGTGAAATATCTTCCGCTCCAGGCGGCCGAGGGCGACTACGCGCTCTTTTTGAAGGACTCGGCCATGGAGATCGAGTTCGAGGACAAGAAATATCTCATTGTTCCTCATTCGGCAATTCTGGCACTCGTCCGGACCGAGCTTTCCGACGAAGTCTGATGGCCTGTCCCACTACGTATCTATGGCTGGCAGCCCCGGCTGCTGATATCCGGCCTTTCCGGTCGCTCATCCGCAAACAATCGTTTTGCTGAAAAGGGTGCTATTATAGAAGTGTACGCTATATGCGGTGACCGCTGGATGTCCGTTGCCGCCCGGAGGGGGCTCGGTTCATGAAACGGGTATGCGCCTGGTGCAGAAAGGACCTGGGATCAGTGGAATCGGAAAACCATTCTGCCGACACCGTGAGCCATGGGATCTGTTCCGACTGTTCGAGCATGCTCAGGCCGCAGTTCGGAATGTCCATTGACAGATATATCGATACGCTTCCGGTGCCGGTCCTGGCCACGGAAGTGTATAATGGCCGCATCATCGTCAAGGCTGCGAACGAACCGGCGTGCAAGGCCGTGGGCAAGGAGCTCCGTGAGGTTGTCCAGCATCTTGCCGGGAATGTGTTCGAGTGCGATCATGCACGCCTGCCCGAAGGGTGCGGGCGGACCATGCATTGCTCGGGCTGCGCTATCCGGCGCTCGGTCATGACGACCTTCGAGACCGGCGAGCCGCAGGGCATGGTCCCGGCGACGCTCTCACGCTTCGCTCCTGACGCGCCGACGGTCGTGGCCATGACCATCACGACCGTAAAGATCGGGGACCTGGTCGTGCTGCGGGTCGACCGCATGGGACCGGAAGGACCGGCTTGAAGCACACGAGGGCCATCAGGGAGCGACAGCATGCTTATCATTGTCAATGACACGCCCCGCGCAGGGTCCTATCTGCTTGCCGTGGTCCGGCTGAGCAGCAAGCCGCTCCTGATCATGGCGGCGACGGTCCTGGTCGTGCCTGCGCTGTTGTTCCTGCTCCTTGCCTCGATGGTGCAGACCGACATGCTCTTTCTCGGGAGCAGGAAGCTCTGGCTCTGGCTGGCCGGGCTCACGCCGTTCCTGCTCGCGTCGGTGATAGCGGCCACGGTCTCGGGCAGCGTATGGGGCCAGTGGCGAAAGTCGCCGCAGTTGAACGAACCGCGCACCCTGGTGTTCTCCGACGAGGGCATGGTGGTGATCGGCAAGACCTACGCGGTCAGAAGCTCCTGGTCCGATATCGCGGGCGGTGAGGTCTGGGCCGGTCAGTTGCTCTTCAGGACGGTGCAGGGAGCAGTGCATGTGCTGTCGCTCCGTTCGATCGGGAGCGGGGAACAGACGCGGAAATTGTTCGAACTGCTACGGTCCGTGCTCGGCGTCCGGTTCCGATAAGACGGTCAGGCGGCGCGCAGGTGATACAGCGCCGGGGGACTTCATGGAACTAAAACGTACACCGGTCGAGGAACTGGTCTTCACGGTCGCCGGATTCGAGGCGATCATGGGCGAAGCTGGCTTCGCCCTCGGCCAGTCCGATCCCCAGGCCATACGCGACCTGTCCTATCGTGCCCGCTATTTGCGGATGAGCAGCGGCCCGGAGCCCCGCTTGTACGCCTATCTGGAATACTATCTCGCGGCCCGCGCGTTCAGCCTGAAGATCAGTCCCGCGCCGGAGGACGGAAATGAACCCTACCGTTTTCTGGTGAAGAACCACAAGGGTAGCCTGAAGGAGCTGCTGGAAGGGTATTTCGCAGCGGTCCGGAACGGCGCCCTCCATCACCACGCGGGCCCTTCGGGTCCCCGGGCACGATGATGAACCGGACCATCAGCGCAGTCCTGGCGTCCATTCTCTTCTTTGCCGCGCCCGCCGGCCCGTTCAGGGAGCGATCGGGACGTCGACGACTAATTGCGGCGTCGGAAGGAGCTTTCCTATGGCAAACGGCAAGGCATTCCAGGTGTTCCGCGAGAGCATCAGCCTGAAGTTGCTGGCTATCGTGGCCGCTGTCTGCGCGGTCGGCATCCTCGGTTCGAGCTTCGCGATCACGGGCAAGACAAAGGCGGAGCTGCGGGCGTCCCTGACCTCGAAGGGGCAGGGGTTTGCCGCGTTCCTTGCCGAGGTCATGAAGGAACCGCTGCGCGCTGATGATCGGCAGAAGCTCGATATGATCGCGCGCCGGACCGTGCAGGACCGCGACGTGCTGTTCGCCGGGGTCCAGGACCGGAACAATGCGTTCATGACATCGGCCGATGCGTCCATCGGCATGCTGCCCGAGGAGATCCGCTCCCGCGTGTCCGCGCTTTCGCGGGACGGCTCCCTGCAGGCCACTGTTGATGCGCTGCAGGCGCAGGACGGGGTGATCATGCTGAAAGCGCCGTTGGAACACGATGGCCAGCGGATCGGGACCATCGTGATCGGCATGTCCGAAGCGGCCATGCGTTCACGGATCAGCGCGACCATCCTCTTTGTCTTTGTCGTGAACATGATCACCGGCGCCTTCGTCGGCGGGGCGATCTTCTTCGCATCCCGGCGCCTCATCGTGCGGCCCATCACCGCGCTGACCGGCGTTGCGGAGCGGATCGCCCGGGGAGATCTTACCGTGACCATCAGCGCGGAAAGCGAGGATGAGACGGGGAAATTGACCGACGTCATGGGAGTCATGGCGGACCGGATCGACGACGTGGTCTCCGACGTGAAGAGCACGGCTCAGGTCCTCGCGTCGGAGAGCAGCCAGATCGCCGAGAGCGCGGCGCAGATGAGCCAGGGCGCGACAACGCAGGCGGCATCGGCGGAGGAAGCCTCGGCCTCGATCGAGCAGATGGCGGCCACGATCAGGCAGAACGCGGAGAATTCCCGGGAGACGGAGAAGATCGCGGCCAAGGCCGCGGAAGACGCTTCGGACGGCCGCAGGTCGGTCTCCAACGCGGTCCTTGCCATGCGGCAGATCGCCGAAAAGATCACGGTCATTGAGGAGATCGCGCGGCAGACGAACCTTCTCGCCCTGAACGCGGCGATCGAGGCGGCCCGCGCCGGCGACCTGGGCAAGGGGTTCGCCGTGGTCGCCGCCGAGGTCCGCAAACTGGCCGAGCGGAGCCGCATGGCGGCAGCGGAGATCGGGGAAATATCAACGACCAGTGTTGAGGTGGCGGAGATGGCCGGAGAGATGCTGGACAAGCTCGTACCGGACATCCAGCGGACCGCGGACATGGTGCAGGAGATCAGCGCAGCCTGCGGGGAGCAGGCGACGGGTGTGGACCAGATCAGCGAATCAATCCTGCAGCTGAACGAGGTGGTGCAGCAGAACGCCGGGGCGGCCGAGGAGCTGTCGTCGTCGTCCGAGGAACTTGCGGCACAGGCGGATCAGCTGCGGCAGGCGATCTCCTACTTCATCGTCAAAGGAAGTACAGCGCCCGGGGTGGCCAAACCGGAGCCGCGGACCTGAAGGTCTGACAGGAGCACGGGGATGGACGTTCAAGACGACGAAAAACAGAGCTGCTCATGGTGCGGTGAGGACCTGGACACGATCGAGATCGGCATCGATATCGATCAGAGGTTCAGCCAGGGGATCTGCAAGAGGTGTATCGACCACTTCCTCTTCCAGAAAGGCGTTCCCCTGCGGCAGTATCTTGACAGCCTTCCCTGGCCGGTGCTGGTGGTGGACGGTGACGCGGTCGTGCAAATGGCGAACGCTCAGGCGCGCGACATGCTCGGCAAGAAGGACTTTGAAACGGAAGAGCAAACAAGCGGCTTGGTATTCGAATGCGCTCATGCCCGATTGCCCGGCGGATGCGGGCGGTCCGTGCATTGCTCGGGGTGCACCATCAGGATGTCGATCAAGAGGACCTGGGAGACCGGCGAACCGCTGAACAAGGTCCCGGCCACACTGACCACCTCGGACCCTGAGGCGCCCGCGAAAGTGGATTTGCTGATCACGACCTACAAGGCGGGAGACATGGTGATGTTGCGGGTGGACCGGCTCTGATGAGCCGGCGCCGCATGTCCGGTCTGTCTTTTTGAACAGCACGGGAAAGGAACGCGTGACCATGGAGCGATTCTCAAAGCAGGACGTCCTGATGACCGCGGCCGGGAGCGGCGACGCGACGAACGCGGACCTGTCGGGGATCAACCTGAGCAACACCGAACTCGTCGGCGTCCGCTTCAACGGCTCGAACCTTTCGGGCGCTAACCTGTCCGGCGCCAACCTGAGCGGAGCGACCTTCCTGAACTGCGCGCTTTCCGGCATCAATCTGGGAAGCGCCAACTGCACGGGAGCGTCCTTCCGCGGCGCAGATCTCACCAAGGCGGACCTCACCTTTTCCGTGCTGACCGGAGCCGACCTCACCGCGGCGGTCCTGCGGAACGCGGATATGACGAACGCCCGGACAACGGCCGCCTGCTTCGAACAGGCCGATCTGACCGAGGCGAACCTGCAGATGACCGACGGCGGCATGACACGGTTCCGCGGAGCGCGGATGGCGCGGGCCAACTTTCGCGGCGCCAGCATGATCGCCGCGGACCTTTCAGCGTGCGACCTGAGCCGGGCAAAACTGTACGGCACTGACCTTTCCGCGGCGAACCTGAGGGGAGCAACGCTCGAAGGCGCCGACATCCTGGACGCCACTTTCATCGCGGCGGACCTCACGGAGGTCAATCTGATCAGCGCCCGGGTCCGGCGCGCAGACATGACGCGCGCGCAGCTCAGCGGCCTCAAGTACGACGACAGTCTGCAGGAAACGATCGCGCGGTACGACAGAAAAAAATGACCCTGTGGTATGCGGCCGCAGTTGCATGGAATTTCCGGTCACGATGCGGGCGGCACCGGCTGCTCACGACCGGTGAGGAACGAATCCAGGCTGCCTGTGGAGCGGCAGATTGATTTCCCGGCCCTCTTCTGCTACTTTATGCGTGGCGATGACACGGGAACAGTGCGGAGTGATCATCGCTATCACCTGGTCTTTCTTCTGAAAGGGGTTCTCATGGCAGGCATCATAATCCGTAAACCCGTTGTAGGCTTTGCATCGGGTACCATCATAGGCCTTCTCGGTCTGCTCCTGGTCCAGATGGACAGTGCTCCGGCCGCGGCAACGGGCATCGTCCGCTGGATGTTCAAGATCGCGGGCTGGTTCATGCTCTTTGTCGGCGCAGGTTCCTATGTAACAGCCCTGTACGGCATTTGGCAAGGCCGGAACAGAAGATCGCAGAACAACTGAAAACAGCGCCCCCGGCCTAGGAAGTTCTTCCTAGGAACAAATACCCCGGAACCTAGGAACGAATGCCGATTTCCCTTTTTCCTGCTGCGCGGTATGGTTAGGTCAGAAAGAAAGAACAGAACAGCGGGAAGGAGGGAATGGACATGTTGACAAAAGGCGGACATAAGGCGGCGGCAGGAACCTACTGGAACATGGAGAATGGCGAACGGATCGACCTTGAACAGGAGGGGACGCTTCCGGGGAAGGCAAGCACGACCTATATCAAGGCGCCCGGCGCCCTGGTGCTCGTAGCGGGTCCGTTCCTCGGCCTGGTCTTCGCGGTATTCCTTCCCTTCATAGGTATCGTGATGTTCATGTCCTTCCTTGGCGGAAAGATCATCGAAGCCATGGCGAACGCGGCAGCCGGCGTCGTGACTTTCGGCTGGCGCCCGATCGAAGCATATCTGACGGGCAGAAAAGGCAAAAAGACCGATAGGCCGCGGAAGAGCAACAGGGACACGCACAAGCGGTAAAAGTGATCCGGATGAACGATCGTGGAGCGGGACAGCAAATGCTGCCCCGCTTTTTTTGTGGTGCGCCCAGCATGGGCGCACTCCTATGGGTGCAAGTCCCATCGTAAGTTGATCACGACGAACGAAGCGAAGCGCAACTGCATGAGGGCGACCGAGTGTGGGAAGGAAGCGCAGAGC
>Ga0224495_10000207_pt1 | contig 47971 bp, 44 predicted proteins | sample SF_Jul11_sed_USG_FD_168128 | JGI IMG/M metagenome (GOLD analysis project Ga0224495, IMG submission 168128) | Sediment microbial communities from San Francisco Bay, California, United States - SF_Jul11_sed_USGS_4_1 | ecosystem: Environmental > Aquatic > Marine > Sediment | place: USA: California...
TCCCCCTGCCAGTGCCACCGTTCGACGACAAACTATACGTGACGGCTATTCCAGCCGGTCCCACGCGGGACAAATCCGATCAGTCACTTTCCGCATCACGTGCCGTGCGCACAGCACCTCCCTTTCCCCCCCGTTGGGGGGGAAAGGGCTGGGGATAGGGGGGGCCGGAATCGACGTGGGAGAAAACCCGGACGTGGGGGTGCGGGGCCGCCGCCCCCTTTCGCTCCCCCGGCTGGATGGACACTGCCTGTCGCTCAAGGGGCTGAACGCCGCTTCTGCGCCCTTGAAAGGGTCTTCGCCAATGCGGTGGGGACGGGGGCGAAAACCGCATATTTGCCATCTGGAAGGGCCGGAATCGGTTTTACCCCTTCGGCAGCCACTCCCAGGTGGTGCCCTCGGGGCCGTCCATCAGCGATACCCCCTCGGCGATGAGTTCGTCGCGGATGGCGTCGGAACGATTGAAATCCTTGGCGCGCCGGGCCGCGTTGCGCTCGATGATGCGCTTTTGAATGTCCTCGTCGCTCAGGGCGATGGTCACCGGGCGGATCACCAGATCCTCCGCCGTCAGCGTCAGCAGTTGCAGCCCCAGAACCAGGTCGTAGAGCGTCGCCAGCCCCAGGGTGTCCGCCGCCGACAGGCGCTTGTCGGCCACCAGTTCGTTCAGGTGCGCCAGCGCCTGGGGGGTGTTGAGGTCGTCGGACACGGCCTCGTCCAGTTTGTCCAGCCACGGCCGGGCCGCCGGGCTGAGGTGGCCGGTGAGTTTTTCCGCCGCCAGTTGGAACAGCCGCGACACGTCCGCGCCCGGAAACCCCCCGTTTGCCGCCAGCCGGTTGGTGTGGGCGATCAGGGCAAACAGCGGGGCGGTGTTGCCGCGGATCAGCACCGGGTTGGAAAAGGTTTCCAGCGCCGCCCCCACCAGCCGCGCCGTCTCGTCCGGCGGCGGGGGGCCGTCCTCCAGCTTGTGCAGCAGGTCGTCGAGGGAGGCGGAAAGGGTGTCGGCCTCCGGCCCCTTGTCTTGCAGGGTGGCCACCCGCAGCAGCAGGCGCTTCAGGCCCGCGCGCGCCGCCACCAGCGCGTCCCAGCCGAACACCAGCGGCTTGCGGTAGTGGGCCTGAAGGCAGAAGTAGCGGTACACCAAAGGATGGATGCCCTGATCGATCAGGGTTTGCAGGCGCAGAAAACCGCCCCTGGACTTGGACATCTTGTCCTCGCCCAGCACCAGAAACTCGTTGTGCAGCCAGAAATTGGCGCCGCTGTGGGCATGGCCGGTGAAGCCCTGATTCTGCGCCACCTCGTTGACGTGGTGGACCTGGCGGTGGTCGATGCCGCCGGTGTGAATATCGAAGGGCGCGTCGAGCAGGTCGATGCTCATCACCGAGCATTCCAGATGCCAGCCGGGGGCGCCCGTGCCCCAGGGGCTGTCCCACTCCATCAGGCGTTTGCTGTCGGCGGGGGATTTTTTCCACAGGCAGAAATCGGTGGCGTGGCGCTTGCCTTCCACCATCTCCACACGCGCCCCGGCCTCCTGCCCGGCCACGTCCAGGCAGCCCAGTTTGCCGTAGTCGGCCACGCTGTGGGTGTCGAAGTAGAGGCCGTCGCCGATGGTGTAGGTGTGGCCGTCGGCCTCGAGCTTTCGGGCGAAGGCGATCATCTGCTGGATGTAGTCGGTGGCCTTCGGCTCGTGATCGGGGGGGAGGATGCCCAGATTGCGCACGTCGGCGTGGAAGGCGTCGGTGTAGTAGCGGGCGATGTCCCACACCGTTTTGTGCTCGCGGGCGGCGGCCTTTTCCATCTTGTCGTCGCCCACGTCGGCGTCGCTGGTGAGGTGGCCCACGTCGGTGATGTTCATCACCTGGGTGACGTCGAGGCCCTTGAACATCAGCGCCCGGCGCAGGGAGTCGGTGAACACATAGGCGCGCAGGTTGCCCAGGTGGGCGTAGTTGTAAACCGTGGGGCCGCAGGAGTAGATCCGCGCCTGACCGGGGTGGACGGGCGCGAAGGTTTCGGGTTGACGGCCCATGCTGTTGAACAGGACCAGCGGACGGCCGCGCATGTGCTCTCCCTGTGGTGGTGACGCAAATTGAATCAAATGCCGGGCACAAGGATACGGCCCGCGCCGCTCCGAATCAAACTGCCCCGGGTCCGGCCCGGTGGCCCGCCTGGCGGTGGGCGGGGAGGCGGGTGCGCAGGAACACGGCGTGGTGCAGCACTTCGCGCCAGGTGAGGGCGCCGGCCATGACGTCGGTCACCCGTTCACACAGGGATTGGCCGAAGTGGCGAAAGACCTCCTCGGTCAGGCGTGGCCAGAGGTGCAGCAACCCGGCGCAGCGGCGCGCGGCGGCCAGTTCCGGCAGCATGTGGGTTTGCACCAGATGGGTATAGTGGCGCCCGGCGCGCTGGGGGTTTCCGCCTGCTTCCAGAATGGCACGGGCGGCGAATTTACCCGACTCCAGCGCCCCGGAGATGCCCTCGCCGGTGACCGCCTCCGCCAGCCCCGCCGCGTCGCCGGTGAGCAGCACGCCGTGGGCCGCGAACGGCCCGGCCCCCGGATGCACGGGGATACGGTGGCCGTGGCGTTCCGCCTTGCGGGGGGCGATGCCCAGTTCCGCCAGGTAGCGCCCCAGTATGGCGTTCAGATCGCAGCGGCCGGGGCGGCCCCGAAACAGCCCCACCGACAGGTGATCGCGTTTGGGAAAAACCCAGCCGTAGCCGTGGGGGACGGCGCCTACATCGAAGCGGGCGGTGCCGGAAAAGCGCGCCAGAATTGCGTCCGGCACGGTGATCTCCCACTCCACGGCGGGTCCCATCAGCGGGGAGAGGGGGCGGACGGCGCGCGCCGACACCCCGCCCACGCCGTCGGCGGCGACCACCAGCGGGGCGGTAAACACCCCCCGGTCGGTGGTCACGGTCACGCCACGGGGGCTTGGGGCCACGCCGGTCACGCGGGTTTTGTCGTGCAGCCCGGCCCCCGCCGCCACCGCCCATTCCGTCAGGGCGTAATCGAGGCGCGCACGCATGGTCATGCACACGATGGGCACCGCCCGTGCGGCGGTAAACGCCAGACCGGTTCCGGACAGGTGCAACCCGGCACGGCGGCAGTCCACCTCGATGGTGGCGCTTGCCGCCTCCGGCAGCAGGGCCACGGCCTTGCCCACCAGACCGCCGCCACAGGTTTTGTAGCGGGGCAGGGGCTCGCGCTCCAGCAGCAGCACGCGCAGCCCGGCCTTGGCCAGGTCGTGGGCGGCCATGCAGCCGGCGGGTCCGGCGCCGACCACCAGGACATCGTATGGAGAAGCGGCCTGCGTCATCCGGCCATGGTGCCCGAGGCAGACTTGCCGTGTACAGCGGCGCATCCTCGTCGCTGGAACACGGTGGGGTTTTTGCGGGCGGTGTGGGTTCGGTTGACACTTTGCCCCGCCTTCAGTACCTTCCCCATGTGTGTCGGGGTGTGTTTTGCTGCGTGTTCTGCCGCTTTCGCCATCGCCTCGCTGTGTATTTTGTATCTCCAGACCGGTGTTTTTGATGTCCCAGAATCAGCCTGAAGATCAGCCAAAAGCCGACCGCAATTTGACCTGGCACCATGGCCTGATCACCCGTGCCGATCGCGCCCGTTTCAACGGCCACAAGAGCGGGGTGATCTGGATGACCGGCTTTTCGGCCTCCGGCAAGAGCACACTGGCCCACGCCATGGAAAAATTGCTGTTCGAGAAGCGCATCCGTGTGTATGTGCTGGACGGCGACAACGTGCGGCACGGCCTCAACCGTGACCTGGGATTTTCTTCCGAGGAGCGTCAGGAAAACCTGCGCCGCGTGGCCGAGGTCTCCAAGCTGTTCTGTGACGCCGGACTGGTGGTGTTTACCGCCTTCATCAGCCCCTACATCAAGGACCGTGAACTGGCCCGCGCCGCCATTGGTGAGGACTTTCACGAGGTGTACGTCAAATGCTCCCTGGAGGAGTGCGAGCGGCGCGACCCCAAGGGCATCTACAAAAAGGTCCGTGCCGGACAGATTGCCAAATTCACCGGTATCTCCGACCCCTACGAGCCCCCAGTCAATCCGGACCTGGTGCTGGAAACCGACCGTTTTTCCCTGGATGAGTGCGCCAGCCAGTTTTTGGCCTACCTGCGCAGCAAGGGTCTGGTTCGGGAGGACTAGTTGCGCGTTTCCCTGATCGAAAAACTTCGCCGCCGGGAGGCTGTGATCGGGGTGATCGGGCTGGGTTATGTGGGGCTGCCCCTGGTGCGGCGCTATCTGGACGTGGGGTACAAGGTGCGCGGCTTCGACGTGGACCCGGCCAAGCCCGCCGCCCTGCACGCAGGAACCCGCTACATTGAACACATCGATCCGGCTCCCCTGTTGGCCGCGGTGCGCGAGGGGCGCCTGGACGCCACCACGGAATACGGTCGGGTGGCGGAGTGCGACGCCATCATCCTGTGCGTGCCGACGCCGCTCACCGAACACCGGGAGCCCGATCTGTCCTATGTGATCGGCTCCGCCGAGTCGGTAATCCCCCACATGCGCCCCGGACAGGTGCTGTCGCTGGAGAGCACCACCTATCCGGGCACCACCGACGAAGAACTTTTGCCGCGTCTGGAAGCGGCTGGATTCGCCGTAGGCACCGAGGTGTTCCTGGTCTATTCTCCGGAGCGCGAGGATCCGGCCAACCCGAATTTTTCCACCCGTACCATCCCCAAGGTGGTGGGAGGCGTTACCGCCGCCTGCCTGGAGGTGGGGGTGGCGCTGTATGGCCAGATCATCGACACCGTGGTGCCGGTGTCGTCCGCCCGCGCCGCGGAGATGACAAAAATCCTCGAAAACACCTACCGGGCGGTGAACATCGCCCTGGTGAACGAACTCAAGCTGGTGGCCGAGCGCATGGGGGTGGACATTTTCGAGGTGATCCGCGCCGCCGCCACGAAACCGTTCGGCTTCACGCCGTTCTTCCCCGGTCCCGGACTGGGCGGCCACTGCATCCCCATCGATCCGTTCTATCTTACCTGGAAGGCCCGGGAATACGGGGTAAACACCCGCTTCATTGAACTGGCGGGAGAAGTGAACACCGCCATGCCCACGCACGTGGTGGAGCGCATCGCCGAGGCCCTCAACGACCGGGGCAGGGCGGTGCGGGGGGCACGGGTGCTAGTGCTGGGCGTGGCCTACAAGAAGAATGTGGACGACATGCGTGAGTCCCCCAGCGTGGTCATCATCGAACAATTGCTGGGGCGGGGCGCCCATGTGGAATATGCCGACCCCCATGTGCCGAACATTCCGCCCATGCGCAAGCACTGCCTCGAAATGTCCGCCACCCCTCTGAATTCCGAGACACTCAGTCACTTTGACTGTGTGTTGGTGGCCACCGATCACGACCGTTTCGACTGGGAGTTGATCCGCCTCCACGCCCCGTTGATCGTGGATGCGCGTGGCCGCTTTGTGGCTGACGGTGCCAGGATTTACCGGGCCTGACCAAAACCCCCGGTTTGTGGTGGGTATTGCCGGTAACCAGGTATCCCGTCGACATTCGGAAGCGGTTGACAGGGTGGGGGATTCGGGGTATGTTCATACTCTGAACACGTGGAATGCAGGAGTGTTTGTGCGCCGGGGTCGCGCTCGGCGTCAGCCGGTATGTCCCGCAGGGAAGGAGTAGCTCGTGGCCAGCAAAGACAAGGTGGCACTGATTACCGGCATCACCGGCCAGGACGGTTCGTACCTGGCGGAACTGCTGCTGGGCAAGGGATATCAGGTGCACGGCATCATCCGCCGCGCGTCCAGCTTCAACACCCAGCGCATCGACCACATTTACCGCGATCCGCACCTGCCCGGCGCGCAGTTGTTCCTGCACTATGGCGACCTGTCGGACGGCTCGAACCTGCGCAACATCATCGAACGCTGCAAGCCCGACGAGGTCTACAACCTGGGGGCGCAGTCCCACGTCAAGGTGAGTTTCGAGGAGGCGGTTTATACCGCCGACGTGGACGCCGTGGGCACCCTCCGCCTGCTGGAGGCGCTGCGCGATTACCGTGAGCGCACCGGTCACGAGGTGCGCTTTTATCAGGCGTGTTCCTCCGAGATGTACGGCAAGGTGCGCGAGACGCCGCAGACCGAAACCACCCCGTTCCACCCGCGCAGCCCCTATGCCGTGTCAAAGGTTTTTGGCTACTGGCAGACGGTGAACCACCGCGAGGCGTATGACATGTTCGCGGTCAACGGCATCCTGTTCAACCACGAATCGCCCCGCCGTGGCGAGACCTTCGTGACCCGCAAGATCACCCGCGCCGCCACCCGCATCAAGCTGGGGCTGCAGGAAAAGCTCTTTTTGGGCAACATGGACGCCAAGCGCGACTGGGGATTTGCCGGTGATTACGTCGAGGCCATGTGGCGCATGCTGCAGCACGACACGCCGGACGACTTTGTCGTTGCCACCGGCAAGACATACGCGGTACGCGAATTTGTCGAAAAGGTGTTCGGGCGCCTGGAACTGGATTGGAAGCAGTCCGTGGAGATTGATCCGCGCTATTTCCGGCCCGCCGAGGTGGACCTGCTGCTGGGCGATCCGTCCAAGGCCCAAAAAGTGCTGGGCTGGACCCCCACTGTGGACCTGGACGGGCTGGTGGAGATGATGATCGAAAGCGACATGGAACTGGCCCAGCGTGAGAAAATCCTGGTGAAGGCCGGGCACCGGATCGGCGATCTGCGGCACCACGAATGAGCGGGCTGTCTCCATCGGTCCGGGTGTTCGTGGCCGGCCACCGGGGCATGGTGGGGGCGGCGCTGGTGCGGCGGCTGAGCGCCGCCGGGTTCAAACACATCCTCACGCATTCCCGTACGGAACTTGATTTGACCAATCAGGCGGCGGTGGACGCATTTTTCGTCGCAGAGCGGCCCGACGTGGTGTTTCTGGCTGCCGCCAAGGTGGGTGGCATCCTGGCCAACAGCACCTATCCGGCCGAATTCATCCGCGACAACCTGGCGATCCAGGATAACGTGATCCACGCGGCGTGGAAGGCCGGGGTGCGACGGCTGGTGTTTCTGGGGTCGTCGTGCATCTATCCGCGCGACTGCCCGCAGCCGATGCGCGAAGAACACCTGTTAACCGGCCCGCTGGAACCCACCAACGCCCCCTACGCGGTGGCCAAGATCGCGGGCATCGCCATGTGCGAGGCGTACAACCGGCAATACGGCACCGACTACATCGCGGTGATGCCCACGAACCTGTATGGCGCGGGCGACAATTACGACCTGAGCGGCTCCCATGTGCTGCCCGCTATGATCCGCAAGTTCACCGAGGCCAGAGAGCGCGGCGACGCCACGGTCACCCTGTGGGGTTCGGGCACTCCGCGCCGCGAATTTCTGCATGTGGACGACCTGGCGGACGCCTGCCTGTTCCTGGCCGAGCGGGTGCACGCGGACCACGGGGGTATGCCGCTCATCAACGCCGGGTGGGGCAAGGACATCTCCATCCGTGAACTGGCGGAACTGGTTCAAAAAATCACTGGCTTTAGCGGTGATATCGTGTGGGACGCCTCGAAGCCCGACGGCACCCCGCGCAAGCTGCTGGATACGTCAAAGCTGACCGCGCTGGGCTGGACGCCCAGGATCGGCCTGGAGGACGGCGTGCGCCAGTCGGCGGCCGATTTTCACGCGGAGCGGGAGAAGGGCACGGTCCGGGCGTGAGTCAGCCACAAGCACCAGCCGTCGAGCGGGTGATCGAACCGCCGCGCGGGTTCATGCCGATCAATTTTCGTGAGTTGTGGGATTACCGGGAGCTGTTTCTGATCCTGGTGTGGCGCGATGTATCGGTGCGCTACAAACAGTCGATGCTGGGGGTGTTGTGGGCGATTCTGGCACCACTTATCACCATGACTATCTTCACCGTTATTTTCGGGCGGGTGGCGAAAATTCCCACGAATGGTATCCCGTACCCCATTTTTTCATTTTCCGGGCTGCTGCCGTGGCTGTTTTTTGCTCAGGCGCTCCAAGTTTCATCCGCCAGCATGGTGGCGGAGCGTAACCTGATTACCAAGGTCTATTTTCCGCGAATCATCTTGCCCGCAGCGGCCACGCTGGCACCCCTGGTGGATTTTCTGATCGCCTGCCTGATCCTGGGGGCGATGATGGTGTATTACGGTTTTGTACCCACCTGGCATGCCCTTTATCTGATCCCGCTGTGCGTGCTGTGGGCGCTGGCCACGGCGCTTGGGGTGGGCTTCTGGCTGGGGGCGCTCAACGTTTATTTCCGTGACGTCAAGATGATCATCCCGTTCCTGATTCAGGTGTGGATGTTTGCCTCGCCAGTGGTCTATCCCGCGTCGCTGTTCCCGCAAAAATGGCAATGGTTGTACGGTCTTAACCCCATGGCCGGGGTGATCGAGGGATTTCGCTGGGCCATGCTGGGGCAGGGGGTGGCTCCCGGCCCGGTGGTGCTGGCTTCTGTGCTGGTGTCGGTTCTGCTGCTGGGCGGCGGAGTGTATTTTTTCCGCCGCATGGAGCGGTCGTTTGCGGATGTGGTGTAACAGTCGATGATTCACGTTGAGGGCATCGGCAAGCGGTACCGGCTGGGTGTGGCGCGTCAGGACACCTTGCGGGACACACTGGCCCACTGGGCCGGAAAGGTTTTCCGGAAGGGAGAAGGTACAGGTGGGCAAGACTCGTTCTGGGCCTTGAAGAACGTCAGCTTCGACGTGGCCGAGGGCGAGGTGGTGGGGATTATCGGCAAGAACGGTGCGGGCAAGAGCACACTGCTCAAGATTTTGTCACGCATTACGCCGCCCACCGAGGGGCGGATTCGCCTAAAGGGGCGGGTGGCCAGCCTGCTGGAGGTGGGCACGGGGTTTCACCCGGAGCTTTCGGGCCGTGACAACATCTTCATGAACGGCGCGATTCTGGGCATGACGCGCAGGGAGATTCAGCAAAAATTCGACGAAATCGTCGCCTTTTCCGAGGTGGAGAAATTTCTGGACACGCCGGTAAAGCGGTACTCCTCCGGCATGTATGTGCGTCTGGCGTTTGCCGTGGCCGCACACCTGGAGCCGGAGATATTGGTGGTGGACGAGGTGCTGGCGGTAGGTGATGCGGAGTTTCAGCGCAAGTGCCTGGGTAAGATGGGTGAGGTGGCCCAAGGTGGGAGGACCGTGCTGTTTGTCAGCCACAACATGGGCATGATCAGTGCCCTGTGCGATCGGGTGGTTTACCTGCAAAACGGATCTGTGCGCGAGATCGGAGCGCCGGAGGCGACCATCCATTCGTATATGGGTACCGAGTTCCAGCGGGTGGCCGTGCGGCCCGTGGTACCGGAGCAACACCTGCGCGGCGATGGCACTGCCCATATCCGTGAGGTGCGGATTCACGCCACTGATGGCGCGCCGCGCAACCAGTTCAATTTGTTCGAGCCGTTCCGGATTACCTACACAGTGCAGGTGGACCAGACCGAAAAGCTGAAGGACGTGACCTTCTGGACGCTGTTTTACGGTGACGATGGGGCGGTGATCGCCAGTACCTTTCAGCGCGATACCGGTACCACAATGACTATCCCCCCGGAAGGGGGGGAGGTGACCGTTTCCGTTGATCCGAACTATTTTCTGCCGGGCATTTACAGCGTTTCCGCCGGGGCTTTTACCCGTAGCAACACCTTTGTGGACTGGGCCGACCATGTGATCGTGTTCGAGATTCTGGCGGCGCGGCTGGACGGCCAGAAACACGACAACCGTTTGGGCCGGGTGTCGTTCCCGTTGAACTGGAGCATGGAGAAGGCGGGCAATGCTGTCTCCGGTGATTAACGGGGTAATCCGTAGCCTCGAGTGGCTGGTGTCGCCTCTGGTGAGCACCCGTACCGGACGGTCCATTGTCGTGGCGTCCGGCAGTGCGTACAAACGCATCAAAACGCGCTATTACCAAGCGTCTTTCGGAGCCTGCGCGGATGACGTGACACTCTATTTTCCACTGTGGATATTTCCCCCGCACAACCTGTTTATCGGGCGTGACGTCCATATCAGTGCCTACGTCCACATCCTGGCCCACGAGCGGGTGGAGATTGGTAACCATACAATCATTGCGTCGGGCGTTACCATCACCACCGCCACCCACGATTACAGGGTGGAGTTGATGCGATCCCGGAGGGTCAACAAGCCGGTTATCATCGGTGACAACGTCTGGATCGGCGCGGGCGCGATTATCCTGCCGGGAATTACGGTGGGATCCGGGGCGGTGATCGGCGCCGGTGCCGTGGTGACCCGGAACGTGCCGGAGAATGCGGTCGTGGCCGGGGTTCCGGCGCGGGTCATCCACGAAAATCGGCTTGCATGATGGTGAGGTGGTGACGGGCGTGGTGGCAGATCAGGTGTTGCAGGTGGTGGACAACGATTTTCGTTGTGACGCCTGCCCCCTGTGTGGTGCGAGGCGCATCCGGAAGGTGGGGGAAATCCCGCGTCTGGAGTCGGTTCCGTACGCCTCCATCCAGGTTCGGCTGATGCGCGACCCGGAGTTGTGGCACTGTCTGGCCTGCGCATCCAGATTTGTCCGGAACTCGGTGCGGGAGGCGGACTCCGCGCGGCTCTACGGCAGTTCCAACAGCGGTGACCGGTGGCGTCGCAACCGGCCATTCCATCAGGAAAAAACCGCTGGCGTGGTGCGGCGCGTGGCGCAGGTTTGCAAGGCCGGGGAAACGCTGCTGGATGTTGGCTGCAACACCGGCGACCTGCTCGATTTTGCCCGCTCCCAAGGGTGCGTCACATACGGCATTGAGTTTTCCGGATCGGTCCATCCGCAGCTTCGGGAAAAGGGGCACCAGGTGATCGGCGATCCGTTGGCGGAGGGGGAGGGGTATTTTGATGTCATCACCGCCTTCGACCTGATCGAACACCTGTACGACGTGAACGGATTTTTGAAGGTATGTGGCCGCGCTCTCCGGATCGGGGGAAAGCTGGTGATCCTGACCGGGGATCCCGGATGTGTTCCGGCCCGGCTGGCCGGAGGACGGTGGTGGTACGTCGCGCCGCCAGAACATATCGTGTTTCCGTCCCGGCGGTTTCTTTCCGGTCTGGACGGCTGGCGGGTTGCGGAGTGGCATCGCTGCTACAACAGCGTGGCGTGGGTCCGGCCCTTGTTGACGGCAGTTCGGGCGAACCTGTCGGCGGCGGTTCACCGCCGCTACAACGGCCATCCGTCACCCTGGCCCGATCATGTGCTGGCCGTGCTGGAAAAGGTGGGCTAAGCCGTGGCCACCGCATCGCCCCAGCAACATGATAACGCTGGTGAAAGCACGTCCTGCCCCATCTGCGGCAGCTCCACGCGGCTGCACCTGCGCGGGCTGTACGACGACCGCTACGGTTACCCGGACGCCTTCGATCTTTATCGCTGCGCCGATTGTGGCCACGGAGTGCTGGACCCGCTGCTGGATGGCCCACAACTGGAAAAACTCTACACGGCCTACTATCCCCGGGGCGGCGATCCGGTGGACCCCCGTGCCATGGCGGCAAATCCGGCCACGGTTGCGGCCTGGAAAAGCGGCCCCCCCACAGCGCCGTTTCTGTGGGTGTCCGGGGGGGCTCGGGTGCTGGATGTGGGTTGTGGCGTGGGCATCTCGCTGGCTTATCTGGAGTCCATCGGCTGCGAGGCCGTGGGGTGTGAAGCCGATGCCAACGTGGCGGCCATAGCGAAAAAATACGGACTGAACATCCGCATCGGGTTGTTCGATCCGGCCGATTACGAGCCACACAGCTTCGACTATGTGACTATGGCCCAGGTGCTGGAGCATACCCTCGACCCGGTGGCTACCCTGCGCTCCCTGCAACAGGTGCTCAAGCCATCCGGGAAGGTGGTCCTTTCCATGCCCAACGCCGGCGGGTGGCTGGTGAAATTGCTGGGACGGCGCTGGATCAACTGGCATGTGCCGTATCATCTGCAACACTTCACCCGGAAATCACTGAACGAGGCGGCCGTACGTGCCGGGTTTGTCGTGGAAAAGACGGTGGTGGCGACTCCACGCCCCTGGGTGCGCCTTCAGGTGGGGCACCTGCTGGAATTTCCTCGCCGGGGGGTGCCGTCGCCGGTGTGGTCGCCGTCGGGATCGCGTGGCGGCTTGGCCAGTCGGGTGCGGCAGCGGGCGCTCGCAGAACTGAATCGCTCCAGGCTGTTTTGCGTGGTGGCCGCCGTGCTGGACAAGTTCGGGGCAGGGGATTGCTTGGTGGTCCAACTGAGTATTGGGAAACAGGCACATGTGGATCGTCCTGCCGGTACATAACCGCGTGGCGGTCACCTGCCGTTTTGCGGACTGTCTGGCGCGGCAGACCTTCCGGGATTTCACACTCCTGCTGGTGGATGACGGCTGTACGGACGATACCGTGGCCGAAGTAAAGAAACGTGTGCCGAACACGGTGGTGATCCGGGGTGATGGGTCGCTGTGGTGGGGGGGGGCGATGGATATGGCCTACCGGCATCTAAAACGCCATGCGGACGATGCGGATTTGGTGCTGATCGTCAACGATGACGTGGTGGTGGAGGATGAATACCTGGAAAAGGCCGACAGAGTGATGCGGGGGGTTACCAACACCCTTACGATTTCCGCCTGTTACTCTCAGGCGACGGGTGGGTTGATTGATGCCGGTCGGCACGCGGACTGGGCGACTTTCACTTTTCCCCTCGCGACAGAGTCTTCCAGGATTAACTGCCTGTCCACCCGTGGGCTGTTTTTGCGGGTGGGCGACTGGAAACGCATTGGTGGATTCCACCCGTTTCTTCTCCCCCATTACGGCTCCGATTATGAATTCACCGTGCGTGCGGGCCGTCGCGGGTTGCGCTTGACGTGTGACCGGGAACTGCGGGTATTTCTGGACGAATCCACGACCGGTGTTCGCCTTGTATCGACGGGGCTGGCGGCGTATCTGTTCGACACGTTTGTCAGCAAGAGGCATGTAGGAAACGCGTTTTACAAAACCAGCATGATTCTGCTGATGTGCGATCGGCGGTACATGCCGCGACACCTATGGCGGCTTTGGTCGCAAGTGGCTCGGGGGCTGGCGGTGCGGATGTTTTCGCCCCGCAGAGATGATTCGGTCACACTGGCGGATCAGCGGGTGGATAAATGACCCCCGTCGCCGTTTTCGCCTATAACCGTCCTGTCCATCTGGGACAGTTGCTGGAGTCCCTGTCCCGCTGCGGGCGGCTGGACGAGTGCGCGGTGACGATATATTGCGACGGGCCAAAAAATGAGGGGGCGGCGGCTGCGGTGGCCGAGACCAGACAAGTGGCCCGCGCCTGGGCCGCCGAGCACGGCGCTCAGGTGGTGGCGCGGGACGAAAACCGGGGGCTGGCCCGCTCCATTGCGGGGACCGTTACCGAACTGTGTGAGCAACATGGCCGCGTGATCGTCGTCGAGGACGACTTTGTGCTGGCGCCGGATTTTTTGAATTACATGCTGCTGGCGCTGGATCGGTACGCGGACGCAGAGAATGTTTATCAAGTATCCGGGTTCATGTTCCCGGCGGAGCACCCGGTATCTCCGGATGCCTTCCTGATGCCCTTGACCACCACCTGGGGGTGGGCCACCTGGGAGCGGGCGTGGCAGATTTTCGACTGGAACGCCGAGGGTGCGCTGGAGGCGCTGACGGATCCCGATACCCGGCGGCGGTTTGATTTGGATGGTCGTTATCCCTATGCAAACATGCTGGAGGACCGGCTGGCGGGGAAAAATGACTCATGGGGCATTTTGTGGTGGTGGGCGGTGTTTCGTGCGAGGGGGCTGTGCGTCCACCCGCGCCGGTCGCTCGTCCGGGTTGAGGGTTTCGATGGTTCGGGCACCCATTGCGGGAATGGCGATTCACTCAATCAAAGGTCTGCTGGGGAATTCCTGAGTCCGGTGCTGGGGCCAGCCATACAGTTTTCCCCCTTGAAAGGGGAAGACCGCAATGCCACCCAGATGACATTTGGCGCGATTGGTGCCTCGGTGGGGAAGAGGGACCACTTGTTTTCATGGCTCTTGAAGCGCTGGTTTCGATGATTTGGCGGTTATTGAAGATGATGCGGAGTGTAGCCAAGCAGCAGGAGGCGCAGTCCGCCCGGTGGAGTTTCATGCTGTGTGGTGCGCTGGCCATTGGTTCTGGCACCAGAGTCGCAACCGCCCAATTGGCAGTGCGTGACGTGTCCGAGTGCCGGGTCGAGATCGGCAGCGACAGCAACATTGAATGCAGAATCGTGCTCGAGGCGGCAGGTGCGCGGGTGCGCATCGGTTCCCGCACCCATGTGGGGGGTGGCACGCTGCTGGATGCGGCGACCGGTATCGACATTGGTGACGATGTATTAATCGCATTTGACGTGCTGATCATGGACCACGACTCTCATTCCCTGACCTTCGCGGAGCGCCGGAACGACGTGCGCGACTGGATGGCCGGAAACAAGAATTGGCATTGTGTTCCAAAGGGGGGAGTAACTGTCTGCAACAAGGCATGGGTTGGGACTCGGGTCACCATTCTCAAGGGCGTAACGGTGGGTGAGGGGGCGGTGATTGCCGCCGGAGCGGTGGTCACCCGCGACGTGCCCGCCTGGACCATCGTTGGCGGCAATCCTGCCCGTGTCATCCGCGAACTGACCGCCGAGGAGCGCGGCGAGGCATGAGCCGTATTTCGTGGGAGGCCGCGGTGCGCTGGTACCGTGCCCAGCCGGGCAACGAACAGGCCATTTGCGACAACTATTTCGACCTGCCGGTGTTGTCGGCTGCCGAACGCTACGCCGGGAGTGAGGAGTTTGCCGAAGTCCTGCGCCTGCTCGGCGCGGGGGACGGTCGCAGCGTGCTGGATCTGGGGGCAGGCAACGGCATCGCCAGCCTGGCGTTGGCCAGAAACGGCTGGAACGTCACCGCCCTGGAGCCGGACCCCAGCACCGAGGTGGGGGCCGGGGCCATCCGCCAGATCGCCCATGAAACAGGCTTGCCCATCCGCGTGGTGGAGGAGTGGGGCGAGCGCTTGCCGTTCCCCGATGCCAGTTTTGACGCCGCACACTGCCGCCAGGTGTTCCACCACGCCCACGATCTGGAGCGCATGGCCGCCGAGGTGTTCAGGGTGTTAAAGCCCGGCGGGCACGCCCTCATCACCCGCGAACATGTGGTGGATGATGCGGAGCAGCTTGCGGCGTTTTTGAAAAACCACCCCCTGCAACACCTGTACGGCGGCGAGCACGCCTACGCCGTATCGCGCTACGTTCAGGCCGTGAGCGTGGCGGGTTTTCGGGTGAGCGCGATCTGGGGACCGCTGGAGTCCATCCTCAATTTCTTTCCCGGCACCGAAGCGCAACGCCGGGCGGCGGTGGTACGGCGTGCCCGGCGCCACTGGCTCGGGTTGGGGTTTCTGCTGTCCGCTTCCCGCGTTTTTCAGGCCCGGGCGTTGGCGGCTTTTACGCGCCGCGATCGCACTCCGGGGAGGCTGTTCAGCTTTTTGGTGGCAAGGCCATCGGGAGAATCATCGGAGAAACCATGCGTCTCCTGATTACCGGCAGTCGCGGATTTGTCGGCGCCAGCGTCGGCATCGCCGCTGCGGACGCCGGGCACGAGGTGCTCGGGGTGGACCTGTCCGCCCAGCCGGTGGACGGCTGGCAGGGCGCCTATCAGCAGGCAGACGTGGCCCACGCCGATCTGGCGCACCTGATTGACGAGTTCCGCCCGGACACCGTGATCCATGCCGCCGGCAGTGCGTCGGTGGGAGGGTCTTACGACGATCCCGTGGGGGATCTCCGCGCTGCGGCTCTCACCTTCGCCAATGCCCTGGACGGGGTGCGCCGGGCGCGTCGGCGACCGTTGGTGATTTTCCCCTCCAGCGCCGCCGTTTATGGCAACCCGGCGCACCTGCCGGTGGCAGAAGACGCACCCGTTTCCCCCATCTCGCCCTATGGCTTCCACAAGGCGGTGTGCGAATTGCTGGCTCGTGAGTACGCCACCTGTTTCCAACTGGACGTGGTGGTGGCGCGGCTGTTTTCCGTCTACGGCCCGCGTCAGCGGCGGCTGCTGTTGTGGGAGCTGTACGATCAGGCGGCGGGCGGCTCGGCCGATGTGGTTTTGCAGGGCACCGGGGGGGAAACCCGTGATTACCTGCACGTGGATGACGTTGCCCGCATCTTTCTGGCCTTTGCGGCCCGCCGTCCCGTCGGGTTGACGCTGGCCAACGTGGCTTCGGGACACGAGGTGTCCACACTGGAACTGGCCCGCGCGGTGGTGGCGGCGGTTGGCGCGGACAAGCCGGTGCGTACCCTCGGGCAGGTGCGGCAGGGCGACCCCCTCAATTGGCGGGCGGACGTGAAGCAGACTGCCGGACTTGGGGTTGTTCCTCGTGAATTGTTGGACGGCGTGCGGGAGTGTGTGGCGGCATGGCGCAACGCATAGCCATTCTGGACCGCTCCCAGGACGGCTGGTCCGCCGGGCGCTCCTACACGGAGATGCTGGTGCGTTCCCTGCGCGGGGTGGCGCCCTCTGGCGTGGAATTGCATGTTCTTACCGGCAGCGCAGACGGGTACTGGGATGGACTGGCCGATCGGGTGGTGGTGCTGCCCGGTCGATCCCTGCTGGAGCGGGGGCTGAGGGAGTTGGGTATCCGGGTGTCCGACCCGGCGGAGCGGTATTGCCGCCGCAACGGTGTGCGGGCGCTGATTCCCATCATGCAGTGCGCGGCGGAGCGGACGCCGTTCCGGCGGGTGGCCTGGATTCCGGATTTTCAGCATCGCCATCTGCCCCACTATTTCAGCGACGATGAAAATGCCAGTCGCGACCGGGTGTTTTCCCGCAATGCCAAAGTGGCGGACCTGGTCATGCTGTCCAGCGCCGCCGCAGCGGCGGATTTCAGGGCCTTTGCCCCCGAGTACGCCAACAAGGCTGCGGTGGCGGCGTTTCCGTCCCTGTTCGCGTTCTGTCCGCCGCCTTCGATGGTGGGGGATGGGGTGAAAAAATACCGTCTTCCGGAAAAATTCCTGCTGGTGGCCAACCAGTACTGGTCCCACAAGAATCACCGGGTGGTCGTCCACGCCCTGGAGATTCTGGCCGGGCGTGGGTTGTACATCCCCGCCGTGTTCACGGGGATGCCGTCGGACAACCGCAGCCCGGTCAACCAGAGCGTGTCGGAGCTGATGCAGGCCATCGCCACCGCAGGGCTGGCGGGCCAAGTGGCGCCACTGGGGCTGGTGCCACACGGGGATCTGGTTGATCTGCTGCGCAGTGCCGCCGTGGTGGTGCAGCCGTCCCGTTTCGAGGGCTGGAGCACCACGGTCGAAGATGCCAAGGCCCTGGGCCGTCCGGTGATCTGCTCCGACATCCCGGTGCATCGCGAGCAGGCGCCGGATGCCCTGGGATTTTTCGGCTGTGATGATCCGGGGCAACTGGCGGATCTGTTGGCCGACGTTTGGGGGAAATTGTCTGCCGGTCCCGATCCGGGGGCGGAGAAACTGGCGCTGGAACGGGAGCGGATGTTCGCCCGGCAGCACGGCGAACAGGTGCTGTGCATGTGTCTGGGCGAGGAGGATGCCGCCGGGTGACGCCCCTTCGCATTTCCATCATCACCCCCTGCCTGAACCGGCGCGACATGGTGGCCGAGGCCATTGAAAGCGTGCTGGCCCAGGATTACCCGGATTTCGAGCACATCGTAGTGGACGGGGGCTCCACCGACGGCACCCTGGAGGTGCTGGCCCGTTACCCGCATCTGCAGGTGGTCAGCGGGCCGGACAAGGGACTGTACGACGCCATCAACAAGGGCATCCGCATGGCGAAGGGAGATGTGGTGGGCTTGTTAAACACCGACGACATCTTCGCTCCGGGCGCTCTCCACAAGGTTCTGGATGCCTTCGCCGCCGACCGGGCCATCGATACGGTGTCCGGGGGTGCCGAAATTTTTGAGGACACCCCGCAGGGCCGGATGATTCAGCACCATTTTCCGGGCCATAGCCACGGCCCGTTGACACTGGAACGCATTACCGGCGGAGCTGTGATCTTCAACGCGCGATTTTTCCGGCGTGCGGTGTTCGAGCGTGTTGGCCCGTTTGATCAGGGCTACCCGGTGGCCGCTGACCGGGATTTTTTACTGCGGGTATACCGCTCCGGAGTGCGCGAGGCGATTGTGGGCGATATTGTCTACTGCTACCGGCAGCACCCCGGATCCCTCACGATTCAAGCCAGTAACCCACGGGCACTGGATCTGTTTGACGAGTTGATGGTTCTGTCCGGTAGGGTGCTGGATGAAACTGATGTTCCGGCAGCGGTGTGCCGAGCCTGTCGCGGGTGGCATGACCGTTTGGCTGGGGCGGCCTTGATCTACGCGGTGCGCACGGGGCAAATCGGGCGTGGCGTGCATTTTGCGGTGCGGGGCACCACGCGGAATCCGGCGTGGCCGGTGAGGTTCCTTGGTCAGTTGGCGGGGGCTATCAGCCGACGAATCGGGGGAAACCCGAATGGTGGCTGATTGTACACCCACGGTCAGTGTGGTAATTCCGGCGTACAACCGCGCCCACACCCTGGGCCGCGCGCTGGACAGCGTGCTGGCGCAGACATTTGGCGATTTTGAACTGATCGTGGTGGACGATGCCTCCACCGATGACACCGTTCGCGTAGCCGAGGCCACCGGCGATCCGCGCGTGCGCGTGTTGCGCCACGAAACCAACCGCCGCGCCGCCGCTGCCCGCAACACGGGTATCCGCGCCGCACGCGGCAAGTATGTGGCGTTTCTCGATTCCGACGACGAGTGGCTGCCGGAAAAATTGCATCGGCAGGTGGCGTTTCTGGAGGGAGCGGCTCCGGACATGCTGGCCTGCTGCACGGCGTTCCGGATGGTGGATGGTCCCCATGACTTCCTGAAAATTCCACGCCTGCTGTCACTGCGGGAGATGTACTTCGGCTGCGATCTGGGGCCTGGCACCACCCTGATGGTGCGGCGGGATGTGTTCGACGGCGTGGGGGTTAACGACGAATCCCTGTATCGCTACGAGGATTGGGACTGGTCGCTGCGGTATGCCCGGCGTTACCGCATGGGGTGCGTGGCGGAGCCGCTGGCCATTGTGCACCGGGGTCCGCGGCCTCCCGCCGCTCCCACCGCCGGGGCCGCCGAACGATTGCTGGAGGTTCACGCCCCGGTGCTGGCCGGGCTGGGCCGCGTGTTCACCCGCAGGGTGTGCGCTACCCGATGGGTGGAACTTGCCGAATATTTCTACCGGGAGCGGAATTTTTCCGAAGGTACCCGCTTCCTGCTGCGCGGGATCCTCATCTGGCCGCTGGTGCGTCCCGGCCTGTATGTGCTGGTTCTGGACGCCGCCTTTGACATCCCCCTGCAACGGCTGCTGTGGCGGGTGTTGAATGCGGCGCGAGGGCGGGCGGCATGACCCGCAACGCCTTGCTACCCACGCCCGTCGACACGGCGCTGATCTACATCCACTCGCCGCGCTATGCCGAGATCGGGGCCGCCCTGGAGCGGTTGCCGGTTACCCTGCTGAAACTGCCTTACAACCGCTTTTTTTTGCCCGGCCATGCGCTGGCCATTACCCTGCGGGTGCCGGGGGTCGGGGAGTTTTTTTCCCGCCAGGCATTGGCGCGCATCGCCGCCCTGCCGCAGCAGCGCAAAATTGTGCTCACCGACCGCCTGTTGCTGGATTCGTGGTTCGTGGAGCGCCTTAAGGCCATGGGGTGTCGTTACGTGGTGCGCCTGCGGGGGGATGCCTGGCGCGAGTGTGATGAGGTGGAGCAGGTGCGCTGGTGGTGGACTCCGGGCAAGGCCGCGTGGTACCGGCGGGTGTGGTTTCATAATCTGGAGGCGGCGGACGCCATCTGGCCTCTGGCCAGGCACCTCGAATCGGTGGTTCTTGAGCGTTGCCCCGGAAAGCCCACCGCCGTGGTCGGCAGTTTGCGCGATCTACCCTCCTTGCCCAACGCGGGGCTGCACCCTTCCCCCCCTGTGCCGGGGCCGGATGGCGGCGTGGGCGACGTGCGGGTTATGACCGCCACCGTCTACATGTTTCGGCAAAAAACCGCCGGGGTGCTGCGCCTCTATGACCTGATGGAGGCGGCCATGGGCCGCTGGCCGGGGGTTACCTGGTCGCTGTGCGGGGACGGGCGGCATTTTGCGCGCAGCCGCGCCCGCTGGCAGGCCAGCCCGATGCGGAGCCGCATCGAGTTTCCGGGGCGGGTGGCGGACCTGAAGCGCCGCATGGGCAAGTCCCACGTGTTTGCCTACTGCTCCGAGATGGACGTGCTGCCCAACGTGGTGCTGGACGCCATGGCTGCCGGTTTGCCGGTGCTGTGCAACCGTTGGGGGTCGTTTCCGGAGATTTTTGCGGGGGAGCTGGACTGGTGCCTGTATGCCGACGAGGCGGAGTTTCTGCAAAAGCTGGAACGCCTAGCCACCGATCCGGAACACTGGCGGCGCGTGGCCGACGCGGGCATCGAGCGGGTGCGCGAGATGTTCTCTGCGGAGCGGGTGCGGGAAGAGCTGGAACGCGCCCTGGCCGGGTTGTCGGCCTAGAGGGGGCCACTTACCAGGGGATCGGGCGCCGGTCGCGGAACAGCCCGCCGTTGGGGCCGTTTGCGGGTAACGTAGCCAGCCACACCACGGTGTCCGCACCCTGCTCCACGGTGCGGGGCGCGGCCTCGCCGCCCATGCGCGTGCGGACCCATCCCGGGCAGACCGCATTCACCTTCACATTGCCATGCGTCTCTCCGGCCAGTCGCACGGTCAGCGCATTCAACGCGGCTTTCGACAGACTGTACGCGGCGGGTCCGGTAAGGCCGTTACTGAACTGCCCGAGGCCGGAGGAGACATTCACCACTCGCCCGTAGCCGCGTTCCAGCATGGCGGGCACAAAGGCCCGACACAGCAGGTAGGGGCCGAAATAATTGACCTGGATGGCCTCTCGCATGTCTTCCTCCCTGCCGCCCAGCAGGTCGCCATCCGCGTACACGGCGGCATTGTTCACCAGCACGTCCACCGCCACCCCCCGGTTCGCCAGACGGGAGGCGCAGGCGGTGATGGAGGCCGGGTCGGCCACGTCCAGTACCTCGGAGGTGACCGGCATTCCGGCGGCGGCCAGTTCCTGGGCGGCGGCGACTGCGCTGGTTTTGCGCCCCGAAAGCACCACCGAGAGGCCGTGGCGGACCAGTTCCCGGCACACTTCAAGGCCGATGCCGCGGTTGGCGCCGGTGACCAGGGCGGTGTGGCTCATGGCGCGGTTCACGGCATGCCGCCCGGCACAGATCCGGGCGGAAATGGGCTGGTGACGGGTATGGGTGGGGGAGGCACGGCGCCCTTCATGGTTCCATGGTACTCCAAAGGGGGCAGGGGAGGGCTTATTGTCTCAGCAGGTGTTCCCACTCGGTTTCGGACAGGTGGGATTTTAATTCCTCGTAGTTGGCAATGGACTCCTCCAGGTCCTTTCCTCCCTGCTTCCGCAGCGGTGTTTCGGTGGGCCTGAACGGAATGCCAAGCAGGTCGCACACCTGTTTCATCGCCGCGTTTTTATCTGCTGCCAGCTTTTCGTAGTGGAGCGTCAGCAACCGGTGGCGGGAGAACAGGCGATCTGTTTCCTCCTGTCGTTTCCGGGTGTTCACCAGGAATTCCAGACACCGCTTCGGCTCAATATGCAGCGGTCCGGTGTCGGAAATTGTGGCACGGGTGGAATGCCACACACCGCTGCGATGGGCCTGGACAGTGGAAACGTAGGTGCGCAAAATATTCTGCCGTTTCAGGTGAATCACCCGAATGTCCCGGCGCCCGGCCAGGTAATCCCAGACCTTGTTGCGCCCCCCCCGTTGAGCATGATGGTAGAACAACTTGAATCCCACCGCCTGCAGTGGAAATGGTTGTGTTCCATACAGGTAGCGCTCCAGAAAGGCACCTGGATTCCGGTCCATCAGTTGTAGCGGCGGGCCGATGCGAGGGTGGAAGGGCAGGTCCCAACCCACGCGACCCACGGTGCGGAAAAGCTCACCATAGGCGCGCACCTGGCCGTGGGCGTTGAGCAACGATTTAAGTAGATTGCTTCCGCTGCGTCCGGTGGTGACGACCACGAACGGCGTGGCGTTGGTGTGGGTGGCCAGCACACCGGACCGCATCAGCGCCCGTTTGGCGTAAAACGGCGCGTAATCACGGACCGAGCGGACTGCCCGCTTCAAAAGTTCGTTGCGGGTGTCCATGATGTTCGTCACCAGCATCCTAACCTCGGGTCACCCCTGGGCGATGGCCTGGCGCAGTGTGCCGGGGGTGACGGGTGTGGTGTTTTCCACACCGAACGCCCTGGGGGGCAATTGCATTGGTCCCGAGATGCCATCAAAGTTGTAGCCAAAGCGTTCGATGTCTGGTGCGAATGCCTCTTCTACCAGCTTGCGGCCGTAGTCGCTGTAGTAGGAGCGATAATCCTTGTGGGCGGAGCGGTTGACTACGGGGACGTTCAGGCCTGGAATGCCGATCCGGCTGGTGATCACACGCATGTCATCATTCAGCGTTTCGATTCGGCCCACATGGTCCACCAGGAGGCGGTTCTCCGCATCCAGAATGAACTCTGACTGAAGATGCAGGTCCTCGTTCACCCGCCATTTCAGGTAGGCATCAAAGTTATCGAACGAGCGGGCGAGTTGCTGTTGGTAGTGTTCTTTTGCCTGGCACGCGTAGTGGTACAGGGAAACCTGCCACGCCCAGGGGTTGCGCACGAAACAAAATTTAAAGCGGTTGTTGAAAACCTCCGGACCCACCAGGTCCAGCACCTGCGCTGCCCGGAGATGGGGGTGGGGCAGTTCCGGAGTGTAGAGGCGGCCCAGGTGGCGTGCCCACAGGCGCCTCCAGCGGTCGGCCGCGTAGGGCTCCAGCGCCGCACGCAGGCTGGTGCCCGCCACTTTGTACACGTGGATAAAAATAAACCGGTGCGAATGCGACATCAGCATGGGAAGTCACCAGACAATCCCAAGGGGACACCACATTGCCCGGAAGCCATGTGGTGACGCCCGAGGGGGGCAAAACCAACCGTGCAATGCCAACTCCAGGGTCCACACGACACACTCCGGAGGGCAAGGCACCACACGAATAATCCATCTGTTTTCCCTCACCATACCACGGGTGGGTGAGATCGGCAAGAAAAAAACGACCGCTTTCTGGCAGATCGCCAGACTTCAGCGCCCGAAAATCAACAATGGTGAAGGTTCGGAGTACTCCGCGCTACGTCACAACCTCTCGGAAAGGAGTGGCGTGGGGTGTTCAGGAACAGGCAAATGATGACGATAAGAGTGGGTACCCGTCGGCAAGCCCTGATCAACGTGGCCTGGTTACTGGCGTGGGCCGCTCTGATGGGTGGGCATGCAACCCCTTGGGGGATGCGGCGTAGCGGAAGGAGTGTTGATGCAGCCAATCACTTCACCCATGTCCCCCGGACGGGTGTTGCAGACCACCTTGGCGGTGTTCGTGGAGAATTTTCCACGCCTGCTGGTGGTCGGGCTGTTGCCATTTTTGCCCGGTATTACCGCTCTGGGAGTGTGGTTTCACCTGAGATCGGGTGCCCCCGCAACCGCTGGAGGGGGTGTGTGGCTGCTTTATCTGGCGGGAATCCTGTTGCTTCCGGGGAGCGTGGTCAGCTATGTGATGGCGGTGCGGGTTGCTGCGGACGCCTGTGAGGGAAAATCCACGTCGTTGAAGGGGGCTTTACGGTATTGCGCTGATCCGGCGGTGGGGAAGAGCTTTCTTACTTTGCTGACCCTGGTTTTTGCGCTGTCGGCGGTAATGTTCCCGGCATTATTGGTGCGCTGGTACGGTGTGGACGGCAACGTGGCCGTTGTGACAGGAGTCCTGTGCGAGGCAGTGGTGCTGGCCCTGGCTCCGCTGCTGATGTTTGCCCCTGCGGTGGTGGTGGCGGAGGGGAGCTGGACAGTGGCTGCCATGCGTCGCAGCGTGGAACTGGGCTGGGGGCGTTGTTTGCGCAACTGGGGGGTTTTGCTGGCCGGTATGGTGCTGTTGTTGGGGATGTCGGCGGCTATTTCTGTCGTTTTGGGGTTGTTGCCGCCATCAACGCTGCCGGATGGCCTCCGCTGGCTGGCCGTTGCCCCGGAGGGAGTTTCCGGGGCGGGAAACAGTAACTGGCTGTTGCAGGATTTTGGTTGGCTATCGCTGCCGCTGGCCTGGCTGGTCGCCGTGCCGGTATACCCGGTGCTGATTCTGGTGATGTACTACGACATGCGGGTGCGCAATGGCGAATCGTTCGCACCTTTGCCGGTGACCGCGCGCTTCCCCGATCCCCCCAAGTTGCAACAGGACGGCAAATCGTTCGGCGCCCTTCCCCCCAAGACGCGCACCCGTGTGGCCGGGGGCAAGGGCGGCACGCGCAACATGTAGCCGACGTCGGGGGGATTTCCCTCGCGCCCCTCTGCGGAGTGTGCCAGGGCCAGCGCTTACCCCTCCTTGAGCAGCGCCGCAGCCGCCTCGTGGTCCACGTGGCGGATGTCGTGGCCGCGAATGATATAAATCACCATCTCGCAGATGTTGGTGGCGTGATCGCCGATCCGTTCCAGATTCTTTGCGATGTTGGACAGGATGATGTAGGAACTGATCTTGCGCGGATTCTCCAGCATGTAGGTGAGCATCTCACGATAAGCGCTGTGGTACAGCTCGTCGATGGCGGTATCCCGGGCGATCACCTCCATGGCCAGGTCGATATCACCACGGGAAAGGGCATCCAGGGCCCGCGCCACCTGGGCCTGTACCATCTCGCTCATGGTGGCAAGCCCCGCCTGGGGCGTTCCCGGCAATTCTCCGAGGCGCAAAAAACCTTCGGCAATGCCCGCTGCCAGGTCGCCCATGCGCTCCAGATCGGTCACTACCTTGATGGTGGAAATGATAAAGCGCAAGTCCCCGGCGGCCGGCTGGCGGCGGACCAGAATGGAGCGGGTAAGGTCGTCGCATTGCACCTCCAGGGCGTTGATCGCCTTGTCGCGCTCGATGGTCTGTTCTGCGAGGGCGGTATCCTGCTGGAGCAGGGCCTGCATGGAACTGGCGATGGCTTTTTCCACCAGCCCGCCAAGGGACAGGACGCGGGTTTTGAGCTCGGTGAGTTCCTCGTCGAACTTGCGGATGGTGTGGGATTGGGTAGTGGGCATGGGAAAAAAATCCAGGGATCAGCCGAAACGACCAGTGATGTAGGCCTCGGTCTGTTCCTCACGAGGGTTGGTGAAAATTTCCTCGGTCTCGCCAAACTCTATCACGCGCCCCATGAAGAAAAACGCGGTGTAGTCGGAGACCCGTGCCGCCTGCTGCATGTTGTGGGTGACGATCACCACCGTGTAACGGCCACGAAATTCGTCGATCAGTTCCTCAATTTTGCCGGTGGCAATGGGGTCGAGGGCGGAACACGGTTCGTCCATCAGGATCACTTCGGGTTCCACGGCGATGGCGCGGGCGATGCACAACCGCTGCTGCTGTCCGCCGGACAGATGGGCACCGGGTTTGTGCAGGTCGTCCTTGACTTCGTTCCACAGGGCGGCGCCCTTGAGGGCTTCTTCCACGCGACCTGCCAGGTCACTGCGGGGAATGCGCCCGCGCAGCCGCAGGCCGTAGGCCACGTTGTCGAACACCGTCATCGGAAACGGCGTGGGGCGCTGAAAAATCATGCCGATGCGGTGGCGCAACTCCAGCGACGACACCCCCGGGCTGAGGATGTTGACGCCGTCCAGCAAAATTTCCCCCTCTGCCCGCTGTCCTTTGTAGAGGTCGTACATGCGGTTGTAGCTGCGGATGTGGGTGGATTTTCCGCAACCGGACGGGCCGATGAAGGCGGTTACCTTGCCGTGGGCGATGTCGAGTGTGTTGTCGGTCAGCGCCTGCTTGTCACCATAGAAAAAGTTCAGCCCGCGGACCGATACCTTGGCCTTTTCCACCCGTGACGAGGCGGTTGGGGACGGTTCCAGGTAGGGTTTGCGCATTTTTTTGTGGGGAGAGATGCCGATGACCGGGGTGTCGCGGGTCGGCGAAGTCTGCTCCACAGTGGCCTGCGATTCGCCGGAACTGGCGTCCTTGGGGTTGTTCTGGGAGGGATTGTTCGTGGAGTCGGGTGCCATGGTTTTTGCTACCGAATGCGGCTAACGAATACGCGTTCCGAGGATGATACGTGAAAAGCCGGTCAGCACCAGCACCGAAACGGTGATCAGCAGTGCGGCTCCCCACGCCAGAGTGTGCCACTCGTCGTAGGGACTCATGGCGTAGTTGAACAGGGTGACCGTCAGGTTGGCCACCGGACCATTCAGCCCATCCAGCCAGTAGGGGCTGTTGAGGGCGGTGAACAGCAGCGGCGCGGTTTCGCCCGAAACCCGCGCCACGGCCAGCAGGATGCCGGTGGTCATGCCTGCCGCAGCGGCCCGGTAGATGACGCCCAACATCATGCGCCAGTAAGGGGCACCAAGGGCCAGGGTAGCCTCACGCATTTCCGTGGGCACCAGACGCAGCATTTCGTCGGTGGTGCGGGTGACCACCGGGATCATGATGACCGCCAGCGACAGGGCTCCGGCCCAGCCGGAAAAATGCCCGGACGGTACTACCACCAGCAGGTAGACGCACATGCCGACCACGATGGAGGGTGCCGACACCAGAATGTCGGACACATAACGCACTACGGCCGCCACCCGGCCGCCATGGCCGAATTCCGCCAGAAAGGTGCCGGCCATGACACCAAACGGTACTGCAATCAGAGCGGCCGTGGCCGTCAACAGCAGGGTGCCGAGCATGGCGTTGGCGAGTCCTCCGCCGGTCTCGCCGGGGGGCGGGGGGAGTTTGGTAAAAAAATCCCAGTTGATGGCATGAATGCCCTTCAACGCGACGTCTCCCAGAATCCACGCCAGCATGGCCAGCCCCAGCATTGCTGACAGGGTGGAAATGCCCATCACCAGGCGGTTGGTGAGGACGCGGCGGCGTGTGTCGATGTGATTGGGCATCAGGAACGACCTCCCGGCGCAGACATACGCTTCAGATATAGCTGGGCAAAGCCCAGTATCAGGAAGGTGATCAGGAACAACACCAGTCCAAGTTCCACCAGGGACGACAGGTACAAATCGCCGTCGGCCTCGGTGAATTCGTTGGCAAGGGTGCTGGCGATGGAGTTACCGGGAGCAAACAGGGAGGCCGACAGGCGGTGGCTGTTGCCGATCACGAAGGTGACCGCCATGGTCTCTCCCAGCGCCCGCCCCATGCCGAGGAACACTGCGCCATAAATGCCCTTGCGACCGTAGGGAATCATGATGTCGCGCACCACCTCCCAAGTGGTTGCACCCATGCCGTAGGCCGACTCCTTGAGCTGGGGGGGCACCATTCGGAACACGTCGCGGGTGACCGAGGCGATGAACGGGGTGATCATCAGCGCCAGCACCAGCCCGGCGGTAAGCATGCCAATGCCCATCTGCGGGCCGCTGAAAAGGGGCAAAAAACCCAGGCTGTTCGCCAGGGCGGGCTGCACCAGGTTGCTCAGAATCGGCGCCAGCACGAACAGCCCCCACATGCCATAAACGATGCTGGGGATGGCGGCCAGCAACTCGATGCCGACACCGAAGGGCGTGCGCAACCGCGCCGGGGCCAGTTCGGACAAAAACAGGGCGATGCCCACGCTGATGGGGACCGCCACCAGCAGGGCGATGAGGGTGGAGATGAGGGTCCCGGCAATCGCGGTAAGGGCGCCGAAACGTTCGGTGACCGGGTTCCAGCTTGCGTCGGTGAGGAAGCCCAGGCCGAAGGCCGCGCGGGAGGGGGCCGACTCGTGCCATAGCACGGCGAACATGGCCACCAGCAGGGCCAGAACCCCGGCGGCGAACACAAAGGTGATCCCCTTGAACAGGGGGTCGCCCCAGGTGGACAGGGAGACCCTTCCGGGGGTGGGTGTGGTATCCGGTTTCCGGCTCATGGGCGAATGACTCGGGGGCGGTGCGAAGTGTACCCGGCGCAAGGTTGCGGAGGAAAGGGGGAGTTGCTCACAGTTCGCCCTCCTTCGGGCCACCGTCGAGGGCGTCCAGCATGCGCCGCTCGCGCTGGAACACCAAAATCGAACCGATGCGCAGTGCCCCCATGACCAGTAGCAAGGCACTCATGGCGTACATTTCGTCGGGGCTGATCTTGTGCTGGAAACTCTTGATCATCACCTCCTGCAGCATGAACACGATGGCGGCATCGACGATGAAGGTCATGCGCAGGCGCCGGGTATTGAAATATTCCACCAGGGATCGGGACAGCTCAATGAGCACGAACAGGGTGAGGATGTCGGAGATGAAGTGCAAAAAACGGTCGGTCACACTGGTGGCGGAGAACATGTCGGACAGGCTGAAGAACAGGCGTACCGTGCCGATGCACATCCCCACCGCGATGAACAGCAGGATGACGGCAAAAATCACCGCAGTGATGCGGTCGAACCACGCCCGGGGCGAGGTGAGCCAGTCGGGTATGGGGAGTTTTTCCAGCATGTTGGAGGCCTTCCGGTTTGCCGTCTGGGGGTTCCATCACGTTGCCGCGCCGTCCAAAAATGCCTGTGGGCCGGGGGTGTGTGGGTACACCCCCGGCCCTGCGGCCGGTCACGTGATTCGGGGTCGAGGACAGGGATGAATCTAGTGAGCCGTCCACACCGGCTTGCCGTCAGCCCCCTTGATGTCGCCCCAGGCGGAGTGGATCAACTTGACCACCGAGTCCGGCAGCGGCACGTAGTCAAGGGCCACCGCAGCGTCGTCCCCGTTCTTGTAGGCCCAGTCGAAGAAATTCAGCACCTGAGTGCCCTGAGCGGGATTCTTCTGGGTACGGTAGACCAGAATGAAGGTGGCGCCGGCAATGGGCCAGGCCCCCTTGCCCGCCTGGTCGGTGAGTACCACGCCAAAGCCCGGCGTGCCCTTCCAGTCTGCGCCCTCGCAGGCGGCCTGAATGCTTTCTACATTGGCGGCCACGGGGGCGCCTGCCCGGTTCTGAAGCCGGGCGGTGATCATCTTGTTCTGCTTGGCGTAGGCGTACTCCACATAACCGATGGCGCCAGAGGTCTTCTTGACAAAGGCAGCGACGCCCTCGTTACCCTTGCCGCCCATGCCCACCGGCCAGGAAACCGCCTTGTCGTTTCCGACCTTGCTCTTCCACTCGCCGCTCACCTTGGACAGATAATTGGTAAAAATCCAGGTGGTACCGGAGCCGTCGGCGCGGGATACCACGGCAATGTCCTGGGCGGGCAGCTTGAGGCCGGGGTTGAGGGCGGCGATGGCCGCATCGTTCCACTTGGTGACCTTGCCCAGGTAGATGTCGGCCAGCACCGGGCCGGACAACTTCAACTGGCCGTCACTGATGCCGAGAAAATTCACCACTGGCACCACCGCACCGACCACGGTGGGGAACTGGAGCAGCCCGGCCTTGGCCAGGTCATCGCCGCCCAGGGGGGCGTCGCTGGCGCCGAAATCGACGGTGCCTTCCTTGATCTGCTTGATGCCGCCGCCGGAACCGATGGACTGGTAGTTGAGCTGTATCCCGGTCTGCTGGTTGTAGGCATGGGCCCACTTGGAATAGATGGGATACGGAAAGGTGGCCCCGGCGCCGGTGATGGTGGTGGCGGCCTGAGCGGTGCCAGACAGCCCCAGGACGGCGGCGGCAATCAGGGCAATTCGGGTACGCATTTGCATGTGCATCTCTCCTCGTTGAAAAAATCGTGTGCGTCGAGGAAAAGATTAGGGGGGCAATGTGAGGGGCGTATTAATTTCTGCGGATTTTCTCGTGCGCACCCGCAGGCCCCCCCGAAGGCCGCAGCCTCCGCATCGCCCAGGCGAAGGGGGGGCGACAGCTACAGGCGGGCCATCACCCCTTCGTTGACTTTTTCCACCATGGCTTTTCCGGCCAACACTTCCACCAGCTTCATGGCGAACTCCATGGCAGTACCGGGGGCGCGGCTGGTGATGAAATGGCCGTCAACCACCACGCGCTCGTCGGAGTATTCCCCCGCCTTTTTCGTCACTTCGGCGCGGGTGGAGGGGTGGCTGGTGGCGCGGCGGCCTTCCAGAAAGCCCATTTCGGCATAAATGGTGGGGGCCGCGCAGATGGCCGTTACATAGCCGCCTTTTTCGTGGATGCGCCGCACGATGTCGTGGATGCGCTTGTCGAGGCGGAGATTTGTGGTGCCCGGCAGGCCGCCAGGCAGCACCACCATATCGAAGTCATTTTCGAGAATGCGATGAACGGCAGTGTCCGGCACCAGCGTCACGCCGCGCGACCCCTTGACGGGGCCGTCGGTGAGCCCGGCGGAGACGACCTCGATGCCCGCACGGCGCAGGACGTCGATGACCGTGACCGCCTCTATCTCCTCAAACCCCTCCGCCAGGGGAACCAGCACCTTTTTCATGGCATACCTCCTCGCCTGAAACGCAGCCGCTCATCTCGGGGGCCTGTTTCAAGTGTAGCGCTTCCGAGGGGGGATTCCCACCTTTTGCAGGGGGTGACTGTGGTACGATCGACGCCCGCAAAAACGCCATACCCCGGGGAGACGAGCGTGTCCGACATTCTGGTTCTGTTCGATTTCAATGGAGTGATTGCCGACGACGAGTCGGTGCATCAGATGCTGCTGCAAAAGGTGCTGGCGGAGGAGGGGATTACCATCACCGACCAGCAGTACCACGATGTCTATCTGGGTTTTGACGACAAGGGGGCATTCGAACACGCCTGCCGGGCCAACGGTCGCACCCTGGATGAGGCCGACATGGCCGATCTGGTGGCGCGCAAGAGCCACCTGTACGATGCCTACATCGTGGACCATCTGGTGCTGTTCCCCGGCGCGGTGGACAGTGTCAAGACCATGGCCGGGGAGTTTTCCACGGGAATTGTGTCCGGCGCGCTGAAGGCGGAGATCGGCCGCATCTGCGACATCGCCGGAGTTGTTGAATGCCTGTCTTTTGTGGTCTCGTCGGAGGACACGGAACACTGCAAACCGCACCCGGAGGGGTATCTGGTTGCCTTGGCCCTCTACAACCTGACGGTGGCCTGCGAAGGCAAGCGCATCGGCCCGGAGTCGTGCGTGGTGATCGAGGATTCCATTGCCGGGGTAGAGGCCGCCAAGGCGGCGGGGATGCACTGCGTGGCGATCACCCATTCCTATCAGGCCCACGAACTGACCCAGGCCGACCGGGTGATCGGTCACATGGACGAGTTTACGCCGGAGTTGGTGCGGGAGCTGGTGGGCGGGCGCAGCCCGCGGCGGTAATCGCGAAAATCGCGCGGTGGGTTCGGGTTCATCGCGAAGCTGGCCGCCCGGGGCGAGCATGCGATTCTCTCTTTGTTCCGTCGCCCGCGAATCTCTATAATTGACAGATGCGGGTTTCCTGTTACCGTCTGGTGTGCGTCAGCGCGCTGCCCGCGACCCCATATTCCGGCGCCCAGGGAGGACCTTCCGTTGAACAAGTTTACATCCGTCGCCGATATTGACGCCGCCCTGTCCGGCGTCATCCGCCATACCCCCGAGGCCGTCACCGTCCTCAATGAGGCCGCCCTCAAGGGCGAGGCCATGGACCTGCTGGTCTACAACGCGGTGTTCGCCACCAGCGGCGTGGTGCGCGGGACCTGCCGCTGGATCATCCGCGAGATCGGTAAATCCGTCGGCTGTGTGTCGGCCTCTATCCACGACCTGTACATGGCCATGGGCCGGGGCGAGGTATCGGGTATGACCGTGCCCGCCGTCAACATTCGTGGCCTCACCTACGACACCGCCCGCGCCATGGTGCGCGCGGGTCAACGACTCGACAGCACCGCCTTCGTGTTCGAAATTGCCAAGAGCGAGATCGGCTATACCTTCCAGCACCCTTCCGAGTACGCCGCCGTGATTCTTGCCGCCTGCCTGCGCGAAGGCCATCGCGGCCCGGTGTTTATTCAGGGTGACCATTTTCAAGTCAACGCCAAGCGCTACAAGGGCGACAGGAACGGTGCCCTGGACGAGGTACGCAACCTCATCAGGGAGGCCATTCCCGCCGGGTTCTACAACATCGACATCGACACATCCACCCTGGTCGATCTGTCCTTTCCCACCGTTGCCGAGCAGCAACACGCCAACTTCGCGCACGCCGCCGAACTCACCCGGCTAGTGCGGGAACTGGAGCCCGAAGGGATTACCGTGAGCGTGGGCGGCGAAATTGGCGAAGTGGGCGAGAAGAACAGCACCGTTGAGGAGTTTGTTGCCTACATGGATGGTTACAACGCCACCCTGCCCAAGGGCACGGCGGGCATCAGCAAGATCAGCGTGCAGACCGGCACCAGCCACGGCGGCGTTCCCCTGGCGGACGGTTCGGTGGCCGATGTGGCGCTGGATTTCGGTGTGTTGCACGATATTTCCGTGGCCGCCCGTAGCCGCTATGGCCTGTCGGGCACGGTGCAGCATGGCGCCTCTACCCTGCCGGACGATGCGTTTAACCGTTTTGTCGCCAGTACCGCCTCGGAGGTGCATCTGGCCACCGGCTTCCAGAACATGGTCTACGATAGCCGCCACCTGCCTGCCGACCTGAAGGCGGATATCTATGAGTGGCTCAAGCACAACTGCGCCAACGAGCATAAAGAAGGGCAGACTGATGCCCAATTTCTTTACAAGACCCGCAAAAAGGGTTTTGGCCCCTTCAAGGAGCGTTTCTGGACCCTGCCGGAGAACGTGCGCGCCTCCCTTAGCCGGGAGCTTGAGGACAAATTCCTGTTCCTGTACGAGCAACTGGGCGTCAAAGGATCGGCGGCGGTAGTGGCCAAGTACGTCAAGCTGAACGTCAAGGCCGGGCGTAACCTGAAGGATGAGATTGCCGCCGCGTAGCGGCCGCACAAGGCTCCCGGGTTTGGGGGGCGGGTGATGGAAACAGGCGTTCCCGGTGGGGGGACGCCTTTTTCATGGGCGTTCGCCGGTTGGGGGGTGGTCAGGGTCGCTCTGCCGTGGGACTATGTACGTGTCCCGGAATTCTGGTCGGCAGTCCGGCAGGTTTTCCGACCCGGATTTCCTGCAGGCACTTCGCCAGTGGGAAACTCTTGGCAAAAGGGGACTGCGTGGAAGCACCCGGTCTGTTATTGCAACTCCTGATCATCCTGCTCTCCGCACGGATTTTTGCGGAGCTGGCCACCCGCCTCAAATCCCCGGCAGTGATTGGGGAACTGCTGGCGGGGGTGGTGTTGGGTCCAAGCCTGCTGGGGTGGCTGGAGCCCAGCGACACTCTGAAACTGCTGGCCGAAATCGGCATCATCCTGCTTTTGTTCGAAGTTGGGCTCGAAACCGATGTACGCGCCCTGATGGCCACTGGCGGCAAGTCGCTTCTGGTGGCTCTGTCGGGATTCGCGCTACCGTTTCTGCTGGGCTTTATGGCGGCCCGCTGGGGATTGGGCATGGACCTGCTGCCCGCCCTGTTTGTGGGGGGAACCCTGACCGCCACCAGCATCGGCATCACGATGCGGGTGTTGGGGGATCTGGGCCACCAGAACAGCCGCGAGGGGCGGGTAGTGCTGGGGGCAGCGGTGGTGGACGATGTGTTGGGGGTGGTGCTGTTGGCCCTGCTGTACGAGTTTTCGGTGGGCGGCGGCATCAACGTGGTGAATGCGGGCAAGGTTCTGCTGTTCGTGGGGCTGTTCTTTGCCATCGCGGCGCCCGCCGCCAAGCTGATGTCACATCTCATCAAGCGCTTCGACGCGGTGAGTTCGGTGCCCGGGCTGGTACCGACCACCATGGTGTCGCTGGTGCTGTTTTTCGCCTGGCTGGCACACAAGATCGGGGCACCGGAGTTGCTCGGGGGGGTGGCTGCGGGTTTGGCCCTTTCGCGGCGGTTCTTTCTTCCCTTTGGGGTGGCCATGCATCCCGATCCGGCGTTTGCGGGGCGGGTGGAAGAACAATTGAAGCCCATCATCCACTTATTCACGCCGGTATTTTTTGTGGTGGTGGGGCTGTCACTGGATCTGCGTCAGATAGCCTGGGGAGAGTTGGGCATCTGGCTGTTTTCCGGCGTTTTGCTGGTGGCCGCGGTACTGGGAAAGATGACGGGAGCAATGCTCATCCGCGAGCCGTGGCGGGCGCGCTGGGTGGTGGGCGTGGCCATGATTCCGCGCGGGGAGGTGGGACTGATTTTCGCCGAGTTGGGGCGGGAAAGCGGAATTTTCGACAACCAGGCCTACGCGGGCATGGTGCTGGTCATCGCCCTCACCACCCTGTTACCACCGTTCGTTCTCCGGGCTATTTGCCGCCCCGGTCCGCCCGAGGCAGAGGTGGAAACGAGGGAATAGGGCAGCTAACCGGGGAGGGGAATCAGAGTTTTTTCTGCTGACGGAACCACTCGACGGTTTCTGTCAGCCCTTCCTCCAGCCGCACGGAAGGTTCCCATTCGGCGTCGGTGGTCAGCTTGCCTGCCGACAGGCAACTGCGCAACTGCTCTCCCTCCTTGGTGGGGCCATAGTTGGGAGGCAGTGTGGCGCCTGCAGCCTGCATCATCAGGGTGTGCAGGGTGTTGACCTCGGTCTCCACCCCGGTGCCCACGTTGTAGGGGCCGGTGAGAGACTTGATCATGGCCAGCAGGAATGCCTGGACCACGTCATCCACGTACACGAAGTCGCGGGTTTGCTTGCCGTGGCCGTTGATCATGGTCTGCTGGCCCTTGAGCATCTGGCGGGCAAAAATGGCCACTACCCCCGCCTCGCCGTGGGGGTCCTGACGCGGGCCATAGACGTTGGCAAGCCGCATGCTGGCCGCGAAGATGCCGCGTGAACGGTAGTAGTCCAGATACATCTCACCTGCGGCCTTGCTGATGCCGTAGGGGGAAACCGGGCGGATGGGGTGCTCCTCGGCGGCCGGAAACTGCTCTTGCTCGCCATACGCGGCCCCGCCGGATGAAGCAAAATAGACACGTGGACAGCCCACCTCGACAGCGGATTCCAGCAGGTTGATCAGCCCCAGAATGTTGGCATCGGCGTCGGCGACCGGGTTGTCCACGCTCTCCCGTACGCTGATTTGTGCAGCCAGGTGAAAGATTGCCTGGGGACGGTATTTGCGCAGTTTGCCCACCAGGCCGCGGTCGCGCACATCCATGCGGATGAACTTGGCGGCCTTGGCGAGGTTGGCCTTCTTGCCGTGGGACAGGTTGTCGATGATGAGCACTTCGTGCCCTTCCAGCAACAGTCGCTCCACGAGGTGCGAACCAATGAAGCCGGCCCCGCCTGTTACCACGCATTTCACGGATTGATCCCCTTGTTGGCTGTTCGATACCAGTTCACATAGCGGCGGATGCCGTCCGCCAGAGGTGTTGCGGGAGTGTACCCCAAACCCTCCCTGGCGTGGGAGATGTCCGCCCAGGTGGCCTTTACATCTCCCGGCTGTGGGGGTAGGTGTTTTCGTACTGCCTGCCTGCCCAGCGCCTGCTCGATCAACTCCACCAGCGTTGTCAGGCGCGTGGTTTCGGAGCCGCCGAGATTATAGATGACGTAGGGTCGCGGATGCTCCAGTGCGACCACGGTGCCGCGCACAATGTCATCGATGTAGGTGTAATCCCGGCAGGAGCTGCCATCGCCGTACAGGGGGATGGGCTGACCCCGGTCAATGCGGCGGGTAAAGCTGGCGATGGCCAGGTCTGGCCGCTGGCGCGGGCCGTAGACCGTAAAAAAGCGCAGGCAGGTGACCGGAAAGCCATACAGGTGGTGCCAGCAGTGGGCCATCAGCTCCCCGGCCTTTTTGGTGGCGGCGTAGGGGCTAATGGGGTGATCCACCGGGTCGGTTTCGGCAAACGGCACCTTGTCGTTGTTACCATAAACGCTGGAGGACGACGCGAACACCAGGTTGCGCACTCCGGCGATGCGGGCGCACTCCAGCACATGGGCGGTGCCGGTGACGTTCACTTGCTGGTAGCGGAGGGGGTTCTGGATGGAGGGCCGCACCCCGGCCAATGCCGCCAGATGCACCACCTCGTCCACCGCGTGGGCGCTGAAAGTTGCTTGCAGACGCTCGTGGTCGAGGATGTCCGCCTCCACCAGGGTGAAGCCGGGGCGGCCCGTCAGCCCGGCCAGGTTGCGCTGCTTGTCCGCGCGGTCATAAAAGGGGTCGAAATTGTCCAGCCCTACCACCTCGCGGCCGGTGACGAGGAGCGCCTCGCACAGGTGGGAGCCGATGAACCCGGCGGCGCCGGTGACCAGTACCGTCATGCCGGTTTCTCCGTTGCCCGTTGCAGGTGAATGAGAAACTCCACGTTGCCCTTGGCGCCGGTGATGGGCGATTCGATGCGACCGGTACACACCAGTCCCATGGCTTCAGCGGCGACGCTGACCTCGGCCACGGCGCGCTCGCGCTGGGCGGGCTCGCGCACGATGCCACCCTTGCCCACATGGCGCGGGCCGACCTCGAACTGGGGTTTGACCAGCAGCACCATCTCGCTGCCTGCGGTGCTGGCCAGCAGGCCGCACAGGGTGGGCAGCACCACGGTGAGGGAGATGAACGACAGGTCGCCCACGATCAGGTCCGGCAGGGGCGGCGGGAGTTGATCCGGCCCCAGGTGGCGCACGTTGGTGCGGTCCATCACCACCACACGGAGGTCGGTGGCGATGCGGCTGTCCAGTTGCCCATAACCGACGTCCACCGCGATGACACGGGCGGCACCACGTTGCAGCAGGCAGTCGGTAAACCCGCCGGTGGAGGCCCCTGCGTCCAGGCAGTGGCGTCCGGCGGGGTCCACTCCGAAGGCATCCAGCGCCGCGGCGAGCTTTTTACCGCCGCGCCCCACGAATGGCTCTGGCGCCGCGACCGTGACCTGGACGTCCTCTGCCACGGTGTGTCCGGCCTTGGTAGCCGGTTCGCCGTTCACCCGGACCCCGCCGGCCAGGATCAATGCCTGAGCGCGGGTGCGAGTTTCCGCCAGGCCCAGGTTCACCAGCAATTGATCCAGGCGTACCTTGGGGGGGCGGCTGCTCACGGCGTGAGGCATGAGATGTTCAGGAGGGGCGGGGAGGCCATTTTCGGGAAACACAGTCTGCCCGGCATCGGTAATTTTGCGGCCCTAGGAAGTGCGGCCAGCGGCGGCGCGCAACACCTTGTGGCGCGTGCGCCCCGCCAGCAACAGGCGGGCGGTATCGGCGATGCCTTCGGTGCACAGACCCAGTTCGGCGCGCAGATGGTCCTGGGGGCCCTGCTCGATGAAGCGGTCGGGAATGCCCATCCGCCGCACACGGGGGGTCACCCCGTGCCGCTCGAAACATTCCAGTACGGCGCTGCCGAAACCACCGGCCAGGGCGTTTTCCTCCACCGTCAGCACTGTTCCGGTGTCGGCGGCGGCGAGCATGGCCTCCTCGTCCAGCGGCTTGATAAAGCGGGGGTCTACCACGCGCACGGAAAAACCCTCTTGCGCCAGCAGTCGTGCCGCTTCCAGGGCCGGGGTGACCATGCTTCCCACCGCCAGAATGGCCATGTCACTGCCCGCTTGCAGGGTTTCGGCGCTGCCCACGGGGATCAGGGAAAAACCCTGCAACGGCTCGGCGCAGGGGATGGAGCCGCGGGGGTAGCGCAGGGCGCAGGGCGCGTCCAGTTCCAGGCCGGTGAACAGCATGTCGCGCAGCATCTGACCGTTGCGGGGCGCCATGATGACCAGCCCGGGCACGGCGCGCAGGAACGACAGGTCGAAGGTGCCGTGATGGGTGGGGCCGTCGTCGCCCACCAGCCCGGCGCGATCCATGGCGAACACCACCGGAAGGTGTTGCAGCGCGACGTCGTGGATGAGTTGGTCGTAGCCGCGCTGCATGAAGGTGGAGTAGATGGCCGTCACCGGTCGTTTTCCCTCCGCCGCGAGCCCCGCAGCAAAGGTGATGGCGTGTTGTTCGGCGATGCCCACGTCGAAAAAACGCTCGGGGAATTTTTCGGCAAAGGTGTGAGTGCCGGTTCCGGTGGGCATGGCGGCGGTGATTGCCACCACCCGGGGATCGATGTTGGCCAGTTCGATCAGGGCATCACCGAACACCTTGGTGTAGGCGGGAAGGGACGACCCACCGCCGAGCACTCCCACGGTCTTGTCGAACTTGGGGGTGCCGTGGTAACTGACCGGGTTGTCCTCGGCCAGGGGATACCCCTTGCCCTTTTTGGTGACCACATGCAGCAGGGTGGGACCCTTGAGGCGGTGGATGTTTTGCAACACCGGGATAAGGTGGTCCAGGTTGTGGCCGTCGATGGGGCCCAGGTAGCGGAAGCCCAATTCCTCGAACACCACGCCGGGGGTGATGAAGCCTTTCACGGCTTCCTCGGCCTTGCGCGCCATCTGCGCCATGCGGCGGCCGACGCGGGGAATGTGACTGAGAATTTGCTCGGTTTCCTCGCGCACCCACGAGTACAGGTCGCCGCTCAGGGTACGGCTGAGGTAGGCGGACAGGGCACCCACGTTGGGGGAGATGGACATTTCGTTGTCGTTCAGCACCACCAGCAGGTTGCGCTTCATGCCGCCCGCGTGGTTGAGGGCCTCGAAGGCCATTCCAGCGGTCATCGAACCATCGCCAATGACGGCCACCACATGGTTGTCGGCGCCGTTCATGTCCCGCGCCACGGCCATGCCGACGGCGGCGGAGATGGAGGTGCCCGCGTGTCCCGCACCAAAGGCGTCGTGTTCGCTCTCGGTGCGCTTCTGGAAACCCGACAATCCGGCGGACTGGCGCAGGGTGTGAATTCGGTCCCGGCGTCCGGTGAGCAATTTGTGCACGTAGGACTGGTGGGACACGTCCCAGATCATTTTATCCGTTGGGGAGTCGAACACATGGTGCAGCGCCACGGTCAGCTCCACCACCCCAAGGTTGGGGGCCAGGTGGCCGCCAGTGGTGGACACCACATCAATCAGGCATTCGCGGATGTCCGCGCACAGCCCCACCATCTCCTTGCGCGACATGGTCTTGAGGTCGGCAGGGGAGTGGATGGCGTCGAGTAGGGGGTAGCGGTGTATTTTTTTTCTCACCGGTCACGCTCCACGATGTAAGTGGCCAGGGCGCGCAGGGGGGCGGCGCCGGGGCCAAAGGAGGTCAGTCGGGTGATGGCTTCGTCCTTCAGGCTCCGTGCGAAATTTCGTGCCTCTTCGGTTCCCATCAGCAGGGGGTAGGTGAGCTTGCCCTGGGCAGAGTCCTTGCCTGCGGTTTTGCCCAGGGTGGCGGTATCGGCGGTTTCGTCCAGCACATCGTCGGCAACCTGAAACGCCAGGCCGATGGTGCGGCCGAAGTCGGTCAGAGCCACGAGGGTGGCGGTGTCGGCGCCAGCGGCCAGGGCGCCCATGCGCACGCTGGAGGCAAGCAATGCACCGGTTTTGTGGGCGTGAATGGTGCGCAGGTGGTCGAGGGTGCGGGGGCGGTTTTTCCCCTCTGCCTCCATGTCGAGCATCTGTCCGCCGACCATGCCCCAGGGACCGGCGGCGGCAGCCAGTTCTGACACCAGTCGAAGGCGAGTGGTTTCCGGCAGATCGGCCTCCGCCAGCCAGGTGAAGGCCAGGGACTGGAGCCCGTCGCCCACCAGGATCGCGGTGGCCTCATCAAAGGCCTTGTGACAGGTGGGTCTGCCGCGCCGCAGGTCGTCGTTGTCCATGGCGGGCAAGTCGTCATGCACCAGCGAGTAGGTGTGGATCAGTTCCAGCGCGCCCGCCACGGGCAGCACGGCGTCGCCATGTCCGGCAGCGGCCTGAAACGCCGCAATGGCCAGCACCGGGCGCACCCGTTTGCCACCGCCGAGGACCGCATAGCGCATGGCCTCGGCCAGCCGGGGAGGGGTGGTGGCCAGGTCGCCAAGGCGTTTTGACAGGGCTTCGTCCACACGCCGGATAGCGTCGGCAGAAAACGTTTTGAGGTCGAATCCTTCGTTCACCGGTGGTCTTCCTCGTCTTCCTGGTCGCTATCCTCCAGGTCGCTGTCCCGCACATTCAGTGCGGCGACGATGCCTTTGTCGCGCATGAGTTTTTCCACGGTGCGCTCGGCGTTGCCGAGCACCTCCAGGCAGCGACGGGATAAACCGACCCCCTCCTCGAACAGGGTCAGGGATTTTTCCAGCGTCTGGTCACCTTCCTCAAGCAGGCGCACGATCTCCTCCAGCCGGGCGAGGGAGGGCTCGAAGCTGGGGGTTTCCTTGCGGCTCACGGTGCGGCGGGAGCTCCCTGCCATGGGGTGGATCCTGAGAGACAATCCCGGAAAAGGGCTAAGTATACCCTGAATTGTCTTCGGGCAGAAGGGTTTGCACTCCGGCGCCTGGCAGATGGCCCTGTTCTGGCTGGAGGTTTGTTGAACACGGGGCAAGGCGTGGGCACAGGCGTGCGGGTTTACCTCCTTGCCGGAAGGGGGGCGTTTGGGGTAGGTTAGCGGTCGCAATTGGGGGATATCAGGGCGTGGGCACAGTGCGACTCTGTGGTTCCCCCCGGTGTTTTCTGACGCCCCCGGTACCGCGGGATCGTTGCCGCGTGTTTGCCTGTGCGTCTGCCTGAAGTCTTTCCGAACTCGCCTGTTTGACCTGTCATGCCTGGAGGCCCGTTGAGCGACCAACATACACCGCATTCCCATCCGACTGGTGACGTTTTTACCCGCGCCGGTGAGGATATTGCCGATTTGCTGGAGGCCAACTGGAAGCTGCTGGTCGGGGTGATGGTGATGGTCATTGCCGTGGGGACGGGTGTGATCATGTATCAGCGTTCCGCAGCAAAAGATCAGGCCAATCTGCAAGGCAAAGTGGCCGAGATCGCCGCCGGATTCCCGGGAGCCTCGGGGAGTATGGTGATGCCGGGTTCGGCCGAAACGGCAATCCTGCGTTATGAGGCGTTGCTCGGGAAGGCCTCCGGCCCTGCCCGCTACACGGCGTTGATGTACCTGGGTCAGGCCTACCAGTCGGTGGGCAAAGCGGATGAGGCGCGTGCCCGCTACGAAGAGTTGACCAAAGGGCCTGCGCTGTTTGCGGCCATGGGCCACATGCGTTTGGGGTACCTGGCGGCGGACGCGGCGGATTACCCGGCGGCGGTGGCGGCCTTTCAGAAGGCTGCGTCGCTGGATGCCGCGCTGGCGGTGCAGGCGAAAATGGATGCGGCCTATGTGGCCGAGGCGTCCGGCGACAGTGCCACGGCGATTACGCGCTACACGGAGTTGATCAAGGGCCACCCGGACTTCGTGCAGGCGCGGGAAGCGGAATCGCGCATCCGCGTGTTGGGTGGCGATCCCGATGTGCTGCTGGGACGTGCCAAACCCACCCCGCCCGCATTATTTTCTGCACCGACGGGCACGCCGGAAATGGCGACTCCGGCCCCGGCGAAGGGAACTGGCAAAAAATAGGGTGAGGAACCGGTCCCGTCGGAACGGGCCGGTTGCCAGCGGTGGGGGCCCTCTGGTATGCTCCTGTGCCTTGCCGGTGGTCCGTTGGGGATCGGTCAGCAGAAAAACAGACGATGTGTTTGGGGCGGTAGCTCAGCTGGGAGAGCGTCGCGTTCGCAATGCGAAGGTCGGGAGTTCGATCCTCCTCCGCTCCACCACTATTCAAAAAACCAACCACTCTCGGTTGGTTTTTTTTTGCCCGTTTCCCCCAGTGCTGGCGCGGTTCCGGGCCATTGCCTCGCGCGCGGCACCTCCACGACTGCGCCAGTTCCTGCCCTCTTTCCCCTACTCCTACGACGCCCAGGACCGGTTGACCTCTACCGGCTCCGCGAGCTATGCGTACACCGCCAACGGCGAGCTTTTGGGAAAAATAGACACGGGCGGAATATCCCTCGAAGCGTATCCCCCCGGATTGACCCTCCTCCCCTGATCCTGCTACTGATAGCGATGGGCTAAACCCACAACAGCATGTCCGGGCGCCCGCCCGGCAAGAAGGGGGACGCGGTGGAAGCCGGCTTGCGCATCATCCGGCTGCACCAGACTTTGTGCAGCCACCGCCACCCGGTCCCGCGCCGGGTCATCGAGGAGCGCCTGGAGTGCTCCCGCGCCACCGCCATGCGCGTGCTGTCCACCTTGCGTGGCATCACCGGTGACCCCATCCCCTGGCACGCGGAGGCAGGTGGGTACGCCTACGAGAGCCCGGCGTTGCGGACGGGAGACATCCCCTATCTGTGGTTTGGCCAGGATGAGCTGCTCGCGCTTCTGGCCATTCGGCACTATCTGGAACAGTTGGGTCCGGGTCTGCTGGGGCCGGCCCTGGCGCCCCTGGCCGAGCGGACCCGGGAACTGCTGCGGCTGAACGGGGCGTCGGTGCCGGACGTGGCGCGCCGTGTCCGGCTGGTGCCCGTGGCCACACGCAGCGGCAAGGTCACGCGGTTTCCCGCGTGTGTGGAGGGCTGCCTGACGCAGCGGCGCATGGGCATCACCTATCAGGCCAGGGGCAGTGGTCAAACCACCGGGCGAGAGGTGTCTCCGCAGTTCCTGGTGCATTACCGCGACAACTGGTACCTGATTGCCTTCTGCCACCTGCGGAGCGCGCTGCGCAGCTTTGCCGTGGAGTGCATCACCGCCGCCAAGGTGCAGGACACGGCGGCGCACGAGGTGGACATGGCGGAACTGGACGCATTCCTCGCCGCAGGGTACGGCATTTTTGCGGGCCCGGTGCGGGAAACGGCGGTGCTGCGTTTCAGCGCGGAGCGGGCGCGGTGGGTGGCGGACGAGCGCTGGCACCCGGAGCAGCGGGGCCATCTGCTGCCGGACGGGAGCTACGAGCTGTCAGTGCCCTACGCCGACGCCACGGAGTTGCTGATGGACATCCTGCGCCACGGCCCCGAGGTGGAGGTGCTGGCCCCACCTGCCCTGCGTGCGGCCGCTGAAAAGGCGCTGCGGGAGGCGCTTCAGAGGTACGTTGTTGCTATTGTCTCTCCAAATAGCCATTAACTGAATATAACGAATGCGGTACGCTGTGCCCGTTGGTCGTTGCCTTTCCGAGTAGGACAGGTGGCGTGGATTGAAACAGTCAATGGCTATTTGGGACTTGAAGAGTTGGTTGCCTCCTCCTCTTTTTCCGAGAGGGGGAGGCTTTTTCCTGTTGCCGCACCTCCAGGTCCCCCCGCAGGAAAGGCCGAGGCCATGAAGCGTGCCGACAAAATCGCGAATCACGCCATGACTGTATTTGCGGGTGCTGCATGAGTGACGAAGTTCGACTCAGGATCATGTGGGGAAATGAACTTGTGATCCCGTCCCACCTGGCCAAACCCGCGGTTTTCTGTATTTCGGGTGCGATCGTGATTCTGGCTCTGGTCCTCCTGATTCGTGCAGTCCGGTGGTGGTGACCCGCTTCGGACCGGGGTTCTCCCAAAAATTGGGGGCCGGTCTCACGTGGTGAGACACCTGTCGTGGCAGGATGGTCGCCGTTCCCGGTTCACCTCATTTGGTCTGATGGAAGGGGGCTCCCGTGGCCGACACACCGTTTTCCGACCCCATTGCCCACGCCCGTCCCACCGGGGACGGGAAGTTTGAGCTTCACCTTCTGCCAGACCACCTGCGCAAGGTGGCCACGCTGGCGCGCGAGTTCGCCAAGGCGTTCGGGGGAGGGGATTGGGCCCATCTGGCTGGGCTGTGGCACGACCTGGGAAAATTCCGGCCGCGCTTTCAAAAATACATCCGGAACGCCACCGGCTTCGAGGCCGATGCTCACATCAAGGGGGAACTCGGCAGGGCGCCCCATTCCACCGCCGGGGCGTTGTTGGCCTGTGACCGGTTCGGCCCTGCCGGGCGAGTGCTGGCCTACCTGATCGCGGGCCATCATGCCGGGCTGTACGACTGGGACTCCGAAAACTCCAGCCTGCGATCGCGGCTCAATCTTCAGGACAGCCGCGATGAACTGCGCGAGGCCGTGGCGGTCGCACCGCCCGCCGAGATTCTTGACCACGGCGCGTTCGCACCCGATCTCGGGGCCGTTCCGGGCGGGCTCAATGGCTTTTCCATGTGGGTGCGAATGCTGTTTTCGTGCCTGGTGGACGCCGATTTTCTGGATACCGAATCCTTCATGGACCCGGACAAATCGGGTCGCCGCGAGGGGTGGCCGGAAATCCGCGAATTGCTTGCGCACTTCGACCGTCATATGTCGTCGCTGGCGGACAGTCTGGAGGACAAGGCCGATCCGACCCCGGTGAACCGCCTGCGCGCCGACGTGCTGCGCCAGTGCCGGGAGAAGGCGGCACAAGCTCCCGGCCTGTTCTCGCTGGATGTGCCGACCGGCGGCGGCAAGACGCTCTCCAGCATGGCCTTTGCCCTGGAGCACGCGAAGCAGCACGGGAAACAGCGGGTCATCTACGTCATTCCCTATACCAGCATCATCGAACAGACCGCCGACGTCTTCCGGAAAATTTTCGGCGACGCGGTGATCGAGCACCACAGCAACGCCGAGACCGAGCCTGGCGGGGAAACCCACAAAAGCCGCCTGGCGTGCGAAAATTGGGACGCCCCCGTCGTCGTCACCACCAATGTCCAGTTCTTCGAGTCGCTGTTTGCCGCTCGTACCAGCCGGGTTCGCAAGCTGCACAACATCGTGAACAGCGTGGTGGTGCTGGACGAGGCGCAACTCCTGCCTCCGGAGTTTCTGCAACCGATCCTGGATGCGCTCAACCTGCTCACCCTGCACTACGGCGTGACCGTGGTGCTGTGTACCGCCACCCAGCCAGCGTTGGCCACGCAGCGGTATTTTGATCGCGGGATGCGGGGTTTGGATGGCGTTCGGGAGATCATTTCTGATCCGGAGGCTCTCCACCGCGACCTGGACCGGGTTACGGTGCGCCTGCCCGCCGACTGGAATGCCCCTGTTGCCTGGGATGCTTTGGCCGGGGAACTGGCTGCACACCCTAGCGTGCTCACCATCGTCAACCAGCGCGAGCATGCACGGGAGCTGCACCACCTGATGCCCGCGGGCACCCTGCATCTGTCCGCCCTGATGTGCGGCGCCCACCGCAAGCACGTTATTGACCGGATCAAGGAGCGGTTGAGAGAGGGCCAGCCCACCCGTGTGGTCAGTACCCAACTGGTGGAAGCAGGGGTGGACCTGGATTTCCCCGTGGTGTACCGGGCAGTGGCCGGGCTGGATTCCATCGCCCAAGCGGCGGGGCGCTGCAACCGGGAGGGGCGACTGGAACGCGGTGAGGTGGTGGTATTCGTGCCTCCCCAATCGGATCCGTCCGGCCTTTTGCGCAAGGGCGCGGATTCCTGCAAGAAGGTGCTGCACGACTACTCCGGAAACCCGCTGAGTCGGGAGAGGTTCTCGGATTACTTCAGGCATTTCTACCACGCCTGTAATCTGGATAAACACAAAATCTGCCACCTGCTCAAGGTTGATGGTGACAGCCTCGCCGTGAACTTCCGCACCGCCGCAGGGAACTTCCGGCTCATCCAGGACGAGGACCAGGTGAGCGTCATCGTTCTTTATCGTGGCCCGAATGGCGACGACAACACCGTGGACGGGCTGATCGGCCAGCTTGGCAAAAGTGGACCGGGGGGCGGTCCACAGCGCTGGCTGATGCGCAAACTCCAGCGCTACACGGTCAGCGTGCCGCGCCGCGACGCCGCAAGGCTGTTGGCCCAGGGTGACCTGGAAGAACCATCGCGTACACGCGACGCCCCTTCGCGCGCATCCGCCGCAAGGCTGTTGGCCCAGGGTGACCTGGAAAAACCCGTGTCCGGCCTGTTCGTGCAAAAGAACGACACGCTCTACGACGCCACGCTCGGTCTGATCACCGACGGCGCCCCGCCCCCATCCCGCAAGCCTCGTCACATAAGGGAGGAACCATGAAAACCTATTGTCTTGAGCTTTCCGGCGACTTCGCCTGCTTCACCCGCCCGGAGATGAAGGTGGAACGGGTGAGTTACGACGTGATGACCCCCTCCGCCGCCCGCGCCTGTTTCGAGGCGGTTCTCTGGAAGCCCGCGATCCGATGGCATGTCCGCAAGATCGAGGTGTTGAACCCCGTCCGCTGGATCAACCTGCGGCGCAATGAGGTGGCCAGCGTGGTTTCCTCGCGCAACGTGACCACTGCCATGAAGTCCGGCACGGGTCACCTGGCGCTCTACATCGAGGACGACCGCCAGCAGCGGGCCGGGCTGTTCCTGCGCGACGTGGCCTACCGTGTCCATGCCGACCTGGAGTTCAAGCCCGGCGCCGACCCCGACGGCTCGCCCACAAAATATCAGGAGATGTTCGAGCGCCGCGCCCGCAAGGGGCAATGCGTGAACCAGCCCTACCTGGGCTGCCGGGAGTTTTCCGCCCGGTTCCGGCTGATCGAGGAACTGGCCGCCGAGTCACCCCCCATCGGGGAAAACCGCGACCTGGGTTTCATGCTGTACGACCTGGATTTCACCCACCCGGCCGACCCCGCGCCGCGCTTCTTCCGTGCCCGGATGGAAAATGGCGTGGTCCACGTACCGGCCTGGGACAGCGAGGAGGTACGGGGATGATCCTGCAAGCACTCAACGACTATTACTGGCGCAAGCAGCGCTCCACCGACCCGAACGACCATCTGCCCGACTTCGGCCTGGAAGGGAAGGAGATCCCGTTCATCATCGAAATTGATGCCGAGGGGAGGCTCATCAACCTGTCGGATACGCGGTCCGGCGAGGGCAAGAAGAAGACCGGGCAACGGTTCCGGGTGCCCCAGGGGGTGAAAAAAACCTCCGGCGTGGCCGCCGACCTGCTGTGGGGCACCGCCGAATACGTGCTGGGCGTGGACACCCGTGGCAAGCCCGAGCGGGTGGTGGAACAGCACGCCGCGTTCCGGGCGCGCATTGAGGCACTGCCGGAGGCGGTGCGGCAGGATGCCGGGGTGCGCGCCGTTTTGTCGTTCCTCGACAACCCTGACCAAGGAGCGCTGGAAGCCATGCCGGGCTGGGCCGACGTTCTGGCCAGCAATCCCCTGATGACCTTCCGCCTGCACGGTGACCTGGATCTGGTTTGCCAGCGGCCCGCTGTGGTCGCCGCAGCGCAGGCAACGGCGGGAGAGGACAGGCCGGACGGCATCTGTCTGGTCAGCGGGCAGGCTGCCACCGTCGAGCGCCTGCACTCCGCCATCAAGGGGGTGTGGGGGGCGCAAACCTCCGGCGCCAACGTCGTCTCGTTCAATCTGGACGCCTTCCGTTCCTACGGCAAGGAGCAGGGCGCCAACGCCCCCGTGGGCAAGCCTGCGGTCTTCGCCTACACCACGGCCCTCAACCACCTGCTGGCCAAGGATTCCCGCCAACGCATTCAGGTGGGCGACGCCTCCACGGTGTTCTGGGCCGAGCAGCGCCACGAACTGGAAACCGCCCTGTTCGACCTGTTCGGGGAGCCGAAAAAAGACGATCCGGACCGGGGCACGGACGCCCTCAGGGCCCTCTATCGTGCCGTGGAGTCGGGGCGATTCGCCGAAGGCGGAGCGGATACCCGCTTCCACGTGCTGGGGTTGGCCCCCAACGCGGGGCGCATCGCCATCCGGTTCTGGGAGACCGCCCCCGCCATGGAACTGGCCCGGCGCATCAAGCAACACTTCGAGGACATCCAGGTGGCCCGCGCCCCCCATGATCCGGAGCGCCTGCCGCTGTTCCGGCTGCTCACAGCCATTTCCGCGCAGGGCAAGGCCGACAACATTCCGCCCAATCTGGGCGGCGAGGTGATGCGCGCCATCCTGGAGGGCCTGCCGTACCCGGTAACGCTGCTCAACCTGGCCGTGCAGCGCTGCCGGGCGGAGCAGAAACCCACCTATGCCCGTGCGGCAGCCATCAAGGCGTGCCTGAACCGCGCCATCCGTCGAGCCAATCCACATGATTCACACCCCGAGAAGGAGTTCACACCCATGCTCGACCCATCCAACCTCAACCCCGCCTATCGCCTGGGACGGCTGTTCGCCGTGCTGGAAAAGACCCAGGAGGAGGCCAGCCCCGGACTGAACGCCACCATCCGCGACCGCTACTATGGGGCCGCCTCCAGCACCCCGGTGGCGGTGTTCACCACGCTGCTGCGGCTCAAGAATCACCACCTGGGCAAGCTGCACCGGGGCCGGGCCGTGAATATAGAAAAGCTCATCGGCGAGATCATGGATGGTCTGGCCGACTTTCCGCGCCAACTGGCCCTGCCGGAC
>Ga0224495_10000209_pt1 | contig 47800 bp, 37 predicted proteins | sample SF_Jul11_sed_USG_FD_168128 | JGI IMG/M metagenome (GOLD analysis project Ga0224495, IMG submission 168128) | Sediment microbial communities from San Francisco Bay, California, United States - SF_Jul11_sed_USGS_4_1 | ecosystem: Environmental > Aquatic > Marine > Sediment | place: USA: California...
ATAGCTCCGCGCCAGAAGGAGCGCAGGAAACCGCAAAAGATAGCTCCGCGCCAGAAGGAGCGCAGGAAACCGCAAAAGATAGCTCCGCGCCAGAAGGAGCGCAGGAAACCGCAAAAGATAGGGTTGCTCAGGAAGAATTACCTTCCAACGAAAGCCCCGCCGAAGAATCCAAAGAAGACGAAAAGCCTGAGCCTCCGAGACAGCAAACATCCAGAGATGAAGAAGAGGAAATAAGCGGTAAAGTTCAAGAGCCAGAAGAAGAGCTTGGAGAAGGAATTATAGAAAAGTCTTCATCGCTTTCTTCACTTGAAGATAGTGAAGTCGAAGAAGATGAGGAAGAAAAGAAAAAAACTCCCGAAATTCAGGAAATTCGGGGCGTTCTGGAGTTAAAGGAACCTGAGCAGGAAGATACTCCGTTTATTACCATAACTTATGATTTTAATAAAATTCCCCATCATTTTTATCTCTCCAAAGATCATCATATTCTGGAATATGCATATTATAAATATAAACCGATGCTTGTAAAGGCTCAGAGATTTATTCGGAAAAAGCAAATAACCAAGGCGCTGAACTATTACAGAGTTATCCGTGATCAGCAAATACCTGATGTAATGCGCGTCATGGTAGACAAAAACATCCAGGACATTTCAGAATACCTTGAAAAATATCTAATGGCTCGACCTGGTTAATGAATTATCAAAATTTTATTTTTCCGGTATTTTACGGATTCCTTTTTTCCAGCATAGCATCGTTTGCCAGGGTTTTCACACAACGCGCTAGAATGGCCTTTTATGAGAGTAGCCGAAAAAAAATCAATGACAAATGGAAGTTTATACTTTCAGGAAGATCCAGATGCGATCATTGCCAGGAAATCATAGCTCCGGTATATTTAATACCCATTCTCGGTTATATTATCGCAAGAGGAAAATGCTCTCGTTGCAGCTCCAAAATTTCCAAAAATTACATTATAGAAGAAGTTTTGGCATTTATGTACGGATTTATTTTTTATAATTTGAATAGCGCAGCGATGCCGCGGCTTGTGATTATGCCATTATATTTTTTTATATGTTATTATATTTCCAAAATAGACTTCTATTATTTTTTAATACCCGGCGAATCCCTTCTCTCTTTTGCCGCATTATCGGTTTTTGAATATATATATATTTTCCATTATCCGGATTTAATCTTGTCTCTGAGTATTCCGCTTACCTGGTTTGCATTGCTGCATCTGGTCAACTATCTGATGCCAGGAAAACTTGGATTGGCGGATATTCATTTAATTTTAATTCTCACCTTTGCATCCGGATACCCCCACTCTATTCATCTTCCGAGCCTGGCTTCTTTTGTAGCTATTCCCTATTTTTTCATTAAAAACAAAAATATGCCCTGGAAGGATGCCAGAAAAACAAAAATTCCTTTTGGGCTTTATTTATCCCTTGCCTTCCTGTTGCTGAAATTAATTCCGATGTCTGATATATTTTAAACCATATGACATCGAATATAAGAAACCTGGATCATACTACGGAAATGGATCTTACGGCCAATATCCCCCCTATATTTCTGAAAGCGGCGCTATATGTTGAAAAAATTCTTCTTCAAAAAGGATTTGAAGTCTATCTTGTAGGGGGTTCGGTACGAGATCTTCTTTTAAATAAAAAAATATCGGATCTTGATTTTACGACCAACGCCCATCCCGATGAAGTCAAAAAAGTGTTTCCAAGGACGATACCTGTCGGGGAACAATTTGGCACCATACTTGTCATGTTTCATCATATCCCGATTGAATTAACAACCTATCGCAGCGAGGGCGTTTACAAAGACGGCAGGCGTCCTGAATCTGTTACTTTTGGCAAATCGCTTTATGAAGATGTGATTCGCCGGGATTTTACAATAAATGGGCTTGCCTATCAGATTTCCAGCAAACTGCTGATTGATTATGTGGGAGGCCGAAAAGATTTAAAGGCGGGAATCATAAGAACCATCGGCGATCCGGAAGAGCGGTTTCAGGAAGATGGTCTGCGCCCCATTCGAGGATGTAGAATCATGGCGAATCTGGGATTTAATCTTGAAATCGACACAGAAAAAGCAATGAGTAAAACCCTTGATATTATCAGCAAAATTGCCCCGGAGCGATTTTATGATGAATGGAGAAAAACGCTTAAAATTCGGCAAAAACATCAGTATTGGAATATTTTAAAAAAAACCGGTATTTTTCAGTTATTTTTCGGAGAATTTCAAGGGTTATTGAACAATGAAACGAGGTGGAATAATCTTTTGTTTTGTATTGAACATTCCATGCCGCGCAATATGGCGATTTACACAGCGCATTTTTTTTATCAGGAGATGTGCCAGGAAGACCGCTACGAGATTCTGGACAAAGAAGCATTAAGAAGTGTATTAAAAGATTTTTATAAGCGCAACCGGTTTCCAGCCAAGATTCAAAAGCAATGTACGGGGCTGTTAACATCGCCCATACTGGGAGTACTCGATGCTTCTCAGGGATCTGCTCTCAATATTTTGAGTTTAAAAAAGGCTTTAAGTAAAATTGCCTTTAATGACTGGTTTCTTCATCTACGGTTTATCAAGGAAATACTATATAGACATTATATCAATAAACCGGATGAACTTGTGAATATTATGAATCAAATCATTCATACCATCCGCAAATATCGCAAAAAACAATTTGCCTTGTATTTATCTGAACTAAAAATAGACGGAGACGATATTTCAAGAATGGGTGTTCATGGCGTAAAAATTGGACAATTACTTCAACAATCTCTTGATTTTGTTATCCAATACCCTGACAAAAACAATCCTGCCGATCTAAAAAATTTTATGAGACACCATCTTGAATAGACTTTAGTGTCTGCCAGGAACTTCGATATTCACGTCAAAATGTAATAAAACGCGCTAATTTAAATCATTCTGACTGAATTTCGAGTTCCTGCATGAGCTCTTTAGCGGGATGTTTTTTTACTTTTTCGCCCACGCACTCCATATAAAGGACAATAGTTAATAAAACCTGTGGTAAGAGGCAATAATCCGATCAAGGCAATTGTTACTCCCATCAATTCTCCATTTTTACCGCCAAAGTAAAAAAGACCAATACCCACAAGCATAAACCCTGCTGCTATTCGAATCAATCTTTCTCTGGAACCCATTGTTTTTCTGATTTCTTCGCCTATTGTATTCATAACTACATAATACTTTTTTTTATTATACGGGACAACAATATTTTTAGAGAAGAAATTCCAGCACGGCATTTATTTCCCGCAGACTTTCTCCTGTATTTTTAGAATTGGGAATAAAATTCATCTGTCTGGGGTTTTTACTGTCCGGGAAAAATCTTTTATCGTTTTGAATAAGTTTTACAACTCTCTGCATATCGAGGTTCAATGTCGGCGAGGCTGTAAGAGATATTACTGAATTTTGAACAACAATTTTTTCAAACCGGAGCTTCTTGCCTGCGAGCCTGAGTTTTTCCTGATAAAACATGGATTCTACGGTTTCCGGCGGTTTCCCGAATCTGTCAGATATTTCCAGAGTTAAATCATCCATTTCGTTAAAGCTCGTCACAGACGTGAGTTTTTTATAAAACTCCATTTTTTGACGAATATCGGAAATATAGTCATCCGGAATATAATAATCCTGGGGAACAATAACAGCGCATTCAAAGTCTTCTGCTTTTACTTCATTTTTTAACTCGGCCAGTTTTTCATGAAGCATATTTACATATAGCTCAAAGCCAACCGCCATAATATCCCCGCTCTGCTCGGCGCCAAGTATATTGCCCGCTCCGCGTATTTCTAGATCTTTCATGGCAATTTTAAATCCATCCCCCAGCCCATCATATTCCATAAGCGTATTTAAACGTTTCTGCGACTTTTCGGTCATCACCTGCGCCGGAGGATAGAAAAAATAGGCATAAGCCTGCCTGTCTGACCGCCCAACGCGCCCCTTAATCTGGTAGAGTTGACTAAGACCAAAGTTTTGTGAATTTAGCACGATGAGCGTATTTGCATCTGGAAGATCGATACCAGATTCAATAATTGTAGTAGACAGGAGAACATGAAACTTCTTGCTGTAAAAATCCAGCGTTCGCGTCTCAATTTCATCTTCTGTCATCTGGCCGTGAAGGACAAGAATATCCGCCTCCGGTACCAGGTTTTTTATTCGCGCTGCCTGTATCTCAATTGTTTGAACCTTGTTATGTAGAATAATTACCTGTCCATCCCTTTCAAGCTCCTTCTTTATGGCTCTGATTAACAAATCGTCGTTGTCTTCGAGAACATAGGTTTCTGTCTTGAGACGATTCCTCGGAGGAGTTTCAATAATCGAAAGATCGCGGATACCAACCATAGACATTTGCAATGTCCTGGGGATGGGGGTAGCTGTCATGGTCAGACAGTCTACATTGGCTTTAAAATTTTTTATATGCTCTTTGTGCTTTACGCCAAACCTTTGCTCTTCATCCACTACCAGGAGTCCCAGATTTTTCCAATGCATTTGTTTGTTTAATACCGCGTGAGTTCCGATTACAATATCAACCTCGCCGTTTTTTATATCATTTTTTATTTTTGTCAACTCCGATGAAGTTTTAAAGCGGCTCATCATTTCAATTTTAACAGGATAATTCTCGAATCTTTTGCAAAAGTTGTTATAATGCTGAAAGGCAAGGATCGTAGTCGGGCATAAGATACAAACCTGACGCCCGGCCATTACCGCCTTAAATGCAGCTCTGATCGCAATTTCTGTTTTTCCAAACCCCACGTCGCCGCAAATCAGCCTGTCCATTGGACGCTCAGACTCCATATCTTTTTTCACCTCATGAATAGCCTGAAGCTGGTGCTCTGTTTCTTCAAAAGGAAATGCGGCTTCAAATTCTTCCTGAAAGCGGCTATCGGATGGATAAATAATCCCCCGGGCATTTTCACGTCTGGCATAAATCTCCAGCAGTTCAAGCGCCATTTTTTGAAGAGATTCACTTACCTTGCTTTTTGTTTTACTCCATCCCGATTTTTTCCCAAGATGATCCAGTACCGGCGTATCTGTTGAGCCTATATACTTGTGCACAAAGTGCAGTTGCTCAATAGGCACATAAAGTTTGTTTTTTTCGGAATACTCAATTTCTATAAAGTCCCGTTCAAAACCAGCAACACTCATCCTGCGCAATGCTTTAAATTGGCCTATACCATAATTGATATGAACCACATAGTCGCCGCTTTTTAAATCGGAAAAACTGGAAATTGCCGATGTGGCGCTTTTTTGTATTTTATTTATCCTTGAAGATTTCCCAAATAAATCTTTTTCGGTAATTAATACAAAGGTTCTGGTTTCAAACCCGGTATCAAACGGAGCCTCAATTACATATAAATCCGCCAAGCCGGAACCATACCCAGACAAAATATGCTGCAAGCGATCCAACTGAATTTTGCTTTTAACGCTAATAAATATTTTCTTTTGCTGAAATGCACCTTTTTTTACATCGTCAATCAAACCGGAAACCCTGCCCTTGTACACAGGAGAATGCCGCATCTCCAAATTCGTTTCATCCGGACTTTTTGCAGGATTTCCGGACATTTTTTTAGGAAGAACAGAAAGCTTCATACGTCTGGAAATGATGTTTTGAAACTCATCGGAAGATAAAAATAATTCATTTTTATCCAGCATAATTTTCTTTTCGCTGCGATTTCTTAAAAAAACAATTTCATCTTCAATTTTATTAAGACGCTCCAGAATTCTTTCATCTTCCCAGGAAAGCAATATACTGGAATGGTCTGGTGATTTTTCTTTTCCCTCTTTAAGGAAATCCAAAAAGGAACTTGTTTTGTATATCAAGGGAAAAATATCCCATAAACCTCCAGATTCCCGCTCGTCCATTTCCCTTGTGGAAATTATGGGCGGAATCATAAAATCTTTTCCCCTGAAGAAAGCGAAAAGCTCATTGCCGAGTTTTTCCAAATCTTTTTCGTTAATGGTCAAGTCATGGCATGGAAATATATTTGCTTCCTGAAGACTTTGCATCGATTTCTGGGTGTCTGGATCAAACATGACTATTCTCTCCAGATCATCGCCAAAAAAATCCAGCCTGACCGGATTCAAGTAAAGAGGAGAGAAAATATCCACGATATTTCCCTTGACGCAATATTGTCCGTAATTCTGAACAATATCAGTTTTTTCATAACCCATATCGGTCAAGAAACCGGATAATAAATTAAAATCGTACTTTTCAAAAAGATTAAATTTCAGAGCCTTCTCTTCAAAAGAATTTCTATCGGGAATTTTTTGTACGAGGGCATCGACTGATGTTATAATTATTTTTTTTTTATTATCTGAAAGAATATTGGATAATGTTCGCGCTCTTTCGGCCTCTTTTCGCGAATCCGGTTTTGAATATGTAAAGGGAAGAATACCCCACGAAGGGAAAAAAAATATATTGCCCGAGTCGCCTTGAACAGGTTCGCCTGAAATATTATTCTGCAAATATACAAGCTCCTCATACAATCGGGAAGCTGAAAGATCATCCACCGTCAGGAAAACAAGATTTTCATGAGGAATTTTTAAAAAGTTTTGGAAAATATAATATAAAAAAAAGGAAATGGATCCTTCCAGTATTCCACTAATCCAGTTTTGATCGCTCAAGCGGTTTGAAACAACTTCATTTATGAGATATTTTATTGTTTCAAAATCTTTTTTAAATTCACGATCAAAATATGTATATAATAACTTAATGGAGTCCGTTGAGATATGTTCGGAAGATTTTACTGGAGATCTGTCTTTTTTTTCCGGCATGATACTCTAATGGCGCTTCTTTTTCTGCATATAATATGTTCTTTTAAAATTTAATCCATCCTTTCCGCCTGAAAGTAGAATCTTCTGCCTTGCCGCAATCTGCCTGTATGCTTCGTATGCTACTACGGATACAGCATTTGCCAGATTTAACGATCGAACCCCTTCTCCCCACATGGGAATGCTTACGCTATAATTCAGAAAATTTATCAGCTTTGGCGGAAGTCCCCTGGTTTCATTTCCGAAAAGCAATATATCATCTTCCAAAAAGGTAAAGTCCCAATACCGGACAGGCGATGCCTTCGTAACGGAAATGATTCTACGCAATTTATACTTGCTGAAATAATTTTTAAAGGATGAAAAATGTTCAAAACTTAACTTGTCCCAATGGTCCAATCCGGCTCTCCTGAGATCAGCCTGATTCCATTTTATGGGCGTCTTGCCGACAATGTGGAGATCGCAATCAAGAGCTACGCATAAACGGGCAATATTGCCTGTATTGGGAGGAATTTGGGGTTTATAAAGCGCAATGGAAATCATCAATAAATCAATACTATTCTATTTTTTCAAATATTTTTTCTTTTTGATTATAGTTGTAAACAGTTCCGGTTTCAATTTCGTAATACCAGCCCAAAATATTTAACTGTCCATTAGAAAACCGCTCTTCAACCAGAGGGTAAGTTAAAAGATTATTCATTTGTTCTATTATATTTTCTTCCTCAACAAGCCACTCATAATCATTTTTAATATCGAAATCTTTTACAATGGATTCAGCTTTGATTTTGGCATTTTTAACCAGTTCAAGCCATTTCTTTGTATGGGGGATTTTATCTAATTCTTCGTCATTAAGATACAACGCTTTACAGCCTCCACAATTGGAATGACCGCAGACAATTATATTTTTTACATCTAAAATAATTAGCGCGTATTCAATCGCCGATGTTGTTGACAAGTATTCTGAAGAGGCGCGATAATACGGAACCACATTGGCAATATTTCGGACTACAAACAAGTCTCCGGGAAGACTTTTGGTAATCAACCCAGGCACAACGCGCGAATCTGAACAACCAATAAACAAGGTATGCGGTTTTTGAACAGTACCAAGTTTTCTAAACAACTCTTTGTTTTTTTCAAAATCATTTTTACTGAATTCCTTTACTCCATCAAACAAAAATTCCATTGAAAGTCCTTAATATATTATAATTTTTCATTCGCACATTTTAAAACATACTCTTTAAAATATCGGAGCAACTGCCCGATCCGGCATAGAATCTGCTATTTATTTCGTGATCGCCTGTCAATCCATTGTATTAAATCTTTAAATACCTGCTGATTGTTTTTTTCATTGTAAATTTCATGGTAAAGATTATCATAAATAATCAGAGTCTTGTCTATGCTTCCGCAATTTTCATAAAATTGAATCGTTCCTTCGGGATTTGAAATTCCATCGCTGGCGCCGTGGGTCATCAAAACCGGAATTTTCATTTCAGATGCATGCTCCAGGCACCATTGCCCTTTTTTGACTATTTCATCGGCAACCGAAATTTTAATTTTACCATGAACTAACGGATCATTCTTGTAGGCTTGAACCGTCTCTAAATCATGCGATATATATTTTAAATTCAAACCAACATTGGCTCTTATTTCGGGCATAAATCTGGTCACAAGATTTCCAATGGCGCGTTTTATTCTTGTAACTGGAGTAAACTGAAAAGCCAAAAGCGATCCGTTGACAATTAGCGCCCGGATATTGCGTTCATTCTTTGATTCAAGACAATACGAAAGAGCTATCAAACCGCCAAGGGAATGTCCAAGCAAGAAAGGCTTCTCCATTTTATACTTTTTTTGTACATAAGCTATAAATGATTGCAAGTCTTTTACAAAAGAATCAAAAGCTGGCCCCGCTCCGCGAATGCCTTTTGACAGACCGTGACCCCGCATGTCAAAAATAAACAAAGAATATCCGGTATTCTCAAAACTGTCCAATACATTCTGGTAACGCCCGGAATGTTCGCCAAATCCATGCTGGATTACAATACATTTTTTTGGAGAATATTTTTTACTTATATAAGCGCGATAATGCAAATCTAAACGATCTACGCTTGAATTAAAATTTCCAGTTATCATTTTAAAGGCCATATTACTCCCAAATTGTATCATTAACTTTATCAAATGATTTGCTTGTCAGGGCAAAAATTCCATTCCACCCATCTTCAGGAGGCGAGTCAATCAACAGTCCGCATCTTTTAATGAACACCTGAACCACATTATCGTCGGGGCATTTTTGCGAAACCTTCAGAAACTCCGCGCGAGCTTGTTCAAATTTTCCTGATTTATAGAGTTCACGAGCGGCCTGGAAATCCGAAATACCCGAAAATTTCTGGTTTTGAACATGAGATTCATTTGTATTGTATATTTCAAAAATATCAATTTGGTGACTTTTCCCTTTTAAATATACGCTGTCAATTTCTCTAAATAAAAATTCATGCGAACTTTTTAAAGCCTGAATAACACTACTGCTGGCCAGTATGGGAGTATTGTAGAGTTTGGTTAAATCTTCTATTCGACTGGCAATATTAACATTATCGCCAATCACCGTATATTCCATGCGAACCGACGAACCTATGTTTCCCGCAAGGACGCTTCCGGTATGTATCCCGATTCCCATTTTCAGGGCGGGCAGTTTTTCCGTTTCAAATGCCAGATTTAGAATATCGAGAGCTTTTGACATGGCTATGGCAGATCGTATGGCATTATCACAATGATTTGGAGATTCCAGAGGTACGTTAAAAATGGCCATTACTGCATCTCCAATATATTTATTTACCAGTCCATGATTCAGGGAAACTTCGTGCGAAAGAGCTTCCAGATACCGGTTTAATATTTTTACAATTAATTCTGGATTATGCTTTTCCGATAATTCCGTGAATTTGCGAATATCGCAAAATAATATAGTAGCAATTTTTTCCTTACCGCCCATTTCCAGATTACCCTTTAGCATATAGTCCCTTATGGCCGGGTCTACGACCTTTCCAAAAGTTTCGGAAACCCGCTCTTTCTCCAGTTGAAGAGTTCTGATTCGATGAGCCAGACCAAACGACAGAATGGTGACTTCAAATGCATTCCCGATTTGCATGGAAAAAGGTGTAATAAATGGAATAAAAATATTGGCTGTTTTGGCGCCAAAAATCATTGCTCCAACCAAAAAAAATATCCAGGCAAGTAAATAGTATCGCGCTGATTCGCTTCTTCTGGCGGACATAACGCCGACAATGATTTGAAAAATACTCATTCCAATCATCAAAGCAAGCGTAATCTGAATTCCATAATAAAAACCGGAAGACCAGAGCACCACAACCGGCACAAGCGCAAGGACAATGAAGCCCATAAAAACACGATACAGGCGCGGAAATTCTGATTTTACGTTCAAATAACTTGTTGAGAAGAGAATTACAGAAATCATTGCCATGGCTCCAAAATATATTCTTAAATTGCGAAGCATCTCATAATTCGATGTGTTGATTAGCTCATCAAGATAACCATCCAGTCCTGCCTGCACAATTCCATAGCTAAGAATATAAAGGACATAAAACAAATAACTTTTCTCTCGTACCGTCAGAAAAATAAAAAAATTATAAAGAAACATTACAAGGAGAATACCATAGTATAGACCGCTAAAAAACATTTCAATATAGTTCATTCTGGCCATCGTCAGGGCTGTAATTATTTTGACCGGAAGTTCCATGGTTTCATCGGTGGTTACCCTGAAATAGAAAGTATTTTCATCATCAGCCGCAACTTGTATTGGGGTAATGATTTTTCGATGCAGTATCGGTCGTTTTTCAAACGCAAAATCCTTACCAAGCTTTATTTCCCTGAATTTACGATTATCGGAAGTTATATAAAGAGCAAGATGCTCCAAATGCGGAAATTCAAATAACAGATAAATGTCTTTTGTTTTTTGTGTATTATTTATTAACGTAAACTTTCCCCAAATTGCAGATTTTGTAAAACCAAATGCCGGGTAAGCGCCCTTGTTTAGAACAAATTTATTGCGATATTCCGGACTCACAATGTCCTGAATTGTCAGGCTGGCAGATTTATCTTCATACAAAGATAAAAATTTTACCAAATCCGGTTGATTCTTATTATCGGAAGAAGAGACAATCAGCGAATTCCCATATACATTACATACAACGGTGAAAAGAAATATAATGCCAGTAAAAATATTTTTCATAATACCATTTATATTGCTTCTAATCTATGATCAAGCAAGTTTTTTCTCAAACCGATTTTTGTTATTGACACTCTATTTTAAGCTTTAAATTCAAAATTATCCACAGGCGTAAAAGGAAAACTCCATGAATAATGAATCCATTGCAAAGCTTGTAACGTACAATCTGGAGAATATAACGGTCATTGAAATTGAGGGCAATATTCAACAAACTGAATCAGAAGAGCTGGAAGAAATTCTGCATTTGTTTTATGAGGAAAAAAAAGTGAACATTGTAATTGATATGAAAAAAGTTTCCAATATTTGTTCCAGCGCCCTTGGTTTAATGGTGAATTATAAAAAACTTTTAAATGAAAATGGCGGAGATTTAAAAATGGTGATCAACTCACCCCAGGTTTTTGAACTCTTCAAAATAACCATGATGGACAAGGTCTTTGATACACTCGATAATATTCAAGAGGCTGAAAATGCCTTTTAGCGATAAATAAATGGTCTCTGAAAACGATCTGTTAATCGAAGTAAAAGATTTACGTAAAGAATTCAAGGTTCTAAAAAAAAATCCCGGCCTTGCAGGTGCGCTCAGATCGCTTTTCTCGCGAAATTACCAGATAATTGAAGCTATCAAAGACATCTCATTTTCGATTCATCAGGGAGAACTGGTCGGATATGTCGGACCCAACGGGGCTGGAAAGTCCACAACCATTAAAATACTATGCGGGATTCTTTTTCCGACTTCCGGAATTATTAAAGTTGCGGGATTTACTCCAAGTATTGATCGCAGAAAATTTGCAATGAAGCTGGGCGTAATGTTTGGGCAAAGAACCCAACTTTGGTGGGATTTGCCTGTCAGCGAGTCTTTTGATTTATTAAAATCTATATATAAAATCGAAATAAACGCTTATAGGAAAAATCTGGAATTTTTTAATGATATATTTGGTTTGTCTGAATTTTGGGGTCAGCCTGTCAGAAGGTTATCCCTCGGCCAGCGGGTTAGGGCAGATCTGGCCGCCGCCCTCATACATGATCCAAATGTATTATTGCTGGATGAACCAACAATTGGGCTTGATGTTCTGGCGCGCTCGCGATTTCGGGAATTAATAAAAATGGTAAACAGGGAAAAAAAAACTACCATTTTACTTACGAGCCATGACCTTGGCGATATTGAAATGATCGTGCACAGGTTGATTTTAATTGACAAAGGGGCTGTCAAATATGACGGCACGTTAAAAAAATTCCTGAAAGATTATGGCGGACAAAAAAATTTATTGATAAATTTTTCAAGCCCGCCCCGGATAGTGAGGCTTCCCGCTGGAGCTGAAATCCTGAATCTTAAGGATAATTTTCTGGAAATAAAAATAGATACAGCGCATATTTCCTACCATGATTTGCTGAAAGTTTTGCCCAAATGGGGAAATGTTATTGATATTCAGCTTGAAAGCGATTCCCTGGAAACCATACTCTCGGATTTATATAAAAAATAATGGAAACCTTTATAAAGTGGGCGTTTAAAAGTTTTCAAAGAAATCTGGCATACCGACTGGAGTATTTCGTTTCCATTTTTAATGCATTGCTATATATATTTATTTTTACTTCGGTCTGGAAAGCCTTGTTTCCTGAAACAGGAACCCGGTTTGGCATGAGCCGTCAATTGATGATAAATTATGCAGTATTTGTAACGCTGATTAAAACCACTCTTGTTAAATCGCGAGACTTGATTGGCGAGCGAGTCCGAAGCGGAGAAATCGCTCTTGACCTGATCAAGCCGTTTCCTTTACCGCTGATGACCCTTGCCGATGCGATTGGATCGGTAATCTTTCAAATATTTTCAAGATCCATACCTTTAATTCTGGTATCTGTTTTAATTTTTCACATAACGTCGCCGGCCGGCATGGATAGTTTCTTTTTCCTCAGCTATCTACTGGCATTTTTAATTTTTAATTCTATATTGTTTATCTTTGGGGTTGCGTCTTTCTATATCACCGAGAATTTTCCGTTATGGCTTTTAAACTCGGCTGGAATATCCCTGCTTTCAGGCTCCATTATACCGCTGGAAATTCTGCCTGTTGTTGTGCGAAAAATCGCTCTTTTTACTCCCTATCCGTATATTTTTTACATACCCACCATGAAACTATTGCGAAATGAATACCCGATAGATTATGCCATTTTAAGACAGGTGCTGTGCCTGTGTATTACCTACGGCATCGGACTTGCCATGTATCAGGCAGGGAAACGAAGGCTGCAAATTCAGGGCGGTTAAAGATTCTTGTTGACGCGACAAAATCTTGTCTGGGCATAACATTAAATATATATGAACAATCCATATTACCTTACAACGCCTATATATTATGTTAACGCGAAACCTCATCTGGGGCATATTTATACGACGATGCTTTGCGACGTAATGGTTCAATACCAGAAACTATTGGGTAAAGATGCAATGTTTCTTACCGGCGTGGATGAACATGGCGATAAAATTGTTAAAGCAGCTGCCTCGGCATCGCTGTCTGTTCAGGATTATGTGGATTTAATTTCAGGCGAATTCCAAAACGTATGGAAGAACCTTCACATCCAGAATAATGATTTTATTCGTACAACTGAAGAGAGACATAAAAAAGTCGTACAAAATATTTTACAAACACTTTTTGACAAGGGTGATATCTACCTGAGCCAGTACGAAGGTTATTATTGTTTTGGATGCGAGAGATATTTAACTGAAAAAGAAATGGACTCAGAAGGCAAATGCCCCGACCATCAGATAGAACCGGAAATCATAAAAGAAAGCAATTATTTTTTCAAGCTGCAAAAATATCTTCCCAGATGGGAAACCATGCTCAAGAATAATAGCAACCTGATTCAACCAGATCAATACTATAAAGAAATTCTGGGAACCATTCATGAGTTAATGAAAACCGGAGAAGACCTGTCCATTTCAAGACCGGTAAAACGCCTGCAATGGGGAATCCCCATTCCATTTGACGAGCAATTTGTTACCTACGTATGGTTTGATGCTCTGGTAAATTATATATCCGCTCTGGATTATCCGGATGGAGAAAAATTTCATACATACTGGCCGCAAGCCCATCATATGATTGCCAAAGATATCCTCAAGCCACATGGAATATTCTGGCCCGCCATGCTGATGGCAGCCGATATAGAAATATTTCAAAATCTTTATGTCCATGGATACTGGCTTGGTTTAAACGATTTAAAAATGTCCAAATCCATGCAGAATGCCTTTAATCCTCTGGATTTAATTCATTCTATAGGTCTGGATTCATTTAGATATTTTCTTATGAAAGAAATGACTTTTGGGAGCGATTCAAAATTTACCGATGAAGCATTAAAAAATCGTCTGAATCAGGATCTTTCCAATAATCTCGGCAATTTAATCCAGAGAACGCTTTCCATGATTAAAAAATATTGCAACGGGAATATACCTCCAAAAAATCCGGAAATGGATTATATCATAAAGCCAGCGAATTTGCTATCGGATGCAAGCAAAAATTATCACTCATGTATGCAAACCTTTCAATTCAGCAAGGCGCTCGATAATATTTTAGAAATTATTGACTTATTAAATAAATCCATCGAGGAAAAAAAACCCTGGGCGCTTGCAAAAACCAATGATCCGGAATTATTACCTTTTTTGCGACTCCTGATGGATGGCATTGGATTTTGCATGCATTACATGAAACCATTTCTTGCAGAGAAATTCCGGTTATTTACGGAAATCACGGGTTTAACTGTTAGAGAAAACTTTCCAGGAAAATTACAGGAAATATTATATAACGAAAGTTTGCCTGAAAACTGGGAGATCTTATTTCCCCGAATAGATTAATTCAAAAGAATATCTGCAATTGCCTGATGAGCATTCAGGGGAAAAGAAATTCTATCCGGATTATTTTTTGTGGATATTTTTTTTTGATTACTTTCAATAATACTCATAACAATACCGGCTGCCTCAAGGGCATTAAATGGTTTTAAATTTATTGTATGATATTGACTTGATACATTTGACAACGTCTGGGCATTAAACAGTTGATGGTTGGCGGCAGCATACGGATATGGAATAAAAAACGCCGGTGTTTGAGACCAGAGTATTTCATAAAGAACCCCGCTTCCGGATCTGGAAATAATGTACTCAGAGGATTTCATTTTTTCCGGAATATCTTCGATAAAGGGAAAAATATCATCAGCTGATCTGGCGCCGGTTTTCATCAGTTCGAAATCTTTCTGACCTGTTGAGACAATAAACTTCCAGTTTTTAAAAAATTCCAGGCGGGACATCTCAAGATATAAACTATTAATGTCTTTAGCTCCCTGTGAGCCTCCCAAAAACAATATTGTTTTCTTTGACTTTGTTGCTTTCGTTTTTTCAGGACGCCAGTTTAAAAAATTTTGTCTGAGCGGATTGCCGACAAGTATTTCATTTTTTTTATAAGCGCCCCGCGGAAATGACAAAAATACATGTGTTGCTTTCCTGGAAAATAATCGCGTAATAAAACCGGCTCTGGAATTTTGCTCATGCATACAATACGGAATTTTTTTAATGACTGCAAAAAGCAATGCGGGGAATACCGGGTATCCTCCAAATGCACAAACAAGATCTGGTTTGTCTTTTTTGAATAAATGCTTCATAATCTTCCAGCTATAAATTATCTCTCCGATAAATCTATATAGCAATGCGAAGGATTTTGGAATGGGAGAGGCTTTATAAAATACCACATTTGTATAATTTTTTTGAAGATTTACAATAGAGGGATAGCCCTTGTTTTTTTCCAGAGATAAAAATAATGGATGTGCATTTCGATGTGTCAATTCCTGAAAAATCGAAATGGCTGGAGATATATGCCCGCCGGTTCCACCGCAAACCAGCCAGATATTTTTCGCTCCGGATTTCATTTATGGGTGCGTATGAATACCAAGGGCAAATTCTGAATCCTGTATCAGAGATCGAGCTCGCAAGATCAAGGCATCATGGCTGTTTCCGGTTTTTTCATTTTTTACTTCATAAAGTAAAGTATTTAGAATTTTACCCATAAAAGGCCCCTCGGTCAACCCCATATCCATAAGATTCCTCCCGTTTATTTCCAGATCTGTTACCTTTAATTCCATATCTTTCATAATGACATCGTCAATATGATCGATTAATTTCTGAAGTTTTTTGGGGAATGGGTTTGTTTTTCCCGATCCTACCCGGTCTGACTTCCTGAGTAAGATTAAATTTGCGAGGTCTTCGCGGGAAACTTTCCTTAAAAATCTTCGAATTGCCTTGTCTGACCATTCATCGGTATAATGGAACATATGATTGCGTACATAATATTTAATTTTCATGCCAAGCGGTTTTGGAATTCCAAATCTTTTCATTACCGGTACAAGCATGTGGGATGAGACAATTTCATGATTATAAAATGTAGCTTCTCCGTTTTCCTTTACTCTTCTCGTGGGAACTTTTCCAATATCATGTAAAAGCGCTGAAAACCTCAAGACAATATCCGGAATTTCCATCGAATCGCAGGATCGTACAAGATGTTCAAATATATCATATTTATGATATTTGTTCTGGGACAAATTTTTGCCGGCAGCTACCTCCGGTAAAATTTTTGTCAGGATGCCCAGTTCATCCAGAAAGAAAAAACCGGCGGAAGGTTTTTTGGATAAAACAATTTGTTCAATGTAGAATCTGCGGTTTGCAAACGGGATCTCTATAAAATTATCATTAATATGTAAACTTTCCGGTTTTGCGCAGGAGATATCCGGAAAACAAGAGATGAAGCCAGCAGCGCTCAAAGCATCATCTGTTTGAATTGTTTGATTTAAAATAATATTTTGCCCATCAATGCGATAGCCATGGGTTGCAGGAGGAAAACATTTTGAAAAATGAATTCCAACGGATCTGTTTTCTGTACTGTAAACGACCAAAAGCGCGCGGTCAAGATGATTTTCCGAATCTTGTTTCCATGTTGCGCTTAATTCGAGGTATTTTTTTTCCTCAAGCATAAATCTGACCGGAAAAACAAATAATTCTTCAAAAGTTTTACCATCTTCCAATTCTTTGAAGGCCTGGTTTTTTTCAACTGAATCCAGCGATAATGCCAGATTCAAAATATTTTTTTGATTGGGTGACAGGAAGAGATCCAGGGCAGCATTCTCAAATTTAAGAAACATGATTAAAAATTGCTCTTTTGAAAAACTAAAAAAACCGTATCAGAAAACGCACACTTTGTCTGAATTTTGCTGTAGAAGTACTTCAAAAAAAATATATCTCCTCGAGGAAATCTTTCCGGATGAATTCCCTCCGGATATATACTCATCAATTTAAATCCAAACATGCTGCAAATCTTTTTAATGCCGCTGCGGGTATAATCAATAAAATGATCGGCTGGATGATTTTTTATCCATTCATTCATATGAAAATACAACCCTGGTCCAAAAGCATAGGGAATGGAAAGAATTAAAAACCCGTTATCTTTGATTAGCTTTGAAAAAGCCTGCCAGACTTGCTTTTGCGAGACAAAATGTTCTATGACATAAAATGCTCCAACGACATCATATTGTTCAGAAGATTTCTTCAACAGAGAAAAAAAATCTCCCTGGATTGTCCTGTTCCCGCAGGAATTGGCGTATTCTGTCATATATTTGGAAATTTCCCATCCCCTTGCCATCATTCCTTCTTTTTCTGCAATTTCCAGAAAGTACCCGGCAGCGGAACCTATTTCAAGCAATGTTTTATTCCTGAAATCAGGAACATATTGCGATAAATACTGCAATCGCTGCCGCATTTTTGATTGAATATTTTTTTTATCATCAAAATAACTTTTTCCGTATTGTTTTCTGTATTCGCCCTCAAAATAATTATCTTCGTAGACAATTTTTTGATAATGGGCATTAAATATATTCTTGCATGCAGGGCATTGATAAAAATGAGCACGCCATTGTTTTAATGGCTTATCGCAAAATACACACTCGTTGTTTTGTGAATCTCTGCTCATTTATGGAAATCCATCCAAATCTCCCGAAAATGCAGAAGAGAGGTCTTGTCCATTTTTTAATATTCGAGCTTGGGCCGGAACTCGTAATTCAGTCAGAAAGATTTAAATTAGCGCGGTTTTGGTGCGCGAAGCGCCCCAAAACCGCGCATTTTAATACATTCTGACGTGAATATTGAGGTTCCAGCCTAAGTTCCATTTTTTAATATTCTTTACACAAGGTTCAAAAAAATACCTGTTGGCTTGAATTGGGGGAATATGTATAAGTTAGTTTTGCTGCGACACGGCGAAAGCCAATGGAATAAGGAAAACCGGTTTACCGGATGGAAAGATGTAGATCTTTCCGAAAAGGGGGTTCAAGAGGCAAAAAATGCTGCAATGCTGCTCCGGCAGGAAGGTTTCAAGTTTGACCTTGCCTATTGTTCTGTGCTAAAGCGCGCCATTCGTACCCTCTGGATTATTCTCGATGATCTGGATTTAATGTGGATCCCCATATTTAACCATTGGCGACTCAATGAAAGACACTATGGAAATCTTCAAGGTCTTAATAAATCGGAGACGGCCAGCCAGTACGGAGAAGACCAGGTTTTTCAATGGAGACGAAGTTTTGACTACCCGCCTCCAGCGATGGAAGTAAATGATGATCGATCCCCGGTAAAAGATGAAAGATATTCAAAGGTGGACAAAAGATTATTGCCTGTCGGAGAAAGCCTCGAATTAACTATTGAACGTGTTTTGCCGTTTTGGGCTGATCAAATTGCTCCATCAATTCTCTCCGGTAAAAAAGTCATTGTTGCCGCCCATGGAAATTCACTCCGCGCTCTGGTTAAATATCTGGACAATATGAGCAACGATGAGATTCCCCTTTTTAATTTTCCCACGGGAATACCTCTGGTTTATGAGCTGGATAGCGAACTAAAGGCAATAAAGAAATATTTTCTGGGAAATTTAGATGAAGTAAAAAAAGCCCAGGAAGCAATACAAAATGAAGGTAAAAAAAAATAAATGCAAAGAGGTAAATTGTGTTTATTTTCCGATACAAAACCGGCTGAATATTCTTCCTAACAAATCTTCATTACTGATTTCGCCTGTAATTTCTGACAGATTAGAAACAATCTGATTTAGATTTTCAACAATAATTTCGCTACTGACATCTTGAATCAAACAATAGATGGCTTCATCGAGGCCTAATTGTATTTTTTCCATGATCTCCATTTGCCATTGCGCCATGGAAAGAGTTTCTGATGGGGGAATCATATTTTCAATGATCTCCTGAAGTCTGTCAAACAAACTATCGAGACCAAATAGTGTTTTAGCGGAAAGAAAAATCATATTTTTTTCCCATTGGTTAAACACAAGATCGTTGCTATGATCCGATTTTTGGAGAAATTGTGTCCAGAAATCTGCCTTGTCTCTATTTTGTTCCCATTCCGGATGAACAATATCCCATTTGTTTAAGACAATAATAGATCGATGCAGGTGGTCAGGATGTAAAAATACGTTTAACTCGTTAAAGAGGCTGTTTGACGGTTTTTCCGACGAATCAATCAACAGCAGTCTCAAATCAGCTTCATGATATTTCTCAATCGTTTTTTCCATTCCCAGTTTTTCCACTTCTTCGTGCTGAGTTTTTCGGATGCCGGCTGTATCGACAAGCACAACGGGCATCCCGGATATTTCCATAGGCGCATCTATATAATCGCGCGTGGTGCCTGGTATCTCGGATACGATGGATCTGTTTTTGCCTGTCATGGCATTCATTAATGAAGATTTCCCCGCGTTGGGAGCCCCGATTAAAACAATTTCAATCCCGTTTTTAAATAAAAAATTTCTTCTGGAATGATTGATCAATACCTCAGCTTCATCCTTAATTTTTCTTAAAATTTCAATCTTGCGATCCTTGCCGGCAAATTCAAGACCTTCATCTGAAAAATCCAGTTCCGCAGTAAAATCGGCAGTAACGTTAAGAATATTCGAGCGAAACTGGTTTAACCTTTTCTTTAACAAACCTTCTTTTTGCAAGATTGCCCTGTTGATCTGACGCTCGCTTCGCGCCTCTACAATTTCCCTGATTGCTTCTGCCTGGGTTAAATCTATTTTTCCGGCCAGATAGGCCCGATAGGTAAATTCCCCCGGATGTGCCTCGCGAAATCCTGTTTTAAACAAAATTTGAATTATTTTTCTAAGAATAAGCGGATTCCCATGGCCTTGTATTTCAGCGTATTCTTCCCCGGTAAAAGACCTGTGCTTATGGAATATTAGAACAATCACATCGTCGATAATATGATTTTCCCATATTATTTTGCCGTATACTGCGCTGGAAGATTCAATATTTTCCAGGGAGAGTTTTATATTTTTGGGCTGGAATATTTTCCATAACAGGCTGTGACAATTATTTCCAGAAAGACGAACTATTCCAATGGCGCTGTGTCCGTTGGGGGTGGCCACAGCACAAACGGCGTCATTCATCAGCGCATGGGTTGTTCTTCGCCTGACTTGTCATGTGAAAAAAAAGAATCGTTATGATCAGGTTGTTTTTCATCAAATTCATTGTCTGGCAAATCATCCGGAAATTGATTAAAATTGTCTTCGGGAATAACCGCATCATCTGTCATTTCCTTAGGGTCTCCCTGTTTCAGTTTTATCCGAACCCTTTTATATACTCCCATACCTTCCGATTCGGTAACTATATCCTCATCTTCCTGAAGCGCCATATGAATAATTCTTCTTTCATATGGATTTAAAGGTTCCAGAAGTTTGCTCCTGCGGGTTTTCTTGACTGCCGAGGCTATTTTTATGGCAATGTCTGTTAAATACTTTGCCCGACGATCGCGATAGTTTTCAATATCCAGTAAAATCTTTGGCGGTTCGCCCAGAAATTGCTGCACAATCAAGTTTACTATAAACTGGATTGCTTCCAGCGTTTTTCCTTTTTTGCCAATAACATAGCCTGCATGTTCGGAGGACATTTGAATATAGGTTTTACCTTCATCATTCTTTTCTATGCCATGCACTTCTACGCCGTATCCCATTTTTTCGGTTACTGAAATTATCGCACCCTTCATTACTGCGTCCACAGGCGTTTTGTCCTTGATTGCGAACACACGGTAAGTGGATGGATTTTTAGATCCCATTCCAAGAAATCCCCCGCTCCCTTTTTTATGTAATTGAACAGTAATGTCGTCTATTGCGATGTGTAAAGCTTCAGAGGCCATTTTTAAAGCATCTTTGTCGTTTGCCGAATTAATTTCAAGTATCTGCATTTTCTTCTCCTCTTTAATAAATAATATTTACTTTTTTTTGCCGACAATGGGATCCGGTTTCGACCGGTTCGTCAATGCCTGTTGAAGTACGGACAAAATATTGTACAAAATCCAGTATAAAACAGCCCCTGACGGAAAAGACCAAAACATGACAACCATGACTACTGGCACAACCTGTGCCATCAGCTTTTGATTCTTGTCCACAGAAACCATGGTAAATTTGGCTTGCAATATCTGACTCACCAATAATATAATGGGAAGGATATTTACATGAAATCCACCAATAACCGGCAATGTCTGGCTGAACACATAAACAGTATCGGGCTCTGAAAGATCATTAATCCAGCCCTTGATAAAAGGAGATCCCCATAACTCATAGGAATCGGTAAATGCGCTTATCAGGGCAATCAAAACAGGAATCTGTATAATCATGGGAAGGCAACCCCCCATCGGGTTTGCTTTGTTTTTCTTGTAAACCTCCATGGTTTTTCTTTGTTTTTCCTGCGGATTGTTTTTATACTTCTCGTTTATTTCTTTAACCAATGGCTGCAGCTCTTGCATCTTCTTCATAGATTTGGCCTGAGCCTGATTTAAGGGGAAAAATATTCCCCGAAGACCAATTACAAGGAGAATAATGGCAACACCATAATTGGGAATAATCTTGTACAGAAGCTTCAATATTACGACAAGAAAATCGCGAATAGGAGCCGTAACCCCAAAATCAAAAGCTTTGTATAATTCCTTGTTCAATAACTTCAAATTCTCCATACGCTGAGTCATATCTGGTGTAAGGTTGAAAAACTTGTTTACTTTTGGTCCAGTATACAATAAAAAACTATAATTTCCTTTTTGGTGCGGCTCAATAATTTGAGGAGCTAAATGCGCATGCATTTCATTTTTCATATGACTGTTAATAACAATAGTTACCGCATCTGCTTTGGTTAAGGGTTGAATAGTCATAATCATAAACCGTGAACCCATTCCAAAATACTCAAGATTCCCTTTTTTTGTTTCAATGTCGCCGGTTTTGGATTCTTTTTTTGAACAAAGCAAACTGCTGACGCCGTCTCCCCCCGTAGCTGCTTTCAACGCAAGGGAAGTATATTTATCATCCATATAGTAAAAGTCTTTCAGGTTTTTTTCAAAATTGGTTGAATTATTTACAGGAACCGGTCCAATGTCATTTATGGGGATAAAGTACAATTCAGGTATGTAAAGTTTTTGAGCAGAATTATTTTCAATGCCCCATGAGAAATTCCAGTAATGCAAAATCTTGTCAAATTTATATGTTTTTACTATGAGAACAGGATAAGTTCCCTGATTTGTTTTAACCATTACATCCAGCGAGGCTTTAACTATAATTTCCCTGGAGTTCCCGGTTAGCTGAAGTTTATATTGACTGTTTTTAAACATGTCCGATGAATCCGGCGTTTTATATACGTTAAAATAAAACGGGTCGACTGTAACAAAATCAACATTATTTTTTATCTTGTTTTCTTGATCCTTATGGCGCAATGATCGAATACTGCCCCCTTTTGAATCTATCTCAATATTAAAATAATCTGTTTCAATTTTTTGAATTTGTTCGCCCTGTTTCTTTGAACCCGATGGTAGAAAATCCATCACGGTAGCCGCTCCCTTTAAATCCAGGGTTATGGGAGATGGTTCAGGTTCGGCAAATATAATACCCGATGTAATAATAAATAATAAAATTCCAAATTTTAACTGAGTGACGCTATTTTTCATTTTCTTACTGGATAATTAATTATCATTAGATTGCTCGTAAATTGTTTTTTATGTGGCAGTTGAGCCTGATTTGGGGAAAACAGAACCGCTGAAAACAGGAAGGGTCTGCTGAGTCTGTTTTCAGGCACAGGCGCCTATATTTTTTTTTGTGTTGTAATGATATTCAAGAGCTGCTTTATGTTTTCCATAAAAATTGCGTCGGAATCCATTTTCATCTTTATGTTTTTTTCTGCGTTTAAAACTGTTGTATGATCGTTTCTTGCAAATGCATTTGCAATATTTAGAAGCGTCATTTCAGGGATCGCTTTTCGCGCAAGATACATTGCCAGATGCCTGGCCAGCACAATTTTTTCAACTCTGCTTTTTCCAAGAATATCTTCATTCCTTACCGCCATATTAATCGAGACTTCCCTGACAATATCTTCAATGGAGATATCTGCTTTTTGTTCCACAGACAGTTCCTGCAAAACCTGGCGAGCAAGATCAAGATCTACTTTTTTGTTTGTAATCTGGCAGCTGAACTTCAGTTTTATCAGGGCAGCCTCAAGCAATCTAACCTGACTTTTTTCATGCGTTGCAATAAAGCGCACAACATCCCGGGGAACATCAAAGTTAATCTCATTGGATTTTGAAATCAAAATAGCCTCGCGAGTTTCGAGATTTGGCGGCTTGATATCAACAATTAAACCGGATTGAAACCGGCTGATCAACCGGTCTTTGAGCATGGCAAGTTGTTGCGGTGGCCGGTCTCCGGAAATAATAATTTGCTTGTTATGCTGGTAAAGATGATTAAAAGTATGAAATATCTGTTCCTGGGTATACTCGGCTCTTTCGCTGATAAATTGTATATCGTCTATCAACAAAATATCCGCGCTCCGATATTTCTCCTGGTAGCCCGCTTTGGATTTTGTCTGAAGAGCTTCAAGAATGTCGCTTTGGAAGGCTTCAGACGGAACATACAAAACCTTCATCCATGGGAAATTTTGATTCACGGAGTTGGCAATTGCCATCATTAAATGAGTTTTTCCGAGCCCCACTCCGCCAAAAAGGTATAATGGGTTGTGAAATTTTTTTGGAGCTTGCGCCGCACCTAACGCCGCCATATAGGCATATTCATTGGAAGGGCCTTTTACAAACCTTTCAAAGGTATAGTTCTTGTTAATATAACTTTTCGCGTTATCCGCCGGAGATAACCGGGGGGCTTCGACGTGTTTCTCCGAAAAAATATTCAATTGCTTTTCATTTTTCGGGTTTTCCTGGACTGGTGCGTTTGTTTTTTCCGACACCTTGAATTGTACCCTGATTTCCCTGTTGGATACCTCCCTTGCAAAAGAAGTAATTATTTTATAATATCGATTTTTGACATGTGAAAGAATTTTTTCATCAGCACTGGTAATAATCAGCCTTTCATCATTCCATTCCAGCGGTCTTATATCATTAAAAAATATTTCAAAAAACTGCCGCGGGATTTCTTTTTCAAGTTTTTCATAAAACTTTCCCCACCGAACCTCTTCAGACTCGGTATAATTGCCTTTACCAGCGCCTGTCATATTGATTTTTCCCCTCTGACATGTAAATCCACTCCGGATGTACGGGGTAAAAAAGTCACATCGACAAGCCTATTTTTGAATCGGTTCACAGATTTTTTTTCCCCAAATATCCCGTCAGGTGTGTAATAAAGAAACTGCTTTATGTCACATTTGGGCTCATTTTGATTGACTATCCATGGAAACAATCAATTTAGTTCCATGGGTTATACGGATGTTTTTTTCCTTACGTTTATTTCTCTTCTTGGTATGCTGCTGATATACCTGTTCATACGCAATCAGGTTGCAGTTATGATTGATCAGAAAATGAAAGTTCTTTATAAAGAGAAAATAGCTTCGGATGTGCAGAATATATATAGAGAACTGGACAACTATTCATCTATATTGGACAGCCGTATCGGAAGATTGAAAAATCTTACAGAAAGGCATGAATCGTCTCTGAAATTATGGGAAAATATCCAAAAAGAATTAAGAAAATCCAAAACAGGGAAGGAACTACTCAACTATATGGAAGAACAGAAACTACAGTCTCCGCAAAATCCGCAATACCTTGCCGACTTAAAGAAAGAAATAACCGATGAGATCAAGCTGTTTGTCTCGAAAAAACTAAATATTGTTCCGGATACGGTTCAAAGGACTTCCCCTCCAAAATCGATTGATTATTCCCGCGAGAAAACCAGGTCGCCTGTCGAAGACGTAAATATTGCCGAATTAATTATCCAGGAAATGGGAGAAGAAGCGGTTTTGAAGAAAACAAGACAACCTCCCGCAAGACAAATTGAATCATTCAAACTGCCAAAAAGACCCCAAATGGATCAAACTCCCGATAATTCCGGAGGTTTCCTGAAAATACTGGGGGCTGTCGGAAAAACATTAAGCCCGTTGTTTTTAAAGTCAGCCTCTCCTTTCCTGGACAGTCAGGTGAACAGCGCCTCAAAAATTCCTGAAAAAATTTTCAACGACCTTATAAAAAAAGAAATGAAGCAAACAGAATCGCTTCCTCCTCTGCATGCAGATGCCCCTGAACCAGTTAAAACTGGTTTTCCAGCTCAAAAAACCATGGAGCCTGAAGAGCTCGTCCGGCTGCTTGAAGAGTTAAGAAACTCCAAAGGTAGACCCGAAGCGTTAAAAAAGTTAATGAGACAGGGATTCCAGTTAAACCAGATAGCCGATATATCGAACATCCCTTTTAGCGATCTTGAGCTTACAAAAAATTTATACAATTTGTCTTCGGAAGGAACTCCGTGAGCGTTGAAGAAAAAAAAATTTTCCTGGCTTCTCCCCGCGGATTCTGCGCAGGGGTTGAAAGAGCCATTGAGATTGTTGAAATTTCACTAAAATTATTCGGCGCTCCACTCTATGTGCATCATCAAATTGTGCATAACCGTCATGTAGTAGAAAAGTTTTCATCAAGGGGAGTAATATTTGTGGATTCCATTGAAGAAGTCCCCGATGTTGCTCATGTCATCTTCAGCGCACATGGAGTAAGTCCGCAAATTAAAATACGCTCTATTGAAAAAAAACTGGAAATTATAGATGCCACCTGCCCTCTTGTTACAAAAGTTCATCTTGAAGCAATCAAATATTCACAAGATGGATTTCATATTTTGCTTATTGGTCATAAAAATCACGCAGAAACAATTGGCACATTTGGAGAAGCCCCCGATAAAATACATATTATAGAGAACTGCCGGGATATTGAATCTATGGAATTTCCACCTGACACAAAACTTGCCTACCTGACTCAAACAACGCTTTCCATTAGCGACGCCAAAGATTTAATTACGGCTTTAAAAATAAAATTTCCCCAGATACAATCTACCGGTTCGACAGGCATTTGCTACGCAACGACAAACCGTCAGGAGGCAGCGGCAAAAATTGCTCAGGAGGTGGACGTTGTATTTGTCATAGGGTCGCAAAATTCATCCAATTCAAATCGTCTGAAAGAGCTGGCTGAATACTTGGGTAAACCCGCATACCTGATTGATGACGAAAGCAATATTTATCCTGACTGGATTTCCGGGAATATTCGCAAAATTGGCGTTACCGCCGGGGCATCGGCGCCGGAAGAACTTGTAACGAGAACTGTAAACCGCCTGCGCAATGAATTTCAATTCACAGAGATTGAAGAAATGAAAATTAAGGAAGAAAATATAGTTTTTAAATTACCTCAAGAACTTCTCAGGTCTGCTCAATTTGAGCATCGCAAAAGGACATGAAACTGGATCGCCGTCAGAAAAATATTCCCGGAATTATCAAAGTATTCCCGATCTTATTTTTATTTTATTTTCCCGGATTGCGCGTTTGGCCAAAAAATATCGAAAGTGTAGATTATAAAGTTGAATTGAAATTATCCCAGTATTCCAACCAAAAAAAATATGAAGCTGTTATTTTTCTGGGTAATGCTTTTTTTCAAAAAAGCAGAGACCCGAACAAGCAAATAGAAGAATACCTGCTAAATGGATATGAGCGTCAAATTGAGGCTCTGATTTATGCGCGCCAGGCTGCGGTCTTATATAAAAACAATCAAATATTACCGGCGCAAAAAACCATTGATGCTGCCTCTGAGAAATCTCCGTTTTCGGATATTATTTTGCAATTAAAAGACAAGATAGATTCTGCGGCAGAAAAAATAAATCAGACAATAAATCTTTCTGTATCGCAAAAAGCAGAACTTGAAAAACTGCTAACTGAAGGCCGAAACTCTCTGAACCGGGAAAAAAACAGGGAAGCCCTTGATATTTTTAACAAGGCGCTAAATATCAGCCCGTCCTCTCCGGAAGCCATTGAAGGATACAACCTTGCTCTCAGCAGAACCAAAAGCGCCGCAGATAAAATCGTTGAACTTCTGGCAAGAACAGATAAATTTGTTCTGGAGAAAAAGTATCCGGAGGCGCTAAGCGTTCTGGAAGAAATATTTACTTATGACTCCGCCAACGCAACGGCAATAAACAGAAAAAAAGAAATCAACAATCTAATTAAGCAAATGGCGCAAATTTCTCAAAAGCAGGAACTGGCCAAAGAATACCTTCAGTCTGGAAATAATTTGGCAGATCAAAATGAGTACGCCCAGGCCATAGAAAAGTACAACCTTGGTTACGGGATTCTTCCTGACTATACAAACTGGAAAAAACTGATCCAGGATACAGAAAAAAAGCAAAAGGAAAACGAGGAAAGGGCATTTTCCAAAAGTCTGGAAGATATTGCAAAAAGTTACCAGAAGGGAATGTATTATATCGCATCTGAGGAATTTTCCAAAGCAATTACTGAATTTGAAATTGTAATAAATATTTCAAAAAAATATGGCCAGGAACAGACAATTAAACAGGCTGAGGAATTTCTACAAAAAGCCCGCGACAATTTTAAGCGCAAAGAAGAAGAAATTGTAGGAGAAACAAATCCTTATTACAAAATGATAAATAACACCAAGATCCTGGGAATAAACGCCTTTAGAGCAAACAATTTTACTGTCGCAAAAGAGTACTTTGGTTCTATTCTGGAGCTTTTCCCCAAAAACCGTTTTGCCATGATTTACTATCTGAAATGCGACATGGAATTAAACCCTGGATCTGCCTCTAAAATCATTAATCAGTTCATGCAAGACATAAAAAGTGATATGGAAAAAGAACCATCTGAAGCAAAGCGCCTGCTGGGCATTGCGATGGATCTTGATCCAAAAAACCCAGAACTCATTTTACTTTCCAGGAAAATTACCCGCACAAGCCAAAGCATTATCAAGAAATCAGATCTTCCCCCAGCAACGCTTGAACAATGGTATTCGCAGGCCTTCAATGCTTTTACCCAGGAAAATGACGCCCAAAAGGCCAATGATTTGCTTACGAAAATTATTAACGAAGACCCCACATTTGTAAAAGCAGTTACACTCAAAGCCAGAATAGAGGGAAGAACCCGAATTGTAAAAACCCGAACCATCGCGCCAGAAGCCCAAAAATTTTACTCGGAAGGTTTATGGCATTACGGACAGGGACGAATTCAAGAAGCAAAAAACTCCTTTGATCAGGCAATTAAAATTGATCCGGATTACCAAAACGCTGTCAACGCAAGAGAAAAATGTATAAAATATCTCCAGCAAGCTAAGGGGAGCTGAAATGATAAAAAGATTTTACTTTTTTCACAATGTCATGGTTGCCGCGCTTGTCGCAAGGCTCTACGGCTGCAATTTCAAAGTTCGATCCTTTAACCATTGCCATTTCTTTTTTTAATTGTTTTTTGGCCTCCCCGGGTCCAAAGATATAAACCTTTCCATGTTCTATCATCTTCATAATGTTTTGATAAAAAGTATGGTACTGATGTTTTCTCCGTTCATCTGCTTTTTGTTCCTTGACAATCGACTGAGCCACACAGGATCCTGAAGACTTCCATCCTCCAGAATGACGATAATGTTTTTCTGCTCCAGATTGAACTTCTTGTACTTGACAATCTTCGCCTTCAAGGCTAACCAGAACAGCTTTTTGGTGATCAAGCCAAATTCCACTTTTTTTCATAGTATACCTTCTTTACTGACAATGTATTGTCTTCCCGAGCAAAACGGCAATAATTTTTATAATTTCAGGAGGTTTAAACAAGAAAGACAGAGCGTGGGCAAGAACTTCCATATTCACGTCAAAATGTGGTAAAAAGCGTAGTTTTCACAGGTTTTCGAGAAACTTGCTTTCCGGAAAACTTTCTTTAAGTTTATCCTTGTATGTTTTATATTCATTGTTTTTTCCGGCCTGTTTAAAACAGGTTGCCGCTTTAAACAGAGCCTTTTCAAAAAGGTCGTGATTGCCCGAGTATAAATAAATTATTTTTGTATACTCTCTTGCCGCCATAAGGTAGTCCTGCTTTGCAAACTGAATTTCTCCAAGATAATAAAAAGCCCAGGCGGCATAATATTCTTCATCCGTTTTTTGAACCACCTGCTTGAAGAATTCCGATGCTTCGCCGTATTTTTGGGTTTCATAATATCCAAGCGCAAGGTAATACCGGGGCGCCACAGTAAGTTCTTTTATCGGGAGTAAAGACTTCATAATCTCCGCAGATTTTGCATAATCTTTGTTTATTAAATAGACCCGTCCTTCCTGCAAACCCAAAGATGCCAGTAAAATTTTATCATCTGCTGATTTTTTTTTCTGCGTCTCAATAACCTCAAGCGCCGCAGAAGTATTTCCTCCGTCAATATACAATTGTACAATTTGCATGATGATTTTTAACCGGAATGGAGCATATTCTTCGGCATTACTGGTTAAAAGATCGCTGGCAATCGACAGCGCTTCTGATATATCTCCGGATTCCGAGTACATTTTAATTCTTTGAAATGAAACATCGATCTTTTGCTCAATTTTTTCCGAGTCCTTGATTATCATCTTGTAAATATTGTCTGCCTTTGAATAATTTTTATTTTTTCTGTAATAAGTACCCAGATTTCTTAATATCTCGCCCAGATAAAGAGAATCCGGTTTGACTTTTTTGAAGTCTTTATATAGTTTTTCAACTTCTCCCGGATTTCCTTTTTCAAGCAAAGCATTGGCAAGGGTATAATTGGTTTCCTCTACAGAGTTGGATAAAGGAAATTCTCTCAAAAAACGTTTAAAATAGGTAATGGCATCATCGTTTTTTTTCATGGCATACAAAGTTTTTGCATAATCCAGCAGCGCTTTTTCCCGAAAAATATTTTCAGCCGGCGCCTTTCCATAAACATTCATAAACTCCGCCAGAGCTTCTTCGTATTTATTTTTATTGTATAAACTCCAACCTTTAAAATATATAGCTTCTATTTGTCTTTTTCCATCCGGATACATTTCAAGATAATTATTAAAACTTTCAAGAGATTTTAAAAAATCATTTTGCCTGTAATACACCCATGCAATTTGAAATTTTGCTTCCTGGGCGGCATCTTCATGGGGAAATTTTTTAATGATGCTGTTGTAATAATTTACGGCCTGATCAAAAGCCCGTAAATTGTACATACAAGAAGCTATGGCAAGATGAACCTCTGATTTTTGCCTGTCCGTTTTTGCCGAAGCCTCGGCTCTCCTGAACGTATCCGAAGCGCGCGCATATTGCTTTAACTCAAAATAACTCCAGCCCACACCCATTTGGGAGTCAAAAAATCTTGAATGCGCGGGGAAAAAACGGATAATTTTGCTATAACTTTGCAGCGCTTTTGTATAATCGGTCAGGGCATAGTAAACCTCTCCATCAAGAAACCAGGCGTCCTGCTTCCATTTTGATTTAGGATATTTCTCTTCAAGCTGACTGAGTACTTCAAGCGCAACGTTATACATTTGTCCTTTGAAATGACTCTGGGCTCTCATATACATTGCCTCTGGAGCCAAATCCGAAGCCGGAAATTTTTCGTACAATCTCTCAAAGGCCATTGCCGATCTTCTGAAATCGCCTGTCAAAAATAAAAGGTTTCCTTTTTTTTGAAGTATGGCAACCTCCGCATCGCTTTCTACTCCGAATCCGTCCAGAATCCGGTCATATATATCAAGCGCCTTGCCTGTCTGGCCTGTTTTTTGATAGCAGTCGGCAAGAAGTTCCAGAGATTGGGCATAAAATTCAATATTGGAATAGTTATCAATAACCTGAATATAATTCAAAGCTGCTTCCGCAAAATCTCCCTTCATTTGAAGGATTTGTCCCTTCCGAAAATATACCGATCCTGTATCGCTCCACTTTGGATACAACTCCAGTATCTTGTTTAAATATTCCAGAGAATCATCCAGCGCGTTTAATTTGTATCGTGTCAAAGCAAGTTGATACATGGCCTCTGGCGCCAGATCTTTCCCTGTATACTTGTCCAGTACTGCAAGGAACTGTTTTTCAGCTTCCTTATATTTTTTTTCAGCATAGTATGTTTTCCCGATCCAGAGTTCGGCTTCCTGGACTTCCGTCGAATCTTCCATCGTCTGAATCATTTTTTGAAACTGTTTGCGAGCCAGACCAAAATCTCCGTTATTATAGCGTGAAATTCCCAACTGGAGCGCCATTTTGGGCGCCACATTGCTTGCCGGGTACATCTCAAGCGCTTTCTCAAACTCGGCTACGGCATCGTCATATCGCTTGAGTATATTATAAATATAACCAATGGTATAATAGGCATACGCGGCATGTTTGTCTTCCGGATATTTTTTCACAAAATCATAGTGGCTTTGCAAAGCGCTTCGATAATCTTTTAAATAATAGTGGCATTCCCCGATCCAGTATTCGGCGCGAGAAGAAAATTCGGACATTGTATAATCGCGCAAAAAAACCTTAAACTCAAAAAGAGCAGAGTTGTAATCTTCTTCATAATAATACGTCAATGCAAGGTAATACTGCGCATCGTCGGCATAATCGCCCGTATGATCTTTGTGAATAATTTCCTGAAGCAACAGTCTTGCGCTGTAATAATTGCGTTCTTTAAATGCATTCATGGCCGCCTGAAAAGCTTTGCGGCTCATAAAATCCTGGGATGAAACTGCAGGAGAAAAAAAATACAGAGACAAAATAATCGACAAATAAAATATTTTGAAAATGTTTTTTATGCAACCTCTGTTATAAAACATGTCTGGACAAGTCTTCGTTTTTCATCACCCCATCAAGCTGCTTCCTCACATACTCTTTATCTACAATGACTTCATCTTCAAGATATTTTTCCGCATTAAATGAGATTTCTTCAAGAAGTTTCTCCATAACTGTATGAAGTCTTCTGGCTCCGATATTTTCAGAACGGGTATTCATTTCATAGGCTATTCTGGCAATTTCCAGAATTCCGGTTTTTTCAAAGTTCAACGCTACACCTTCGGTAGACATCAATGCCTGATACTGTTTTGTGAGAGCATTCCTCGGGTTATGCAGTATTGAAAAATAATCGTCTTCTGTCAGGGCTTCCAGTTCAACGCGAATGGGAAAACGTCCCTGAAGTTCCGGGATAAGATCAGATACCGAAGACATATGAAACGCGCCTGCCGCAATAAACAAGATATGATCAGTTCGTATGGATCCATATTTTGTATTCACAGTTGACCCTTCAATTATTGGCAAAATATCTCTTTGCACGCCTTCTCTGGAAACATCAGGCGACCCTTTTGATCCGCGCGAAGCAATCTTGTCAATTTCATCAATAAAAATAATTCCATTTTGTTCTACGCTTGTAATCGCATCCAGTTTTATTTTTTCCATATCCAGAAGATTTTCCGTTTCTTCTTCAATCAAGATTTTCCGGGCGTCTTTTATTGTCATTTTTTTGTTTGTCTTTTTTTTGGGCATCATATCGCCCAACAGCGACTGCATTTGATTTTCCATGTCTTCCATTCCAGGAATAGCCATTATTTGCATCATGGGTTGTGAGGATGTTGCCGCTTTGATCTCGATTTCACGATCTTCAAGATTACCGGCATGGAGTTTGCGTCGAAACATTTCCCGGATATCTTCCTCTTCTTTTGTCAGAGAAGCATGATCGGAATGATCTGCTCCGCTTAACAATATTTCAAGTATTCTTTCTTCAGTCCGATCCCGGGCTTTTTCAGCAACCATTTCCTGGTGTTTTTGCCTCACCATTTTTATGGCAACATTTACCAGATCGCGGATCATGCTTTCCACATCGCGTCCTACATAGCCCACTTCGGTATATTTTGTGGCCTCCACTTTGATAAACGGCGCATCAACAAGTTTGGCCAACCGCCTTGCAATCTCTGTTTTACCTACTCCGGTAGGCCCCATCATAATTATATTTTTAGGATGAATTTCCTCCTGAATGGGGTCATTCATCAAAGACTGGCGGCGCACCCTGTTTCTCAGAGCGATGGAAACCGCTTTTTTGGCCGCTGTTTGCCCGACAATAAATTCATCGAGGCTTTTAACAATTTCTTTTGGCGTATGTCCTGCAAGCATATTATTCTTTTAACTCCAAAACGGTAATATGGTGATTCGTGTAAACGCAAATTTCAGCAGCAATCTCAAGAGACTTTTTTACAATCTCCGCTGCCGATAAACTTTCCGTTTCAAGATACGCTCTGGCTGCGGCAAGAGCGTAGTTTCCTCCTGAACCAATGGCCAGAACATTGTCTTCTGGTTCAATGACATCGCCGGTTCCGGATAAAAGAAAAATTTTCTTCCCGTCTGAGATTAGCATCATGGCTTCAAGTCGACGCAGCAATTTATCCATGCGCCAGTCTTTGGCAAGCTCTACGGCGGAACGCAGCAAGTTTCCACCGTATTTTTGAAGCTTGGCCTCAAAAAGCTCCAAAAGCGTAAAAGCATCTGCGGTAGCTCCCGCAAAACCGGCAATTACTTTGTCGTCGAATATTTTTCTGACTTTCATGGCATTACCTTTCAAAATGGTTTGCCCCATAGAGACCTGACCATCGCCGCCCATGGCGACCACGCCATTTTTTTGGACGCAACAAATCGTAGTTCCATAAATTTTATTTTCATCTGTATGTCGCATCATTAATCCTTTTTAGCATGGGGATGACAACTTCGGAACGTGTTCTGAAGTTTTTCCCTCGCAACCTTTGTGTAATTTTGCGTGGTGGATATGCTGGAATGTCCCATCATTTCCTGCACCACACGGATATCAGCCCCCGAGTTTAGCAAATCTGTGGCAAAGGAATGACGCAAGGCATGCGGCGTAATTTTTTCGTCTCCGATCAAATTCAGCCTTCGCTTTTTTAAAACATATGCCGCGCCTTTTCTTGTGATTCGCGCGCCGTGGTAATTTGTAAACAATGGGGCTTCTGACATGACCCATTCATTTTTTTTTAAATCAGAACGCAAGGACAAATAATTATTCAAAGATGTTTTTGCAAGGTTTCCAATAAACACCACCCTTTGTTTTCCGCCTTTTCCGGAAATTACAATAGACCCTGAAATGTCGCCGGTTGAGCTGAATATATGCGCAATATTCAAGTTTAGTATTTCAGAAATCCTCATTCCCGATGAATACATAAGCTCCATAAGAGCTTTATCCCTGGCCTGAATCCAGAAATTTTGCCCGCTGTTATTTTCAAGCATGGTTTCCATTTCTCCCGGGCGAAGAGGCTTTGGAAGAGGCCTTCGTCCGGCTGGAACTCTCATTTTACCAATTGGATTTATCTCAAGATATCCCATTTTCTCTGAGTAGCGATAAAAAGACTTTATCGCGGCAGCTTTTCGCGCCTGCGATGAACGGATAATCTCCTTACCGTTGTGATTTAAAATATGACCCAAAAAAGCGTAAATTGTTTTGACATCTATAGCCTGCCAGAGAATTTGCTCTACATCGATAAATTCAAAAAACTGGGCAATATCTGTTTTATAGGCAAGCAGAGTATTTGGAGAACTGTTTTTTTCATACCGGAGATACTCCAGAAAAGACTTTTCTGTTTCTTGGCGAGTCATAAAACTTTCCCGATTATTCCGGTCCGGTACTTTGCTCCACCACAAATTTGCAGTCTGGATTCTGACAGGTAACAGTAATACCGGTTTTGCGCACTTTTTGGGACATTATGGATCTGCATTTAGGGCACGGCGTTTCCGAAGGAGGATCCATCATAATAAACTCACAGCCGGTTGATGCGTAGTTTTCACAACCGTAAAACTTTCTTCCCTTTCCTTTTTTGGAGGATTTGGAAACCACCTTTCCCTTGCAAAGCGGACAGATGCCCACAGGAATACTTTCTGTATATCTGCAGCCTCCGACAAAATTACTGCATCCGATAAAATAACCATTTTTACCAAGTTTTTTTTGCAAAGGATTGGAGCACAATGGACAATCCCTCCCAATCGGTACACGAGTGATATGACTCATGTCCTCGATATTTTCCGAAGCACTTTTCAGGACACCTTCAAAAGGAGTATAAAAATCACGAAGCATATGCTTCCATTCTGTTTTTCCCCTTGCAACCTCATCCAGCGTCTCTTCCAACCCTGCCGTAAATTGAATATCGACAATATCCGGGAAATGTTTTTGTAAAATATCATCCACCAGCTTTCCCAACTGCGTTGGTTTTAACTGACGCCCTTTCCTCTCAATATAACTTCTTTTATCCAGCGTCCCGATCGTGGGCACATATGTGGCCGGGCGTCCTATCCCGGACTCTTCCATAATCCGGATCAACGAAGCTTCGGTAAAACGTGGAGGCGGCTGGGTAAATTTTTGTTCAGGTAAAAATTGTTGCAGCTGAACCTGATCCCCTTCAAAAAATGCGGGGATATAACCTTTTTTTGCCTCGCCTGTCGGGAAAACAGCCCGAAACCCGGGGAATATCTGACGACCTTCAGAAAACCGGAAAAGATACCTTGCATCTTCAGATATAATTTCAATGGTAGCCAGTTCATCTATTCCTGGCGTCATCTGGGAAGCTACAAAACGGCTCCAGATTAAATCATACATTTTAAACTGATCTTTGGTTAAAAAACAGCCATTTTTTCCGGGGTATTGTTCACATCGGTAGGCCTGATCGCCTCATGGGCATCCTGAGCGGACTTGCTTACGCTGTATTGTACCGGAGCAGAGGGCAAATAACTCTCATCAAAATTTTCCCTGATATAATTCCTGGCCATATCGAGGCCTGCCTGCGAAATTCTCGTTGAGTCCGTTCGCATGTAGGTAATTAAACCGGTAGGCCCTGAACTTTCAATTTCCACGCCTTCATAGAGCGACTGGGCGATGGACATCGTTTTTTGAGCGCGATATCCAAGCCGGGTAGATGCATCCTGTTGAAGACGACTGGTAACGTATGGCGCCTGTGGCTTAATCTTTCGTTCAGCGCTTTTTCGGGTGACCACCGAAAATGACATTTTTTTGCAGTCGGTTTCAATGATCTTCATTGCATCCTGAGAGGCTATTTCTGATTTTTTACCATCAAGCTGGGCAAGTTTGAATCGAACTTCCCTGTCTTTGTCTTTTGACTTTTCGGATTTCCATGTAGTATCAATTTCCCAGTACTCGCGCGGGATAAAACTGTCTATTTCCTTTTCTCGATCCACAATAATTTTCAGCGCAGCTGATTGCACCCTTCCGGCCGAAAATCTTCGGGAGCTGAATTTTTGCTGCAAAATAGGAGAAATACTGTAACCCACGAGTCGATCCAATAGCCTTCTGGCCTGTTGGGAATTTACCCGCAATTGATCAATGGAACGCGGGTGGGCTATGGCATCCAGTACGGCGGTCTCCGTAATTTCGTTAAACTCTATTCTTTTAATATCATTATTTACGAGAGACAATGCATTTTTTAAATGCCAGCTAATGGCTTCGCCTTCACGGTCAGGGTCGGTGGCAAGCAAAACCCGCATGGAGGCTTTGGCATATCTTCGCAGTTCCGCCAGAGTTTTTCCCTTGCCGCGAATGGTGATGTATTGCGGTTGAAAATCATTGACAATATCAATTCCCATGCTGCTTTTTGGCAAATCAATCAAATGCCCCTTTGAGGATTCAACGCGAAATTCCTTTCCAAGAAATTTGGACAGGGAGCGTATTTTAGTTGGCGACTCAACAATGATTAGCGTCTGGTTCTTTTTTTCTTTGCGGCTTTTTTTATCAATCTTGTTTTCTGCATTCATTTAAACCAACATTTTTAATTTTTTTTTACAAGTTTATCACGTTAAAATGCGTTTCGGAATCTTTGCGTTTCCATACAGCTTTTTTCATGTCCGCCGAAATTGTAGAGCCAATAATTTTATCCTGCACTATGGCGCTGCTGCTAACCGCCTTGGACGCAATGGCCGAGGCAATTCTCAGTCCTTCAAAAGACATCGTTTTATATTCAACCACGCCTATGCGGAGGTCTAACTCGGAAAAATTTAACTCTCCGGTAAAGTACTTTTTGTAAAGCCTTAATAAATATCGCCTTGGAATATATCCGCTGACCATACCTCCGGAAATTTCAATATATAAAAACATCCTTCTTTCGGCTTTCCATCGCCCGGAGAACAGATTTTCAATTACATCCTGGCGTCCGGATTTAATGGCAACGGCAATTAAATCATTTGCGCGCATCAAACGCATTATCCCTCTCATAAACATATACAACAGCATAACGCCCCAGAAAAAGGCATGGAAGTAGAGAAAATCAGGACTCAACCATATCTTGGTAAAGGCCATGTCCGGTTTTTGAACTTTGTATGTAAACGTCCACAATACAGCCTCTTGATTTTTTTTCTGATGGCAGATCAAACAAGGCTGAGAAGCGTTTTCAATATATTCTACTTTATCGTCAGGTAAATAACGATATGTATTGATTTCGCTTTTTTTTACTTTTTCAACAAACTCCATCGTTGTTTGAATACAAACATCGCCAAATTCTTTTTTTATTTTTTTTTGCTGAAGGGATTTGCATTTGAATAATGGTTTCCATACAAAAGGTTCGGCGCCGTTCAATTTTAAATTCATGAGTTCCTGACGCCGGATATCCAGAGCTTTCTCATACAAAATTTTGCTCGGATCAAATTTTTCTTTTTGATAAAGATAATACACGATAAAAACAAACAAACAATATACTGCTATAAGGGATGCGAATACATACCATGGCCATAAAAAAGGATGAAAAAAACGATGCCTGATTACCCGGGAATTTCCCCACATATAGATTAACCGCCAGGCAAAAAGGCTTCCAGTTCTTTTTTATGCCCGTATTTTTGAAGCTTTAGCAAGGTTTTTTTTTCAATTTGCCGCACTCTTTCTTTGGATAATTTAAATTTTTTCCCGGCCTGGGTAAGAGACAGGCGAGGTTTCCCGTTTAAACCAAAACGATATTCGATAATCTCCCTTTCGGAGACAGTAAGTTCGTCGAGAATAACGTTAATGACCTCATGTAATGCCTGATTCATGGCTTCTGATTCGGGAGACTCGTATTTGCTATCTTCCATGGTAGACATCTGGGTATTTTCAGAGTCATTGCCCAGCGGCGCGTCAAGGGAAACATAATCGGAGGATATTTGCTTTAACCATTTGACCTCTTCCAGGGGGATGTCGACTCTTTCGGCAATTTGAGCCATGGTTGGTTCATGTCCAAGTTCATTTTCAAGTTCTTTCTGGATCTTCTCTATGCGATTTAAATCAATAGTTCGGTTCATGGGCAGACGAATAATAGATGCTTTCTGATTTATGGCCAGAATAATTGCCTGACGAATCCACCAGACAGCGTAGCTGATGAAATGAAATCCCATATCCGGATCAAAACGTTCTGCGGCTTTAATTAAACCCATATTTCCTTCATTTATCAAGTCAAGCAGGCTTATCCCGTATTTTTGATATTTTTTTGCCACCTGAACCACAAAGCGCAGATTGGCTACCACAAGCTTTTCCTTGGCATTCTCATCGCCGGCAATGGTCAAACGGGCAAGTCTGTCCTCTTCTTCCCTCGTTAATAGCGGTATTTTATTTATTTCTTCAAGATACCATTGAATGCTCGATTCAATGTGCGTGTGTTTTCCTGGCTTGTCCGGAGGCTCCAGATCGTCTTCCAGAGGCGGCACCAGATCGCCCACATCGGATAAATCTGCCCCGATTAAAGGCGATTCTTCATCAGGCGATTCCGCCGTATCGCTCTGGATTTTGTCCGATTTTAGAGTTTTTTTTATTTTTTTTGCCATGATCTATCCAAGCGGTCAATAATTTCTTTTGGCCTGACATCTATTGATTAACGGCTCAAAAAGCCGCTTTCTTAAACACGCAAATTTCATTTGTAAGGGCGTCTGTAACATGGAATCGCAGATTTTATTTGCGGATATTCCTGTAAAGGTATTTATTTTGAAAAAGGAGTAGGAGCCTCGCTAAATGTAATAAAATGCGCAGTTTTGGGGTTGTCAAGAAAGAAAAAATATCACCACGACGCACCAGAGCACACGGAGAAACTACGGAAAAATGCGTTTTGAGGCGTTTGTTCATCAAAATCTCCGTGGTTCCGTGGTTCATTGCCGACTTTTTAGACAACCCTAAAACTGCGTGAGTCTAAATCATTCTGACTGAATTTTCAGTTCATGCCCAAGCTCTGAAACGCAAGCTATGAAACGCAAGCCCCAATGCAATTGGTTCAAGCTCCGAATAGCTAATACCCCAACTTGTGCAGTACAAAAACCAGTACAGAAAAACACAAGCAATAAACGCCAAAATAATGCCATTTCCCGTTTTCAAGCCAGCGGGAAAGCAATTTTAGTGCAAGCATACCGGATACAAAACTCATCAACATCCCGAATATTGCAGGTGAAAACAAAGCGGTCATGGCAGCCATATCAAGGGCGGCATTTTTTTGTTCCTTTACAAGCCTCATAACTTCACGTAAAATTACCGGAGGAGTAAGCACTACGGCCAGAGCAAAACTAAATTCTTCCGCTTTTTGCTTTATTACCCCAAGAACAAGCCCTGTGGAAATAGTCGCTCCTGACCTTGAAAACCCGCGAAACGGCAAACAAATTCCCTGAACCATTCCAATCCATGTCGATTCTTTTATGCCAATAATCTTGTCTGTCGCAGCTTTCCTTCTGGTTATCAATCCTGAAAAAATTATAAAAATCCCCACGCTGCTTAGAGCCAGCGCAATCCAGTCAAGGTTGCCAAAAATATCTTCAATTTCCGCGCCCGGAGACTCTTTTAAGACAACCCTCTCAATAAAATATTTTAACGATAAACCGACCAAACCGGTAAATAGTGTCGCAATTGCAATAAGCTTGACGCTTTCTGCAAAAACCTTCATGGATGAAAAAAAACTTTTCATCCATGATTTCCAGAAGAAAAATATTACAGCAAACATTGTACCGGTATGCAGCATCACAAGTAAAAACGTCATTTCAGGACTGGTCGGATCAAGACCCATCAGTTTTGCCGCTACAATTACATGGGCTGAACTGGATACCGGCAACAACTCTGCCGCACCCTGAATTAATGCCAGAATAGAAATATTGAATATAGTCATGTCATTCCTTTGCGCCTGAGCTGGAACTCGAAAATTTTGGGACGCCTCGTCAATGCTAAATTCATGTTCAATGATTTATTTTAAATTTAACCGGGGGGCAGCGCAGGCTCTTTTGACGAAGTCAAAAAGCCGCAGCGGGGGGGCCGGAAATTTACATATCTCAAACCAGCATTGCGCCGCATCTGCCCCCTTTTATTCTTGACACGGCAATATCGATTCCGCACATAAAATTCATGAGCAAAGCAATGGATTATCTTCTGGAAGTCAGAGGGGAAGCGCTGATACCCTATTTCAGCTTTTTAAAAGAAGCGGGGAAACACCTTGATGTAAAGACAAGAGATCTCATTTCGGTAATTACAAAGGTTGACGCACAGACCGAGAAAGGACTAAAACAATATCTGAACCGGGCTCTTGCCAACGGCTGCGCCGCCAACGAAATTATCGACGCCCTGCTCATGGCCTTTCCAACGCTGGGTTTGACGAAAATTATCTGGGCCATAGATATTATTTTAAAAATGGATCTGCCTGACTTTACGCCGGATATGCTACAACACAAACAGGAATGGATCCGGATATGCGCTGCCGATGAAATTTCTTCAGGAACGGTTCAGCATTTAAAGGTTGAGAAGAGGAATGTATTTATTTACCGGGAAAACAACTCCTTTAAGGTTTTTGACAGCCATTGCCCGCACCGATCTGAAGACATCAAGCTTGAGGCTCTGGATCAGTTTACCCTGACATGCCCGCGCCACAAATGGGAATTTGATATTAGGACCGGACAATGCCTGAAAAATGGATCACACCCTCTAAGATCGTTTACATGCAAAGTCGAAAATAATACGTTGTACGCATTTTGGTGAAATGCGGTTTCCATTTTCCATTAGTTCCCTGTTTTGCAGCCTCCTGATCTTGTCAGGATTTATGTCCCCGGTAAGAGCGGGATTTGTTGTCAATATTTACGATGCCATGGGAAAATATCGCCTTGGTCATTATCTGGAAATACTTGAAGATCCATCCCGCCAGATGACCTTTGAACAAATTTCATCGCCAAAGGCCAGGAATCTGTTTGTTGAAAGTCAAAGCGAAATTCCCAATTTTGGATTTTCCGATTCCGTATTCTGGGTGCGTTTCCGATTGCTGAATTCGGCGAAATACTCCAAAGAATACTACCTGGAATTTTCACAGCCGCTGACAGATCATATAACAATATACTATCTTGACGAAAACGGTAGTTATAAAACCAAAAAAGCGGGAGACAACCTTCCTTTTCTGAAAAGGGATATTGACTTTCACAATTTCATATTTCAGCTTCCCGTTCATTCCGGCATGAATACATACTATTTGCGCATCGACACAACAAGTTCCGTTACCATCGATATGAAACTTTTCAGTCATGCGGCTCTGCTGGATATGATGAACAGCGTAAAAACCTGGCTTGGATTTTACTACGGAATTATGATGGTCATGCTTCTCTACAATTTATTTATTTATCTGACTTTTCGCGACATAAATTATCTGTATTATGCTACCTATATTTTATCGTTTATTATTTTTCAATTTACCCTCAATGGATTATCATTTCAATACCTGTGGCCAAACTCTATCTGGTGGGCCAACCAGAGTCCCGCCATTTTAATGGGGATCATCAGCCTTACCGGGCTGATTTTTACCCGCTATTTTCTGCGTACCTGGGAAAACGCTCGTTTATGGGATAATGTACTGGTTGCGTTGAGTATTCCAGTTGGGCTTTCTATCATTGTTTCCGTGTTCTCTTATAAATACGGTATTCGATTTGGAACCATCATTGGCCCTGTTTTACTGGCGACAATGCTGATTACCGGTTTTGTCTGCCTCCTTCGGGGTGACCGGGCCGCAAGATACTATTTGCTTGCCTGGTCTTTTTTTCTGGTCGGTTCGATTCTCAAGGCGTTGCAGAGTAACGGAATTGTTGCCTCAACTTTCATTACGATTTGGGGACAACAAATAGGGTCTGCCATTGATGTCACCCTTTTATCCCTTGCCATGATGGATCGATTTAACCTGATAAAAGTTGAAAATGAAAAAAACCAGTTTGAGCTTATTGAAATAGAGAAACTCCAGAGCGAGTCTCTTGAAAAAACTGTCCAGACAAGAACCAACGAACTTTTAATTGAACGTAACAAGCTACAATCCCGCAATAAAATTATGGAGTATGAAATTTCCCTTGCGCGATCTATTCAACAAAAAATGATCCCGGTTGAAATAAAACAAGGCAATATAGCGGCCATGTACCATCCCATGATTATGGTGGGGGGAGATTTTTACGACATCATCAGTTTTAAAGATTCCAGCAAAACCGGAATCTTTATGAGCGATGTGGCCGGACATGGCGTTCAGGCGGCGTTTATTACTTCGATGATTAAAACAGTTCTGCTGCAATCGCGCGACAAACTGGGAAATCCGGCTGAATTATTAGCCCACATCAATGACTTTCTGACCGGCTTGAATATTCAGGGATTTATCACAATATATTATGGTATTTACGATCCTGCTGATCGCAGCCTGATCTTTTCCAACGGTGGGCATCCTTCGCCCTATATTATTTCCGATGATGTTCGAGAATTAAAAGGATATCGAACGATTCCTGTAGGCATCATGGACAACGAGGGTATGAACCGCATGGGAAGAATTTTCCAAAATGACACCCGCCAGCTTCCCCCAGGGAGCAAACTTTTGCTTTATACCGATGGTATAACAGAATGTACTCCGGTATCCGACTGGCATAAAAGTTTTGACCAGCATGGACTAAAAGAGGTATTCCTGAACCACAAGGACGAACCCTGCCATATTTTTTTAAACAGTTTATTCAACAGTCTTGTCAACTTTCGGGGAGATAATGCTTTTTCGGATGATATCTGCGCTGTTTGCCTTGATATATTGTAGAAAATTTAGGGTTGCTTTTTTACTTACTTCTTGAAGTTTGTCAAAGATATGCCTTACTTCCCTTTATCGGAACACGAAGACAAAAAATTGTATTATATCGACGAAGGCAAAGGCGATGTCCTTTTTTTAATCCACAACTGGTATCAAAACGGGAAAATTTGCTATGCGCCATATGTGGATCATTTTTCAGAGAAATACAGGGTAATTATCCCCGACTTGCCGGGACACGGCAGGAGCTTTAAGGGGAGAAACCACCACTATTCCCTGAAAAGCACCATATCCATCCTGACGATTTTCCTGAAGCAGCTAAAAAAAGAAAAAAACACCATATATCTCCTGGGAAGCTCCATGGGCGCATATATTGCGCTCAGCATATCGCTGCGCTATCCGGAACTGGCTGAAAATCTGATTTTGATTTCCACGCTGGTCGACTTTAATGTAAACTCTACCGAAATTGAAAAAATGCTGAGCCATGGTCCGGCGTTGCTGCACGCAAACCTGACCTATAGGGCTGTACGCGGACTATTCCCGTTTGACGGCAGAAAAAACAAATTCTGGCAAATCAATGGAAAAATACCCGGAAAATGGAAGCACTATAATCAAGTTATGGAAAATCATCCCATTTATGCCGCTCGCGATTACATGGAAAGTTTTCTCGATGCATCTATCAAAGAAGATTTTCCTAAAAACAACAAACCTACATTGATGATTTATGGTGAAAACGATCAATTGACGCCTACGGATTTTGCGAGTTCCGTAGCGAGCAAAATGCCGAGAGGAATTTTGCGTATTATCGAGGGTAGCGGACACCATGTTTATCTAAAAAAACCCGACCGAATATTTAAACTGGCAGATGAATTCCTGGAAGAACATAAAAAACGCTATTTTAAATGGCTGAAAATGTTCTGGCGAAGATAGAACATTAAAGATGAATATCTGGCCGGGCTCAGGTGGAAACCTTAATCTTTGCAAAATTTGCTTGTCGAGGTATTTCTATATTTACTCCTCTCTCATGCAACTATCAAACCGTTTAAATGCCATTGAAGCAAGTCCGACCCTGGGGCTGACCGCTCTGGCCAATAAATTAAAATCTGAAGGAAAGGATGTTGTGGGTTTTGGCGCAGGGGAGCCTGATTTTGATACGCCGGATTACATTAAAGAAGCAACCATTGCTGCATTAAAAGAAGGCAAAACAAAATATACGCCTGTTCTGGGTGTCGAAGCCCTTCGCAAGGCTGTCACAGAATTCATCAAGCGCGACATTCTCCTGGATTATAACGCCGCCGATGTGGTGATATGCTCCGGCGGAAAACAGGTTTTGTATAATATTTTTATGTCGATTGTAAACCCCGGTGATGAGGTGATTATTCCAGGGCCATATTGGGTGAGCTATAAAGACATGGTAATGCTTTCTGAAGGGAAACCGGTTATTGTAAATACCAGCTTTGAAAGCGGCTTCAAAATGACAACTGATCAATTGCAAAGCGCCATAACCGCCAAGACACGAGCAGTAATAATCAATTCACCGTCAAATCCAACAGGAGTTGTTTATTCCAGAGATGAGTTGAAGTCCTTTGCCAATATTCTGGAAAAATATCCGGACATATGGATCATTACAGACGATATCTATGCCAAATTAATTTATGATGACAACGAATTTTTTAACCTTGCCATGCTTGGCGAAAAACTTCGTGATCGAGTCATTATTGCTGACAGTTTTTCAAAAGCCTTTTCCATGACTGGATGGAGACTGGGCTATGCCGTAACAAAAAATCCAGGTCTTGTCGCTGCGCTTGAAAAGATTCAGGGACAAAGCACTTCCAATGCCACGAGTTTTGTGCAGTATGGCGCTATTGCGGCTCTAAAAGGAGATTTATCGTTTGTAGATAAAATGCGTGATGCGTTTCAAGAACGACGTGATTTTATTGTAAAAACCCTTTCCATGATGCCGGGTATAAAGGTACATAATCCTGGCGGGGCTTTTTATGTTTTCCCGGATATCAGCGGTCTGGTTCAGAAGCCCCGCTTTATCTCCTTGATGGAAAAATACAAGGAAAAAACCAGCTACAGCAAGGCATTTAGCAGCGCTCTTCTGGGGGAAAAACTGGTGGCAATGGTTCCGGGCATCGCTTTTGGCTATGATATGGGAATGCGTATCAGTTATGCTATATCCATGGAACAAATTAAAAAAGGCATGGAACGTGTCGCAGAATTTGTAGATATATGCCAAGGATAAATATTTGTTGATATCGTATACCTGTTTTGGATACAGGAATGGATAATTATGCTTAATCCAGAATTTCTAATGCGCCCTTTTTTTCTAAAACGCAATGTTTGCGTCATTTCTACCTTATTATGTATCATAACCTTTTCGAATTGCGCCTCTACAAGGAAAATAACCCGTAATTCTTCTTTTGACTACCAGAATATTTACAAAAAGCAATATGAAGAGGGAAACGGAGGTCTAATACGATTAACCTTGAATAAAGGCGAAACATATAGCGGATCCATAACCCCCGATGGCAAATATTTAATTTACACAAGCAACCAGAAGGGCAATTTTGATATATACATCCGCCCCCTGTCTGGCATAACCAACATCCCGATACTTCGAAGCGCAACGAATGAGACCGATCCGGTTGTTAGCCCAAACGGTAAGCTTATTGCGTTTATTGACGATGAATTGGATCCGGGTGGAGACCTGACTATTTTAAAATTTGACCCCGCCCGGATTTTCAAAGAATATCAGGCAGCCGGGCAGCCTGCCGTAGATGCGTTATATCTTAATCAAAAAGTATATTTAACCAATGATCCCCATAATATTTCCCGTTTCCGGGATTCCAACCCGGCATGGTCGCCCGACAGCAAATGGCTTGCCTATTCCACAGACAAGCCATTGTCAAATGGTTCCGGAGAAAGTTTTGGTTCTATCCAGAATGTCTGGATGCTTTCCGTAAAGAATCCAGGGAAAGCCATACCGGTGACAACCGACGGCGGGCTTATGCCGTGTTTTTCCCCAGATGGAAAAAAAATATTGTATGCAAACGACAGCGATAAAAAAGGGACATTTCATATTTTTGAAATCGACATAACTTCTGGTAAAAAAAATCAACTGACTTACGAAAATACCATTGATATTTACCCGAATTACAGCAATGATGGAAAAAAAATTGTCTTTACCAGAATTTCAACAGATACCAATGATGATGGCACAGTCGATTTTAAAGACAATGGGCAGGTGATGATACAACCGCTTGCTCAAAATGACGCAAGAAATTCATCGGCCATAGAAATGACATTTAAGAATCAAAATGTATTTAATACAAAAGTTACGCAGTTTCTAAACGGATCTATTTTATTTGCCATTAAAGAAGGAGACAATATTAATCTTGCATTAATACCCGAAGAAGGAATATTCCCGAGAAAAAATTCTGCAACAGATCAACTTCAATATGCAAAAGATATGCCTGAGAAATCCGGTCTCAAGTCAAACCGTGAAATGGCCATGAGACTCCTGGATTTTAGAAATCAAACAGACCCAATAAATAAATTTGTCGCTAACCTGAAAGATTTTGTTTTATTAGATAATGAAGGAAGCGGCAATACTTCGGCAAAAGAAAGGATCTTGCAGACGATCAGACAAAAAATCAGCGACAATGTGCCATTTGAAAAAATATTGCTTGATGTTTACTACAAAAGAAATCCAGGTGAGTTACCGGACAACTATTCCTTTCAGTTTTCAGGAGGCAGTTTAAAGAACTATCTGAACGAAATATTTAAAAATCCAGCAAGAGCATCACAGTCTCGACTTAATGGAGAAGAGAAAAATATTTCCTCCCTCGATACGTTGCCCTTGTACGATCAAACTACCCTTGGCTATCTTTTTGAAACTTACGGAAACATACTAAAGAAACAGGGCGCCCTGAGTTTGTCCCGGGAAGTATTCCAAAGTATTTTGTACAATTTTCCAGGATATTACAATAGCGCGCTGATTGTCCTGGAACAGGGAAAAGTCTCCAATCAGGAGTCCGAAATTCCGGAAGAGTATTTATATTTGCTTGAACCCAAAAAAAACCCGCTTACGGTTCATAACTATGTACCGTCCGAAAATATTTCAAATTCGGACTCCTCACCTGAACCAAAAAGCCGATCTCTGGATATTAAAATAAACCCGGAAATTACGGCAAAAGCGGAAAACGAAATATTTGTTTTTTTCAAGAAAGTATACAAAAACAATGATGAGCAGATCATTCAATCCATGGAAGAAAAATACAGCGAATCCAGTTTTCCTTTTCTTGCAAATTTACGTCTCCTTGCAAAAGCTGAATACCTCAATGATACTCAAAAATATTCATTATCGTCCGGAGTAATGCAGAAAATAAATGCAAATTCGCTTCAGGATGAATGGATGTTTCGATTATTCACCAAC
>Ga0224495_10000211_pt1 | contig 47631 bp, 45 predicted proteins | sample SF_Jul11_sed_USG_FD_168128 | JGI IMG/M metagenome (GOLD analysis project Ga0224495, IMG submission 168128) | Sediment microbial communities from San Francisco Bay, California, United States - SF_Jul11_sed_USGS_4_1 | ecosystem: Environmental > Aquatic > Marine > Sediment | place: USA: California...
AATCTGTCCTTCCACCTGCTGCTTTGACCTTTGCTTTCAATCCTTCGCGCAGCTCAACACTCTTCCTGATGAGCTTTTCGAACCGCTGGGGATCGAAATCCACGTTCGTGAGCGTTGAAAAGAGCCCTTTGGTCAGGAAGAGATTCACTTCCTGATCATTGACGCCATGCCCCCGGCCCTCGACCGCGACGAGCGCAAGCCCTTTCATGGAATAGATCAAAAGGTCCTGCAGCGACGAGACCTCCGGGTCCTTACCACATACTCCGATCTTGGTGCATCCCTTGCCGTTTGCAGCCTGTTCGCACTGATAACAGAACATTGTTGCCTCCTTGAGTAGATGGTGTTGTTCTCGGTGATGGGAGCCATACTAACTGGAAGGCACAGTGAGCTCATATGACATGAATCATAATAGTTGCATAAATGTGAAACTAATAAGATCCGCGGATCCCGCCGAGATCAGGGCGCGTGAGCCTGCCCGGTGTATCCCCGATCACCCTGAAAATCCTTTGACTCTCCAAGGAGCACATGTTATGCATTACAGGGAATTGAGTATCCGGCAGGTCCGGGAATTCCCTGTGCTCGGCACCTCAGGCTGCTCTATACGTTTAACTATCCATGATCATCAAGACCACCTGCACACCAGCATCGATGTTCTCCGGCGAGCGGTTCTCGGTCACCTACCGGATCTACGGCGACGAAAAAGAGGCCCGGGCCAAAGCTGAGAGCATCTGCATCGAGCAGACCGTGGAGTTCCCTGCCGAGTGCGTTGGCAAGGGAACGATCCGCGACCATGTTTTCGGCAAGATCGAATCCTTCGAACGCCGTCACGGCGACAGTTTCCACGCGGTCATCAGCTATGCCGTGGAGATCGCCGCAGGCGAGCTGACGCAGCTGCTGAACGTCATCTTCGGGAACACGAGCATCAAGCCCGGCATCCGCGTTGAACATCTTGACCTTCCCTTTACTCTCACCACAGGGTACCAGGGACCCCGTTTCGGCAGAAAAGGGCTGCGGGAACTGCTGCGCATCCCCGCCCGTCCTCTTCTCTGTACGGCCATCAAACCCATGGGACTGTCCTGCGACGAGCTCAGCGACATGGCCTATCACTTCGCGCTCGGCGGCATGGACATGATCAAGGACGACCACGGTCTGACCGATCAGCGCTGCTCGCCCTTTGAAGAACGCGTGAAGAAGTGCGCTGAAGCGGTCGGGAAAGCGAACAAGGAGACCGCCGGATCGACTATATATGTCGCGAACATTACCGGTCCGAGCAGCAAGATCAGGGATCGGGCGATATTCGCGAAGAAGGCCGGAGCAGGCGGACTCATGATCGCGCCGGGGCTCGCGGGATTCGACCTTATGCGGGAGCTGGCGGAAGACGACTCGATCGGATTGCCCATCCTAACCCACCCGGCCTTCCTGGGAAGCTTCGTGACCGGCCACGGCGGCATGGCGCACGGCGTCATCTTCGGCCAGCTTGCGCGGCTCGCCGGCGCTGATGCCACGATCTTTCCCAATTTCGGCGGACGGTTCTCCTTTTCCCGCGATGAGTGCGCCGCGATCGTGCAGGGGACCGTTGAGCCCATGGGCCATCTCCGGACGATCTTTCCCGCTCCCGGCGGCGGCATGAGCCTGAGCCGCGTTCCCGAGATGCTCGAGACCTACGGCCGGGACCTTATCTTCCTGATCGGCGGCGGCCTGTTCCAGCACGGCCCGGACCTGGCGGAGAACTGCAGGCACTTCCGGACGATGGTGGAGAAGATGGAATGAGACCTGCGCCGCGCTGTCCGCGATCAATCCCCGTTGCGCCTCTTAGGTGTTGACACCTGTTTGTCGAACGGATTAACATGCTCCAGCATCATGATTGACGCGGGCAGGGAAGATCGATACGCGATCTGTGCAATCATCGTCGGGGAGGTTCAGGTCCATGTCGGAGCATCCCTTTGTTTTCCTCGGAGCGGTCTCTCTCCTGCTCGGCCTTGCCGCGGGATTTATCATGCATCGGTCAGACTTCTGCATCGCCGGCATATTCCGCGATCTCTTCCTTTTTCGCCGTACAGTGATGATGCGGTCCTTTGTCCTTCTTGTCGTGGCCACCATGGCCCTTTTTGAGGCTGCCCGTCTCTTCGGGCTCCTGTCCGCCTATCCCTTTCCGCTCCTCTACGCGCCGTCCGCGGCGAACCTCATCGGCGGCCTCCTCTTCGGCATCGGCATGGTGCTGGCAGGCGGGTGCGTTGTGGGAACGCTGTACAAGGTCGGAGCGGGCAGCGCGCTCAGCATGACCGCCCTGGCAGGCCTTATCATCGGCAGCGGCCTCTATGCCGAGTTCCATCCTGCCTGGGCCGCCTTTGTAAAGCGCACGACCCTTTTTCCGGGCAAGGTCACCATTGCCCAGATCATGGGCGTCGATCCATTCATTGTCGTTCTTGTTGTCTTCATTCCTGCCTCACTTCTTCTCCTCTCCTGGCGCCGCCGCGGCGCATTCACCCACCAAGCCTTTGCCGCCGGTTATCTCCAGCCCTCGCGGGCGGCCTTGCTGCTTGCTCTGATCAGCGCGGCGTCCTATGTCCTTGTCGGCATGCCCCTGGGGGTTACCTCATCGTTCACCAAGGCAGCCGGCCTGGTGGAAAGCGTGATACTGGACAGACACTATGAAACGCTGGCGTTCTACAAGGCCATGCCGCTGAATTTCATCCATCGCCTGACCGGCCCTGAACCGCTGATCGGCGGCGTGGGCCCGAGCTATGACACCCTGGCTGCTATCCAGCTGCCGCTCATTCTCGGCATCATGGCTGGCAGCGCGGGCTCGGCCCTCCTGCTCGGAGAGTTCCGGTTCACCTGGCGCGTGCCGGCCAGGCAGTATGCGCTCGCGGCCGGCGGAGGCATCATCATGGGACTCGCCTCCCGCATAGCCCCGACCTGCAACGTCTGGCACCTCATGGGCGGACTGCCGCTGCTGGCAGCCTCAAGCATCCTCTTTCTTATCGGCATTAGCGGCGGCGCATGGCTCGGCGGTCTGCTTCTTCTCCGGCTCCTCGGTGTCGGCTGCGGCAAGGCAGCAGACGGGCTGTGTGCTCCTCGCCGGCATGGAGCGTGATCATATTCGGAAAGGGTTCTGGATATTCCGGTCAACTGCTATAATTCATGACAAAGAAAGGACCGCACAGGATACGGCATGGAAACCATCGAAATAGACATGCGCGGCCAGCTCTGTCCCGCAACGCTCCTTGTGGCGCTCAAGGAGATCAATGCCCGCGCCTCCCTGCTGCGCAAGGGCGCGGTGAAGCTCTGCTTCCTCATTGACAATCGTGACGCGACCGGCACGATCCCCGAGTCAGCCTCCAACATGGGCTATGCCGTGACCGTGGCAAAGCAACCCGAAGGATGGTACCGCATCGAGGTCGCTGTGCGGACCTAGTCCCGGGCAACTGTCCGTGAACACTACCCAGGAACCTATGCAACCCTCTGAACGACAGCAGCATGCCGACCTCCTCCGGGAGAACAAAGCGCTCCGCCAAAGAAACGCGGCCGCGATGCAGTATATCCGCCGCAAGGTCGACCAGCTTCTGACGGTGATGGGCACGTCGCCGCTCCGGGCCGAGGAGCTTGACGACAACACGCTGATCGAGCTCGACCCCATCGGGATCGTCAGCGACTCCTTTGTGCAGGTCCTGCACCACCTCAAGGAAACTAACGATCAGCTCAAGACAGCCCACGACGAGATCACCGCTATCTTTAAATCGGCCGGCATGGGGATACTGGTGATCGACCGGGACCTGCGCGTTCTCGCATATAACCGCAAGATCCAGGAACAGTTCTGCGTCACGCAGAACGTCAAGGACTCGGTTACCTGCCGGGAGATCCTCTGCCAGACGGTCAAGGATGAGAATTGTCCGGCGCGACAGGCAATTCGAAGCGGAACAAGCGTCCGCCGCGAGATGGACCTGGCCGGACGCCGCTTCGACATGATCGCCACGCCGATCCAGGACAAGCAGGGTGCGGCGTCGCAGGTCGTGCTCGTGTACATGGACCTGACCGACCGCATCCAGGCCCAGGAAGATCTGCGCAGGAGCGAGGAACGCTACCGCGACCTTTTCGAGAACGCCACGGACCTGATCCAGGTCCTGAACTCCGATGGTTCGATCCAGTATGTCAATCATGCCTGGCAGGAGGCGCTCGGGTATAGGGCCGAGGATCTGGTCGGCATGTCGATCTTTGACGTCATCCATCCCGATTGCACAGATTGCGGGCCGGAGTTCAAAAGTGTCGTCTGCGGCCACAAAGGCGGCAGGTTCGAGACCCTTTTCATCACCAAGGCCCGGAGAACGCTCGTGGTGGAAGGCAACGTAAGCCCCATTGTGGAAAACGGCGTGTTCGTCGGTACCCGCGGCATCTTCCGGGATATCACCGAGCGAAAACGGTCCGAGACCACTGTGGCAGCCGAGCGGGAGCAGCTTGCCGTTACCCTGCGGAGCATCGGCGATGGAGTTATCACCACCGATATCAACGCGCGGGTTGTGCTGATCAACAAAGTAGCCGAACATCTGACCGGTTGGCGGCAGGATGAGGCTGTCGGCAGAACGATCCAGGAGCTGTTCCCGATCAAGGACGAGAGGACCGGCGCGGACCGCGTCTGCCCGGTGGAGAAGGTGCTCCAGACCGGAACACCCTGCGAACTGGAGGGGAACGCGGTCCTGGTGGCCCGGGACGGAGCCCGGCACCTCATCACCGACAGCGTCGCGCCGATCCGCGATCGCGACAGCAATGTGAGCGGAGCGGTCCTGGTCTTCCGGGACGTGACCGAACGCAAGAAGCTTGAGAACCGGTTGATCAAGTCCGAGAAGATCGAATCTCTCGGCGTACTGGCAGGCGGCATCGCCCATGACTTCAACAACCTCCTGAACTCCATCATCGCCAATATCGACATTGCTACACGCCTTGTCAAGCCTGACAGCGACGTACAGCAGAGCCTCCAGCGCGCCCAGAAGGCGTCCACCAAGGCCAAGGAGCTCACTCAGCAGCTCCTGACCTTTTCCAAGGGCGGCGCTCCGGTCAAGAGGCTGGCTTCCATCGCGGACCTGATCCGCGACACGGCGGACTTCGGCGCCCGGGGCACCAATGTGCGGTGCCAGTATGACTTTGCCCCTGATCTCTGGAACGCAGAGGTCGATGAGGGCCAGATCAGCCAGGTGATCCAGAACCTTGTCATCAACGCGGTCCAGGCCATGCCCCAGGGCGGGACGATAGAGATCGCTGCCCGCAACCTTGAGTTCGGCAGAATGACATCCCCGGCGCTCGGACCGGGACACTATGTGATGATCACCGTGCGCGACCACGGCCATGGCATTCCTCCGGAGAACCTGAACCGGATCTTTGAACCCTATTTCACCACAAAATCCACAGGCAGCGGACTTGGCCTGGCCACGACCTACTCGATCGTCAAAAAACATGACGGCGCGATCGATGTGGAGTCTTCGCTCGGGAACGGCACGATCTTCTCCCTGTACCTTCCCGCCACGCTGGCCGCGGCTGCCCCTGTTGAGCGCTCTGCAGCGCCGCTCCCCCGGCAAGAGCAGAGCGGCAGGATCCTGGTCATGGACGATGATGAGCTGGTCAGGGAGACAGCGGGCGTGCTCCTGGACCTGCTCGGTTATCAGGCGGACTTCGCTGTTGACGGCGAGCGTGCCCTGGAACTATATCAGCAAGCGCAGCAGGCCGGCGCTCCCTTTGACGCCGTCATCATGGACCTGACGATACCCGGCGGAAAAGGCGGACTCGCAACGATCCGCCAGCTCCTCAAGATCGATCCCCAGGCCCGGGCCATTGTGTCGAGCGGATACTCCACCGACGCGGTCATGGCGAACTACAGCCAGCACGGTTTCTCCGGGATCGTGGTCAAGCCCTATACGCTCGATGAATTGGGAGATGAACTGCAGCGGGTGCTTGGAAAGAAGTGAACGAATTGCGAGCTATTATCTGGTCGGTGGCAGAAGTTCATCTAGCCGGGCTGGCAAGGGTGATGATCACTTGATGCCCCGGGTGACCTCTTCATGGATGAACTGCCTGATATACTCCTGGTCGTGCGACGCGATCTCCTTGAAAAGTAATCCCATTCCCGGCTCGCGAAAGGGCCCCTCCCCGAAACGGTGGCTATAGCGCACCTCGGCAGTAAGAGGGATCGCGCGTCCTTTTATCATGAGCGTGACCGAGATCAGGGATTTCACCGGAGACGGCCGGAGCGTCCGGATGTACATGCCGTGCTCCGACAGGACCGACGCGCACTCGCCTTCAACGCAATCCAGAGGTTTCCCGTTCACCGTGACCGGCAGTTTGGTCTGGATCCTGATGTTCGCGCGCGGCACAGGCTCGGTCAAAGCCTGGACCGTGCGATACAGGTCTTCAGCCTGCAGGGGCTTGTGAAGACAGGCCCGAAAGCCCGCGCGGAGGTAGGTCGCCGGATCAGCTCCATTGGTGAGCTGTCCGATAACAGGGGTGGACGCTGTTTGCGGGTTCAAGCGCAGGTGCTCAAGAAGATGAAAGGCGCCTCTACCCGGAAGGTCCACATCGGTGATGACCAAAGCAGGCACCGCAACCGCCAGATTTTCAAGGGCTTCGACAATGCTGCCCGAAGCGAGGATGCGGTAATTGAAGCGCTGCAGCTGCATGGCCAGTATGAATCGATGCTGGGGGTCCCGGTCAACAACAGCGAGAAAACGCTGCTGACGCCCCTCTCCGTTCTGCGCTGTTATCTTGTTCTCTTCCGGTTTCATGTACATCCTCAGTTCCGCCAAAAGAAATAATAACGTCCGATATGGTACCACAGCAGTCCATGGCCACGCAAACGATCCAGCAGGGTATCTTTCGGGTATTCCCTGCCCCCCCCTGGCCATGTTCCGCCCTGTCTTGACCTCATTGCCGTGAACAAGCGATTATTCTATTGATCAGCTTGCGCTTTCCGGGCAGGTGTATTATCCTTTTCACAAAGGAGGTTCGCGCTCATGACCATCCCTATCACGATCTATTCCGACTATATCTGACCATTCTGCTTCATCGGCGAAGGCGTCGTCGAAAAGCTGAAGCAGGAGTTCGATCTCACTGTGGACTGGATCGGCATCGAGATCCATCCCGAGACGCCGGCAGGCGGCAGGCCGCTCACGGAGCTCTTTCCCGCGGCCGACATCAAGCGAATGACAAATCATCTCCGCACCATGGCTGCGCCCTTTGGCATCACCTTCGCGGATTTTGCCAATCTGCCGAACAGCCGCAATGCCCATCTTGCCGCGGAATACGCCCGGGCGCAAGGGAAATTCCCGGAACTTCACGCTTCCCTATTCTCCGCCTACTTCTCCGAAGGCCTCGACATCAGCGATCTGGAAATTCTCGCTGAACTTGCAAAGGACGCAGGACTGGACAGCGCCGAGCTGGTGAGGTCGATCCAGCAGGGAACATTCAGCGAAAAGCTCAGCCAGGCTCAGAAAAAAGCAAAGGACCACGATGTGTCCGGCGTGCCCGCGTTCTTTATCGGTGACAAAGAGCGGATCATGGGGGCTCAGCCGATCGAGGTGTTTCGGAAGGTGCTGAAGACGATCGAGTCAAACCGTAGCTGACGAACCGCAGGGGCGGAGAATACAGCATCAACACCCCTGATAGTTCAAGGAAGTCCGCCATGAAACAGCTTGAGAAGTATACGAACGAGATTTATGCCATGCTTCGGATCCTTTCGGGATTTATGTTTTCGCTCCACGGCTTTCAGAAGATCTTCGGCCTTCTCTGCGGCATGCAGCGTGCTATCGGATCGCTGCTCTGGATAGGCGGTGTTATAGAGATGATCGGCGGCATCCGGATCATGGTCGGGCTCCAGACCCGCAGGGGCTGCCTTCATCTGCAGCGGCCAGATGGCGTTTGCCTATTTCCAGTTCCACTGGAAGTTTTAGATGGGAGAAGCCTTCTTCCCGGTGGTGACCAAGGGTGAGCTTGCCGCGCGGTACTGCTTCGTGTTCCTGCTCATTGCGACCAAGGGCACGGTCCTGTGGGGAATTGACAAGAAGGATTGAAAGGCTACGATCACCGGTACGCCTGCAGGACTTCATGTTCTGCAGGCATTCTTTTTTCTTGCGACCCCGCAGTAGTTATAGTATCCTTGCTTTACTAATTCCAGACCCGTCGCAGGACTGAAGCAGGAACCCCCTCTTTTAATAGATAATCCAGATTGATGGAACGGACACGACGAACTATCAGGGTGTAGGTTATTCTGAAAATCCACCTTGTCCATTCGTTATAGCCAAAAAAGAACACGACGAGCACCAGGAGGCCACGGTGAAGTGGATATATTCGATATGTTTTATAATAATTTGCTGTGCTGCTCATCCGCTTACCGCATACGCAGAATTTCTCGGACCCTATTCCGGCACGGTATACGACTCAACATCCGGTAAACCCATCGAGGGGGCATCAGTACTTTTTTATTGGATGAAGAGAGTGCCTCACTTCGAGATTGTAACCGAGCTTATAGACACGAAGCTGACGCGTACAAATGCTAAGGGCACCTACGAGCTGTCGATAGCATTAGCAAGTACAGGCTTGCTCGAAGCCCTTGACTCCACACATGTGCTGATCTATGAACCGGGATACAAAGTATATATAAAGATGATCGATCATGATAATCCTTACGCAAAATCCGATCCGGAATTTCGAAACCGCAATAATGTGGTCAAACTCGAGCGCATCCCGCCCGATTTCGATCACAAAGCTCATTGCGAGCGAATAGAGCAAGCCTTGTGGAGTTTGGAACGCCAGTCGCATTCGGAGGACAAGGGTGTGAGTGGGTTCGGGAGAAGCATGCCCTTTGAAAAGGGGCTGTTTCTCAGGCGCGTAGAATGGGAGAAGCGCAGGCAACTGAGGGAGGGTCGCAAGTGAGGTCATCTTTCCTATGGGGCTGCCTAGCTCTCTGTCTCAGCCTTTTTCCTGCTACAGGAATTTCAAGCGATCAAGATAGATACTTGTCCTACTGGCTGGAGCTATTGAGACAGGGGAATGCTCAAGAGAAGCAACTGGCGCTGGGTAGCCTGGGCATCCTCCGTTATGAAGAATACAGAAAGGACACCAAGGTGCTCGATCCGATCTTCGCAGCGCTTAAGGATAAGGATTCTGCCGTGCGTGAAGCTGCCGCAGCATTTTGGACGCATATGGAGGGCCCTCTTGGTATTTCCATGTTCAAGTCGAATATGGCCTCCCATTTTTTACCTGCATTGCAGGATGATGTGCCCGCTGTGCGTGCTGAAATAGCGAAGGCGATTGCGGTTCAGCAGTCCTTCGCCAACCAGCAATTGGTCGACGCTCTCATCAAAGGTCTAAGGGATAAGGACATTTGGGTAAGGGTGAATGTTGTTTACGCGCTTGGAGAGCTTGGGAAAAAGTATTGGTCTTTTTCTACGAAGAAGATACCTTTGCCGGATCAACAGCCGATCATGCCCCGAGATAATCACAAGCGAAGGACAAAATCCGGTGCGGTGCCTGGTGGTGTAACGGCCCCGGGAGCAGATCCGCCATATCGCTCGACCAACAAGGATGGGTCTCGCGGACGACGACGAGCGGACACTCACGAGATAGCTCATCATCCGGCTCTTGAAGACGAGTCAGCACTCAGCGATTGTGTTCCTTCCGGAAACGGCTATAAGGTGGAGATAACTAAGCAATTGTTGGCAAGCGCTCAATCTCTTGATGTAAGCGGCGCCATAGTATCCATGACGAGACTGCTCGAAGAGGACGTTGACTGGCGTGATGTATTCGTCAAACAAGAGGTCGTGTATGCCTTTGCAAAGATGCATGTCGAGGATGAAGAGGCTATTGGCACGTTGTTGCGGAAGTACGATCATCCCTATTTGAAGAAACCAATCATAGAAACCCTGGGTATTATCGGAGCGCTCCAAGCCGAGCAGGCGCTCTTGAGATCGCTCGAGGACAATGATGAAAGCATTCGAAAGATCGCTCTTAATTCGCTGTCGGCGCTGCCGATCAAATGGGCGGAGCGAAAGAAGGAAAGAACTATTCAGATCTACAAGGATCAACTGACCAATCGATACCCGGAAGCCCGAATATATGCCGTACGAGTTTTGGCTCGGGCAGCCTTTGTGGAGTGCGAGAAGCTTATTGTTTCCTTGCTTGGCGACAGAAATGAATCGGTCGTGATAGCGGTCGTAGAGGAACTGGGGCGACGCTGCGACGACAGGTTCCTTAAGGATCTCATCCCCCTTTTCGCGAGTGATAATGAGTTGGTACGAGATGCATCCGTTAAGGCCTTTCATCAGATTGCCGAGAGGACCACAAAGGAGCACGCTCTTGGCGAGCGAAAAGGCACATCGCGGTCTACTATAATGTTGAGTGATAATATGCCGCGACTGCATGCTCGCCAGATTCATCGAACAGCCTCCGGGTTGCTCATTGCGGTATTGGCAAAAGGAAGTGTAGTCGGGACAATGAGCGCATTGAGTATACTTGACGATTTCGAAGATGAAAGGATCGAACCCCAACTGATCCGGTTGCTCGATAATAACTCGCTGAAAGTGCGCAATCGATCCGCATTCCTCCTCCGAGAATATGGGACCGACCAGGCTGTGGCGGCATTGGTCAAGGCACTCGATACCGCAGACAGATCGCTTAAGCTGAATTTGATATTTGCACTGGATGTCATTGGAGATATGCGCGCGAAAGATCCCTTGATTGCAATGCTTAAAGACAAGGACGAGACTGTCCGGTCCTATGCGTTAAGTGCGCTTGGGAAATATGATGATTCGTCAGTAGCAGATGCCTCCCTTCGCTCGCTCTCCGGTGAAACATCGGGAGCGGATCGAGCTTCTGCAATCAAGCTGTTAGGCAATAAACGGGATCCGCGTGCTGTGGAGTTGACGTTGAGTGCGCTGAACGAATATTGGGGACCCTCTGAATTCATGTTGAGCGAATTTGGTGATGTATCCTCTCAACAACGTGTGAGCGAAATTCTTGAGCGGTATGGATTGTTGAAAGATCAAGAGCTCATCATAAGCTTGAACAAATTGCTAGACAAACCAGATCTGTACAAGAAAATAAAGCATGATCACGAGTGGCAGCGTATATCGAAACGACTGGAAATGCTTGAGCAGAGATACAACAGGTCACAAAAGGCACCAGAGCTTCGTATATTGAACCGTGGGGTTTTGGAAGAATTCTACCCGCAGGCGTTCCACAAGAGATATGACGACAAGACCGGTAACGTGATCAAGGTGATGCCAGAGCTTGAGTATTTGGGTAAGATTGGTGAAAAGCGGGCCGTCGAGCCCATCCTTTCTATTCTCGAAAATGAAATGAAGAAAGGGCCGGGGGTCGATGACCATTACAAAGTTCCGCTGGTCTCTGCACTCGGTCGACTGGACGATCTGCGACCTGTAGGGGTATTCGCTCAACTCCTGAGGTGCAAGGAGTCGTCGAATCCACTGAAAGAGGAAGTTCTCAAGGCATTAGGCCGGCTGAAAGCACGTGAAGCTGTTTCCCTGCTGCGGCAAATGTTGCAGGATGGGCGGAACGGGCTAGTTATGCGAGCGATTCAGGCCCTCGGAGAAATTGGCGATCCGCAAGTTATCGATGATTTGAAGGCAAAACTGTATCAAGATACCAGTATGTCGCCGTATGTAGTAAAAGCACTTTTACAGATCGGCGGCGACCGCGCGACTCTCGTGCTTATCGAGTACATGGTGGGGGACGGCGCCATGTCGAGCCATGATGATATATTCAGCTTTGTTCAGAGCTTGGACAGAAATCAGGCGGTCAGATTTTTCTTGAAATTCGCCGGAACAGCAGGTCGCGCAGATCGTCGGATCGTGAAGGTCGTTGAGATTCTTAAGACCTATAAGCCGCTGGCACAGATCGAGCAAATTGCACGCAGAAGCGAGGAGGAGGACCGGGACCTGTGGGTGGGCTATGTGCTCTTACTGGGAGAATTGCGGGACCCCGCCTTCATCAAGCCGCTCAAACAATATCTGAGAGATCCCGATCCTCGAGTGCGTAAAATAGCCCAAGAATCTTTGGAAGTCATCGAAGCCTCGAGTGTCGGTAACAACGCAGAAAAAGCACTGCCTGCTTCACAAGGAAAAAGGAATTTCGATGCCAGTATAAAGAACCGCTTGTGGTCGCAACGCTTGGCTATCAGGACAGCTTTTGCGAATGCCGTTCCAATGGCGCTAGATGGTCAATCTATTTACCTGGGGGGGTTCGGCGCAAGGACCAATCCCCGCTATCCAGTGCTTGACACGGCCTGGAAATTGGAGAAACGGGCTGTAGCGGATGGCGCGTCGATTCCGAAATTCGGCGACCAAGGAATAGTTTCAACCGATGCCACAGGCCGTATTACCGGCTTGGCTATTGAGGCGGCGTCCATCTATATGTGCGGATTTGACGAGGAGTTGACCACTCGGCGCTACCTGTGGCGTGTCGAAAAGAGACGATCTGAAGACGGTCTTCTTGACCCTGAGTTTGGCACCGGCGGAATAGTTAAAGTAAAACCCCAGAGTAATAATGAAAATTTAATGCCGTCGGCAATTCTATCTGTTGAGGATAATCTTATTGTCGCGGGTCACTGGACCAGATCCTCGCCCATGTATACGAGCCAAGCTCGGTTAGAAAAGCGCTCGAAGAAAACCGGTGCTTTGGTCGCTAAGTTTGGCATGCAGGGCGTCGTAATGATCGATGCATATGATATCCTAGCTGTCGCTGCCGATGCTTCCAACATCTATGTAGCAGCCGTGGATCACTCACTTGGAGTATCTGATGCGCGCTGGCATATTCAGAAAAGATCATTAGAAAATGGCTCGCTTGTCTCATCATTTGGCCTCGATGGAATAGTAACTGAGAATCCGGGGCCGAGCGAAGATCAGATCAATGCGCTTGCGGTCGAGGGCGACTATCTTTATGCTGTTGGCTTCAGCGTTATACCAGGAAAGTACACTGAGTGGCGAATTGAAAAACGCCGAACATCTGACGGCGCACTTGTTCCTTCATTCGGCAGGGCAGGTATTGTAACGAGCAGCAGGGGCACTGGATACGATCGGGCAATATCATTGGCGATCGATCGGATAACGCCCGGGTTCATGTATATCGTTGGCAGGCATTCCGCGGGAGGTACCAAAGATAAACAATGGCGAATCGAAAAGCGTCGACTGGACAACGGATCGCTTGTTGCTGATTTCGGAGAAGAAGGAATCATAACTTACAATCCAAGCGAACTCAGTGAAGGGGCTGCAGGTATAGTCGCAGACGATAGATTCATCTATGTTACTGGAGACGATTACAGTCAGGTTAAATCCAATAGCGCGGGAGGCGGTATGTGGCAGTTGCTGAAATTTGCAAAGTAACCTTTGGGACTCCTCGGCAAACACACAATAGACACAAGATGAGAAAGTGGATTAGTATCGATCTGTGACATAGTTCTTTATAGGAAGGCGACTGATACATACGGTGCTACTCGATGATTCATCGCGATGCATTCTGAGAGCCAACTTTCCCAAGGTTTCAGATGAACCGCGGCGAGCTTGCCACGTTGTACTGCTTCGTGTTCCTGCTCATCGCTGCAAAGGGAGCAGGATCTGGTCGCTGGACAGGAAGGATTAGCACTACATCCAGGCAAGTCCCCCCTCACCCGGGGGAGAGGATAAAAAGGAGGCACTATCATGAAATACCTACTTCCCCTGCTGCTTTTGACGCTGCTCGCCACGCCCCTTCACGCACAGGAAGCATTTGAAAAGGATGTGATCAAGACCTCTGGCGGCGATCTGGAGATCACCTTTATCGGCCATGGTACGCTCATGATGAAGTTCGGCGGTAAAGTGATCCATGTAGACCCCTTCAGCAAGGTCGCGGATTATTCCAAGCTGCCGAAGGCGGACCTGCTGCTGATCACCCACGAGCACCAGGACCATCTGGACATGGCGGTGATCGGCGCAATCAGGAGGCCGGACACGAGGGTGGTCCTGACCGAGGAGGGCGCGAAGAAGCTCTCTGACGGCATGATCATGAAAAACGGCGACGTCCAGACCGTTTTGGGTGTGAAGATCGAGGCAGTGCCTGCCTACAACCTGGTGCACAAGCGCGAGAACGGCCAGCCCTATCATCCCAAGGGACAGGGGAACGGGTACGTGCTGACCTTCGGCGCTACGCGGCTCTACATCGCCGGGGACACCGAGAACACGCCGGAGATGACAGCGCTCAAGAACATCGACGTCGCTTTCCTGCCCATGAACCTTCCCTACACCATGACGCCCGAGATGGTGGCGGACGCTGCAAAGGCATTCAAGCCCAAGGTGCTCTATCCTTATCATACGGGGGATTCTGATGTGACGAAACTCATCAGCTTGATGAACGATGCGGGAAATGTTGAAGTGAAGATCAGGAAGATGAAATAAGCATTATCTCCTGAGCGAATTCAGTGCTATACTCTTTGGAAGCAGCGGGTGTCCTTCCGCAAAGCGGCACTTGATATCTACCAAGAGGTCCTGCATGGCAATTACGCTCCGTCCTGACGAGAACATCGACCGCTTCAAGCTCGGCCTGAACCACAAGTACCTTCATTTCCGCAGGACCAAGATCATCGCCACCATCGGCCCCGCGTCCTCCAGCCCCGTCATGATCAAAAAGCTGCTCAGGAGCGGCATGAACGTGTGCCGCATCAACTTTTCCCACGGCAAGCCGGATGATCATCTCAAGACAATGGCGCTGATCAGGAAGATCTCCGCCCAGCTCCGCATCCCGGTGGCGATCCTCGGGGACCTCTGCGGCCCCAAGATCCGCGTCGGCAGGTTCCGGAATGACGCCGTGACGCTGAAGGACGGTTCCATCGTTATGATCACCGTGGATAAGGTGCTGGGTACGGAAACGCTCATTCCCTGCCAGTACAAGCAGCTGGTACGCGAGGTGAAGGTCAACGAACAGATCCTGCTCGACGACGGGAACCTGGAGCTGAAAGTGCTGGGCAAGGAGAACGGCCGGGTCCGTGCGCGGGTGGTGCGCGGCGGCATCCTCAAGAACAACAAAGGCATGAACCTGCCGGACACGAAGCTGAAGGTCGCTGCCCTGACGGCAAAGGACCGAAAGGACGCGATCTATTGCATCAAAGGCGGCGTGGACTACATCGCCCTTTCCTTTGTGCGGAAATCCCGGGACATCGAGGACTTGAAAAAGATCCTGCGCCGCAGGAAGGCGGACATCCATGTGATCGCCAAGATCGAGAAGCCCGAGGCGCTCGACAATATCCGCGAGATCATCGCGGCAGCCGACGGCATCATGATCGCCCGGGGCGACCTGGGTGTCGAGCTGCCCGCGAAAAAGGTGCCTTTTATCCAGGACACGCTGATCGAAGCCTGCATCTCCGAGCGGAAGCCGGTGATCGTGGCAACCCAGATGCTCGAAAGCATGATGGAACACGGCCGGCCCACGCGCGCCGAGGTCACCGACGTGTCCATGGCCTGCGACTCCGGCGCAGACGCGGTGATGCTCTCGGGCGAGACAGCATCAGGCAAATATCCCCTGGAAGCGCTTACCACCATGGACGCGATCCTTCGGGAAACCGAGTCCTATCGGTTCTTTGCCCGGGGCGGCCTGTTCCGGGACCCGCTGACGCGGCCCACGCGGGATGTACAGGACGCGGTGAGCGCAGCGATCTCCCAGCTCTCCCGCGACCTCATGGTCCGCTGCGTTCTGACCGAGACCCGGACCGGCCGAACCGCCATCGTCGTGGCGGCTGACAGGCCCTCCTCGCCGATCCTCGCCCTGACACCATCGGTCTCGGTGCTGCGAAAACTGCTGCTCATATGGGGCGTTGTTCCGAACCTGACCACGGGAAAGCTCTTCTCCGTGGACAAGAGCCTTGCTTTCGCGGAATCTTTTATGCGGAAACAGGACATTGCCAAGTCCGGCGACTACATGCTCCTCGTGCGAGGCATCGGATATAAGAAGACCGACATCCAGTCGATCATCGTCCACCAGATGTCCTAGCCAAATCTCTTGCCATTTTGCTCCTGATAATGTAATTTTCCCGAGGATCCCGGCACGCTCGTCGCAGACTCTATTCCACGAGGAGTACACAATGATGCATTTGCCCTTTTCGCGTTCCCGTTGCGGGTGTTCTGTCGCAGCAGTGCTGCTTGTCGCATTGTTGTCCGCTTTTGGATGCGCTGAGAAAACAGCGGCGCCAAAGCTTACTTCCGAAGAAAAAGACAGAGAACGCGCGCGGGTGAAAGCAATCTTCACCCAGATCGACCAGGAGAACAATACGGTGAAGCGTACGGCCGGGTGGTTGAAGGAAGCGTACCAGGGGATCGGGATCAAGAAATTGAACGATGTCCCCCGGGACAGCTTCTCGTCCTACGCCAGCTTTCTTTACAAGAATCAGGTCTACGTCATAGTCCATCCGGGATACTTCACTTTTTTCCAGAACACCGGCGATGTCCCTCTTGGCCAGGTCGTTGAGGGGATGCCCATATTGAATGTGGTCGAGCGGTTCACCATGGATCTCAAGCCGGAGCAGCAGAACCTTCGCATCATGAGGGAACAGGAGCGCATTCTTCGCGACTTCATGGAGTTCATGTCCCGCGACAAGAAGCTTCTCATCGTGGTCGTACCCGGTGACTACCGTGCCCATATATCGGTCAAGGGAGCGGATGCCGGTGATGAATACGCCCGCTTCCTGAATGACCTCACCAATCGGTCGGAGTCGGTGCTGTACGTGGAATCGGAGACCTGGAGCAACGGCTTCCTGGCCCAGCGGGAACTGAACCTGTTCGCTGATTTCGTGAACGCTGTGGGCGCGAAGCGGGTCGTAATCGGCGGAGGATACATCGGGATGTGCCTGGACAATTTCTACGCGTCCATTGTGAAGGAGAAAATACCGCGCAGCAAGGCATCCTTTGCACTTGATCTCACCACGATCTCTCCGGCCATGGAGGTCCCGTCCGGCATCGAGGTGCTGGACCAGTCCGGCAGGCTGGATTTTGCCGGTGTGAAAAAATATTTCCGTTCCAGGGGCGATACGATGCTGCAGGATGAGGCAAAGCGGCTTCGGAAAAATCCTTTTTACGATGTGTATGCGCACCGCTAGGGTCCGGCACCGAGCAAAAAAACCCTTCACCATCAGCGGTGAAGGGTTTTTTATTTCGTTAAGGAAACCGGCGTTATTTCTTCTTCATTGCTTCGGCAACCCGGCCGACCATTTTGATGGACGGCTTGAGTGTCACATCGCCCTTCCGCTTCCATTGCGCCGGCACTGCTTCCGCCGGGCTTCCGGCCAGAAGGATGTTCGCACGGATCTTTCTGATCAGCTCGTCGATGTTCCTTCCGAGATTATAGAAGTTCATCTCTGAGTTCAACAGCACGCCCTGGGGGCTGATGATGTAGGTTCCGCGCAAGGCCAGGCCTGTTGCTTCGTCAAGCACATTGTAGGCGTGGCATGCCGCGCCCGTGGGATCGGACCCCATAAGGTAGCGAACGTTCGCCAGGGCCTTTTCATCCCGCTGCCATGCCAGATGCACGAACTTGGTGTCCCTGCTCACGGTGATCAGCTCGGCCTTCAGGTTCCGGAACTCCTCCTGCCGCTCTGCCAGGGCGGCGAATTCCGTTGCTCAGACAAACGTGAAGTCCGCAGGATAGAAAAACAGCACTGTCCATTTCTTTGCGGCCATGAGCTTCTTGAGACTGACCTCTCCGAATACCTGTTTTGCCGGATCAAATGTTTCCAGGAGAAAATCCGGCGCCTTCTGACCGACCCTGAGTGAACCGCAGCATTCTGACATGAGAGCCTCCTTTGGTGGTTTTAACTTCCCCGGTGTCCTTTTCCAGTTTAGCTGAGTTATCGATCGCCCTCGAGGAAACGCGCTTCTGCAGGTCATCAGCAAGAGACCTCAGAATCCCCGGTACACACCAATGCCGAAGGAGAAGCGGGGGCCTTGATAGGGCGACCAGAGATGGACGTCCCGCGCTGACAGCGCGGGATAGCCGTACTCTATCTCTCCGAGCGGATGGACCTCGACTCCCGCGACCTCTGCGATCACCGTGACCGAACGTCCGCGATGGTAGATGGCGGCATCCAGGAACTGCGCAACATGCACGATGAACCTGCCGCCTGTCTCATCGGTCATGAGCGGCCTGCCCTGGCTGTCCAATGGCTTCTGGAGCACCTCGATACGCGTGCCCTCCTTCTGGTTCTTGGTCTCGACGATCGTCCCTCCGACCATGACAAGCGCTCCGGAGAACCGCTCCGGTGATCTTTGCAGATCAGCATAAGCGGCATCGGGCGTCAACTTACCGAGCAGGTCCTTGGGAAAAGGCGGCGCGCACCCGGCCAGAACAGCAACGGCCAAGACAGCTGCACTGAGAATTCTTTTCATGCTTGTATTATACCGCAGGTCAGAAAAAGACGGGGACAGCGGACGGCGAAGGCGGAATCTCAGCGAACCGCCCGATCGGACAGCGGGTCTATCCACGAAGGATCGCCGGCAGCAGGCCGGGACCGGTCCCAGAGCCGCATCTCCTTCGCGGTAATGACCGGCATTTCGCGTTCCGCGGAGGAGACCGTGCCGCCAACGGTGATCTCCCTGCCCGGAGAGTAGATCATGGCATCGAGGTATGCGCGATGGCGTACCAGGAATCGGCCTCCGGTCCGATCGGTCCTGCGGGGCCTGCCCCAGAAATCGAGGTCCTTCTGGACGATCTCGATCTCTGTTCCGATCTTAAGGTTGCGGAGCTCAGCGATAACGCCGCCGAGGATCACGGTCTTCCCGTTGTGCGCATCGGGCTCGGCCCGAAGGAGTGCGAATGTGAGGTTGGTGTCTGCGGTGCTGGTGAGTTCGGGGGAAAGGGCGGAACCGCAGCCGGCCAGGAGGATACAGACCATGACGCACGGAAAGATGAAGGAACGCATGCTGATCTCCTCCGTCCTTCCGGACGGTTCACGCCGAAAGTTTGAGCGGGGCCTGCCGGTCCGATTCCTGATCGATCTTCTTTTTTACGCGGTCGGAGAGTTCGACCGCGCTGAGGTCGAAGCGGCTCAGCTCCCGGGCCAGCAGGGCGGTCTTGTCATTGATATGCAGATGCTTGTTGATGATGATGCGCCGTGTTTCCAGGACCCGGCAGGACCCTCCCCGGGACGACTTGAGGTCCTCGTAGGTCACCTTGATCGCGAGGGCTTTTGCCACCTGTTCGAGCTCGGCCAGCGAGGTCTTTGTGCTCATGGTTGCCACCGGGGACCTTACGCCTCTTCCTTGTGGATCTCCATGATGCTCACGACGTTGATGTTCGCGTCCTTGAGCGCCTTCTGCACATCCGCGAGCTTCGCATCCTGCACCTTGAGAATGAAGTTCGATTTCGTAGCCATGTTATTCGCCTCCGTCGCAATGAGTATCGCCGCCGTCCGGCAAGCACACCCTATCATAAATACCCAGCCGAAGTCAACGGGAAACCGGGCGTTCGCCGCGTGCGACAATACCCGGAAAATACCCCGAATCAGCTAAGAACTGTTAAAAATTTCGCTTGCTATTTTCAAGGATACTAGCTATACTTCGTCACGGAACATTGATAATACTGGTGTAAAGAGCACTTTCTAATTCAAAGAGATTCAAGGAGGAGGATGTATGGCAAAAGCCATGACGAAGTCTCAGATTGCGGATCACATTGCGAAGAAGGCTGACATCAAGAAGAAACTGGCGGTTCAGATCCTCGAGGACATCGCAGCACTGGCGTACAAGGAAGCAAAGAACTCCTTCACGCTGCCGGGCCTCGGCAAACTCGTGCTCGTGAACCGCAAGGCGCGCATGGGCCGCAATCCCCAGACCGGCGCTGCCATCAAGATCCCTGCCAAGAAGGTCGTGAAGTTCCGCGTGGCCAAGGCTTGCAAAGAATCCATCCTCGGCAAGAAGTAACCTGCTCCTGCGCGCAACCGTATCAATAACGTGGGCATCCCGGACAACTCCGGGATGCCCTTTTCATTCACTCTTATGGAAACGCTGCTCTTCATTCTCTATCCGGCCGCGCTCCTGCGCGTCCGGCTGATCATCCCGGCGCTGCTGCTCCACGGCTGGCTCGTGCTCGATTCGGCCTTCCGCTACGGCCGGGTGCCGCTCATCGGCACCCGTGATACGCTGGGATTCCTGGCCTTGGCACTGGGCGCGGCGTTCCTCGCATTCCGGTGGAACCGTAAACGCGACGTTGCCGGGCCGCTGGTGATCGCCCTCATCCTCGCGATCCTTGCCGGCTCCTGGGTCTCGCCGGTCATGCGCGGTCCGCTGCCGCCCGTGCTCCGGACGATCTGGTTCGAGCTCCATGTGATCCTTTCCTTTGTCTCCTACGCGCTGTTCGGTCTGGCCGCGGTCTTCGGGATACTGTTCCTCCGCGGAAACGCGGTGCAGGACGAACAGGACCAGTATCGATGCGCCCTGCTCGGCTATGCGCTGTTCTCCCTGGCCATGATATTCGGCGGGATCTGGGCGCATCTCGCCTGGGGGACCTACTGGCTCTGGACGCCCAAGGAGCTATGGACAACTATCGTCTGGTTCTTCTACAGCCTTTACCTCCACGCGCGCCTCGTGCGCGGCTGGACAGGACGGCCCGTTGCCGCAATGGGAATCGTCGGATTTCTTATCGTGATGTTCACCTACGTTGGCGTGGGGCTATTGATGAAAAGCTCCCATGAGTTCTAGACATGAAGAACTTCTTCCTCTCACTCAAAACTACGGTCTGGACGCTCTTCGGCCTGATCTGCATCTTCTTCCTGGGCTCATACCTCATGCCGGCCCACCGGGACGTGCACGGCTCCATGAACGACCAGCTGCTGTTCCAATGGGTCTCCGAAACCGCGGTCCTGCACCCCTGGGCAGCGAGCTGGTTCTTCCTTTCGCTCGCCGGCCTTGCCCTGCTGACCGTGAACACGGTCGTATGCAGTGTACAGGCGATCCGCGGGAAATGGTCGCGCGCGGACTTTCTGCTGCGCATGGCTCCCCAGATCGTCCACATCGGTTTTCTCTGCATCCTGCTCGCCCATTTTCTCGGGGCGGGCTGGGGTTACCGCTTGGCAGGGTCATTGCCCGTCGAGATGTCTGCCAGGCTTCCGGACGACCGGGTCCTGTTTCTCAATGATCTTCGTCCCCAGATAGATTCGAGAGGCAGCCTGACGGGTTGGGCAGCTGAGGTCGTGATATTCGAAAACGGGCAGCGTGTTGCCGAAGGAGTCCTGGGACCGAATGAACCGCTCTTCTACAAAGGCATGGGTGTTTACCTCAAGAGCTTTGACCTTCAGGACCGACCGATCGCCCACCTCATGGTGAACCGGGATCCCGGTGCATTTTGGGCACTGTTCGGCTCAGCGCTTTTCATTGTCGGCGCGACAATGATCCTCCTGCTCAAGTGGAACAGGGCGTGATCCGCCGGGCTCCATGCCGTTCTGATCAGGCATGCCGTCGGCCATCCCTCCCGATTGTGCTACACTCACTGATATGACATATCGTGTTCTCGTCGCCATGAGCGGCGGAGTGGACAGCTCGGTCACCGCCGCGCTCCTCCGGCAGCAGGGCCATGCAGTTGTCGGCGTTACCATGAAGCTGGCCGCCGGTGTCTGCTGTGACATTGCCTCCGCGATGGCGGTCTGCGATCGCCTCGGCATTCCGCACCGCGTGATCGACGCTCAGGACTTGTTCTCCCGCGAGATCATCTCTCCATTCGTTACCGACTACCTGGATGGCCGCACTCCCAATCCCTGCGTACGCTGCAATGACCTTGTCAAATTCCACCTGCTCCTTGATTATGCCCGTGCTGCGGGTTTTACCCATCTGGCAACGGGCCACTATGCCCGCGTTGAACAGGACCATCATGCCGGCCATCCTCTGCTGAAAAAGGGCGTTGATCCGGCCAAGGATCAGAGCTATTTCCTCTATCGTCTGTCCGTGGACCAGCTTCGCCAGATCCTTTTCCCCCTGGGCGAGTATCGCAAGACCGATGTGCGGCGCATTGCCGGGGAACTGCGGTTACCTGCCGCCGACCGGCCCGAGAGCCAGGAGATCTGCTTTATTCCGGACAATAATTACCGCTCCTTTGTCAAGGAACACGCGAACGAAGGGCTTCAGCCCGGAGACCTGGTCATGACCGACGGCACTGTGGTGGGTCGCCATGACGGCATCGCCCTGTTCACGGTGGGCCAGCGTAGAAAGCTGGGAGTCGCCGCAGGGGAGCGGCTCTACGTGGTCCGTATCGAGCCGGACAAGCGGCGCGTTGTGCTCGGGAAAAAGCAGGACCTCGAGGTTTCCGTGCTCATGCTTGCGGATACGCGATTCCCTGCTTTTGACAGGCTCGTAGAGCCTATTCGCGTGGAAGCAAAGATCCGCTACCGGTCCCCTCTGGCACAGGCGCGGATCGAGCCTGCCGGCGACAACAGGATCCGGGTGACCTTTGACCATCCGGTCCTCGGCGTCTCGCCGGGGCAGGCCTGCGTTTTCTATAAAGGGGACGTGGTGCTGGGAGGCGGGACAATACAAGGGGCCTGACCGCTGATCACCGGCTCTTTCGATTCAGCAAGAGACCGGCAATGCCCATACCGATGATCCCGAGCACTGTGGGTATCGCAACCGCCAGGTATCCGATCAGGACAAAACGATATGCCGGCTTGAAGATGAACTCCACCACATGCCGGCCTTCCGGCACCTCCACAGCCTTCAATACGCCCATCGCCTTGAGCACCGGGACCTGCTGGCCATCAATCTTCGCAATAAATCCCTCATGATAGGTGTCCGTATACAGCAGAAATCGCGGACCTTCGGTCTGCGTCTCCAGAACGAGCCTATTCGCCGATTTATGCAGCACCTGTGGCTCCGGGCCATCCCTCGTATCAGGGGCCGGTCCAGACCGGGATTCCAGCGGCTGAAGGACCAATGACCTATTCCGGACGAGGGCGTCACTTTCCAGAACGATTGTCCCCTGCTCCAGAAGGCTGCCGTATTCTGTGATGGTCTTCTGGATACTGAAGGCAGAGAACCAGCGGAATTTCCTGCGCATGAGTTGATCAAATCCATCAAGATCGGAGAACCGGTAGTATTCTTTTGAGACAAACTGCGTGTGCATCGATTGCCAGTGGTCAAAGAAATAGGGCGCATCGATCCGCTTAGCAAGGTAATAATAATCGACACAGCACTCGCCGCCAAACTGCGGACCCAGGGGTTGTACGCGAAGATACTCCGTTGGACGCTCAAAGGAAAAACCGAACCCGTCGCTATAAGAAAACATGTTGCTTTGCCAGTTATGGTATGCCCGCATCCCCGTCAGACGATGGAGTGACAGCGCACCATTGACAAGAAGCAGTGCGAGGAGCACTAGCGGAACAATATGAGCACGCATATCGCTCCAGCGGGTTGTCAGCATCGGCCAGACGATCAAAGCAGCCATTAGGAAGATCGCGATCAGCGGCCCGAGCCGCTGATCTGCAGGCAGGAAAAACAGGAGCCCAAGCTGCAAGACCACAAGTACAATCGGTCCGGCAGGGGACAGCGGCCTGCTCAACATGATCAGGGGACGCCGCGCCGCGACAAGGAACCTTCGAACGCCCAGTGAGGCCAGCACGGAAAAACAGAAGACCAGGAAACTCTCGAAAAACACCCAGGAGCGGATAACCGTGTAGAATGGCGAAATATATCGCATGATCCAATACATCGGCGTTGCAGGTCCCACGGCATTGAACGCCATAATGACCGCCGCGGCAAACCAGAAGCCTCCACTGCGGGAGCAGGCAACCAGTTCATAAAGCGCAAAACCAAGCGCCAGGACTCCCACCATCGGAGCACCGTCACCGTAATCCGCGGTCGGCGTGATGAATAGGTCCTGCACAAGCTGTTTAAACCGCTCGACGGCCGTTGCCAGGTCCAGGAAGGGAAGCGCGACGAACTGCTCCGTCTGCTCTGGGCCGGTGTAGCGAGCGATCTGATAATAGTTCGACACGATGTCATGATAGATACTGTATGTTGGAAGAATGAGTGCTCCCGCAAGGAGGGCGCCAAGGAGGCAATGCCGGACCAGGAGCCGGTGGTTCACCACGCGGAGAAGTTCAGGATAATAAACCATCAGTAAAATCAGCAGCGTGACGATAAATGCCGCCAGGTAGGCCGGATAATAAACGTTCATGGAGATCGCAATGATGAGCGCCGCCGCGCTGATGCGTCCCGCCGTTTGACGCCGCACATAGCGAACGACCGCATAGAGCACCCAGGGAACATATTCAATGATCCCGAGCCGATAGATCTGGGTCGTCCAATAGCCTGCTTCACCGCAAAAAAGAAGAATCGTGAACATCGCGGTTCCCGCAACGGTGCTTCGCGTTAACTCGCGTACGAAAAGCAGCCCTCCAAAAGAAAAGAAGACCACCTCGGTAAGATGACAGGCGACGAATATCTGCTTCGGCGGCATATGAGCAATTGTGCCGAGAGCGAACCATATCCAGGCAATAGGATTTAGCAGGAGACCATGATTCAACAGGAGATAGAAGGGCTGCCCGCCATAAAGGTATGAATTCCACAGCGGAAGCTCCCCCTGGCGAAAGGATGCGTAGGCATAGAGGAACTCGGTAAATTGGGTCAGCGTATCATGGAGAGGAATCCAATTGGGATCCCAAATTGCCCGTCGGTAGAGCAGGAGAAGCAGACCGACGGCGGCAGGAACAACGAGGAACAGGTGCCGAACAGGCCTATTGTATCGGGATTTGCCCTTTTGCATTCCGAGCTGAAGTCCTTGTCCGGTGGTCGGCAGCCACGCTCTGAATTTCCTTTGTTCCTCGGGAGGCCCATTTACATGCACGGCGGCCTTCATCCGGCTGATCGTTATCATCTGTATGCATTTCTTATAGTATCGAGCACAACATAGCACGCAAGAGACAAAATGAACATTCCCGTTACGCACAGGTAGGCAACCAGTACAAAGCGATATCGCGGTCTGAATAGGAACTCAACAATGTGCTTACCCGGTTTCAGCCTGACCGCCTTAAGAAATCCCATGCCTTTAATGAGTGCGACGGATTCGCCGTCCACACGCGCTATGAAACCATCATGATACGTATCCGTATACAGAAGATAGAGCGGTCGCTCCGCACTGACCGTGAACGCCACGTCGTTTGCCGTTTTATACAGAAGGTTGTACTGTCCCGCCGCCAGGTCTGCCGGGACGAGCGGTGCGCCCTGCGCGCCCCCCAGACAGCCCGCACCACCTCCCGAGCCCTGCGACGGCACGGGCAGGATCGCAGATCCCAGATAGGGTCGGTAATCATCAATCCTGCCCACGGCGCTGCAGCCGGAGAATAACCACAGCTTTCGCTGCATCAGGGCATCCACTCCAGGTGCGGCTGCATGATAATACTCCTTTGAAACGAACAGGGTGTGCGGCGAACCCCAGAGACCGAAATAGTAAGGGCCGTCAATTTTTTCCGCCATATGATAGTTTGTACTGCAGCACTCTCCTCCAGCTTCCAGCGGCTGAACAACGGTAAATTCCCGGGGGCGGATAAAGTCGAAGGAGAACAGGTTCGTGTAGGAAAACATAGGATATTCGACTTTTACCAGGGGATTCGTCTCGAGGAGCCATTGGTGATAGCCTCCCATAACAACCAGTAGCGACATGAGCGCTGCCGCTGCGATAGGAGGGACAGAGTATGCTGTGTTCGATCCATATCGTGCTATCACAACGATCACGGCGATTCCGATAAGACCGATTGTGGAAGTGATCCACCCGGCTTTCCCCAGGACCAGGAACAATAGGAGCGCCGAACCAGTAAAAGGAACGGTCAATTTATCATAACGCGGTATTTGTACTGCACGGATCATGGCTAAGAGCCGAAGGGCGCCGAGTGAGGACATGATGGCCAGGCAGAGGATAACGTAGCCGGAAAAAAAAGATGGCGACCGGATAATGCCGTAGTAAGGAATGAGCTTACCGGCAATACTGAAGAATGGGGTCGTATTCCCCAGATAATGCAGAAACATGAAACAGGTCATGGCAAGCCAGAACAGCGACCTGCGCGAGAAGGACAAGACCTCTATCAGCGCCAGAAGCACCGCACCGACGCCGACAAAGGGAAGCGCCTCCCGGTATCCTGACTGCTCGATCCTCATGATACTCTTAACCGACGCCGTATACTGAGGACCGGTCGGTGGCATGGCCGGCAAGTTGGACCGACCACCCTGCTCCTCCTGTCGCACATCACTGTACCGTGAGACCTGATAATAATTGGCGGTAATATCACGATAGATCAGATATGTTGGCAGCAACAGGGCGCAGAAAAGTGGAAGCGCAAGAAGTGCGTGCTTCCCCGCTGCAGGAAGATTGACATAATGCCTGACCGTGCGGCTGTAGAATACCAGGAGACAAATACCAAGCGTTGCGAAAAAAGCCGCCACATAGGACGGATAATAGCTATTCCCGGCTATACCGAGGACTATGGCGACTGCTAATGCATTTTTCGCTGTCTGGTTCCGAATATAACGAAGAATAAAGAAGAGGCTCCACGGAACAAATGCTATGACGGCAAGCGGATAGACCTGAACCTTCCAGAACGTAGCTTCACCGCTAAAGAGCAAGACCAGAAAGCAGATGGCACCAGCATATCGGCTGCGAGTGAGCTGTCGGACAAATGCAAATCCGCCGAATGCAAGGAGGAGCACTTCGCTGAGATGGTAAGCTGCGAAGATCCGGGGCGGGTCAAGATGCACAACCGTTCCCAGCGCGATCCATATCCAGGCAACAGGGGTGAGCAGAAGGCCGTGATTCAAATACAAGTAAAAGGGTTGGCCGCCGTACAGGTAGGAATTCCACAGCGGCAGCTCTCCTCGTTGGAATGATGAGAGCGCATAGAGGAACTCGGTATATTGCGTCAGCGTATCTCGAACAGGTACCCAGTCGGGATGTAAAAAAGGCTTGCCGCCTATGACCAGAAACACAGCGACCGAAAAGAACATCAAGAGATAAGGAGCACGGCGTGCCAGATGGAACATAGGAGAACTTGCCGCTATTTTACCGGTTGACCGTATCATTATCGCAGCCGTCCCTGCAGGTGCCACCGCGCGTAAGTCATGCCTGCCTGGAGCCAATACCGTACGTCGGACCAGCTTCGTACCGACGCAATCTGCCGTGCAATGTAGGACGGCCGCAGATAAAAGCTCCGGGTCAATGCCTTCTGCAGGCGCAGCAGTTCGGCCGCGTCAAAGTGCGCTGTACGCCAGCGAGGGATTGTCCCGAACATCTCGTAATCCTCCCATGTCGCGGACGGATCGATCAAGCCGCGCGATTCCATCAATGACCGGACCGGGGTTCCGGGATACGGCACAATGATGGAAACCGACACGAATGTCCAGGGGAGCGTCATGATCAGCTCCCTGGTCAAGGCTATATCCGCAGACGTCTCGTCGGGATCGCTGCCGATGATGAAGTTCCCTTCCACGTGCTCGATCCCTGCTTCGCTCGCGAGCTGCACGGCCTCCCGGACCTGTTCTATCGTGATCCGCTTGCGGATGCGCTCCAGGACCTGCGGACTGCCCGATTCGACACCAAAAGCGACCTTGCGGCAGCCGCTCTGCTTCATGGCCTGCAGAAGCTTGCGGGATACATGGGTCACCCGGGTGTCACAGCTCCATGAAGGCACGTTTGCACCGGCGAGGATCTCGCAGATCTCCAGGGTCCGGTCGGGCCGGAGGGTGAATGTGTCGTCGGCAATGATGACATGACCGAAATGGTACTGCTCCATGAATTGGCTGACTTCTTCGCGGATGGAGGCAGGGGAGCGGAACCGGACCGTCTCGCCAAAGGTCGCGCGGATCGCGCAGAAGGTACAGGGAAACGGACAACCGCGGGAAGTGAACAGTTCCGTTGAAAGAGCCTTGTTCGAGAATCCGCGCGAGGAATGACCGGCCTGTTCCGCGTAGGAGATCAGGTCCCGGGCCGGGAACGGCAGCGTGTCAATGTCCTCGATCAGCGGCCGCGCCGCTTGCCGCACGATCTGGTCACCCGACCGGTGTACCGTGCCCTTGATGCCGTCTACCCTCTTTCCGGCAGCCACGTTGCGGCATATCTCGGCGAAGGTCTCCTCGCCCTCTCCGAAGGCAGCAATATCGATGAACGGAAATTCGCGAAGGGTTTCCGCCGGAAGACCGTTCACATGGGGTCCACCGACGACCGTGGTGATGGAGGGATGGCTGGTTTTGACCATTTCGCAGATACGGCCGGTGTTGATGATCGTCGGTGTGACGCTTGAGATTCCAATGATAAGCGGCCGCGTCTTCTCAACAAGGTCCAGCAGCTTCCTGTCCGAATAGGCCTCGACCTCGAAGTCCACAAGGGACACAGAAAATCCATCGCGCCGGAGATAGGAGGCGAGATAAGCGAGGTTCATGGGCCTCGTATGGCTGAGCAGGGATACGTGCTGCAGAGGGTCCGGAGGCCGGATAAGGAGGATATGTGCAGTTGTGCTCTTCATGATCAACGATGGCCCGGCTTTCTCGCTATGGCATAGACCGACAGCCCGACGGGAAGACGGACATGCCGAAGCAGCATGTTCTCGAACCGCATGACCGCAAGCAGAATACGGTTGATCGGGCCGGGAGGCATCCATGCATCAGAAGGTGCTTGCCTGTCGGACCCGCGAAGCGGCAGGCGCTTGCTGATCAGCCGATAGGCCGCCAGGAGCGGAAAGAGCAACCCCACCCGGTACGTCGCCCTCTCAATGATCAACCCCGCGTCCTTCAGCAGTCCGGCTATCTCCCCCCGGCAATAACGCCGACGCGTGAACACTGCCTCGTCATGGCTGCTCCTCAGAAACTCCAGGGCGGGAACCTGCAGGATCACGATCCCCCCGGGCCGGAGTGCTTTCGCAAAGCGCTCCAGGACCATCTTCTCGTCCGTTACGTGGCGGTGATAGAGCACATCGATCGATGTGATGACATCGTAGCGGCCCTCGCCCAGGTTTGCGGTCGTGAGATCCTTGACCGTGACCCGCGTCAGCCCCCGCTCCCTGCAGAACGACACGGCCTGGTCGGAACTGTCGATCCCTTCTGATTCTCCATAGGCAGACAAGAGCTGAAGCAGCCGGCCGGTCCCACAGCCGGCATCAAGCATGACGAGCGGGCCTTTTGACCGGAATTCCTCATCAACTGCCTCAAGGATCAGCTCGTGAAGAGACCGGTACCACCAGTGCCGTTCTTCGACCGCGAACATTCTGCCGTATTCTTCCTGGCGCATGCCGCCTCCTCAGGCTTTCCTGAAGAACGACCGGATCTCTGTGATCACTTCACCAACCTCGGCTTCGGTCAGGCCGGGAAAGAGCGGCAGGGACAGTATCTCGCCGGCAAGCCGCTCGGTCACCGGCAGGGCTCCCGGCTCCAGGCCGAGGAACCGGTAGCCGCTCATCAAATGCACCGGCACGGGATAATTGATCTTTGTCTCGATGCCCTTCTCCCGCAGGAAGGACAGGAGCCGGTCGCGTGAGCCCGTCCGGATGGTGTATGCGTAGAACTGATGGGTGCGGTCGCTGCCGGTGATCGGCAAAACGATATCGCCGACATCGGCCAGCTCCCTGGTGTAATTTTCCGCGATAGCTCGCCGCCTGGCGACCTGGTCGTCAAGGGTGTCAAGCCTGAGGTCAAGGATCGCGGCCTGCACTTCGTCAAGCCGCGAGTTGTATCCTTCCTCCAGGGAGTAGTAGGCATCCCGCATGCCGTAGAAGCGGAGCCTCCGCACGCGATCGGCAGACTCCGGGTCGTTCGTGACCACCATCCCGCCGTCACCGTAACCACCCAGCACCTTTGTAGGATAGAACGAGAAGGCCGCAAGGTCTCCGAGGCTTCCGACACGTCTTCCCGAGAAGGTAGCGCCCGCGGCTTGTGCGCAATCCTCAAGAACGTGCAGTTTCTTTGACTGCGCTATAGCGTTGATCGCGGGCATGTCCGCAGGCTGGCCGAACAGATGTACCGGCACGATCGCCCGGGTTCTCGGCGTGATCGCCGCTTCGATCAGCCGGACATCCAGCAGGAACGTGTCTTCCTCCACGTCCACGAAGACCGGCATCGCGCCGGCGGCCCGGATCGCCGCGACAGTCGGCACAGCCGTGTTGGCGACGGTGATCACCTCGTCGCCCAAACCGATCCCGAGCGCCTTCATCGCAAGAAACAGAGCATCGGTTCCGGAATTGACGCCGATGCCGTGCCGCGCCCCGCAGTAGCCGGCAAAGCGTCGCTCGAACCGCTCTCCCTCCGGCCCCAGGATCAGACGGCCCGAGGAGAACACCCGGTCCACGCGCTCCAGGATGCGGGTCCGGTCAGATGCATAGTCGTCGAGGTACCGCCATAGGGGGATCCGGATCGGTTGCATGTCACTCCTCCAGCACTATGCTGCGGCATCCCGACCACAGCAGTTCAGCATCCGCAGCAAGTCGGCGGGCCGCTTCGTGGGCCCTGCTGAAATCCTGTTGTCCCAGGATCAGACCGGCCGCATGTTCGATCGTCAATTGAAAATGGTCGGCCCGCGGCGTTTCAATGCGGTTCACCTGCGATCCGGTCGTGACCTCAATGATGCCTGCGTGGTCCGCCGGTGTCGTATATGCCCGCTCCAGCCTGATCTTGCCCTTGTCACCGATGAGCTCGTACCAGCATTCATACTGCTGCTCGAAGCCGATCGAGCAGAAGAAGCTTTCACCTTCCGTGGACATGCCGCTGGCCTGGAGGGACACGTTCACTCCTCTGCGGTACGACCGGTACCCGGTAACGTCACGCAATGCACCGGCGAGATGGTAGCGGGCAGCGCTGAGCGGATAGCGCGCCTGGTCGTTGAACGCGCCTCCGCCCGGGCCGGAGCTGAGACGGAAGTCCCCTGGCGCGGCCAGCAGAAACCCGAAGGACGACCGGAAAGAACGAAGCCGGCCGATGTCCCCGCGCGCAACGATCTCCCGGATCATCCGGTGCTGGGGATGATGCACATACATGATATTCTCGAACAGCAGCAGTCCCTGCGACTCTGCGAATGCCGTCATCCTCTTGACGCTGTCAAGCGTCAGTCCGAGCGGTTTCTCGCAGATCACGTGCTTTCCCGCAGCGAGCGCTTTCAGCGCCCATTCCTCGTGCAGGTGGTTCGGTACCGAGATATAGACGGCATTCACGAGCTCATGCCGGAGCAGGTCATCATAGCTTACGGCATCGTAATCGGTTCCGGGAAAGAACTGACGGGCCTTCTCAACGGTCCTGCTGGCGCAAGCCACAAGCTTCGCGTTCGCGGCCCTGAGCAGGCCCGGCAGGAACCTTCTCCGGGCAATATCCGAACATCCAAGGATGCCGATCCCGAGTGTGCGGTCGATCATCTTCATAGGGTTTATGTTCGCGGCTCCGGGTCTGTCCCTGCCCCTGCTCTACAAGAGTGTGCCCAGTATGCTGCGGGCACAGGAGTTGACCTGCTCACCGAACAACAGGAACCAGCGGACCTCCTCCAGGGACATCCAGCGGAACTCAGGAGGGACATCCAGCTCCGCGCCTTCCGGCAGCAGCAGGATGCGGTGCAGATGCTCTTCGCGAAAGAACCGCGCACCCTCCTCGGATTGACGGCTCTCCTGAAGCACCGGGAACCTTACCGGACGCATGAACTCCTCGAAGAGAAAGGGTTTCCGAAGCCTTCCGTCATCAGAGTAGTTCTCCTGGGTGAACTGCACCGTCGGTCCGATCTGGACGATGTTCCTGTTCCCGACCTCAGCTTTTGCCTGCATGAGCAGGCTGGTCCGCTCGCCGTCCTGGCGCAACAGCAGCCCGATGATCCCTGTCCCGACATTGTCCAGGATCGGCTGGCTCCAGGTCGCTACCTCGCGGGACTGAGATGTCACCTTGATACCGATGATCTTGAAGAACTTTCCCTGCTTGTGGGAATATGATCCAGACCGGTCCATTTCCCAGTCTGAAAGCCTGTCGAGCCCGATCCGCTTCTGAAAGATGTGGTTTCGCGCTTTCATGTCATCGAGCCACTGAATGATCTGGTCCAGACCGGCAAGGTCGCGCTCACCCTTCTCCCGCTCCCCGGTCCTAACGGACGACTGCGGGTCGCAAGAACACCTGCCGGGCTCAGATAACAGTGTGTTGTCCGATCCGGCGTTGATCACGCGCAGGTGCGCCCTTGTCCGCAGTGAGCCGAACAGGCTGGAGAGAACGCTTCGGGCGCAGGCGTTGACCAGATTGTCCTTTTGCACCAGCCGTGCTATCTGGCGAAGGGTAAGCCAGATAAAACCATCCGGAAGGTCGTTGGTTTCCTGGTCCTGAGCAAGCACGATCATATTCCTGTTGGACTTGAACAGGAACCTTCCGCCATCCTCTGTCTGAAGTTTGGCATAGAGCCGCCGGGACCGCTCGGGTTCCATGAACTGCGCAAGGAACGGCGGCAGGGATCCGCCGTGCACGCGCGTGTAATTGCTGTAGGTCGCCTGGACCGTGGGTGACAGCTGCACGAAGTGCAGGTTGCCAGGCTCCTCTTTGGCCTGAAGACAGAAGTGCAATACCCCGTTGATCCTTTTTGCGAGGATCCCCAGTATGCCGATCTCCGGCTGATCAATTATCGGCTGGTCCCATTCCAGTTCACCGTACTCTGTCCGGTGCCTCACCGCCAGTCCGGTGATCGAGAAGAATCGCCCGCTGCGATGGGCTATATTGCCGGACGATGGATCGCGTGCCCACTGGTCGAGCTGGTCGAGCGGGACAACATCAGTACGCAGCCGTGCCTGGAGGCGCTGCTCGCAGATCCACCGGTCCACATGATCATCGTCATGGAGACTGTCGCGCGTCAGCCGGGACACGACGACATCGACAATGGTGTTTTGTCCGAAGCCGAGTGCCGCGACCATGCTCAATTCAGGTTCCTGCTGCAGCCGCGATGCGATGAGCTCGCGGATCTCCGAGGTGACCGGTATGAACTCCTTCTTCGACATTTCAGGCCTGGTAATCCTTCAGGTATTTGATCTGGTCCCGCTTGTCCTCACCCGCGAGCTGCTTGTCCCGTATAACGAACTGCGGGTCCTTGTTCAGCGAGAGATATATCCTGCCGACGTATTCACCCAGCAGGCTTATCGCGAGCAGGACCATGCCGCGAAATACCATGTTCGCGAACATCAAAGACTCGTAATCCGTGAGAAGCCGCTTCGTGCTCAGATCATCGAATACTTTATACAATCCGTAGAAAAGCCCGATGACCGAGATAGCAGCGCCCACGAACCCGATGATTCGGAGCGGAACGAGCGAAAAGCTGACGATCATATTCCCCCAGAGCGCCACCAGCTTCGCAAGAGTGTACCCGGATTCGCTGTAGGTCCTCTTCCTGTGCAGAAGCTGAACTTTGCCGATATTGTCGGTCGAGCGAAGGATAATGGCGTCAAGATAAGGGTCGGGGCCGATGTATTTGATTATCTCCTTCATAAGGAAACGATTGACAATCTTAAAGCTCGAAAGGTACAGGTCCCCTGGTTTCTTCAGAATGACGTTTGCCATCTTGTTGTGCACTTTACTGCCAAAATTCCTGAACCAGCTATCCTTCTTTGACGCGTAATACGCATAGACCACGTCGTACCCTTTTTTAATCTCCTCCACCAGCTTGCCGACCTCTTCCGGAGGATTCTGAAAGTCGTCATCCATGATTACACAATAATCGCCGTTTACGTGGTTCAGACCGGCGAGCACGGCATTGTGTTCGCCGAAGTTCTTCGAAAGTTTTATATAGGATATCTGATCGGGATAGTCCGCGTGGAGCTTCTTGCAGATGAGATCTGAACCATCTCGGCTGCCGTCGTTCACCAGCACGATATCAAGCTTGTAATGTTTTGTGTACAGATCAATCAACACGGAGCAGAGATGCCCAATCGTCTGTTCGCCGTTATAAACGGGAATAACAATGGAAAGTGTGATGGACATGGAGAGACCCCTCCTCGGCGCGCGGGAACGCGCAATCTGTCCACGGAGGCACGAAAGCCCCGCGGCGTTCCGTCGCAAAGAAGCGCGAAAGAAAATCTGTTCGTAATGCGATTTCAGGCGGAACGGAGTGCGAAGTTATACGAAACGGAGCGGAGGAGAAAGGCCGATATGAAGATAGTGAGAACTGTTGGAAAGCCGATGGCGCAGGTCCTGAACGACCATGTATTCCCTGACAGCAGGAACGAACTCTTCGTCGTTTTCCAGGAGAACTGGTGATGTCTGTTCAGGTGCTGGCAGCTCCTGGGTATGCCGCAGAACCGCCCGTTTTTTCTTGATAAGGAAAAAATCCGGGTCCTTCTCGTTCGGAGCCACTTCCAATGGTGCGGTCGTTGCGCCTACGCGATCGTCACTGATGACCGAGGAAAGAACGATGTTCACCCACACAATACCGATCGAGATGTCCTTGCCCTCGTCGTCGAAGGACAACGGCTCCAGACTCCTGATCGCCGATGTGGACAGATAGATCGGCGAAAACGCGTAGATGCTGTACAGCACCAGGACCGCCGTACGTATCATATGTTTTGCCGTCCAATTCATTATGTCATATTTTACACCTGCTCGAAGTTGTCAGCAACAGATTTAATTGCTAGACCCGGCAGGTTCTGCTTTTACCAAGAACGACTCATTCTTGAGCTTTTCCCCGCTATCGTGTATCATCACTTCATCCATGTTCCTCTATTTCTTAAAACGCCTCCTGCTGTTCGTCCCCACGCTCCTGGGCATCACGATCATCACGTTCCTGCTGATGCAGGCCCTGCCCGGCGATCCTGTCCAGACCCTTGCGGGCGAACGTGCGGACCCCGGTACGATCGAACGGATCCGCGCCGAACTTGGCACCGACCGTCCGCTGCCGGTCCAGTACATCGGCTACCTCAAGCTCCTGCTGCAAGGGGAACTCGGACGTTCCTACTACACGAACCGGCGCGTGACCGATGAACTGGCGCAAAAATTCCCGAATACGGTGAAGCTGGCGCTGGCCGCGGTCCTGTTCGCCTCCGTCGGCGGAGTCGCCCTCGGGATACTGGCTGCGGTCCGGCGCGACACCCTGTGGGACCGCCTGGCATCGTTCCTTTCCGTGGGAGGCATTTCCCTGCCGGTCTTCTGGCTTGGGCTCACGCTCATGCTCATCTTCGCCCTCCATCTTCGCTGGCTCCCTCCCTCAGGCATGGGGAACGGTCATCCTGCGTATCTTATTCTTCCCGCGGTCACGCTGGGGACATTTTCGCTTGCCTATATTTCCCGGGTCACCAGATCGTCAATGATCGAAACGCTCTCGCAGCCATACATCGCTGCCGCGCGGGCAAAGGGGCTGAGCGGCCGCGTTGTGGTGCTCAAACACGCCCTGAAGAACGCGCTTGTGCCGGTCGTCACGCTCATCGGCCTTGACCTTGGATCTTATCTTAACGGTGCTGTGCTGACCGAAACGATCTTCGGATGGGACGGCCTGGGTCGCTATGCGCTCGATGGCATCATGAAACGCGATTATCCCGTGATCATGGGAGTGGTGCTGTTCGGAGCTGCTCTATTCGTGATCATGAACCTTCTCGTTGACCTTACTTATCACTTGCTGGATCCCCGGATGCGCGTGCAAAGCGGATCATAATATGCCTGAATATCGAACAGCCAGCGGTCATTTCGCGCCTCTGTCCGCGGTCATCGCTGCGGCGATACTTGCTGTCCTTCTGATCACGGCCCTCGCGGCCCCGCTCATTACCCGGCACGTGATCAAGCAGGACCCCTATGCCATGGATCTCGATGCGCTTCGTCAGCCGCCGGGAAAGGACCATCTGCTCGGAACCGACAGCAAGGGCCGCGACCTGCTCGCACGCATCGTTCACGGTTCGCGCATTTCCCTGTTCGTCGGTTTCAGTGCGGCAATTCTTTCCCTCGTGATCGGGGTCCTGTTCGGACTGACCGCGGGATACTTCGGCGGCATGGTCGATCTTGTGTTGTCCAGGATCTTCGACATCTTCCTTGCCTTTCCCAGCCTGCTGCTCGCCATCGGTATCAGCGCGGTCATCCCACCCGGGCTGGGTTCTGCCATGCTCGCTATCACGCTGGTGAGCTGGGCCGGCTTTGCACGGCTCATACGCGGCATGACGCTTTCCCTTAAAGAGCTGACTTTTGTGGAGGCGTCGCAGGCCCTTGGCGCTTCAACCGGACGGACGATCTTCCGTCACATCCTGCCAAATGCTGCACCGCTCCTACTGGTCGCCGCAGGCCTCCGGGTCGGCGGTTTTATCCTTATTGAGTCGTCACTCTCTTTCCTTGGTCTCGGCGTCCAGCCGCCGACTCCGACATGGGGTTCCATGATCAGCCTGAACCGGGCTTACATCAACGCTGCTCCCTGGATGGTCATTTTCCCGGGTCTTGCCATCAGCATGACGGTCATTGCCTGCAATATCCTGGGAGATCATCTGCGGGACCGCCTTGATCCTCGCTTTCCTGATTAGCGCTGTAGGTTTCTTATGAGCAGCGATGAATATTGTTCCGCTAAAATTGCACAGTGGTCATGACAAGATCAGCGGGATATACCTACAAGTCTTCTTCCTGCTTCATGTTATCGCAATGATCTTGGTGACAGTTACTTAAATATCTGATCCCGGACGGCATATTTTCAAGGCTGCTTCCAGTGACAGAAACGGCAGGATACACTATGCAGGTTTCCCCAAAAAAATCCCTGGGCCAGAACTTCCTGACCGATCCAAATTACGTGCATAAGATCGTTGATGCTGCTGAGGTCGGCCCGCAGGACCGGATCCTGGAGATCGGTCCCGGTCTCGGCCATTTGACCCGGGAGCTTGCACGGCGCGCAGGCACGGTGCTCGCCATAGAGCTTGATAACAGAGTGATACCTCACTTGCGCGAAGAGTTTGCCGCTGCCACAAATGTCGAGATTCTCGAAGCAGATGCTCTGCTTTTCCCCTACGATGGACTGCAGGGAACATGGAAGGTCGTGGCCAACCTGCCTTACTATATTTCGACCCCGCTTGTGCAGAAACTTCTGTCCATGAAGCAGCTGTTCACCTCCCTTACGATCATGGTGCAGAAGGAAGTGGCAGAACGGATCGTGGCATCTCCGGGAGGCAAGGACTATGGCGTCCTTTCGATCCAGGTGCAGTACACTGCTAAGCCCCGCATTGCATTCGTTGTACCGTCCGGAGCTTTTACTCCACGTCCTAAGGTCGACTCCGCGGTCATGGTCCTCACGCCAAGACCTGCTCCCGCTGTAGCTGTTGTGAACGAGGAGTTTTTTTTCCGCCTGGTGAAAGCTGCGTTCTCGCAACGACGCAAGACCTTGAGAAACTCCCTGGCCCAGCTGGGCTTGGATAGTGCAGCCCTCAAGAACGCCGAACAGCGGTCAGGAATCGATCTCAGTCGCCGTGCGGAGACATTGACGATCGAGGAATTCGGTATTCTGGCAGGACTTCTGTATCATTAAACTATCAACAACAAGTTGCATCAGAAATCTTTGGCCAATATTACTGTTACCTGCGCAATAAAATCGCATCGCATTGAAAAATAACAAATATAAACTACACAAAAAACTTGACACCTCCAAAATAATGTGTTATCTTTTTCTCAACAATTCGCAGCCCTTTCGACCAACAGTCCACCCTGATCTTTGCGACGGATCAGTATGTACCGGACTGCTGGTTATCCCTCCGAAAGCCCCGGCAGATGTTTCTCGTTTGCCGGGGCCCTACTTTTTTCTGCAGCGGTGATTTACGATTCAAAACGATTCCTCGCATGCTGCGTGCTGTCATTCCCGAGCAAACCAACTTTGCCTTGACATTTATCGGTCCTGTCATATAATCCTACCATTGCATCTGAAGTTGATTATTCCGGTCCATGCGGAGCACGAATGCAGAATACGATAATAGGGATTTTCGAGGAGAGCGCGCGGGTCAAAACGGCCTTTGCGCGGGAGAACGCTGAAAGGATCGCAGCGGTTGTGCGGCTTCTTGCGCAGACCTTCCGCAACGGCAGGAAGGTGATCCTCTTCGGGAACGGAGGCAGTGCCACGGACGCGTCGCACATCGCTGCTGAGTTTGTGAACCGGTTCCTTATGGACCGGCCGCCGCTTCCCGCGATCGCGCTGAATACCGATCCGGCTGTGCTTACGAGCATCAGCAACGATTTTGGCTATGATCAGATCTTCTCCAAGCAGCTTGCGGCCTTAGGACAGGAGGGCGATGTAGTTATCGGGATCAGCACCAGCGGGAACTCGCCCAATGTGTTGAAAGCGCTGGACGTGGCAAAGAAGGGCGGCATGAAAACCGTGGTCCTGACCGGCGGCACAGGCGGCAAAATGGCGTCCCTGGCGGATCATACGTTCATTGTGCCGTCCCGCCACACACCCCATATCCAGGAAACCCACATCACCCTCGGGCATATCCTCTGCCAGCTCGTGGACGAAGAGCTGTTCGGCGGGAAGCGGTAGGTCATGGCTGAATTCGATCCGACCAAGATAAAGACCTACTCGCTGCGGGAGCGCCAGAGCAAGGTCAAGATCGATGAAATGGCAACACCCCATCGGAAGGGATCTGCCTTCCGGGACTTTCTCTCCTCGTTCCCGAACATCCTCGCAGCAAAACAGCTTCGCGATATTGCGGCAGCGGTAGTGCAGGCGCGCAAGGATGGACGGCCGGTCATGCTAGGCATGGGCGCTCATGCCATCAAGGTCGGCTTGAATCCCTTGATCATTGACCTGCTCCAACGCAAGATCGTCACCAGCCTGCATCTGAACGGAGCGGGGATCATTCACGATTTCGAACTGGCGCTCATCGGCCACACCTCCGAGGACGTAGACCGGGAGATCCTTTCGGGCGCCTTCGGCATGGCGGAGGAGACGGGCACCATGATCAACGGCGCCATCGCAGCAGGCGCCGACAAGGGCCAGAGCATCGGCACGGCAGTGGGCTCGCTGATCGAAGGAGGGAGCTTCCCGAACAAGGACAAGAGCCTGCTCGCCGCAGGCGTTCGGCTTGGTGTGCCGGTGACCGTGCATGTGGCCATTGGAACCGACATCATTCACATGCATCCATCCTTCAATGGCGCTGCGACCGGCAAGGCAGGAGAGCGGGATTTCAGGACCTTCTGCTCACTGGTCGCCGGCCTCGAAGGAGGCGTCTACATCAATCTCGGCTCCGCGGTCCTGCTCCCGGAGATCTTCCTGAAAGCCGTGACCCTGGCCCGGAACCTCGGCAATACTGTCCAGCACTTCACTACCGTGAACATGGATTTCATCCAGCACTACCGGCCGAACACGAACGTAGTCCGCCGGCCGACGCACGGCGGCGGCAAAGGTTTCGCCCTCACCGGCCACCACGAGATCATGCTTCCGCTCCTTGCCGCGGCGGTCATCGAACTGATGGACTGACAGGCATCCCGAACGCGTTCCGCCCCGTGGTGTTTTTCAGCGGATCTCCCGTAAATGGCGAACATACACGTCCGCGACGTAGGCGGCAGCGTGCTCCAGCTCGGCGGCAAAAAGCCTGCCTTCATCCTGCACATACTCATCAAAGCTCTTCTGGTTCTTCCGGTTGTTGTCAAAAGTAGTGTACTTGAACGACTTTTTCCACAGGATGTTGCCGGAGGGATCGGTCAGCGTGACCCCGCTCACGGTCCAGAGACCCGCAAGAGAGGAGAGCCTCACGAAACCCGTCTGGAACGTGAGCAGCGGACCGCGGTCATAAGCATACTCCTTGTCCACCGGATCGCGCAGCACAGCCACCTTCGGCCAGTCAGGCACCTCCTTCCGGACCTGCTCCAGAAAGTCCTTCATGACTAGTTCGCTAAAATCGGGAAGCACAACGCCCTTTCGCACCTTGCCGGCCACCGAGGCCTCGTGCGCGTATCCCGCCGGAACCGTCGCAAAACCGCCGAGCGATACGAGGAGCGCGCCGGTCAGCGTTCTCGTCTCAATGGGCGGGCTCGCTCGCCTCACCGCCTGCATGGGGCCTATTTCCCCGAGATTAACTCGTTTCAACGCGATATCTGATGAGCAGGATGCAAGCAGGAGTGCGAACGCCAGGATCATGCAACAGCGAATTCGTTCGGTCATAGAAGCCTCCTTATAATAACAGCAACTCATGGCCACCACGCTCTTCGCGACCGCCAGCCGCTGCTGCGCCGCAGAAGCCCCGGCGTCGGCAAGGTGCTTCGCAGCGTCCTTAGCTCCACCAGCGTACCCGCCGCCTGTGTTCATTCTGAAATCATGCAATTTCGAGCATGATCAGCCGTTCGCCTTCGCGGGGAACGGCGTCATTAAACCGAACATCGCCTGCAGCATCGACCACGGCGAGCCTTTTTCCCTTCCCTTCACCTACCGGGGTTCCCTTGTCGTTCAGGATCTCTCGAACGACGCAGTTCACACCGTTCACTTTGATCGTATTGATAATGCCCATGTCCGTTGCCGCTGATGCAAAGGCCGGTGCGGCGATGCTTGATGAACTGAGCGCCACGTGAATGTTGAAATGTTTTTCGATCTTCTCGGCAAAGGACTTCTCAAAGATGCGAAGGACCACACGAATGTCCGGATGCAGGCTGCGCGCGTTCAGCCCGATCTCCAGGTTGCGCATGTCGTCGTCGGTGGCGCAGATGATGGACCTCGCCTCGCCCACGTTCGCATGCAGCAGCGACTCCTCCAGCGTAGCATCGGCGATGATGAGCGGCACGTTCATCTGCTGCACCGACTGGACGAACTTGCCGTCCGCGTTCCTTTCGATTGCCACGACCTTTTCTCCCAACGTCAGCAAATCCTCAAGAATGCGCATTCCTACATCGCCAACCCCGCATAGAATTACATGCTCCCTGAGCTTCTGTCGCCGCCTGCCCATAAGTATGTCGAGCCGTTTTTTGAGCATCACGTCGGTCACCACGGCGAATAGAAATGCGACGAGCGTTACTCCCGACACCATAAGCAACAGGAACAGCACCCTGGTGACCGGATGGAACTCACGAAATGCCGTATCCTCGAAACCTCCGCTCGTGAGCGTCGCCAGGATCACGTAGAGAGCATTGAAAAATGTCAGGTTCTCCTCGAACCGGACCATCAGGATGCCCATGCCCATGAGGCAGAGAACAGCAAACAGGATGAACAGCAGGACGCGGTCCTGCCCCAGCAGCCGCTCATACATCCTTCGCAGGGACCATGTTCTTGCCGGCCGGTCGCAGGACCCGGAGGAGCACGCAGAAACGCCTGCGATCATTCGCGCATGCGAACATTTCGCAAAGAGCACGAGTCGGTCGTCCGGCCCGATACTTGTTTCTCCTGGGGGAAAAAGCGCTTCGTTCACGGCGATAATCTTGATTTCATCGCTCTGCTCGGCGCCCCGAACGGTTCTGCCGGCAAGGCCGCGTCCCGGGCACCTGAAGAACGAAAGGATCGTCTTGCTGGTCTCGAAAGACAGGAGGTTGTCTTCAAGGAGGGATGACGCGGTGAAGCTCGGCGAAGCGCGCTGAGAGACGCTCAGCACCCTGAAGTTTCTGACACTCTCCTCGAGCTTGCGCGCCAGGTTGAGATTGAAGAGACGGATGACGACGCGAATGTGAGGATTCAGCTCAACCGCGTGCAGCGCGGCCTGGAGATTGAACTGTTCATTCTCCGAAGTCAGCACGATCGCGCGCGCAGCGGGCAGTTCCAAGGTGTCCAGCCGGCCCGGATCCTTTATATCGCAGCACGCGGTCCTGATGCCGGCAGCGGCCAGCCTGCCCAGCACCTCCGTCTGCTCCGGCCCCATTGCCACAAGCACCTCTTCTCCGGCATTGTGCAGAAATTCCGCGATCCGGATGCCGATGCTGGACAATCCGAAGATAATGACCCTATCCGCCAAATGATCTTCCTCCTGCATGCAATAGACGCTCGGTTTTGTCCTGACCGCGAACCCCAAAGAGATCGAATCGCTTTTCTCTTGGCGATCCGTGGCTCGACTCTATCACAGAACGGTTTGCTTCACAACAGATTCCTTTTTTTAGTGTCAACGCATCTGAATCGAGTTCAGGACCCGGCCAGCACCAGCAGGTAGAAAATCGATCCGGGCCAAAGAAGAAAGAGCACCACCACAGCGGAGAAAGCCCCGATCCGGACCTTCTCCGATTTCCGCTGCTCTTCTATCCGCGCCAGGTCCTCGGCAATCCGCGCCTGCTGTAAGTGAAAATCATAGCACCGCCCCCTGCACTCGGGACAGACTGCGGCGCGATGCTCATTCGACAGGATGTGACGCAGAGGCGTCACGCAGGCCTCGCAGAACTCCCTGCCGCAGTCTGCGCAACGCCAGGATGTCGGGCTCGACGGATGGGTTCTGCAGTACCCCGTCTCGCTCACAGAAACGGGCGCTTCTCCGCTCGCCTCCGGAACCATCTCTTCGCGGACACGGTGCTTTTCGATCGCATGCTTGTCCTGGGCCCGAGTTCTGTCCAGTTCATGCAGCGCCCCGCGGCGCGGGTTCTTCTCCGCGAAGACGCGGATGTCCCGGTCGATCTCCTCCTGGCTCCGGCGATCGGAGCCCGCGGGAAGGTCCCGCTTCTTCGGTGCTCCTGCTTTTTGCCTGAGCAACTCCTGCTTTTCCCTGTTCGTTCTGTCCATGTTCCCTGCTCCAAAGCTTCGGTAATATGCTGCCATGCATCTTCCGCCGTCTCAACATAGTGAAAGAGCGACAGATCTTCCGGAACGATGCTCCCCTCTTCGACAAGCGCATCGAAGTTCACGATTCTGCGCCAGAACTGCTCGCCAAAGAGCAGCACCGGCGCGGGCTTCACCTTGCAGGTCTGGATCAGCGTGAGTGTCTCGAACAGCTCATCCAGCGTTCCGTAGCCGCCAGGAAAAACCACGAGCGCCCGGAGCAGGAACTGCATCTTCCGGATCGCGAAGCAAGGATTAATAAGCCCGAGACATCATCCGCGTCCGTGGGGAAATAGCGGTAGCGAAGGTCTTTGGTGTTCATGGAAGATTCCTTTCCTCGAAGGAAGATGGAATGATGCATATTCTCCCGAGACGCGGCTACCGCGGCACCCACTCCGCCTCCGGCTCGTCCTTCGGCTTCATAAAGAGGTCCTTGCCCTTCGCCGGCAGCTCCTGCCTGAAGGTTCTGGACCCCTTCGCGTGCGATGCAATCAGTTCGCCGCTGCGCCTGCCGGTCCTCCGGTACTGCAGGTCGACCTCCGGACCGACTGCTATCCCCGCCTTGGCGAGGGACTCCGGATACTCACCCGTCTTCTCCAGGACCGTGTCCAGGGCCGACACCCCCTCGCGGATCGCCTGCACAGCTCTGGCGTTCTTTTCTTTCACCATGATAGCCGACATCATGGACATGACCACATACGCGGGAAATCCGATCACCAGCAGGGTCAGCCCAGCGTTGATCAGCGCGGACCGCCGGCGCTCCTTCGGGTCAGGCGTCGCGCTTTTGCGCGGCAGGGTCAGGAGTTTTGATACCGCCGCAACAGGGCCGAGCAGCGGCAGAAGGAACGCGACCAGCATACCATAGAACCCCGGCTCGCGGAAAGGGGCATACCCCTTCCAGCGCAGGGTGAAATAGTGCCCCACCGCGAGCATCGGAACCGCAACCACTATCAGGAAGGGAACAAACCAGAACAGATGTATCGCTGTTCCCGCCGCTACGAATCCCCATGCGGTCTTCTTTAATTGAGCTTCGGTCATGGCCTCTCCCTCAGGACGGATCCCCGCCTACTCCGTCGCTCCCGCCTCTCGCAGGATCTTCGCGATGCGATGCTTGCCGTTCCGCTTTGCGGTCTTGAGCGCCGTAAAGCCATTGGCCGCCTTCAGTCGAGTGTCGGCCCCGTGTTTGAGCAGCAACCTTACCAGCTCTTCATTCCCTGCGGCGGCAGCGATCGTAAGCGCCGTCTCGCCGCTCTTCCTAGCCTCGTTGACCGGAGCGCCGGCTTGGAGAAGCAATTCTGCCGCCTCCGTGCTGCCTCCGTCGGCCGCACTGGTCAGCGCTGTCCACACGGCAGCGTTCCCGGCCCGGACACGAGCTTTCCGCTCGAGCAGCAGCCGTATGATATCGACCGCGCCCGCGCCCGCAGCATTCAACAGCGCCTCGCCGTCCTTTCCATTCGGGTCAGCGCCGTTCTCCAGGAGGAATTGTACAATGGCCAGATAGTCCTTCGGCGCAGCCGTGCTGCCAAGCCGGCTCGAACCCGCTGCCACGGCAAGAGCGGCCGGAATGCCCTCCTTCGCTCCCTGTTTTACCAGTAGCCGCACCGTTGAGGCCCGTCCCCGCATGGCAGCCTGCTCCAATGCTGCGTCTTTTCCCTTCGCCCCCTTTTCGAGCAAAAGCTTCACGATCTTGTCGTTTCCGCCCCGCGCTGCCATCAGCAAGGCCCTGTCGGATGAAGCCGTGGCAATCTCCACGTCGGCGCCCTTCGCGAGCAGGGCTTTTGCTATGCCCGTATCACCCGCGGCAGCAGCAATCATGAGCGGCGTGTACCCTTTAAGCACTACACCGGTTACCCCTGCGTTCACCGCCGCGTTTTTATTCAGAAGCGCCTTCACTTCCATTTTTTTGCCGTTGATAACGGCATCCAGGAGGTCGCTTCCTTCCGCAGCCTCGAGCTCGGCCGTAACCCCGTGTGACCGGAGATACCGCGCGATCTCGGGCCTGCCCCGGTACACCGCCGCATGCAGCAATCCGGTCCCTATCTCATTCCTTGTTTGCAAGTCGCCGCCGCGCTTCACCAGGAACTTGACCATATCGATATCTCCAAGCGCAACGGCCATCCCCAGCGCCGTCCTGCCGTTCGAAGACCGTAGATTGACGTCCGCTCCTCTATCGAGCAGAAGCCGGACAAGCTTCATGTCCTTACTGAGCACCGCAACCTGAAGCGCAGCCTGTTCTTCCTTCGGCACCGCATTCACATCCGCACCCTTCGCGAGCAGCAGCTCAACGATCCGGAGCACGGCTGCATCGATCCGCAACTGTCTCGAGGTTGCGTTCCAGAGGTACTGCGTGAGCGCGGTCTTCCCGCTGCCGTCCGCAGCATTGACATCAGCTCCCTTCTCGATCAGAAGCTGCATGAGCGGCCCGCTCCCGACAAAAGAGGCGGCAAGCAGCGGAGTGAAACCGTCCATCCCCTTCCCGTTCACGTCCGCGCCCTTTTCGATCAATCGGGCGGCGATCATTTCGTCGCCATTGAACGCGGCGACTAGGAGCGGCGTGATCTCTTCCTCACGGTCCGTCTTTATAACGATCCGGGCGTCCGCATCGGCACCTGCGCCGAGCAGGTCCTCGGTCATCTCGCTTTCGCCGCCGGCAACGGCAAGAGCAAGCGCGAGCCCGGCAGCTGGTCCCTTCATATCCATGCCTCCGCCCTTCAACTGGTTTCGCAGCAAATCCCTGTCGCCTTCGAGAATCGCGAGCAGCATCTTCGGCTCCTGCTCGTTGACGCTGAATCCCTGTCCGCGGACTGCGCGGAGCATCTCGACCACCTCGCGCTCCTGCTTGCTGTCGACCACCTGCTCCACGATCAACCCGCCCAGGAACCTGCCGGAAAAGTCGAGCTTCTCGCCGCCCTTCTTGACCAGGTGGGAAAGGGCGCCGGTCTTCTTCATTACGAATGCGATCTCTGCTGGCGTCATGGCTCCAGCCTTCAGATTCAGGCGGTCCTTTACCGAAATGCCGCTCGCCAGGAACCGGTCGATCACCTCGGTGCTGCCGCCGCTGATCGCATAAGCGAATGCCGGGGCTCCGTCGTCAGCGCTTATCATCGTAGCGCTCGCCCCTGCCTTCAGAAGGAGCATCACCATATCCGGCCGTCCAGCCGCCGCAGCTGCCATTAGTGCCGTGCAGTCGGAGCAGGACTGGGTAGCCACCCTGAACGTGGCCTTCGCGTCAACCGGCCCTTTTGCAGCAAGATACTCCTGGACCTTTTGTATGTCCCCGTCAGCCGCTGCCTGCACATAGGCCTGTTTCGCTTCCGTCTTCGGGCTTACCGCTGACGCCGTACCGGCAATCGCTTTCCCGGGCAACCAAAGTATTGCGGCGACCAGCAACAGGATGATCAGCTTCCGTGCCTTCATAAACTACCTCCTCATTGTGTATGACGGACCTTGCCACCCTGCCCATCAAAGTTTTACGTCCCTAAGCGTCAGAAAGTCGCCCAAGCGTGTTCGTAATGTCTCCGTACGCTGCATCTTTCGCAGGAATTCATATACCTGCCGCGTTTTCATGTATATCGACCGGATCCGCTCCGGCCCCAATTCCCCAGGGCGGATGAACAAAAGCCTTGATTCACGAACTCGACCTTGAATCGCTTCAGTTCTTCTTCCTTGAGCAGGGCCGCGATCGCGTCGAGTCCCAAGGCATGAGTGCCGGAGTGGTCCTTCTGCATGGCGGCAGAAAGGTCCACGCTTCCCCAAGCAACGAGGTCGGCTTGCTGTCATTGCTGAGCGCGAGCCGCTGACCCTTCTGAAGCGCCATGTCCGGCACCGTCGGTCGCGGGTCTGTGAAGACGATTGCCAGATCCGTCCTATGCTCTCTCTCGGCGGTGTATTGTATCAGGTCGCAGATAATGAACTCCTTCGCACTGTCTTTCCCGCATCATTCCCGTTTTAGTCTGTGCCTTTTGTCCCTGCTCGGTTTCGTCAGCTGCCTGCTCCCGCCCTTTGCCTACGGCGCTTTCTTGGCTCAAAGAAAGATCTCAATAATGTTGCCAAGCAGCATTCGGGCGGTGTTTGTCGCGCCAGTAGATCATTGTTTCATCAGAAGAGCATTGGTATTCCTTGCTGCCTTTCTTATGCGTGATGAAGAGACGATATCTTTCTTTTCCCAACTTATCGTAGACGATGTCGACTTCCTTCGTGCGTTCGACAAGATACGTGCCGTCCATGTCTTCAAGCCGATCGGGATAGGCATGGGTATCTGCAAGATAGCACTCGAGACCGATCCTCACGTTCATCAGGTCAGACAATGCTGCGCTATTATATGCCCTTATCCTGTAGTCTGAGGGCGAATAGGTTGCAATGAAAAACGCGAGTGCCAGCTGGAACACGACAAAGGCGATTGCCCATGCGGCCATCCGCATGATTATCTTCGGCTTCGCCCCCCTGGATCTCCTTTCCTCGTTAGCCTTCTCAAAGAGGTGCATCAGGAGAAACGGGGGGCCAACGAAAAACAGAGTCAGGATCAAAACCAGCGCCACTACTTTGACTTCGTGCAGCAGGACAAAGAGGAGCCACGCTGCGGTCAGAAACAGCAGACCAAACAACCAGCATTTTCTTTTTTTCTCGATCGCGTCGCCCATCACATATTCACTCTCAACTCAGCGATATCACCGGGTGCGTCTATCATCATGTCAGATCGGCTGAAGGAATGTTCTTACATTGCCTGCCACACGGCGTTTAGGTCTTTCCTGTCGCGCCAGTAGGTCGTTATTTCATCGGAATTGCACCGGTATTCCTTGCTGCCTTTCTTATGCCAGGTGAAGAGCCGGTATCGTTCTTTTCCCAGCTTTTCGTAGACAAGATCGATATCCTTCGTGCGTTCGAAGGTGTATTCGTCGCCCATCTCCTCGATCCTGTCAGGATACGCTTGCGTATCAGAGCCGGCATCAGCATGCTGCCGGATTGCTTTCAATCACGTTCTTGTAT
>Ga0224495_10000212_pt1 | contig 47572 bp, 41 predicted proteins | sample SF_Jul11_sed_USG_FD_168128 | JGI IMG/M metagenome (GOLD analysis project Ga0224495, IMG submission 168128) | Sediment microbial communities from San Francisco Bay, California, United States - SF_Jul11_sed_USGS_4_1 | ecosystem: Environmental > Aquatic > Marine > Sediment | place: USA: California...
TGTTGGACAGTAACTAATATACTTGGACTTAAATTATACCTGTTCCACCTCCATTTCCAACAAAAACCCCCCCAATTTTTCTCCAACACCCCCCAAATCCAAATATCCCCCAAAAACAAGCAATATTTGTGAAAATTCGTGTTAATTTGCCTGCCGTGACGTAGCTTTATGCGAAGTCTGGTGGCCAATTATTAAACGCCTTCGGTGTTATACCCCCTTCCCCCTTCGTTCTCCGAACTTCCTTCTTCGTTAAAACTACGAAGGACCGGCCGGCAGGACAAGCCATCACTGGCGCGGCTCTGATTTCAAGCTACTTTTTTTCAATCATCTCCTTTTCGTTTTGATGCAATTTGCATATACTCTCTGAGAATCCGTTCTCCAAACACGGACAGTTTACACAGTGCTCACAATATTCATCGTAGGTCACGATTTCCCGGCTAAACCAAGGAAGAAGATAGTGATACCAGTAAAACTGCCCATAAATGTCTGGGCCCACATTAAGTCTGTAGTCGTATGCAGCTTCTTCAGGAGAGTTCATTAATTGTTCAAAATCCTTGCGGTACTTGGGGTCTATTTGAGGAGGAATACATAGCTCTTGACCTTTGCTTTGCATCATTTTTGTAATGTTCTGCGGCAGCCGACGTACTTCAATGCAGAATGACTGAAATGCTTCAATCTGATAAGGATAAGGATTTAAAAGCATTGCCTCCGAAGTAATCACAGCAAAACAAGTCGGTGTCCCTTTATAAAACCGAAGTGATTTCTCCAGTTTCAGACCAAAGCCCATTAAAGTACTAACCATATTGTCAATTTCTTTGGCAATCTGACCTGAACTCCGCTCCTCCTGGCTTTCACGGAATCCAGAAAAACAGGGATGCGTCATAATGAATTTAGTCTCTAAATGAGCTAAAATTCTTCCCGCAATAATTTCCGGCAGATGATTTACATACATGCGAAGCCCCAGCAGGGATGATCCAACGACAATCATTTTACGTTCCGTTTCAAGGCGGGAAACAAAACTTTGATGGTACTCCTGCGTAATTGCCCCATCGGATTGTCCATTCGACTTTAAGAGAGCCATCTCTCGATTCTCATAAGCTGTGACAATGCCGACTTTCTGTGAAGCTGCAAACAACCCGGTGATTTCCTGTATCAAATTTCGAGTCTGGTGTTGTCTGAGTCGGGTTCGATTTGATAAAAGAAGCGTAACAATAACCGAAACGGCACCAACTAAAATAGTAATGCCCGTCATAATTAAATCATTTATCATTTCTGCTTGCACCTTTCATAGGGAAATTCAGTTTTGTAGGTTAGAATATTTTCCTCTTTCCAATTTCATTCAAAACTACGAACTAAGAACTCCAAACTCCTTTTTCCTTCGGATCCACCTTGTATACCTATATATTCCTACATTACTATATACTTGATCTCACGTAACCCTGAGGTGTCTGCCTCGCGTCGAATTATATCCATTTTCTATCGAAATCCAACATATATTTTAAAATACCTGAGGTCTGAGGTCTGAAAGCTGACCTGCTATAATATAAAGCGAATGAACCCCCCGAAAATTTGATGCCAAAATCCCGAAATTTTAAAATATTTGTCCCGATGTGTGGGGATTCGTGTTAATTAGTGGCTGAATTTGCTCCCTTGACGGCGGCCAGGATGGCGCGGCCGTAGAGGGTCCAGAGTTGGTCGGGGGTTAATTGGGAGTCTTCTTTGGCCAGTTCCATGGTGATGATGGGGATGTTTTGTTCGGTTCCGGCGAATGAGCCGAGCGAGCCGGGGCGGGAGCCGAGTTTCTTGACCGGCAGGGGGCAGTCAACCGCCATGGCGCGCGCCAGTTGCTCGCCGGGGCCGTCATAATCGAGGCAATACAGCGGCTGATGGATTGTGACGATCCGCGCGGGGCGGCGGGCCAGAATCAGGTCGTACAGAATCGCCGATTCCGGCTCGGTCAGGCCGGCAAACCCGTTGACGGCGTTGTTGATACGGTTTTCGGCCGGGAAGTTGCGGTTCAGGTCGATGCCGGCGGCGTTGCCGCGTGTGCGCAGGGCGCGGCCGTCGGGGTTGGCGACCGGCATGATCCACACGGTGCGGCCGTCCAGCAGCGTCGGCTGTTCCCTGAGCCGGTCGATGAGTTTGTACACCAGCGGTGTGCCGGCGTCCTCGTTGCCGTGGATGCTGGCGATAATCAGCACCGTGTCCGGCCCGCTGCCGAGTGTGACCATCTCAATCGGGCGGTTCCGGAGGGAATAGCCCAGAATCTCGTTGACGCTGCCGATCTCGTCAGGAATGTCGGGGGGGTAAACCTGCGGGGTAGTAATGAACGGGGCATAGCGGTCCCTGCCCGGTTGACAGCCGGAAACGGCCAACAATGTGATGGCCAGCAAGCAAACAAGATAGGGTTTGTATAATTTCAAGTGACACATCAAAGATAACATAGTTTCGGAATCCTGACTCCGCCGGGAAGCTGCTTCAATAGATCCCCCGACTCCCTTCTTCGCTCTTTGAGCTACGAAGGACAGGCCGCTCGGGATGACAGTTATATCGAATAATCCGCCGGAGTTCATTGAAAAAAAGATTTTTGCCGCAAAAACTTCCGAAGCATGAGTTTGTTTCGGGGTTTGGGGGGCTCGAAGTTTTTGGCTTGCGTTTTCGGGGCATGTTCGATATATAGTGATTACGATTGAAAATTCGCGTTTCTGCGCGGCTAAGTGGTTCTGCGATTGTAAGTTTCGAGTTTTCTCGCGGAAATTTACTACCCTGAAGGGTATAGATTGAATTATGACGTATTTGACCGTGTCCATTTTTGCCTGCGAGCCGGGCGTGTTTGCCGAAAAGGTGTCTGAGGCGAAGCGGCTTGGTGCCGAGGCCGTTGAAATCCGCTGCGACGGGCTTGCCAAGCCGGATGCTGACGCTATTTTGCAGATGATCCATTCGGTGCAGAAGTGCAAGCTGCCGGTGATCGTGACGTGTCGGGATGTGTCCGAGGGCGGGGTCAATCCCATCGATTTCAGTGTGCGGCTGTCGATTCTCAAACAGGCCGTCGAGGCCAAAGCGGACTACATCGATGTCGAATTTGCCCAGTTCAAGCACCCGGATGTGCACTCGGTGCTGAAGGCGGCGCTGGAGGGGTCCGAGACCAGGCTGATTTTGTCCTGCCACAATTTTGACGGGCCGTTTGACGATGTGAATATCCTGTACGAGTCTGTTCTGGCACTGTATCCCGACGCGATTCCGAAAATCGTCTATAAGGCGCGGCATATCAATGACTGTTTTGCGGCGTTTGACCTTTTACGGGAAGCGGACCGGCCGCTGATCGCGTTTTGCATGGGCGCCGATGGGTTGATCAGCCGGGTGCTGGCCAAAAAATTCGGTTCGGTGCTGTCGTTTGCATCGCTGGATGATGACGGGCAAACCGCGCCGGGGCAGGTGTCGGTGGCAACGATGAAGCAGGTCTATCGTTGGGACGGCATCGGTAAGGATACAGAAATTTTCGGTGTAATCGGCAGCCCGGTGGCGCATTCGCTCAGCCCGGCGATGTTTAATCAGTGTTTTGACTCCAAAAAGATCGACGCGGTCTTTCTGCATTTTCTGGTCAAAGGCGGCAAGACCGAATTTGATGAATTTTTGGGTTCGGTCTGCGAGCGGTATAAAGCGGGCTTCGGGGGATTCAGTGTGACGATGCCGCATAAGACCCATGCGCTGGATTATGCCAACCGGCATGGTGACTACGTGGATAATCTGGCCGAGGCGATTGGCTCGGTTAATACGATTAAGATCGGGTTTAACGGGCTGATCAGTGCGTACAATACCGACTACGCCGGGGCGATGGATGCGCTGGCGAGCGTGTTTGACGGCGACCGGCATTCGCTGCATGAAAAGAAGGTGGCCGTGCTCGGGGCCGGCGGGGTATCGCGGGCGGTCGTGGCTGGACTGGTTGATGTCGGGGCGCGGGTGCGGATTTATAACCGCACACTGAGCAAGGGCGAGTCGCTGGCGAAAGAATTCCGCTGCAAATACGCGGGAATTGACGAACTGACCGAGCACACGGCCGATGTAGTGGTCAACTGTACGAGTATGGGGATGCATCCGGATGTGGAATCCTGTCCGGTGCCGGAGGGGTATTTAACCGAATCCATGACGGTCTTCGATACGGTCTATAACCCGCTGGAGACCAAGCTGCTCAAAGCCGCCAAAGCCGCCGGAGCGATGACCGTTAACGGCGCCGAAATGTTCATCCGCCAGGCCATGGCTCAGTACAAAATCTACATCGGCGAAGAACCCGACGAAGACCTCATGCGGGATGTGGTGTATCAGCAGTTAAATGCAAAAGTGTGATTTTCTCACTCAAATCGAGTGTTTTTGCATGTCTGCATATATTTTTCCCTTTTTTTGAAACCTTTACGGTCTTTTCGTTTCCTGAATAATGAGTTAGAATAGAATAATTGTTACAGGAGACCGAAATGACCGAGGAGCGACAATTACTGACAGCGACGATTGCAGGGGATACTGCCGCATTTGAGTTGATTGTGCGGAAGTATCAGAACCTGGTTTGCGCGATTACTTTCGGGGGAACAGGGCGAATTGAGGCGAGCGAGGAACTGGCCCAGGAGGCATTTTTCAATGCTTGGCGTAACCTGAGAAACTTGAAGGACTTGGAACGATTCCGTCCCTGGCTGTGTGAGATTGCTCGTAATCTGGTTCGCAATTATCACCGTGGGCGAAAGCCGGAGATTTCGTTACCGGATGATCACATTGATGTTGTCGATTCGGACAATAATCCTTCAGAAAAAGCGGTCAGCCGGGAGGAAACCATGATTCTTGAACAGGCATTAAATTGTATCCCTGCCGAGTACCGTGAACCGCTGGTACTGTTTTACCGGCAAGGGCATTCGATTCGACAGGTGGCAGAGGGACTGGAACTCAACGAGGCAACGGTGAAAACCCGGATCCATCGTGGACGGCAGATGCTCAAAGAACAAACCGCGGCACTGGTCGAACGGACGTTGGAGAGAACTGTTCCAAATGCGAGGTTTACTAAGGCCGTGATGACCGGAATCGGGGCTGGTCTGGCAGCAGGCGTTGCAGGTACTGCAAGTGCTGCTGCGGCGACAGTTGGAGCAACGGGAGCGACTGGAAGTTCGGTTCTGTCAACGGCAACGGGATTACTCAGTACATTGGCGGGTAAGATCGTGGTTGCCGCCGCGACGGTTATGGTGACTGCCGGAGTGGCAGTTTATACCTATCAAAATTCGCAAGAGGATCATTCACAGCAGGCCATCACATCGGAGAGAGATTCTAAGACAAATATTCAATCGCAGCCAGAGATGCCGAATACAGCGGTTCAAGAGCAAGAATTCGTCAAAACGTCCCATCAGGAAGATGAGACAGATTCACAGGCTGTACCGCAGAATACCGAAGCGGCAAGCAGGGTCGAAACGATTCAGGATTTACCGCCGGCCCGCCATCCGGATTGGCCGAAGTTGAATGAGCCGGTTGATAATATCTATATGAAAATGAGCGACAACGAAATGTGGATTCAATTGCCCCGCCGGTTTCGTGAAGAAGACGCTCGAATGATTTTAATTGATAATGCCAAAGAACGTATTGAAGCCAACAAGATGGATAAAACGATTCAATATGCTGCAACAAAGACCAAACAAGATCCTCCTGTCCACAGGTACAATCAACCGCTTACAAGCTTAGAAGCGGTTCGGTTTTCATCTTTGTTCAGGCGTCCTTCGGTTCCCCCTTCAGGTTCTGGATATACAGTCCGTGAAATTGGACAAGAGGATAATGGGGCAGTACTGATTTATTCGATGCAGTCTGGTGGATTGGAGGATTCCGATTATGAAGCCACCGCGTATGTCGATGCAGGGACAGGACTGCCAGAAAAAAATAGTTGTGGTCAATATCGATCCCAACTCTTCGATGAATGGCCAGATTATCGATGAAGCGATTTTTGATTTTGCTGTCATCGCCGATTCTGTATTTGAGTATACTCCGCAATCAGATGAAACGATATTACCATTTAGACAGCAACCCTGTTTTCGCGGACAGGTAGTGGATACGATGGGAAATCCTGTGGCGGATGCGGATGTATTTGTGTTCTACTTTCCTTTATGGGGAGAAAAGTATCTGACCGGAAACTCGGATGTAGACGGAGAATTTGAAATCAAAATCCCTCAAAGAACACACGAAATAACCATTCACATACCGATTTATTATTGGGCGACAGTTCCAGGTAATCCGGGCTTTACGGGATGGACAGTTCTTGACCGTACGGATCATTCGAGATTTGTTCATATAAAGGATTTAATCTCTGGATTTGGCGGGACAGTGGTCCAGTCCAACGACACGATAGAGATGGTCGAGAAAACTGAAAATGGAGTAACGATTTACTATCAGCAGCTCTCAGCGTTTTTGAAAGATCCTGTAGTCGAAGATGTGCGTTTAGTGATGGAACCGGCGGGGGTGCTTACCGGCTATGTAACCGATGTGCAGGGAAACGTTATCCCTGATGCGAAAATTGATGCTGGTTTTCAGGTCTATGGAACAGAACCCGGAATGTTTAGTGGGCTTTCAAGTTCTGATATTAATTGGGCGTTTTCTTCGACGACGAATGCTGAGGGGTATTATGAGTTCAATGGTCTTCCGGGTCTGTGGAAAAATTGTCGTTATATATTAACGGTGTCAGCTCCGAGATATGTTTCAGAGAAAAAAGAATTAAAACTTGAAAGCGCCTTAAAGTTTCAAGAATTCAATATTTCATTGGAACCTCAGTTAGTAACGATTGGCGGAATAGTGACGGATAATTATGGAATGGCACTGGATAAACGAAGTGTTTCTCTTTCAGTTTCAGATATGGCTGTTCAGGGCTGTTCAACAATAACTGATCCAAACGGCTATTTTGTTTTAGAAGGGTGTCCGGATGTGCCGGGATTGCGAGTTCGATGTCCATTGTCCAGTAATTCTTCTGGAGATGCTTACAATGTTTCGGAAGAGAAATTGGATACAATATTGTTTTATCCCGATATTACACAGGATATACCTTATATGGCTGGGCAGAGGGGATATTTTGTTGAATTAACTGCGACTCGTCCCGAAACACAAGTAGAGGTTTTGGTGGTCAACTCTGCCGGTAAGCCATTGTCAGAATTCGGAGTCAAGTTAGATGGCTTTATGACAGATGGTGTTACAGACCATAAGATGTTCATTCCTTTTCCTTGGCAACATTTAAAACTTGAAAAGCGAACAGATAAGGATGGGCGAATTCTATTTAATAATATCCCTGACTTGGTCGAAATGAAACTCGTCGTGTCACCAAATCAGAGCTTTACGCGGGAAATGCATGCGTTAAATGACAAGCTGAAAGAAAAAAAGCGACTGCGAAAAATCGATGAGGCATATAGAAACAAGTATCAGGAAATGGAGATTCCGGTTGAACTGGTTGAGGGACAGACAGATTATTTCGTCGAAGTGGTTGTGCTGACAAAAGAAGAGTTTCAATCTCTCCCGGAAATAGTTCGATAACCTGACATGTTCGATGTTGTTGAAATTGCCTGAAACGGCCCTGTTTTATGAATGCAGGGCGTTTTTTTATGAATCCGGTGTTGTTTTTGAGGTATAGGGGGGGTATAATCTATGCTTAAGCGTGTTTTAATCTATGAAATCTGTGTAATCTGTGGACTTTTATTATGGCAAAGACAAAAGCGGAAAAGGTGGTTTTGGCTTACAGCGGCGGGTTGGATACGAGTGTGATCCTGCCGTGGCTGAAAGAGACGTATGGGTATGATGTGGTGGCGTTTGCCGCCGAACTTGGGCAGGGCAGCGAACTGGTCGGCATTAAGAAAAAGGCGATGGCGACCGGTGCGGTCAAGTGCATCGTGGCCGATTTGCGGAAGGAATTCGTCGAAGATTACCTCTGGCCAATGCTCAAGAGCGGTGCGGTCTATGAAAACGGCTACCTGCTGGGCACCAGCATCGCCCGCCCGCTGATCGCGAAAAAGCAGGTCGAGATCGCCCACGCCGAAGGGGCCACCGCCGTTTCGCACGGGGCCACCGGCAAGGGGAACGACCAAGTGCGGTTCGAACTGACATTTCTGGCGCTGGACCCGTCGCTGCGGATCATCGCGCCGTGGAAGGACCCGAATTTTACCCTGACCAGCCGGGAGGCGGCGGTTGATTATGCTAAAAAGCACAATGTGCCGATTGCACAGTCGAAAAAGAAAATCTATTCGCAGGACCGAAATCTCTGGCATATCAGCCATGAGGGTGCCGACCTCGAAGACCCGTGGAACGAGCCGAAGGATAACCTGTTTGTCATGAGCCGGCCGGTTTCAAAGGCTCCGAACAAGGCGGACTATGTTGAGATCGGTTTCGAGCAGGGCATTCCGGTTAAGTTGAACGGTCGAGCCATCGGCGGTGTAAAGATGATCGAAAAGCTCAATGAGATCGGCGGCCTGCACGGTGTCGGTCAGGATGACCTCGTTGAGAATCGGCTGGTCGGTATGAAATCCCGGGGAGTCTATGAAACGCCCGGCGGAACCATCCTGGTGACCGCGCATCGGGCGTTGGAAATGCTGACGCTGGATCGAGAGACGGCCCATTATAAACAGCAGGTGGCTCTGAAATATGCCGAGATGGTCTATTACGGCCAGTGGTTCTGCAAACTGCGGGAAGCAATCGACGCCTTTGTCGACGTGACTCAGCAGAATGTGACCGGCACGGTCCGGCTGAAACTGTACAAGGGACAGGCCACGCTGGCAGGTGTCAAGAGCCCCAAGAGCTTGTACAACCCGGACCTGGCCAGCTTTACCATGGGCGCCGAGTACAACTCGATGGACGCGACCGGCTTTATCAAGCTGTTCGGTCTGCCGATGCAGGTGGCCGGTGTCGTGGATCGGCAGAAACCGGCAAAAAAGAAAAAACGAAAGAAATAATGCTTAACCACCGAAGACACTGAGGACACCGAGAAAAAATAATTATAAACATTCGGTGTCCTCGGCGTCCTCGGTGGTAAAAATTGAGTTTAGGGATAGGACGGAACTATGGCGGTCGAATGGATTTGGCTGGTGTTTATTTTTGCGTTTGGTACGTGTATCGGCAGTTTCCTCAATGTGGTGATCTACCGTCTGCCGCGTGAGAAATCGCTGGTATCGCCGCCGTCGGCCTGTCCATCGTGTAATACCCCGATTCGATTTTACAACAATATCCCTCTTTTCTCATGGCTTCTGCTGCGGGGCAAGTGTCCGGATTGCAAGGCGACGATCTCAGCCCGGTATTTTCTGGTGGAATTGCTTACGGCGATTTGTTTTGGCGGGCTGTATTTGTGGATTTTCTGGTTTGGCCAACGTGCGACGGGAATTGAGGGGGCAACCGCCATGACGCAGTTTTTCGCTGGCGGCGGCTGGCTGTTCTTTCTGGTCAATATTGCACTGATCGCGACATTTCTGGCCGCTTCGGCGATTGATATGGAATTGTGGATCATTCCGCTGGAATTGTGCTGGTTTGTGACGATCGCGGGATTCATCGGTTCGGGGGTTGCTGAGTTTGTCATAGGATCGAAAGCGGTCCTTGAATTTGACCTTTTTCCGACGGTTGTTCATTCACCCACCTTCGCGGCGATTACGGTTGGCGGTTTGGTCGGGCTTGTTGTATCCCTTATCGGGCTGTTTACCGGGGCCATCAAACCCAGTTATGAGATGGCTGAAGATGAAGAGGGCGATTGTGAAGAAGCGGTGAAATCACAGGAAAATGAGCCGGAATACAATGACCGCCTGGAAATCCTCAAAGAAGTCGTTTTCCTGCTGCCGGTTATGATTGGGGCACTTGTCGCGGTGCAGATTACCCGGATGCCCCCCGTGGCAGAGAAATGGGATTCTTTTGTCGCTTTTCCGGTTGTTTCCGGACTGCTGGGGTCGGTTGGCGGATATCTGGCTGGGTGTACGGTCGTCTGGGCGACCCGGATTTTCGGTACATTGGCCTTTAATAAGGAGGCGATGGGACTGGGGGATGTGCACCTGATGGGAGCCGCCGGAGCGGTGATCGGAGCCAAATGGGTGGTGCTGGCGTTCTTTCTGGCGCCGTTTTTGGGGATTACGTGGGCACTGTACCAGGCACTATTTAAAAAAATGCGGCAAATTCCTTATGGTCCCTTCTTGTCATTGGCCGTGTTTGCTGTTATTATCTTTCATGATTGGATGCAACGGATTCTAATGAACTTTTATGGATTTTAGTTTTTAAAACATGAAATGGAGGTCCAAATGAAACACGCTGTGAAAAAAATGGTCGTCGTTTGTAGTGTTATGGTCGCGATATCGATGCTGACCGGATGCACCAACTGGAAGAAGAAATACAATTCTTTGGATGTTGAGCATCAGAACCTCAAAGGCCTGTATGAAAGCTGTATTACCTCGTTAGATACTTCCGCAGAGCAACAGGCCCGGATGAGTCAGGAACTGGAAAACCTGAAAAAACAGCTTGCTCAGGGCAAGACCGCTTCTCAGGCAACGGGCTTTAAAGGCGATGTAAAGGTCGATGAAGCGGCGGGAACCATTACCGTGACGCTGTCGAACTCGATTCTTTTCAGTTCCGGAAAGGCCACCCTGAAAAATGCGACCAGTTCTGAACTGGATGATATTTACCGTGTTCTGCGCGAACGCTACAGCGGCAGCCAGGTTGACGTGGTGGGGCACACGGATACCGATCCGATCGTAAAGACAAAGAACTTGTGGAAAGACAACTGGGATCTGTCCGCCGGCCGTGCGTTAACGGTTCTGCGTTACCTGGTTGACAAGGGCGTCAGACCTGAAAAGGTTCGCGGTGTTGCCTGCGGTCAGGCCCGCCCGGTGGCGTCGAATGCAACGGCAGCCGGAAAGGCCAAAAATCGCCGTGTTGAAATCGTTGTTCACATGAGGTAGTTTTTAGTTCTTAGGTCTTAGTTCGTAGTTAAGGATTCGGCCTTTGGCCGAGACTGTTTTCAGGATTTAGATAGCCGGCGGCACTGAGTGTGCCGTCGGTTTTTATTTTGATGCTGACGGCGCCGTCTTTTGCGGTATGAAATATTTGCATACCGGAACCGGCGGCGGGCTGATAGGTGTTTGTCATGTTTCGCTGTGAGCCGCTTGCGATCACGACAGCGGGATTGAGGTGTTCGACGAAACCATTGTCCAGGTTGTTCGTGGAACCGTGATGCGGCAGGACCAGGACATCCACAGTCATATCAGGATACAACCCCATCAATTGCTGTTGGGCTTGACGTTCAATGTCGCCGCACAGGAGAATCTGTCGGTTGGCGTATCGGATCAACAGGACTTCGGACTTGTCATTCTCGGAGACAGAGGAATCCTTCACGATTTCGTCACCCGGCCAGATGGATTGAATTGCCAGTCCCTTTGGCCCGGTGTAATTTCGGGTGCTTGTAAGCTCATGCCCTGCGCGGATAAGTCCATCATAGAGCTCCTTTTCAACGGAGGGCGTTTGAGCTGTTTGCAGCAGGATGTGATTGGCGCAGATGTTTTTCACGTTGACATACGCCACGAGGTCGCCGACGGCATTGATGTGGTCCAGGTCACCGTGACTGAGATACACGGTGTCCAATGAGAAGATGCTCTGGTGCTGCAAATAAGGGAAGATGGTTTTATGGGCGATGTTTTTGTTCGTGATGGAGCCGGCGTCAAAGAGGATGTGTTCGTTGTTAGGGCCCGACAGCACGATGCATTGTCCATGACCGACGGACAGGCAGGTCATTTCCAGGGTGTTTCTGTTCTTGATGTCGATATGCCGCGAGATGCCCGGAAAAAGAAAGCATACAACCATCAAGCCAAACACGACTTTTCGTGCGAGTCGGTATCTGTGCGGCAGAAGACAGATAGCCAGTATCAACAGATAAATAAACAGCACCAGCGACAGACGGGGGCGATAGGAGACGATCTGTACGAAATCAATTTTTGACAACAGCACCACAAGGCGTTCGAGGCCTCGTGCGGCGAGGTTCAGTATCCAGCCGAAAACAGCGGCCAGCGTGGGAATGATGCCGGACAACAGGATCTTGAGAAATCCCGCGTACAGGATGGCTAATACGAACGGCAGTGCAATAATGGTCCACAGCGGCGACAATGGATTGATTCTGCCGAAGTAATACAGCAGAATCGGGGCGATGGTCAGCCAGATGGAAACCCCGATGGCAAGCAGTTCAATCACACCATGCAGAAAATGCTGCGCTGCGATAAAACGTTTCAGATAGGGTACAAGCGGATAAAACAAACGGACGAGGAGTTGATACCGCACGGCCGGATAAAACAGCAGGATGCCGAGAACGGACATGAACGATAGCTGCCAACCTGCGGAAAACAGTTCATAGGGCCGAAAGAACAAGAGTGCCATGGCCGACAGAGCCAGTGTGTTGAGGGGATTGGCCTGCTGCCTGAACAGGACGGACGCAAAGAAGAAGCAGCTTAGAAAAACGGCTCGCAGGGTTGGAGCACGCGGCGGCACGACCATTGCGTAGAGCAGGATCAGGACAATGCACAGCACGGCGCGGGGGCGCTTAGGCAGACCGGTCATCCGCAGGACCAGCCAGAGCGACCCGGCCAGAATGCCGACGTGCATCCCGGACAAGCTGATGAAGTGGGCCAGATTGGTGTCGCGAAAGGCGGCCATGACGTGCGGGTTGACACTGCTCCGGCGGCCCAGCAGCAGGGCGGAAACCATCGCCCGCACGTCGGTGTCGGTCACCGATTCGTCCAGCAGCGAAGCGGATGTCAGGCGGTAAAGGGCGGACCGTGCTTTTGACAAAAAAGACGGAGCGCCGTCAATGACTTCGACGCCCTCTTTGAGGGGTACGGATGCGGCGATGGTAACGCCTCGTTGGGCCATGTATCGGGACAGATCAAACTGGCCGGGATTGGGCGACGGCGAAAAGCGGCTCAGCCAGCACGTGATTCGGACGGTGTTGCCGGGTTGAACATGGGCGATGGGCTCATCGGTCTGTACACGGACCTTGCCGGTGGTCTTCTGCCGGCCGTCAGCGGTGTTCAAGTGGGTTGTTTCGAGATAGAATGAGCTTTTTGAATTCAGCCACGGGATGGATGAAAGACCGGTTCGCTGTTGGTCGGTGCGGATCGGCGAGATGACCGTACCTTCCAGCGTGGCCAGTTCACGTTCCGTATCAAAATAGCGGCCGATGTGATCGGGCGGAATGTCGATGAGGGTATAATACCGCATCATTCCCAGCGTCAATACAATCGAGCAGGAACCGATTAGTGCCAATCGCAAGCGGGTGTTTGCGTTGGCAGGGATACAGCATATCAATACGATCCCGTTGAGAAGGATTGCAGAGATGAGAATGCTCCAGAGGTAACGTATCGAAGGCAGGTTGTCCGCGATGATGATGCCAATCAAGAATGCGATTGCAAAGGGAAGGATGGGAGCGGTGGTAAAGGTTTTATGAAGCAACGGCTGCGTGCGGGTTTCAGCGTCCAACCGCTGGAGGTTCAAACGGATCAGGTCGGTTTCGTCAAAGCTCCTTCGTTTCATGGCTCTTGGCTACATTATCAGTGACTTGGTATCATGTTTTCATGACGCAATCGGGCAGCTTGCGTTGCCGCGCTGTTGTTATTTGGGTACGATTTTCTCCTGTCCCTGCATATAAGGCCGCAACACTTCCGGAATTGTCACGCTGCCGTCCGTGTTTTGGTACAGTTCCAGAATCGGAATCAGTACCCGTGGCGAGGCGATCACGGTGTTATTGAGCGTATGACAGAAGACGTTTTTGCCCTGTGCGTTTTTGTACCGCAGATTCATCCGGCGGGCCTGGAATTCGTAGAAGCGGCTGGCCGAATGCGTTTCGCCGTAGCTGTTGCGAGAGGGCATCCATGTTTCGATGTCGTATTTCATTGCCTGACCGCGGCCGAGGTCGCCGGTGCAGACATTAACCACGCGGTAGGGCAGGTTCATGGCCTGCAGGACGGCTTCGGAGTTGGCCAATATCTCAAGGTGGTATTCTTTGCTTTTTTCGATGTCGTTTTCGCCGATAATGACCTGTTCCACCTTGTCAAACTGGTGGATGCGGTACAGTCCGCGTGTGTCTTTGCCCGCGGCACCGGCTTCACGGCGAAAACAGGTGCTCAAAGCGACAGATTTGACGGGCAGTTGTTCTTCGGTGAGTATTTCGCCGGAGTGATAGGCCGTTACCGGCACTTCCGCGGTGCCTGCCAAATTCAACCCATCCCGCTCCATTTGATAGGTCTGCTCTTCGGAGCCGGGAAAGTAGCCCGTGCCGACCATGACCTCATCCCGCATCAAAAGCGGCACCGACATCGGCGTGTAGCCCTTGCCGATCATAGTGTCCATCGAAAATCGCAATACCGCCCAATGCAGCAGGGCACCTTGTCCTTTGAGGAAGTAATTTCGCGTTCCGGCTAGTTTAACGCCGCGTTCAATGTCGATAATATCCAAAGCCAAACCTAATTCCACATGGTCCTTGGGCTCAAAATCAAACTCTCGGATGGCGCCCCATTTTCGCAGTTCGACGTTTTCAGTATCGTCTTCCCCAACCGGCACTTCCGGGTCCGCGGGTTGAGCCACCTGCCCCATCAGCATATCAAATTCCGGCTGAAGATTCTTAATCGCTTCGTTATAGTCAGCTTCGTCCTGTTTCAGTTTGGACAGGGCGGCAAGAGCTTCTTTCTTTTTATCCGGATCGAGTTTGGGGATGTCTTTGCCGATGCGGTTTTTCTCGGTGGCGATGTCCTGAAGTTCTTGTTTCTTCTTTAACAGTTCGGCGTCCACCTCCAGCAGCCGATTGATGTCCACATGAATCTTTTTGACTTTTGCACCGTCAATAAATCTCTGCGGGTTTTCACGAATCAGTTTGATATCAATCATAGCTTTTATTCCGTAAAACGTCGAATCACCAATACATTATTTTGACCGCCGAAGCCAAAGGATTCATTGATGGCGACGTTGACCTCTTTGGGGCGGGGTTTGTTCGGGACATAGTCCAGGTCCAGTGCCGGGTCCGGGTCGTTCAGGTTCATGGTCATTGGCAGTATGTTTTCTTCAATTGCTTTGATGCAGGTAATCAATTCGGCACATCCGGCGGCGCCGATGAGGTGGCCGAGTTGGCTCTTGGCACTGCTGGCCGGGACGTTTTTGGCATGGTCGCCGAAGACGTTTTTAATGGCTTTCGTTTCAATCGAGTCGTTTTCGGCGGTGCTGGTTCCGTGGGTACTAATGTAGTCGATGTCGGTGATGCCTACGTTCGCATCCTTCAGAGCCGCACGCAGGGCCTGACCCGCGCCGCGGGCGTCTTCATGCATGTCCGTGACCCGGAAGGCGTCATTACTGCTGCCGAAACCGGTAATTTCGGCAAGGATTTTAGCGCCGCGTTTTTGAGCGGATTGGAGTGTTTCAAGAATAACAATGGCTGCACCTTCGCCCAACACAAACCCGTCCCGCGTCGCCGAAAAGGGGCGGGAGGCGGTCGTCGGGTTGTCATTACGGGTGGACAGGGCGGTCAGGCGGTTAAAGCCGGTCACGCCCAGCGGATGAATCATTGAATGTGCCCCGCCGGCGATCATGATGTCGGCCTTGCCCCTGCGGACGAGCAGGGTCGCCTCGCCCACGGCCTGCGTACTGGCGGCACATGCCGTCAGGCAACTTCGGCTGATGCCGCGGGCTCCGGTCAGGATACCGAGATGAGAGACCGGCATATTGGGTTCCTGCCGCAGTTCTGCGGCGGCAGAGGTTTTGGAAACAAATGCTTTGGTCCAGGCTGCCCAGTCCATATTGCTGTGCTGGTCATCCCAACCCGCCAGAATGGCATTAAAGAAGGCATCTGAATTGACGGCCCCTTCACCGGCGCCAAGATAAATGCCCATGCGAGTACGGTCAATCGTATCCGATGGCGTGTCGGTTTCAATGTCAATGCCGGACTGCTTGCAGGCCTGGGCACAGGCGGCAACGACGAATCGCGTCCCCCGGTTGCCCTGATTATGAATTGTTGGATTTTTGACAAATCGGGCCAGGTCAAAATCCTTGACTTCCGCGCCGAAGGTCGTCGGAAAGGTGGATGCGTCAAACAAGGTCGTCGGGGCCGCGCCGGATTGGCCGGTCATCAGCCCGTTCCACATGTCGTTGACGCTGTGGCCGAGGGGGCAAACAATTCCCATGCCTGTAATGACGACGCGGTGTTTCATTCTGTGTCCCCGTATTTTTTGATGACAATCGCCGCGGTCTGTCCGCCAAAGGAGTAGCCGCAGCACAAAGCATACCGAATCTCTTTTGAAATGGCTTTGTTTTGAATGTTCAGTTCGCAGCCGTCGGCGGGAGCGGAAAAATAACTTGCCGGGCCGATTTTGGAGTTGGCGACGGCCAGCGTGGCGGCAATGACATCGATGGCGCCCGCCGCGGCCCCGGTGTGGGAGACTATGGCTTTAATCGGCCAGACGGAGATGTTGGCAAGGGCATTACCAAAGATGTTTTTCAGAGCGGCCGCTTCGGCCCGGTCATCTTCAGGAATACCGGTTCCGGCTGGGATAATCAGGTCGATCTTGTCCGGTTCGATGCCGGATTCTTTAAGTGCCGCTTCAATTGCGATTTGCAGCCCTTTTCCGTCTTTTTCGAGGCGAACCAAATCGGGGCTGTGGTTATTGCTGGAAGCGGTTCCAATGATTTCGGCGAGAATTGTTGCTTTTCTGGATTTGGCGAATTCGAGTTCCTCCAGAATGACCATTCCGCCGGCTTCGCCGAAAACGCAGCCGGAGGCGGATTTATCGAAGGGCATACAGGACCGGTCAGGCGTATCATTGGCTGTTTCCGTTGACCGCTTGAGCAGGCACTGGCGAAGCATGACGAGGGGGTTGACCTTGGCCTCGCCGCCGCCGCCAAAGGCAACGTCTGCGTTGCCGCGGGCGACCATTTCAAACGCTTCGGCAATCGCGATGTGACCGGCCGCTTCGCCGCAGGTGATCGTATTGCTGGGGCCTTGAATATCATGGATGATCCCGATGTGGCACGGCAGCATATTCGGCAGATATTTCAGCAGCCACAGCGGCGTCAACGTCTGCATTCCGTTAGTGCCCCACTTGTGGATGTCAAATTGATTGTCTGTTTCGGAAATTTTGACACACGGAGCAATCTCCGGCAGTTCGCAACTGATCAGACCTGCCCCGTAACTGATCGCGGTTCGTTCCGGCTTGACGGTGGCATCTCCGGCTTCTGAGGCCTTGGTGACAAGGCCGCTGTTTTTAACAGCATCATCCGCGGCGATGACGGACAATTCGATGTCGCGGCTCATCAGTTTTCCGGCTTTTCGGTAGCTTTTAGGCAGATAGTCCCGCATCTTGTACTCGGGCACCTCGCCGGCCAACTTGCAGGGAAATTCAGCAGGATCAAATGCTCTGATTTGCCGGATTTCGCAGTGTCCTTCGAGCAGGCCTTCCCATAAGTCACGGCTGGTCAGTCCTAAGGGGGTTACAGCTCCGGTTCCGGTGATGACAACGCGACGTTCGGTCATGGGGCTTGCTCCGTCTTCCGTTCGACAAAGCCGGTCAGTAACGAGTTGAACATGTCCGTGAAAACAAAATTCTCTTCGGGGAATTGTTTGCCGGACAGGTTTTTATCGATGTGGCTGAACATCAAGCTGATTTGTGCGATCAGTTCATCCCCGCGTTTGATTTCGCCTTCAATGCTGGCGGCCTCCGGGCTGATCGATTCCACCTCTGCACGGAGAATGATGGTGTCGCCCGGGACGACATAGTGGTAAAAAACGGCCTTCTTGATCTTGGCGAGGATGACTTTTTCCTCGAAGTTGCGTGCCTCGCCGACGAGAATGCCGCCGGTCTGAGCCATTGCCTCGATCATGAGGCATTCGGGCATCATGGGGAAACCGGGAACATTGTCGTGGATGTGTTCCTCGGCCAGCGTGACGTTTTTTAACGCAACAGCGTATTGGCCGCTTTTAAATTCCAGAAATTTGTCGATCCAGATCCAGCGCATTTTATAAAAGTAATCCTGTCGAAGCAGAAAATAGGGTTACACCACGAAGAACATCCCGGATCGAGTCCGGGGCAAGTTCCGGCCACGAAGAGTTATTCATATTTTTTTCTTCGTGATCTTCGCGGTAAGAATTTCGGTCGCGGTATAGTCGCCGCGCCAAATTTAATTATTGAGTTTTGTCTCGATAAAGTTAACAATCGCATCGACGGTAAATAAGTCAGCGATCTTGTTGACATCGGGGTCCTTCTCAAACTCGGTCAGGTCCGTGTGCGGCATTTTGTCCTTGAGTTCGCCTAATCCCTTGTCGGTTAGTTTGCCGCCGCTGACAAATTCCGGGTTGTTCAGGACGGTTTCGGCCGGGAACAGTTCTTCGCGGGGAACCTTGATGTCAAACGTTTTTTCAAGTCGGAAAACGATGTCCAGAAAATCGATACTTTCAGCGCCAAGGTCACCCATCAGTGTGGCGTCATTGGTCACTTCGTCGTCGTCCAGTCCCAGCGCGTCTACCAGAACTTCCTGGACCTTTTCAAAAATTTCATCGCGGCTCATTGCCATATTTGTTGCCTCCGTTACGATATTTCAATTGTATAATAATTTGAAACGTTCTTTCATTGCTTCAGTAATTTTCCCGTCAATGTGAGCCAGTTTAGGATTTTCCGTCGCCAGATTAAAGTGTTTTAGCGTCAGTTTGGCTTCCACAATCGGCTCATCGCCGCAAATACCGGCTCCTTTAAAGCTGCTGGTGTTTTCATCGATTGTCTGCGCCGTCACAGTGTATTCGATCTGCATACCCGGTGCGGCAAAACTCTTATACTTAACATTTTTGACACTTTCCAGCAAGACCATACTATTGGCAAAATCCTGTTTCTCCCGGACCAGCCACGTTGCGGATTCAATCAGGCCTTCCAGCAGCAGCACTCCCGGCAGAACCGGGAAGGCAGGAAAATGGTCGCCCAGATATTCCTCCGCCAATGAGACGCTTTTGACGGCTGTGATCTGCTCACCGGATACAAGTTCTTTGATGTTGTCGATTAGGACAAATTTCATTCTTCGGATTTTAGTGAGAAATCCTGTAATTTCCAGCTTTTTTTATGCTTTTTTATCTTTTGCCGACCCTGTTACAGAAATCTCCCATAAAACGCAATAGTGGACACAGAGAGATAAATCATTTTTTGCTTGAAAAAAATAGTCCGATAACCTAATGTCTGCTGCCAAAGAACAATACTTATTGTTTCTTTCCCGGGGGAATACAATTTTTAGCTTCACGAGGGGTATTTATTCGTCGATACACGGCATGCACGGCCTATGTTTATTATATTTTATAAGAGAATATGCACAGGGAATAATTAAGGGTATAACTTATGATTCAGTGTTGTCATTTTAAGCTTAAATCCGTCTTTGTTCTTATTTTATGCGCTGTCTTGTTCGGTTCCGCCTCTGCGAAATCAAGTCATAAGGAATTGTCCACAAAGACGTTACGCTCAATGGCCCGGGCCTATATGGCATTCGGCAAATATGAAAAAGCCCACGTCCTGGCAGAACGGGCACTGGCACAGGCAAAACAGAAAAAGACCGAAGACGGCGAGATGGCGTTGTGCCTGATCGACCTGGGAACGGTATATGGGTATGAGGGGTTGCTTTCTCAGGCAGCCGAGAAATTTGAAGCGGGGGTCGAACTTCAGAAAAAAGCCCTGTTTGAAACGCATCCTTATGTCGCGCATACCCTTCGAATGCTCAGCGATATTTATCGCCGGCAGGATAACCTGCAACAGGCCGAAGAAGTTCTTTCAGAGGCCGTTACGATTATGCTGGATAACTGCGATTTACACAGCAAGGAGATGGCGCCTTTTATCCTGGAGTCGGCCAAGCTTCAATTCGCAAAAGGACATTCGGAGCAAGCCCTCACCAATTACCGGATCGCGCTGGATATTTACGAACAAGACTACGGTTCGCAGCATTTAATGACCGCCAATGTCCTTGAGGATATGGCATTAGTGTATATGGATCAAAAAGATACCGATCAGGCTGGACAATTGATGTCTGCGTCTTTGGCGATCAAAAGTAAGATTTTTGGCCGGTATCATTCCGAGCTGATTGACAGTTGGCTGACCATGGCCCGGATCTGTAAATACCAGGGGCAACCCGAGCGGTGCGAATATTATCTTGCCAAGTCCACGGAAACGGCTTCTGGGTCCCGAAACGTCATTACGATGGCTCGTGTTTACGAACAGGCCAATCAAATCCGTAAAGAAGGTATTGTTGCACTGGCAATGAACGGCGGATAAAACAGAAGGTATCAGGATTTTAGACTTTTAAAATCGCATTTCTGGGTTCAATCCGGAATGAACAGAGCCGCGTCGTCGTCCCCAAAAACACCATTGGCCGCCGCCGATATAGCCACTCAGGGCGTTTTTTTACAAAGCCAAACCACCTCGAGCTGAACCCAAAATACATCAAAGCACCCTTCAAGGGGTTTATTTTGGGGTTAAAAGCGTCAATTTTCTTTGGAATTTCCGGGGCGGGTGTGGTATCTTAGTTGCCATTAAGGAAAGGATTTACGAATGGAATGGTTGTATCCAATTGCGTTGCGGGTCATTGCGGCGGTCGCTTTGATCTATTTCGGGCTGGGCCTGTTTAACGTCAACTGGCTCCTGCGGATCCGTATCATTGCGGCCCTGTCGGCTGGTGCGCTGATTGTCGGGGCTGTGGGGTATCCCCTGGTCAACCCCGCGGACCCTCTGGGGGCGATCAGTTTGTTTACCGGCGAGATATCGATGCTTCACGGCGTGATTCTCATTTTTCTCGGTTTTGCCGCGGGCGTTGCAGGAACCCTGATTTGCTATCCATTCGGGCGGTTTTTAGGCCCCTTGTCCGCACCGGCGGGAGTGGCCGCATTGGCGATGGCAAGCGGTGACCTGCGCCAGATTTTACTGACACATTATACATTTGAACAGCGAAACGCGATGTATTCCTTTTTGCGGTGGGAATTGCTGTTCTGGCTCGGTATCTGTGCGGCAGGGTATCTTGGCGTTCTGCTGACGACAAAGCTTCTGGGTACTAAAACCGTTATTGCCGGAGATACCATAAAACCTGCCAACAAGTCCAATTATTGGGTCAATTGCGGTATCGCAACGGCTGCCGCAGCGGCGATTGTCTATTTCACCATCGGAATCTTTGCCCAGGATATCCCTCAGTTTGACGAAAATCTGGGGACCGTTATGGGCCATCCGGGGCACAGACAAATCGCATTCGGCGTGTTTGTATCGGTGGCATTGGCCGGATTTGCCGCAAAGCAGCTCCTTCAGGTCCATTATATCCCTGTGATACTGGGGGCCGCTGCCATCTACATCGGGACCTACACGAAGTTCATCGGCTCGGATGCGCTCGCGTATATGGTCAAGACACATCCTATCTACTTTTTCACGAACTCCATCTTTGCGATCCTGCCGATACAGTTTGCCTCGTTTGCTGTTCTTGGCGCTATCACAGGGTTTTGGATTTCCATCTTCATGAAATACCGGCCAAAGCATACTGAATAGTCTGATAATATTTCCTTTGCATCGTTTAGACGGCTTGTTTGAATCCTTGCGATTGAGCTGTATCTTGTTGACAATTAAAGACTTATAGATTATTTGCCGAAGCGGCACGGAAAATATTCCGGCTTTTTCTGAATTTCATTACTTGGAATACCCTAAATGGCCGAAATTATTTTTGCCCGGATATTAACGGGTAGGGCCAGAAAGTGAGATTTTTCACGACCTTGCGGCTTTGGAATTCGTATAACAGTTATAGGACATAGGTTTGTGGGTTTTGCAACGTAGCAAAAGCCCGAAAACCGACCAGCAACGGAAACTAAGGAGTGTAAAATGTTGGTCTTAAGCAGACAAAAGGACGAGTCGATCATGATCGGCGATGATGTGGAGATCACAATCGTGGATGTCCGCGGCGACAAGGTCCGCCTTGGAATCAACGCCCCTCGCAGTGTCGCGGTTCATCGTAAAGAAATCTATTTGGCGATCCAAAAGGAAAAAGAAGAAGAAAAAGAACACCCGGCTTCCACAACCGGCAATTCGTAATACCCGTTGTTTTTACTTCTTTCTACGATAATACTTTAGAGCATCCTTCCTTAGATGCTCTTTTTTGTGCCCCCATACTCTCATGCCAATCCACCTAAAAATGCACTTGTTGCGCGGCTATGTCTTACTTCAAAAAACCTTAGAGTCATCCTCGCGAAAATTTATTACCCTGAAGAGTCTCAGGACTTGAAAACATTCTTTTGTAACATTCCGGAATCGTTAAAACTAACCCGGCGGGTCAATAAAATCCCCAGCAGAATCGTAATCGTGGTCCCGGTAAAAATTGCGATCATAATGGCGATTTGATAGTGAATGGCTGTCATGGGATCCAGGCCGCCGAGAATAACCCCTGTCATCATGCCGGGCAGCGCGACCAGACCGATTGTGGACATCATGCCCAGCGTCGGAGCCAGTGCATCCTGTAAGGTCTGCTGCAGGTAGGGTTTTGTCGCCTCGGCCAGTGTCGCGCCATCGGCCAGTGTTTGGCAAAATGCTTTTTCGCCCTGGGCGATCGAATGATAGAACCGGTTGATGCCGATGATGTTCGCACGCAGGCAGTTGCCGAGGATCATGCCGCCGATGGGAATTACGAACCGGGCTTCCAGTAAATCCGGCAGCCGCAGGATGAGGCCGAGGAAATACAGCAGCGGGACAGCGATGCCGATCAGCAGCGCGATAAACAGCGGCAACGCCAGTTTTCGAAATCGCAGATTTGCCCCGCGGATAATCGAAACATCCGCGACAAAAATCATCACGAGTACCCATGCGGCGTTGAGCCAGGGGTTGTTTAATTTGAATACGACCTGTAGATAAAATCCGACCAAGAGTAACTGAACCGTCATGCGGATGGCGCCGATAAACATCTTGCTGACCAAAGGCACTTTCGCCCATAAGAGAATGCCCAGCGGGATAAGGAACAAACCATAGCCGGCGACAAGGCCCCATATCCGGATCGATGTTTCAGGCATGGCGGCCTCCTTCACCCTCGGCGAGTTGGACGGTCGCGTCGGCGATGTCGGTGAGGATGTCTTCGTGCGAGATAAGGACGATTGTCTTTTGCGTCTCGGCGAGCACGTCTTTGAGGATTCGTTTGCTTTGCTTATCGAGTGCGGAGGTCGGCTCGTCCAGCAGCAGCACGGGGCGGTCCAGCAGCAGCGCGATGATGATCGCAATGCGTTGTTTTTCACCGCCGGAGAGGTCGGTGGTTTGCTTGCTTAGCAGCTTTTTCGGGAGGTTGAACCGGTCGAACCATTCATGAACGGTCGTCTCGTTCCACGAAAGATGGGCATTGGCTTTGTACTCAAACGGTTGCCGGATGCGGTCAAGGACGGCCTGCTGTCCTAAATCCGGCTCCTGCGTAACGTATGCGATTTTGTGTCTTAGCGACCAGACGCTTTTGTCGTCAACAGGTTCCTCGCCAATGCTAATCGTACCCTGTTGTGGCCGAACAAAGCCCAACATCGCTCGAAGCAGCGAACTCTTGCCGCACCCGGACGGACCATCGATGCAGACCGTCTGGCCGCACTGCACGTCAAAAGAAACATTTTCAAATAACGAGTGCCCGTCGTATTTGATACTCAAGTTGTTGACGCTTATTTTCATTTAGCCACCAGCCTTCGCCAAGGCTACGGCCCGGCAGGCAAATTAACACTAATTTTCACTAATATATGACATGGAACTACAAGAAATGCTTGCGTATTTGTCATGCCGGACTTGATCCGGCATCCAGACGTTATCGCCCTGGATTCCGGCTCGCGGCTTCGCCTTGGCCGGAATGACAGTTTGAGGAACTATAGTTGTCATCATCGTAGCCACTCCTGAAGATTTTGGGCGAGGATTTTGATGTCCTGGGTTTCGAGGATGCGGGCCTTGGTGACGGGTTTTATTTTTAGTTTGGTCAGGGCTTTTTCGACCTGCTGCCAGAGTCGTTTTTTCTTCGCCGGGGTTTCGGCTAAGTACAAATCGGTCACGAGTTCCTGCAACCGCGTCAGGGCAATCGTGTCCAGGTTCTCGTAGTAGTTTTTAATCACCTTTTGTTGATAATTTGAATAGTCCTGTTTCGCCATCGGTGTCTTTCTATTGAATATTTGTAAGCGTTCAATCTTTTCTTATGGCCTGAAAGGCCAACCTATTTTAGCCCAGGGCAACGCCCTGGGTTTGAAATTCGAAATCGCAATCTTCGCCCTGAAAGGGCAACATAATAAAAAACTGTTCTTTTATCCTGCCCTTACAGGGCGTTTGTTCTGTTGGGTACCTTATCTTCCCAGGGCGTTGCCCTGGGCTATATTACCCTGGCCTTTCAGGCCATAACTTCACTACCACATAATTCATGTGAATGGTTACGAATTTTTTTATATTCTTTTGTCCTTGCCGCGAATGAAAAAAATCAGGTGCCCAGAATGGTGTCGATTTCGGCCAGTTCGTCCGAGGTAAAATCAAGTTTTTCCAGCGTCTTCAGATTGTCCAGCAATTGTTCGACCCGGCTGGTCCCGACGAGGGCTGAGGTAACCGCTTTTTGGCGCAGAACCCATGCCGTTGCCATCTGGGCCAGCGATTGGCCGCGATGCAGTGCAAGCTCATTCAGCTTTTTGAGTTTTTCCACCAGTCCCGTTGTGATGGCCTCTTTTTTCAGATATCCGTGTTCTTTGGCGGCCCGGGAATCCGCGGGAATGCCGTCGAGGTATTTGTCCGTCAGCAATCCCTGCGCCAGCGGACTGAAACAGATCGCACCAACGCCCAGTTCGTCCAGTGTGTCGAACAGGCCGGCGGTTTCAAAGTTCCGCCGGAGCATCGAATAGGGCGGCTGGTGAATCAGCAGCCGAACACCCATATCTTTGAGGATGGCGGCGGCCCGGTGGGTCTGTTCCGGCGAATAATTGGAAACACCGGCATAGAGGGCCTTGCCCTGTCGAATGGCCTGGGCCAATGCGTCCATGGTTTCTTCCAGTGGGGTGTCCGGGTCGGGCCGGTGGGAGTAGAAGATGTCCACGTAGTCCAGACCCATCCGCTTTAGGGACTGATCCAGCGAAGCCGTGAGATATTTTCTCGAACCCCAGTCGCCATAGGGGCCATCCCACATGAGATAACCGGCCTTGGTGGAGATGATCAGTTCGTCTCGATAGTGAGCCAAGTCGCTTTTGAGGATTATGCCGAAATTGCTCTCGGCGCTGCCGGGCGGAGGGCCGTAGTTATTCGCCAGGTCGAAATGCGTGATGCCGTGGTCGAAAGCGAAAAAGAGCATTTCCCGTGCCCGCTGAAAATCATCCACATCGCCGAAGTTGTGCCACAGACCCAGCGAAATGGCCGGCAGTTTCAGCCCGCTGTTGCCGCAGCGGTTGTAAGTCATTGTTTCGTAGCGAGTTGGGGAAGCTGTGTAAGTCATTATAAATTCCTTTTGAGGTCGTCGATTTTTTTTACGTATTCGTCGGCGTTAAATTTGCGTTTCAGGCCTCCGGCGTTCATGTAGCGAACCTTGCCAAAGACGGGACGCTGGCCCCAGGCGCGGTCGTGCTTGCCGAAACACCAGGCCACGCCGGCAAAGGCGTTGGGGTCGCGGCCGTCAAGCTCGTACTTATTATTCAGATAAAGAGCGATTTTGAAAGCGGTTTTCGGATTTTTCGTCCATTCGAGGATTTTTTTGCCCCAGTACATCCGCATGTAGTTGTGCATTTTGCCCGTAATGACCATTTCCATCTGGGCCGCGTTCCAGTAGGGGTCGTGGGTTTGGGCGTTTTCGAATTGGGCCTGCGTATAGATGTATTCGCGTTTGTCTTTGGCGTGAAAGTTCAGCGTCCGCAGCGCCCACGGCGGCAGGGCGTCGTAGTCGTCATAGCGGCTGTTGTAATAGAGGAAATTGTGGCTCAGTTCCCGCCGGACGATGAGTTCTTCGAGGAAGCCGTCTTTGCCGGGCGAGTCGGTTTTCAGTATTTCCAGCGCGATGTAAAGCGGACTGATCTGGCCGAAATGCAGGTAGGGGCTTAGATTGGATTGGCAATCCTGCATCGGGTCGTTCCGCTTGGTGTTGTAATCGTCCAGTTTGTCTTTGATGAATTGTTTGAGCCGTTTTTTGGCCTGCGACGTCCCGCCGGTATAAAACGGCGAGGGTTTGACGCTGCGGTCAACCTTTAGTTTTTTCAATGCCGCTTTGATGTCGGAAATCTCAAATGATGTGATCTCCAAATCCAAAGATGAGCATTTCGGTTTCGTGTGTTTTATTGGAACAAGAAATCTATCTAATTGCTTGTGAATCCGCGGCCGCAGCGTTCCGGCGGAAAAATTCTCCTTCTCCGAAGCCGTCTCGACCGGCACGATGACATTTGTGGTCACCTCGGTCACTTGGCAATCGCACCGCTCGGCGACATGCCGCCGCCACTGGACCTGAATCCGCAGATAGCCGTCATCGGTTACCACCGCATCGGCGTCTTTGGCAAGTTTGGGAATCGTCTGCTCCGGACTGCCCCGCAGGATCACCAGTTGGATGCCCCGTTTAGCCAGTGCCGCCTGCGTTTCCTTGAGACCCTCCAGCATAAACGCATAATGCCGCAAGTTCGCCTCGGGAAAATCATCTGTCAACGAAAACGCCGCGACGACCGGCTTGCCCCGCTCATTCGCTTGCTGGATAGCATACTCCAGCGCATGATTCCACTGGGCCCGCTGCGCCGCCTGCATCCAGTACAGCACAAACCCGCGGTCCCGAACAGGACGGTCATTTAACTCCAAAATTCGCTCTGCCTGGATCATCTATCGCTTTCACAGTTATCTTGATTCAGAATATAATAAAAAATTCTGGAATGTTTTTGGACATTTCTGCCTAATGTTATTTTGTTGATTTAGCGGTTCGTATCATTCTTGCAATCTTTCCTTGTTTATTCTTATGTGCAAAGTCCAAAGCTGTCATACCATGACGGTCTTTGATATTAGTTTTAACCCCTGCTTCAAGCAATAGTCTCGCAACGTCATTACTTCCCATCAAAGTGGCCCAAATTAATGCGGTCGTGCCATATATATCTTGGAGATCGAGATTTGCACCATATTCAATCAGGAGTTTACAAATATCTACATTTTTGTATCTCGCACCATACATTAGCGGCGTTATTCCAAGTGTATTTCCTATGTCTGGATTTGCACCATTATCAAGCAGCAGTCGTGCAATTTTGGGATAACCTTGTGCAGCAGCGTACAACAGGGCTGTCCAACCGGCTTCTGCTTGCTCATTGACATCTAGATTTTGTTGCAAAAGTTCTCGTACCGCCTGCTCTTGACCTGCTTCAACAGCTCTATGCAGCAAAGGTCTCTCTTGTTGACAATCCATGTTTTCGATAGCTTGTTCAACTGCATATTGGAATATTTTCTCTGGTGCTTTTTTGGCTTGATCAGGGTATTTTTTGACATATTCTTCCATATATTTTTGTACAAGACTGATGGGGATTTCAAAATCCTGTTTATCGTAGTGGTTGTCTGAAATGCGAGAAACACGGAATGTTTCCTTTTTGTTATCCTGTGTTTCTGAAAATTTTTCTTGCATCATTTTCTGGATAACCTGAGGATCTGCATCTGTGGAAATCTCTATTTTTTGGCTTTCTTTTCTGCCGTGGTCATGTAGAAAATAGGAATAATCATGAAAGTCGAAGATAGTTTTTAGCTGAGTAATGCGTTTACGGTAAGGGATATGATTTCCATCTTCATCTCGATAGAAAAAAAGCGATACTATATCTGGCATAAACATGGAAAGATATGCAGAAACAGCAAGACAAGGACCTATTATTTTAAGAACATGTGGCGTAAAGTGCCAAAGCAAATAATAGATAAGCATCAGGATGATAGCAATAGGAATCCACCCTACAAATTGTGCGAGAGATGCCACTGGTACACGTGAAAGTTTAATAACCTTGGCTTCCATTGGTGTTTTAATCATAAGTGAAGCAAACGCCAATGTTGATATACATCCGCCAATAAGTAAACCAGTCACAATAAACATAAAATACCATGCAGGAGAAATACCTGTAAAAGATGTGTTCTTGACAATGAGTGAATAAGAGAGCCAAAGCGACACACAGGAAAAAACTGTTGTGAATCCCGCACGTGCCTGTGCCCAATATGAGCGGCGCGATGGCGTCGAAGATTGATTCCATTCCAAGAAAAGATATAAAGTAGTGAATACCTGTAATAGTGAGACAACACGTATGAACAGTTGTGAATTCTCTAAAGCTATGTTTAAAATCGGTAAAGACTGAGATGGAGCAAGACCTAAGAAACGTGCAATTAAGAGAACCCCACCGAGTATCCAAATCGTTGCTTCAGCAACGTAGTACCTCGACGATAAATCCGGTTTGTCATCGCTCATATTTCATCAAACTCCTTGTTTTGAATTTTTATCGCTTATTTTGCCCTTTGATTTTTATTCATCGTACATCCGACGAAGCATGTCGTCAATGCAAAAAGGGTGTTCGGAGCCCCAAAGTATTCGCATGTCTGCCATGCTGGCAGGGGGAAGGGGCGTTTGGCTGTCGAATTGGGTTTAAGGTGGCTTCGTTAAGTGTGCATCAAACTATTTGTAAGTCTCTACTTTAAAAAGAGATAGGGCAATTATGGCCGTGTTCCACGGCGGCCTCTGGCACGGTGTTTGCAATGGAAAGAGTTTTTTGTAGTAGTTTGTAAACAAAGTGAGATAATGGAATTGTAACTTACATAGGAGAAACGTATGAAGATCAGACCATTAGGGGACAAAGTGATTGTCCAGCGTTTAGAAGCCCAGGCCGTGACGGCGGGCGGGATTGTTCTGCCGGATTCGGCCAAGGAAAAACCCCAGCGGGGCAAAATCATTTCGGTCGGCGACGGCAAACAGCTTGACGACGGCAGTCGGGCAGCGATGAGTGTTAAGAAGGGGCAGGAAGTGCTGTTTACCAGCTACGCCGGGACCGAGGTCAAGATCGACGGCGCCGAATACCTGATTATGGATGAATCCGACATTATGGCGATCGTAGAATAAAATCAGTCAACAGTTAACAGTAATCAGTCATCAGTAAATGACAGGAGATTTGAAATATGGCAGCGAAAAAGATTGCATTTAATACCGAAGCCCGCGAGGCGATCCGTCAGGGCGTCAGGAAACTGGCCGCGGCGGTCAAGGTTACATTGGGTCCGTGCGGCCGCAATGTGATTCTGGAAAAATCCTTCGGCAGCCCGACCGTGACCAAAGACGGCGTTACCGTGGCCAAGGAGATCGAACTGGAGGATTCATACGAAAACATGGGTGCCCAGATGGTCAAGGAAGTGGCCTCCAAGACCAGTAATGTCGCCGGTGACGGCACGACAACCGCGACGATTCTCGCCGAAGCGATTTTCGAAGAGGGTCTGAAAAACATTACCGCCGGAGCGAATGCCATGCAGGTCAAACGCGGCATCGACAAGGCGGTTGAGGCGTTGATCGCTGCGTTGCAGAAAATGAGTACGCCCGTCGAGTCCGGCAAGCAGATCGAACAGGTCGCGACCTGTTCGGCCAACCAGGATGCCGAGATCGGCAAGACGCTGGCCCAGGCGATGGACAAGGTCGGCAAGGACGGCGTCATCACCGTTGAAGAGGGCCAATCACTGGAAACCCACGTCGAACTGCTCGAAGGCATGCAGTTTGACAAGGGGTATCTGAGCCCGCATTTCATCAATCATGTAGAGGACCGCACCGTCGTTCTCGAAAAGCCCTACATCCTGATCCACGAAAAAAAAATCGGTGCCATCAAGTCGCTGGTTCCGGTTCTGGAAAAGGTGGCCAAACAGGGTCGCCCGCTGTTGATCATCGCCGAAGACGTCGAAGGCGAAGCGCTGGCGACGCTGGTTGTCAACAAACTCCGCGGCGTTCTGCAGATCTGTGCCGTCAAGGCCCCGGGCTTTGGCGACCGCCGCAAGGCCATGCTGGCTGACATCGCAACACTGACTGGCGGACAGGCGCTGTTCGAGGACCTCGGGCTGAACCTCGAAAGCGTCGAGCTGAGCCAGTTGGGTATGGCTAAACGCATCACCGTCGACAAGGACAACACCACCATCGTTGAAGGCGGCGGAAAAACTGCTGACATCAAGGGCCGCATCGAGCAGATCAAACGCGAGATCGAGGCCTCCACCAGCGACTACGACATCGAGAAACTGCAGGAACGCCTGGCCAAGCTGGCCGGCGGTGTTGCATCGATCAATGTCGGTGCCGCAACCGAGGCAGAAATGAAAGAAAAGAAAGCCCGCGTCGAAGACGCTCTGCACGCTTGCCGTGCGGCGGTTGAAGAAGGCATCCTGCCCGGCGGCGGCGTTTCCATGCTCAAGTGCCTGCCCGCCCTGGATAAAGTCAAATGCACCGGCGACGAAAAGATCGGCGTGGATATCGTGCGTCGCGCGGTCGTCGCTCCGATCAAGCAGATCGCGACCAACGCCGGACTGGACGGTTCGGTTGTTGCTCAGAAGGTTCTGGAATCAACCGAGACTAATTTTGGTTACGAAGCCGTCAGTAAGCAGTATGGCGACATGGTCAAGTTTGGTATCATCGTGCCGACCAAGGTCGAGCGGACGGCTCTGCAGAACGGTGCATCGATTGCATCGCTGCTGCTGACGACCGACGCCGTGGTCAGCGAGATCCCCGAAAAGAAAAAAGCCCCGGCCATGCCCGGCGGCGGAATGGGCGACATGTACTAAAATCGCACAAACCCAAGGCCCGGCATTCGTGTCGGGCCTTTTTTAATGGAACCGCGAATGGACACCAATAAACGCGAATGATTTTTAGACGGGATTAAAGGAATTATATCGACGAAGGTACGGTAACATTATCCAGCTATAAAAATAAACTATACCAAGATGAACAAAAAAGTAATACCAAGTCGTCTCTTTGATATATTGCATCAGATCCAAACTTTCCCTTTAAATGAAGATGCCTCCGAAGATAAAATGCCTGGAACACCTAAAGAGTGTGTGTTTTGTGGCTTAAAGCCAAACAATAAAACTAAAGAGCATGTACTGCCTCAATGGTTACTCGAATTCACCGGAGATAAAAAAAGAGAGATCACATTAAACGTCTACACTCCTGAAGCGGGAATGAAGCAACATACACTTGCATTTGACAATCTCGTTTTTCCAGCTTGTGATACATGTAATAACAACTTTTCGCATCTTGAAGACAAAGTAAAGATTATATTCCAAAAAGTTAACACCGGCTTGAAAATAAATGCAGAAGAGGCTGAAAAGTTATTGGATTGGTTCGACAAGATAAGAGTGGGGATGTGGTTAGGCGGCCTAATGTGGTCAAAAAATTGGATGGGTATTGCTCCAAATTATAGGATCCAAGAAAGAAATGGCTTAACAGATAGAGTTTTATATATTGGCCATACAAATGAACAAGCAAAAGGATTGAACTTTTCAAACATAACAGATGTTATATTTATGGGCAATCCATTATTTCTTTTCTTGAGAGTTAATAACCTAAGCTTTTTGAATCTAGTAGGGCTTGGGATCGCTGCTGGATCGATGGGGTTGCCAAAAATCAAACCTATAAAAAGAGAAGGAAAAATGTATGAATATGAAGTTAAAAAACCAAAAAATGAAAATTACAAAGAAAACTGGCCAGCCACAGCAAAATCTTTTTCTATATTATCTCAAGCAATTTACAACGATGCCCTAAAAGATCAGGTTGAAAATGATGAGTTTTATTGGAAAAATATTACAAACAAAACAAAATCGAAAATCGGATTACAAAAGGATGGGCAATTTAGTTTTATGGGTGACGAAGAAGAGAGTATACTAAGCGATAGTATCCAAACCTTTAACTTAATGTTAAAAAAATCAGAAATATTGTATAGAAAATTGAGAATGTACACTGTGAAAAATATAACTAACTCTGTCAATCCATATGAGAGATTGTGGACTCGTTTCTACAGGGAGTTCGCAAGTACATTATAATATCAAATGTTTACGAAAGTATGAATATAGTTGAATTATTAGCTCCGGCGAAAGATATTGATTGTGCCCGTGCGGCGATTTTGTGCGGGGCGGATGCGGTGTATCTGGGCGGGCCGCAGTTTAGTGCGCGGCAGGCGGCGGGTAATACAATTGACACAATTCGGCAGGTGGTTGAATTGGCACGCCCTTTTTACGTAAAAGTATACGTCGCCCTGAATACCTTGTTGACCGATGAGGAACTGCCCGCGGCTGAAAAATTGATCCATGAAATGTACGAAGCCGGCATTGATGGTTTGATCGTTCAGGATGCGGGCCTGCTGGAGCTGGATTTGCCGCCGCTGCCGATCATCGCCAGTACGCAAATGAACAACACGACGGCGGAAAAGGTTAAATTTCTCGAAGCGGTCGGTTTTTCACGGGCGATCCTTGCCAGAGAATTAACATTATCGCAAATTAAAAAAATCCGGCAGCAAACATCGATTGAGCTGGAGTGCTTTATCCACGGGGCGTTATGCGTCGGGCTCAGCGGGCAGTGTTATTTGAGCTATGCCCTCGGTGGCCGCAGCGGCAACCGTGGGCGGTGTGCCCAGCCGTGCCGCAAGCGTTATACCGTATTCGATCTGAGCGGCGATGAAGTCCTCAAAGACAAATACGCTCTTTCGCTGAAAGATTTGAATCTGTCCGACCACCTGGAGTCGCTGATTGACGCGGGTGTGACCTCGTTCAAGATCGAGGGCCGTTTGAAAGATGCCGCGTATGTCGCCAATGTCGTCGGCTTTTACCGGCGGCAACTGGATGCACTGCTCGAAAAGAAAGGATTACGAAAAAGTTCCTCCGGCCGCACAGAGCTTAACTTCGAGCCGGACCTGTGCAAGTCGTTTAATCGCGGCTTTACCGATTACGGCGTTAAAGGCGCCGCTGAAAATCTCGGCTCTGTCGCTACGCCCAAATCCACCGGAGAATTTGTCGGCACGGTCCAAAGCGTCCGGCGGGATTCGTTTGTATTAGACGGCGGTGTTCAACTACACAGCGGTGACGGCATTTGCTTTTTCGATGCCGAAGGCGAACTGGCCGGAACGACCGTCAATCAGGCCGACGGGCGAACCGTTTTCCCGCAGAAAACAGAACACCTGCGCCCCGGCGTCAAGGTCTGGCGAAACTATGACCACCTGTTCGGCAAGCAATTGCAAAAACCCGGCGAGCGCAACATTGCGATTACCCTGACATTGAAAGAAACCGCACACGGCGCAGCGCTGCTTGGCACCGACGAAGACGGTAACGAAGCGGTGTTCGAAATGGCGTTTGATAAACAACCGGCCCAAAAGATCGAACAGGCCCGACAGACCATCACGACACAATTGCAAAAGCTGGGCAATACGATCTTTGAATGCGGCCAGGTACGGATCGAGACCGAGCAGATGTATTTCTTCCCGGCATCGGTGCTGAACGCACTCAGACGCGGCGTCGTTGAAAAGCTGCTGGAGACTCGCTTGCAAAATCGACCCCGACCGAACGGGGCGGTGATTCGCAACGATGTGCCCTATCCGGAAAAAACGCTGACCTTTACCGGCAATGTTTTAAATGAAAAAGCAAAAGCGTTTTATCGTCGCCATGGTGTTGAGAAAATCGAACCCGCCGCCGAAAGCGGACGTAATTTAGATGATGAATGCGTCATGGTCACCAAATACTGTTTGCGAAAGCAGTTGAGTTTATGCCCGAAAGATGCGAATGATATTGACACCGCCGAACCGCTGCTGCTGGAAGACGACGAGGGCCACCTCCTGCGGGCCGAATTCCGCTGCGGCCGCTGCGGCATGGAAATCTATCTTGTAAAATAATGTAAAAATGAAAATCAAAAGTTTTGGATTTTGGACTTTAAATTTGTTATCGAAAGGAGCATACGATGTTCAGGTTCTTTATCAACGGCAATCCGTTTCGTCAGGCCACTACGCAAGCGGCCAAGGTTAGTTTGTTTACCGGTCTGCTGCTGATTGGACTGGGACTTTTGGTCTGGCTGCTCAAAGAGATCATCGCGATCGTTTTCATGGTCATCTTCTTCATGGCCGGCTTCTCGGCAATCGGCTGGGCCGTCCGCCTGTTCATCGCCCAGTGGAAAATGCGAAAAGACAAAAGCGTCTACCGCGAAGGCGTGGAAGTGCATTTTGAGGAAGACAATTATTAGTCCACGGCCCCGTCCTCCGCAGTAGCCCTGCTACGGAGGGTGGATTCCGCGGATTTTAGAACCACGAATGGACACGAATTAACGCGAAAAATTTTTAGATAGGATTAACGGGATTTACTTAACGTACGAAGCCCGTAGGGCTTGAAATAAGAATGGCGGTGGAGTGGAGGCCATTAGGCTGTGGTCGCATAGAAATTTACAGTAGAAATTATCTCTTGCTTCTGTTACAACAAAGTACCGTGAAGACAGAAGTTTTGAAAATTTATACGCTGGACGACACCGTATCCATTCAAAAAGCGGCCCAATTGTTGGATAGCGGTTCGCTCGTCGCTTTTCCGACGGAAACCGTTTACGGCATCGGCTGCAAGGTCGATAAACATTCCCTTGAACGCTTAAATGAAGTCAAGGACCGCCCATCAGAAAAACGCTATACGCTTCACATCGGAAATCATGAACAACTGGCTCACTATATTCCGCAGATGAACTTGAAAACACGGAAACTGGTCCAACATGCACTGCCCGGACCGGTGACTGTCGTGTTCGAATTGGACAAACAGGCCTTAAAGCAGGCCAGGAAAAATCTCGGCAAAAACATCTATGATCTGCTGTATACGGATGGAACACTGGGCGTTCGCTATCCGGACAACCCTGCTGCCTGCGCGGTGCTTTCACAGGCCAAATCGCCGGTGGTTGCCCCCAGCGCGAATCCCGCGGGTCGGGAACCGGCTGTTACGACACAACAGGTACTGGACTATTTCGACGGAAAAATCGACGCAGTCGTGGACGCACCCGGTTTCGGTAGTCTTTATCAGCAAAGCAGCACGGTTGTTAAAATAGGCAAGCACGGTATTCAGGTTTTGCGTGAAGGGGCGGTTCCCTCCGATCAGATCCGGGACTGGTCCACCCTGCAGATTTTATTCGTTTGTACCGGAAATACCTGCCGCAGTCCGATGGCGGCGGGGTTTTGTCGGAAATTTATTTCTGACATTCTGGGTTGCCCGGTTGACGAATTGGACGAATTGGGTTATAAAGTAGATTCAGCGGGAATTGCGGCCCTTGATGGGATTCCTGCGAGCGGTCATGCAGTCGAAGTGTGTCAACAGCAGCGGATTGACTTGGCAAGCCACCGAAGCCGCCAATTGACCCTTCAGGATATTCAGCAGAGTGATTTGATCTTTGCGATGAGCCAAAGCCACCGAGCTTATATCCTTCAGACGCATCCTTTGGCTTCTCATAAGTGTTTTATGTTGGACCCAAAAAAAGACATACAGGATCCGGTAGGGCTTGACGCTGATGTCTATCGAAACTGTTTTCATCAAATATCTGAAAATATCATTGCGAGAAAAGGCGACATTTTATGAAGATAGCGGTTGCAAATGATCATCGAGGACGCAATGCCATAGAGCAGGTTAAAGCGATTATTGCTCAGTTGGGTTTTGAGTGCGTTGACTGTTCAACCTCCGGGGACCAGGCCGTGGATTATCCGGACACCGCTTATGTTGCCACTCAGCGCATTGTCGAGAAACTGGCGGATCGTGCCATTCTCGTTTGCGGTACAGGGATTGGTATGTCAATCGCCGCTAACAAGGTGAAGGGAATTCGAGCAGCGCTGTGTTTTGATGAGCTTTCCGCGAAATTTTCTCGTGAACATAATGATGCGAATGTGTTATGCCTTTCGGGTGATCTGCTGGGTTCGACAATGCTGCAAAAAATAGTGGAAACATGGCTGACCACGGGATTTGTTGCCGGGCGTCATTTGAGGCGTGTCAGGAAGATCACGGCCATCGAAGAAGGCAACGATCCGCGCGAAATATCGACAGCGCAGTAAGAGCGGCCGGTCGATACGGGGAGCGAAAAAGATGCTTTTTCAGACGGGGATTTAGCGACGGGGCAGAAGAAGACCGTTCATTCCGTTAAATTCGTTCCATCTCTTTTTGTCGAAGCTGGGCCTCGATGGACAGGCGTTCCGGGATTTCGAGCTGTTTTTCTGCTTTTGGTTGGGGTGTGGTTTCCATGGCCCGGGCACAATTGACGCCGATATTTCTTAGCTTTTCGTAGCGGTCATCTACCAGTTTATCGAGACTGACCCGCTTGAGCTGGAGCAGTGTTCGGGTAATGTAGCGTTCAACGTTATACACCGTATCGTGAATATTGCGATGCGCTCCTCCCAGCGGTTCCGGGATAATCGAATCCACCAGTTTCAGTTTCAGCAGGTCTTTCGCGGTCAGTTTCAATGCTTCCGCGGCGACCGGCGCCTTTGCCCCGTCATGCCAAAGGATGGCTGCGCAACCCTCCGGAGAAATAACGGAGTAGTAAGCGTGTTCAAGCATCGCTATTCTATCACCGATGCCGATTCCTAAAGCGCCGCCGGAGCCGCCTTCGCCAATGACGATGCAAACAATCGGGGTTCTCAAACGTGACATTTCCATCAGGTTGACGGCAATGGCCTGGGCCTGGCCCCGTTCTTCGGCCCCGATGCCGGGATAGGCGCCGGGGGTGTCGATCAGCGTGACAATCGGGATATTGTATTTTTCGGCGAATTTCATTTTCGCAAGGGCTTTTCGATAGCCCTCCGGGTTGGGGCATCCGAAATTGCAGACCACCTTTTCTTTGATGCCTTTGCCCTTGTTTTGCCCGATGATCATGACTTTCTGAGAACCAATCTGGCCCAATGCGGTTACGATTGAGGGGTCATCCCCGAAAGCGCGGTCTCCGTGCATTTGGCGAACGTCCTTAAACAGCAGATTGAGATAATCGCTGAGAATCGGACGCTGCGGATGGCGAGCGACCTGTACCGTTTGCCAGGGAGACAGGTTGGAGTAAATCTGCTTCAGCAGGGCGGTCAGGTTGACCTGCTGGGCACGAATCTCTTGGGCATTCTGACCCTGTAGCGAGTTCGTTTGCCCCTGCCTTTTAAGGTCCTCGATTCTCTCATCAATCGCAGCAACGCTTTCCTCGAACGGAAGATATTGCCTCGACGAAAAAGCGATCTCATTTTGGTTATTTTCTGTCATTTCACTCATATCTTTATACAGCGGATATTGTATCCGCCCTGAAGGGCTGTAAATCTCTATCTTTCATGTCGTCGTTTACGACCATCGCTCTGCAAAACCGCGCAGGGACAGACTTTCGATCGAAATACTATGCTATAACAGTAACATATAACTCACAATAACACAAAAAACAGCTTATTTTTGGGAGAATCAGAATCTCAAAAATAAAAGAATAAAACAATCGCATCTATTTAGGATAATTATTATACTAATTTTCCAAGGGAAAAGAAAGAAAAAAATTGACAGCGGCCATCGGGCAAGGTACTTTTCTATAAACATTGAAACGGCAGTGAATAGCTCATAAGTGTTTACATATGTTGAAGTTAAAGAAGATTAGTGTGATTGGCATGGGGCTTTTGGGCTCCAGCGTGACGCTTTCAGCGAAAAGCGGGTTTCCTGCCGTGAAAATCGTCGGGTACAGTCATCGCGCGTCAACACGCGACAAAGCCCGGCAGCACGAGGTTGCCGATGAGATTGAGGATTCTTTAGAACGGGCGGTCACGGAGGCGGATGTTATTATTTTGGCCACCCCTATCCAGACATTTGAAGACTACTTTAGGCAGATTAGCCCCCACCTCAAGGATGGCTGCATTGTAACCGATGTCGGTTCGACCAAGACGCTTCCGCATCGGTGGGCGGCCAAGCACCTTCCCAAGGGTGTCTTTTATATCGGCTCCCATCCCATTGCCGGTTCCGAAAAAAGGGGGTTGGAATTTGCCCGGGACGACTTATTGGCGAATGCCAAATGTATCATCACCAAGGTCCGGAATACGAATCCTGCCGGGATTGAATTGCTAAGAAGCTTCTGGACAACACTGAAGTGTAAAGTTGAGGTGATGTCGCCGTCAAGGCACGACCGGATTTTCGGGATGGTCAGTCATTTGCCGCATATCACCGCGGCGGCGCTGGTGAACGCCAGCCGTGAGCAGGAGATGCATTTTGCGGGCCGTGGTTTTATTGATACGACGCGCGTGGCCTCCGGGCCGGCCAATATCTGGACGGATATCCTGATGACGAATCCGGCGACGTGTTCGCAGGGGATTGAGAATTTGATTATTCAGTTGAAGAAGATACAGGCAGCGATTGAGGCCGGCGACGATAAGAAGGTCCAGCGGCTGTTGGCTCAGGCCGTGAAAAAACGCACCGCGTTGATCGAGTACAAAATCGACCAGAAAGAATTATTCTGATTCATCCGGTTCGTTATTGAGAAGAGCATCATTTTTGTGTAACATGTCCCGAACGCCATGATCCACGGTATGGAGACGGTTTGTAAAGTGAAAAAAGTAAGTAAATAAAGGATTTGATGTGAAACAGTGGCGATTTGAGATTTCATCAAAGCAGGGGTTTCCGGATGTTCACGGCAGGGATGTGCTGGAGGATATCCGGCAGTTGAATATTCAATCTGTCGAAGACGTCATTTCGGAAAAAGTCTATTTGATCGAGGCGGATTTCGACCTGCCGTTTGCCGAGCGGATGGCCCGGGAACTCTTGAGCGATTCGGTCTGCCAGGACTGGCACATCGGCAAAAGCGGCGTTCCCGCCGGGCCGATGCAGGCAACGTTGATCGAAGTCCATCTGAAAAGCGGTGTTACGGACCCTGCGGCCGAGTCCGTCCGAGCGGCCTTGTCGGATATGGGAGCCGGGCAGGTGGCCTCGGTGCGGACAGGACGCAAATATGTTCTGCTGGGGACTGTTTCGGACAACGAGCGTGAAACCATCGCTCGCCGGGCTTTAGCCAACGACTGCATCGAGGATGTGGTCTTTGGTATGGATGCTGAGCCGCCAAGCCCGCATACACAGCCATATACGATGAAGCTGACGGAAATTCCGGTTCGTGACCTGAGTGATGAACAACTCATCCAACTTAGTAAAGACATGGACATGTTTCTGAACCTCAAGGAAATGCAGACGATTCAGAGCCAGTATCGCGACCTTGACCGGGAACCGACGGATGTCGAACTGGAAACGCTGGCTCAGACGTGGAGTGAGCACTGTGTTCACAAGACGCTCAAGAGCAGCGTGGACATGGAGCATGACGGCAAAAAGCTTCATTTTGACAATCTGATTAAAGAGACGGTTTTCAAGGCCACGAAGGATTTGAACAAGGATTGGTGCATCTCCGTTTTTGAAGATAATGCCGGCGTGATTGAGTTCGATGATGAGCATGCGGTGTGCTTTAAGGTTGAAACGCACAACCACCCCTCTGCCCTCGACCCTTACGGCGGGGCGGCAACCGGTATCGGGGGCGTTATCCGCGACCCGATGGGAACCGGCATGGGCGCCAAGCCGGTGGCCAATACCGATATTTTCTGTTTTGCCCGGCCGGATATGAAGCTGGAAGATGTGCCCAAAGGCGTTCTGCATCCGCGGCGGATTATGAAAGGCGTGGTTGCAGGCGTGCGGGATTATGGCAACCGCATGGGCATTCCGACCGTCAACGGGGCCTTGTATTTTGATGACCGCTATTTGGCCAATCCGCTGGTGTTCTGCGGCAATGTCGGGCTGATTCCGCGTGAAAAATGCTTTAAAAATGCTCAGGCGGGCAATCTGGTCGTGGTGGTCGGCGGAAGAACCGGCCGGGACGGCATTCACGGCGCGACCTTCTCCAGCGGGGAAATGACACACGAACACGAAGATATTTTCTCCCATGCCGTGCAGATCGGTAACGCGATCACGGAAAAGAAGACGCTGGACACGCTGTTGCAGGCACGGGATGCGAATCTTTATGAAGCAATTACCGACTGCGGCGCAGGCGGCCTGAGCAGTGCCGTCGGTGAAATGGGAGAAAAGCTTGGTGTTGAGGTCGATTTGGAAAAAGTGCCGCTCAAGTACGCAGGCCTTTCCTATACCGAAATATGGATCAGCGAGGCCCAGGAGCGGATGGTGATTGCGGTTAAGCCGGAAAATCTGGATGCAATCATGTCAATCTTCGATGCCGAAGATGTAGAGGCGACGGTCATCGGGACCTTTACCGGTGACAAGAAGCTGACGCTGCGGTATCAGGGCACGCAGGTCGGGCAGTTGGACATGGACTTCCTGCACGAGGGCATCTGCAAATATGACCGCAAGGCGAAGTGGGAAACAAAGAAACTGTCCGAGCCGGTGCTGAAAGCAAAGGATAATTATAACGACGACCTTCTGAAGATTCTCGGTTCGTATAATGTGGCTTCAAAGGAATGGGTTATTCGCCAGTACGACCATGAGGTTCAGGGCGGCAGCGTTGTCAAACCGCTGATGGGAACTGACAATGACGGTCCGATGGATGCGGCGGTGATCCGGCCCAAGTATGGCCACGACAAGGGCGTGGCCCTCAGCTGCGGCATGAATCCGTGCTACGGGGATATTGATCCGTACTGGATGGCGCTGGCGGGGATTGATGAGGCGGTACGGAACCTGGTTTGCGTAGGTGCCGATCCCGAGCGAATTGCGATACTGGACAATTATTGCTGGGGCGACTGTACACGGCCGGAAATGCTGGGGGCGCTGGTGCGGGCTTCGCAGGCCTGTTACGATGGGGCGATGGGCTTCGGGACACCGTTTATCTCCGGCAAGGATTCGCTCAATAATGAATTTGTGTGTGATGATGGGACACGGATTGCGATCCCGTACACCTTGCTGATTAGCGCCATCGGAATTGTCGATGATATCAATCAATGCGTGACGATGGACGTCAAGGGAGCCGGCAATCTGATTTTTGCGGTCGGATTGACGAAGAATGAACTGGGCGGATCCCATTACTACAAGGCCAACGGCGAACTGGGGGCCAATGTCCCGACGACGGACCTGAAGGTCGCCGCCGAAACAGCCAAACGCCTGCATCAGGCAATGAAGCAGGGCCTGATACGATCCTGTCATGACTGCTCGGAAGGCGGTCTGGCAACGGCATTGGCGGAAATGGCATTCGCCGGCGGATATGGCATCGAAGCGGATCTGCGGGGTCTGCCTGTCAGTGATGACTGTGTGAAAACAGAGGCAATGTTGTTTAGTGAATCCAATTCGCGCTATCTGGTCGAAGTCCAGCCGGAAAACTTTGACGTATTTGCCAAACTGATGCTGAACATCCCGTTTGGCCAACTTGGTGAAGTGATCGAAGACAGAAAACTGCTGATACATGATGTTCAGCAAAAAACAGTGATTGATGCGGACTTAGAAACATTGAAGCAGGCATGGCAAAAGCCATTCGCTTGGTAAAAAGGATTGAGAATTAATGGATACTGTAAAAGCAATTGTATTACGAGCGGCAGGAATTAACTGTGACTTAGAAACGCAGCATGCGTTGGAACTGGCCGGGGCAGAGGTTGAGCGGGTTCATATTAATCGGGTGATCGACAATCCGGCGATGCTGGATGGCTGTCAGATCATGGTCTTTCCCGGCGGATTCAGCTATGGTGACGATGTTGCGGCGGGCAAGGTCCTGGCCAATCAGGTTGTGCATCATCTCAGTGATATCATGCATCAATTTGTCGCCGACGGCAAACTCGTTTTGGGTATCTGCAACGGTTTCCAGGTCATGATCAAGACCGGAATTGTGCCGGGGTTGAATGGTTCCGGGAAACTATCCTTGACAGACCAAAAGGTGACATTGACGGACAACGATTGCGGCAAGTTTGAGGATCGCTGGGTGCATCTGAAACCCGGTACAGACCGCTGTGTATTCGTCAATCCGGATCAGCAGATTTATCTGCCGATCGCTCACGGCGAAGGTAAAATCGTTTGTGACACCGAGCAAACACTGGAAAGGATTGTCAATAGTGGCCATGTCGCGTTTCGCTATGTCGATGCCGACGGCAACGAAGGCGATTTTCCGGTCAATCCCAACGGCTCGCAGGACTCTATCGCAGCACTGACCGACTCGACCGGCCGGGCGATGGGGATGATGCCGCATCCGGAACGCTGTGTCCGCTGGACGCAGCATCCGCATTGGACCCGACTGAAAGACCGTGAGGGTTTTGCCGACGGCATGACGATTTTTACGAACGCAGTCAATTATGTTAAAGAAAACTTCTGATGTAGCTGAAAGGATTTTACAGAGAATGATTTTAGTAAACGAGAATTTTTTGAAATTGAAAGCCGGATATTTATTTCCTGAAATCGGAAGGCGTGTCAGGGTATTTGCGGCTGAAAATCCGGATGCTCCGATCATCAAGCTGGGTATCGGTGATGTGACTGAACCGTTAGTTCCCGCTGTGACAAAAGCGATGCATACGGCTGTAGATGAAATGGCGAAAAAGGAAACCTTTCACGGCTATGATGATGGCGGTGTGGGTTATGAATTTTTGCGGGAAGCGATTGTCCAAAATGATTTTAAATCTCGCGGCGCGAATGTAGCTTCCGATGAGATTTTCATCAGCGATGGCGCCAAATGCGACACGGGTAATATGCAGGAAATCTTCGGGCTTGATAACGTCGTAGCCGTGACCGATCCGGTCTATCCGGTCTATGTCGACACCAATGTGATGGCCGGACGCACCGGCGAAAATGACGGCAAGGGTCGTTATGGAAAAATGGTGTATATGCCCTGTACCGCCGAGAACAATTTTGTTCCGGAGTTGCCGAGCCAGCCGGTGGATATGATTTATCTGTGCTATCCCAACAATCCAACCGGGGCCGTTGCCACCAAGGAGCAGCTCAAAAAATGGGTGGACTACGCTGTCGAAAACAAAGCCATTATCCTCTACGATGCGGCGTACGAGGCATTTATCCGTGACGACAGCATCCCGCATTCGATTTATGAAATCGAAGGCGCCCGCAAGGTCGCGATCGAGTTCCGTAGCTTTTCCAAAACTGCCGGTTTTACCGGTGTTCGCTGCGGGTTTACGGTGGTCCCCAAAGACCTGGTTGCTTACACAAAGTCCGGTCAAGCACAGCCGCTGCACCCGATCTGGAATCGAAGACACTGCACCAAATTCAACGGTGTCAGCTATATCACGCAAAAAGGTGCCGAGGCGGTTTACAGCCCCGAAGGCAAAAAGCAGGTTAAAGAGGTCATTAATTTATACATGTCTAATGCGGACACGATGCGGGCAGCACTGACCGAGCAGGGTTATCAGGTCTTCGGCGGCGAACACGCCCCGTACATCTGGTTGAAAACACCGAAAGGTGTGGACTCATGGACGTTCTTTGACTTGCTGCTTAATAAGGCCAACGTGGTCGGTACGCCCGGCGCGGGCTTTGGTGCCGCGGGTGAGGGGTACTTCCGTTTGAGTGCGTTTAATAACCCGGACAAAGTCAAAGAAGCGATGCAACGCATATCGAAGATATAAAGTTCGAAACTCGAAGCCCTAAATCCGAAACAAATTCGAAATTCAAATAGCTGGAAATTCGAAACAAAACACGGATCAATGCGTGATTGTTTAGAGAATTTGGATTTCGATATTTGGATTTGTTTCGAGTTTCGATATTCGGATTTTTATGAACGAACATACAGCTTATATCGGCTTGGGCAGTAATGCAGGGGACCGTCGGGACTATTTTAACAGGGTTTTATCAGCCCTGCAAACGTGTCCTTCTGTTCATTCTATTCGGGAGAGCTCGTTTTACGAAACAGCCGCCCTGGGACCGGTTGAACAGCCTGCTTTTTTTAATGGGGCTCTCGAGTTGCAGACATCGTTTACGCATAGGCAATTATTTGAACTGCTCGGGAAAATTGAGCAGGATTTAGGCAGACAGCGGTCCGAACACTGGGGCCCTCGGACAATTGATCTGGATTTATTGTTATACGACGATAGCATTATGAATGATGCGGATTTGAAGATTCCCCATCCTCAATTGCACCTGCGAAGCTTTGCTCTCAAAGGTCTGTATGAATTGGCCCCGGACCTTGAACACCCTGTTCTGAAGCGTACAATGCGTGAACTGGCAGGGCGGCTTAATGGGGGCGACTATTGGCTGGATTCTGAAAAACCACAGTTGATTTCGATTGCCGGAAACATCGGCGTTGGCAAGACCACGCTGGCGACCGGATTGGCCGAACGGCTGGAGGCGAAGCTGATTTCCGAAAAGTATGATGCCAATCCGTTTCTGGCCGATGTGTATGCGGGCAAGACAGAACTGGCGCTGGATTCGGAGCTGTTTTTCCTTTCCAGCAGTGCCTCGCAACTCCGCAAGGACCGCATGAAGGCAGGGCGGGTATATGTCAATGATTACGTATTTGAAAAGGCCCATATCTATGCCTCCGGTTGGCTGGAACCAGCCGATCTGGCGAAATACGAAAAGCATTTTAACAGCATTTGCGAAGGCGTTACAAATCCGAGATTGGTGATCTATTTGAATGACAGCGTCGAACACTGCCTCCAGCGGATTCATCAGCGAAATCGCCCCTACGAACAGCAGATCAAACCGGCGTTTCTTGAACATCTTGCCCGCGGCTACGATACGCTATATACTGATTACACGGTATGTCCGGTCATACGGCTCAGTTCAGATGAGTGTCGAACCCCCGAACAGGTCGACCGCATAGCCGAAGAAGCAAAGTATTACATTGCGAAATCGCAGGGATAAATGAAAATCGTTCATATAATCGAAGAAGTACGTCAAAGCGTTCAGGCCGCCAAAAAACAAGGGGCCAAAATTGGCCTCGTGCCAACAATGGGGGCCCTGCATGCCGGCCACGGTTCGCTGATCGAAGCAGCGATGGCCGAGTGCGATTTTGTTGTCGTGACGATTTTTGTCAATCCGACGCAGTTTGGTCCCGGCGAAGACCTGGACAAATATCCACGCACCCTGAAAGAAGACGCTGCTTATTGTGAAAAGCTCGGCGCGGACTTAATCTTTGCACCATCTGATAAAGAAATGTATCCGGCATCTCAACTCGTCTGGGTCGATGTGGATAAACTCACCGAGGGTCTCTGCGGTGCTAAGCGCCCCGGGCATTTCAGGGGCGTGACCACCGTTTGCGCAAAGCTGTTTAACATCGTTGGAGCCGACATTGCTTATTTTGGCCAAAAAGATGCTCAGCAGGTCGCCGTAATCCGGCAGATGGTTCAGGGCCTGAATATGCTGCTCGAAATACGCATCTGCCCGATCGTCAGAGAGCCGGATGGGCTGGCGGTGAGCAGTCGCAATCAGTACTTGTCTGCGGATGAACGGCAGCGGGCGGTATGCCTGTCTCAGGCGCTGACACAATGCAAAGAACAAATCGATGCCGGACAGCGAGACGCGGCGATACTGACGGCCCGGATGAGAACAGTGATCGAGCATTACGGCGGCCGGATCGACTACGTAGAGATTGTGGATGCGGAAATCCTCCAGCCGCTGCATGCCATTGAGGGACGGGTTCTGATTGCAGTGGCGGTATTTTTCGGCCGGACCCGGCTGATCGATAATATATTGTTGGACTTGAAGTAACGAAAATGTCCTGTATAATAGATATTCTATAGTGATTGCAATTGAAAATTCCCGTTGGGTCGCGGCTATGTAGTTTCATGGCAGTAAGTTAGGCTTTACTCGCGGGAATTTACTACCCTGAAGGGTATACTGTTTTTAAGTCAAAAAGCGGCACCGGCTTTTACTCCGTGAGTTTACGTTCAGATGGCCGTGCCACAGAATAAAGGAAATCAGATGTTTATAAAAGCGTTGAAAGCGAAGATCCACCGCGGGCGGGTGACTGCGACGAAAATCGACTACCCCGGCAGTATCGGCATTGACGAAGCGATCCTCAAGGCTGCAGGGATCATGCCGTATGAGGAAGTGCTGGTCGCCAATGTCACCAACGGCGAGCGGGTGGAAACCTATGTGGTTCCCGCCCCGGCTGGCAGCAGGGAAATCACCGTCCTTGGAGCCGCTGCCCGGCTATTCAGTCCCGGCGATATTGTCATTATCATGAATTTCGCCTATTACACGCCCGACGAGATGGCTGCCCTGAAACCGAAAGTAATCGCCTGCGACGAAGATAATTCTTACAAAATGCTCAAATAATTCATGCATCCGGAGCTGTTTGAAATCCCGTTCCTGCACATCAGCGTCAAAAGCTATGGGACGCTGATGGTGACCGGGTTTCTAGTCGCTGTCTGGCTGATGCGGCGGATGATGAAGCGGAGCGGCCAGAATCCGGACAATATCTCGAACATTGCAATGTATGCCCTGATTTGCGGAATTGTTGGAGCGAGAACGTTTTATATTGTTCACTACCATGTGAAACCTGCGGAATGGTTGGCTGTATGGCGGGGGGGGCTCGAACTGCTCGGCGGGGTTATTGCGGCGATTGCATTCCTGTGGTTTTATCTGTGGAAGCAGAAATTGCCCAAGCGCCTTTATCTGGATGTGCTGGCGGTTGGGCTGATGGTGGGATTGGGCTTTGGCCGCATTGGCTGCCTGATGAATGGCTGCTGCTATGGCAAATGCAGCGATGCGTCGTGGGCGGTTCAGTTTCCTTACGGAAGTCCCGCTTTTTACAGCCAGACTCAACCGGATCCGGCTCGCGGCCGCGATAAACCGTTGCTCGACCTGCCGGACAGCTATTACAGCAGCGGCTATCTCAAGGAATATGATGATCTGACCGAAGAGCAAAAGCAGGCCGTCAAAGAAGGCCCCTATCGGTCACTGCCGGTCCATCCCACCCAGATTTATTCGAGTATCAATGCGTTTATTTTGGCCGGAGTTCTTTATACGCTATGGCGCCGATTCGGACAAAAAAAACCAGGGGTGGTATTAAGCTCGATGTTTATCCTCTATGGAACCGCACGATTTTTTCTTGAAACCCTCCGCGACGACAACCCCTTTGAAGGGGCTTGGTGGATTCTCTACAAAGGCGGCACCGTCTCCCAAAACATCGGCATCTACCTGTTCATCATTGGTGCTGTCCTGCTGACAATCTTCGCCACACGAAAACCAGAACCGTAATAGGGAAAGCAGAGCACATAAAATTGTCATCTCGAGCTTGAGTTGGCGTCCAGAAGTTCCGCTGTAATTTCATCATGATTTCTTACTCTTGGCGGCTTTTTTAAGAACAATTTAAGTCCTATTCGGTAGCAGCAGATCGCAAGTGGGATTGAACCAAATATGATTAAGCTTCCAAGCCAATGGTTGGCTGGAAGATATTCAAAATTGGGGTCTTTGGGTAGAAACTTAGTGGTACATGCAATATCAGACCATATTGACAATCCCAAAAAAACAAAGTACAGATTCGTTGCTACTCTGTTCGCCGCATAATCTATCACTTCAGTGACAGAAAAACACTTAAATAAACACCGTTTAATTTGAGACTGTAGCATCTTTACAGAGTTTCTTTCTATCCTGTTTTTCGTTTTTCACCGTTTCTGTTCCAATGTAATGTATTTATCGTTGTCTTCTGATCAGCCAGGTATAGGTCTCGCTGCATATCC
>Ga0224495_10000214_pt1 | contig 47408 bp, 45 predicted proteins | sample SF_Jul11_sed_USG_FD_168128 | JGI IMG/M metagenome (GOLD analysis project Ga0224495, IMG submission 168128) | Sediment microbial communities from San Francisco Bay, California, United States - SF_Jul11_sed_USGS_4_1 | ecosystem: Environmental > Aquatic > Marine > Sediment | place: USA: California...
AATTGTGTGGGCCTAACCCGCCGTCCTCGCATCCACGAGCACTAAATGGATCCTGAATTCCTTCGGCTTTGCTCAGGATGGATCCCGGGTCAAGCCCGGGATAGATCTCAACTTAATTTACTGTCTACAAGGATGAGATCGACTTTCTCCCTCCCTCCCCATCTATCAAGTTTTAACCTAAAAGTCAGATCGTACTTCTTGTTATCTTTAAAATCCCATTCGTTTTTATCAACGCCGAAGGCAACCATATGGCAATCCTTACCATCTTGGCAAACTCTGGCGCGAAGATGATTGCCGTCGCGTCCCATTTTTCTAACATCTTTAAGCTCAATATTCTGAAGCGTAAAAACCGGTTGAGGGTTTCCCTGTCCAAACGGTTCAAGCGTTTCCTGCTCTTTGGCTAACCCCAAACTAAGCTGTCCTACTTTCACAAGCGCATCAATTATTAACTCTTTTTCAAACAACTTATCCTCAATCTTTTCCGCCTCTTTTAAAATCGCTTTTCCAAACTTTTCAAAATTTTTCGCCTCGAGCGACAACCCCGCCGCCTGGGTGTGCCCGCCGTAACTCAATAAATGTTTTGAGCTGCTCTCTAATAATTTTGAGATATTAACCGACGGGATTGAGCGGGCGCTGCCGCGCAACATATCATCCGTTTGGGACAAAACAATCGCCGGGCGCCAATATCTCTCGGTTATTTTCCCCGCCACCAGACCCACTACCCCATCGTTCCAATCGGCCTTTTTGACAACGACGACTTTGTTTTTATAAAGCTTGCCTTGCTCGACGATCTTGAGCGCTTCTTCGGTCGTTTTTTTAAGAATATTCTGCCTTTCGGAGTTTAAAATATTTAACTCTTTAGCTATCAATTTCGCTTCCTCCGGGTCTTGCTCAACCAAAAGATTAAAGCCCTTGATCGGTTCACTAATGCGTCCGGCTGCATTTATCCTCGGCGCAATCATATAGCCGATTTCATAAGTGCCGATTTCCCTGCCTTTTAAATCGGCTTCGCCAATTAGCGATTTCAGACCGAGATTCCTGGTCTTATTTATTACCAAAAGACCAAACTTAGAAATTATCCTATTATCACCAACCAACGGGACAATATCGGCCACGGTCGCAATCGCCGCCAGGTCAACGAGCCACTTCTCCTGACCGGAGCTTTTTAGCAGAGCTTTAGCCAGCATAAAAGCAATTCCCCCTCCGGAGAGGTTGTAAAACGGCGCATTCTCACTTGCGGATTTTGGATAAATTATCGCCTCAGCCGGCGGCAATTTATCTCCCTTTAAGTGATGGTCGGCAATAATGGTTTTGAGGCCAAGCTTTTTGGCGAATTTAACTTCCTCAACATTTCTAATCCCGCAGTCTACGCAAACAAAAAGTCCAACTCCGGATTTTTCAAAACTCTCGATTCCCTCTTTGTTTAGCCCATAACCTTCCTCGCGCGTCGGAACATAATAATAAACTTTTCGGGTAAGTTTTTTTAACGCCCGATAGAGGACTGCCCCGCCGCAAATCCCGTCAGCGTCATAATCGGAAAAAATCCCAATCGGCTCCCCTTCCTTTATCGTTTTGATTATTAGCTCGTAGGCTTTTTTAAGGCCTGGTATATCAAAGGGACGGGAAAGATTACCATAGTCGGGATTTAAAAAGGCTGATTTGTCTTTAACTTTGCGCAGTTTCAATACTTCGGCTATCACATCCTTGGGATAAAAAGAGCGAATCTTCCATTTGGAGGTCTTGTTTTTCATCTTTTAAAAGAAGCCTTCCAAAATTTTAAGTTTTAACTTTACTTAACGTAGGCCAAGCCCCGAACCCTCAAGTCGACATATTCATGGATGTCGGGCCGGTTTTTCTCCAGAACCTGCTTTAAGGCAAAAACTTGATTGGAGAGAGATTCAGTCGGGTCTAAAATGATTTTCCAGCCCTCGGATGTGACAAAAGCCAATTTAAAAGTCGTCTCTCTAATTTCAACCTCGCTAATCTTAAGGCTGTTTTCTTCGATTCTATTTACCGCCTCGAGAAAAAAACTGATAAAGTCACTCGTTACAATTTTATTTCCCAGCTCGTATTTCGCCCCCGCTTTATCGACAACGACAATTTTATCGGTCGGCCGGGGAATTTCTTCGTAGGCATAACCATTGTTGTCAATTTCAAAACAGCGATCGGTACACCAGATTAGAACTTGGCGTCTTTCGGAAACCGCTATTTTAACGGTTGAGGGCAAACCTCGGACAATTGAGGCTTCCTCTAAAATCGGGAATTTCTTGGCCAAGTCGTTCAAATATGTTCCCGGCATCATAAACAAAATATTCTTGCCAAGCAGGGTCCTGTTAATGTGGTCGGCAATCTCAACCGATTTAACGCCCTCGATCTCGACTTTCTTAACGTCAAAGAAATTACTGATAAAAATGAAATAGGTTGCCGCGGAGATCAAACATATATAAAACAAACTGCGCAAAATTGAGGACAGCAACCCGCTTCTTCTTGGCTTCTCTTTTTCAAACTCGGTCACTTTTGCAATTTCCCTGCGCTGATAGAAACTAAACCGGCTTTTTCGTCTCTCAAGCATTTTTCCAATCCCCAAGATATTCCACTTCTTCTAAAAGAGTAAGACTATATTTTTCCTCGACAGCGTTTCGCATTTTCTCGATCAAGTCCCTCACGTCGTGAGCTGAAGCGTTCTTTTTATTTATTACCCAATTAGCATGAATTTTGGACACCTTTGCCCCTCCGGAAGAGAGCTGTTTTGCTCCGGCGCTGTCGAGAAGATAGCCGGCGGTGCGAAACCTGTCCTCTTCACTTTTCATCTGGTCCGAGCCAGTCGGATTTCTAAAAATACTGCCGCAGGTTTTTTGCCCGATCGGTTGGCGTTCCTGCCTTTCCTTTTTAAAGCGGGCGATACCATCAAGAATATCTTCTTCCTTTCGCCTCTGAAGCTGGAATATGGCGTTTAAAACAACCGGCGGGGAATTTAGATGGCTATATTTGAGTCTGCTTTTCCGGTAGGAAAACTTGAACCAATCCCTCTTGGCGCTCAACATTTTATCAGCCGAAATCAAAACCGATGAGCTTCTTAAATAATCTCCGATGCTAACAGAGTGCGCGCCGGCATTGACAGCGATCGCCCCTCCAACCGTACCCGGTATTCCATAAAGAGGTTCTAATCCGCCAAGACCGGCCGTTGCCGCTTCGAGAATCAGCTTAGAGAGCGAAACTCCGCTTTCGGCAATCACTTTACCTGTCGAAGAATCAATATTGAGCCCAGCCGTTCTATTCACAATTACCAGTCCCTTAAAGCCCGTATCTGAAAAAATGACATTGGTACCAAAGCCAATTACCCGATACGCAGCTGCGCTCTTTTTCGCTGCAACTACCGCCCCGACTAAATCATTAACCGTATCGGCGACAAACAGAAAGTCCGCTTTTCCGCCCACCCCAAGTCCACAATACTGCGTCAGAGAGATGCCTTCTTTTGCCTTGCTAAAATTCTCTTTAAATTTTTCTTTCCAGCTCATAATATATGTTATGCACTATCCTAAATTTTTTTCAACCTTTTAAGTACTCTTCGGCCACTTTCCAGACATCGGTTGCTCCAACAGTCAAAACTACATCTCCCCTCCCGGTAATTCCGTTAAGAAACTGAACCGCCTCATTATAGTCTTTTAAATAATAGCAATTCACTCCCTCTTTTTTAAGCTTCAAGACAAGGTCTCGGCTTGAATATTTTTCCTTTTCATCCCTTCCGGCAACTTTATAAACCGGCAGCAGGCCGACCACATCCAATTTTGATTTTCCAAAAGCGCTTTCAAATTCCCTGAAAAATTGGTTGAACCTGCCCTGTTGATGGGGTTGGAAAACGGCGATTTTCCGGTTTTTGGGATAGAGCTCAACAAGCGAGCTGAAAACTGCTTTTAATTCAGTCGGGTGATGGCCATAGTCGTCATAAACCACCACCTTGTTTTTTTCTCCCATCTTGGTAAATCTCCGCAATGCTCCCCTAAAGCCGCTTACTACTAGTTGCGAGGCGAGAGGATCAACATTCGAAACAGTCGCCACGGCAAAGGCCGCCGCAACATTAGCAGCAAAATGTTTTCCCGAAAAACGACGGCTCTCGAATAAATAAGATTGGCTGGCGTGTTTTATTTCAAAAGAGGTCAGTTTATCTTCCACTTTATAAGCACTAATTGAAAAATCTGCCGTCGGCTTAAACCCGTATGAAACCAGTTTTACGTTCATCCTCTCAAGCTCATCTGCTTTATCTCTAATAACCGAAAAAGTATTTAAATCATCGGCCGAGTAAACCAGCACTCCCCCGGGATAAATCCTCGATATAAAATCGGAGAAATGCTTTTTGATCTGTTCAAGCCCGCCTTTAAAATAATCGAGATGCTCTCTTTCAATATTTGCAACCACGGCGATCGTGGTAGGAAAGTCTAAAAACGAATCATCATATTCGCAGGCCTCGACAATAAAATACTTGCCACTGCCTATTTTAGCTGTCGGATTGTTAGCCGAGGAATCCGCTCCAACAAGATAAGAGGTGCCGTGATAGCTTGTCTCAAAAATCCTGGCGATAAGTGACGCAATCGTCGTCTTGCCATGCATCCCAGCCACCGAGATCCCCACTTTGCCGCGCATTAAAGTCCCAATCAGCTGGGAGCGTTTAACGGTCATAATGGCTAGTTTTTCCGCTTCTTCGTGCTCAGCCCGAGCAGCTGAATCTCTGCCTGCAGCCGAGGAATAAGCCACTAAATCAAGCTCTTTAAAGATATTATTGGGATTATGCCCGCCTAACTTAAGATCACTGCCGTAGACTTTCTTGCTGAGTGAACGCAGGACAACGGCCAATGACTTCATCGAAATGCCGGCTATTCCAATTAAAAAGATCTTCTTTATTTTTGAAAACTCTATCCTTTTAATTTCGTCTAAAATCACCTGGGCGACGCAATCAGCAGAACGGGGAAAAAACAACTCCCTTATTTTATAATCCCTTTCTCCCTTCAGCAGGTTGATTGCTTTCCTTTCAAAAACCGTGTCAGATTGATGGTGAAAGTAAACGTCAGCGTAACCTTTTTGAAAAAGATAAAGTGAGTTTAAAATTTGATGTTTAGTTACTTCTTTGGGAATCGGGACAAAAAGGGCGGGTTTATTAAAGGCGGCTATTTCGAATATTGCCGTTGCGCCTGCACGAGAAATAACCGCTTTGGAGTGGGTAATAAGTCGGGCAATATCGTCGGAAAAATCAATCAACTTATACCTCTTTTGTAATGCAAGAGGCAGTCTTTTTTTGAAGTCTTCTGAGCGCTCAAAGTCAACCTTACCCGTAATGTGAATTATCGGGGCGTGGCGGAGCAAGGCTGGTGCAACTTGGAAAACCAGAGAATTTAAACTGACCGCGCCGGAGCTTCCGCCAATCACAAGCAAATATTTTCCCGCCGGAGAGCTCTCATTTGAAATAAATTCCTCCCTTAGGGGAACGCCGCAATAGAACGCCTTTTCTTGGACCAGCTCGGAGTAGGCATCAAGGGGAAAAGCTACGCCCAAACGCCGACAGAGAAAATAGGAAATTCTATTAGCCAGACCCATTGTGGTATCTGACTCGTGGGCAATTATCGGTACCCGATAAAGAAAACCAGCCAAAACCACCGGAAGAGCAACAAAGCCACCCTTGGAAAAAATCAGGGTTGGTTTGCGAGCAGAAAAAGCAAATAGCACTTGAAAAAAGCCGGCGATAAATCTGAATAAATCAGCGATATTGGAAAAAATCGACCGAAACGAAATATATCGGCGCAGCCGGCCGCAGGAGATTTTGTGGTAAATGATACCATTTTCCCTCGCCAGCTTAACTTCAAGCTCGTCCCCCGAACCATAATACTCAATCTCGACATTTTCATCTTTTTCCCTCAAGCTCTTTGCTACCGCAACCAAAGGAAAAATATGGCCGCCTGTCGCCCCGCCCGCCAAAGCCACAACTTTCTTATTTTCAGACTTCATTTTTTGCCTGCCTTGATATATTCAATAATATCCCGATTTGAATAAATGAAATTATAAGCGAGGAACCGCCATAGGATATAAATGGCAAGGTAACCCCCGTCAGTGGTATTATTCCAAGCATAGCAGCAATATTAATGAGTGCTTGGACCACAATCGAGGATGTAATGCCTACAGCAAGAATTTTGCCGAAACCATCGGGTGCCTTTTTCGCCACCGAAATACCCAAAACAAACAAATAAACATAGGCCAAAATCACAAAAATCGATCTAAAGAAGCCAAGCTCCTCGCAAATAATCGCAAAGATCGAGTCGGTGTGGGGTTCGGGCAGGTAACGCATTTTCTGGATTGATTTGCCGAAACCAAGACCCCAAAGCCCCCCCTGGCTGACAGCAATAAATGCCTGATTAATATGGTATCCACTGCCCAGCGTTTCAGCCGAAGGGTTCAAAAAAGTAATAAACCTTTCCCAGCGATAGGATTTTGAACGAATAAAGACCGCGAAAACAGCCAGCAGAAAGCCGGCCAGAGATGCCATATGCCAAATTGGCGCCCCGGCGGCGAAAAAAACAATGAAGGAAGTTGCGATGATAATTGTCAGTGTGCCAAGATCGGGTTCGGCAATAATAAGAAACGAGATGACACCCAGCAAAATAACAAAGGGGATTAAAGATTTCTCAATCCTATTTAGATGGTCCGACCTCGCGTCAAGCCAGGAACACAAGTAAATCAAAAAGGTCACCTTGGCAATCTCCGATGGCTGGAGCGAAAATCCCAAGTCCAACCAGCGGTGAGCGCCTTTCGCCGACGACCCAATAACAGGCAGAAAAACCGCTACCAAAAGAACTAAAGTTCCAAGAAGAAGAAATAGAGAAATTTTTTTGTATTTATGATAATCAACCGCCGACAAAACCAACATTAAAATCACCCCGATCAGAAGATAGACTGCCTGGTGGGCAACATAATAATAATCACTTTTCCCAGCAAAGTTTTCGTAAGCGACAACAACCGAAGAGGAAGCGATCATCACCAAACCGAATAAGCTCATTGCAATTGTCAGCAGTGCAATTTTGAAATCCGGCCGCGTTTTGCTGGTTAAATATTTTGCCATTTTTCGACAAGGCTATTAAAGTAATCGCCCCTCTGGCGATAATTTTTAAACTGGTCAAAGCTTGCCGAAGCCGGAGAGAACAAAAGCGATTTAAACCGCCCCTTCCTCTTTCGAGCATCCTCAAATATCTCGTCAAGAGAGCCCAGAACGACTGTTTCTTTTTTCGAGCCCGCTTTTTCCAATTCCGAGGCTATCTCGGCGGCTGTCTCGCCAAACAGGTAAACTAAGACGATCTTGCCGCTCTCTGATATTCTCCTCGCCAGATCGGCATAGTTTAGGTTCTTGCTTGAACCGCCTAAAATCAGAGCGGTTTCATCATCCATCGTTTCAATTGCAGCGATTGTTGAAATCGGGTTGGTCGAGGCAGAATCATTATAAAACCTGATCCCTTCGATTTCCTTAACTAAATCTATTCTAAATTCCGGCTTCTTAAAATGCTCTTTGACTGAATCCATTTTGACATCAAGGCCCAGGGCATAAGCCAAAGTAAAAGCGGCTTGCAAATTAACAAGGGGGACTTTCCAGCGGCCTGAAAGCTCGCCTACCCCTTCAAATTTCTTTTCTCCCGGCTCGCCCCGACAGAAAAGGTCACCGCCAGACATTATACAGCCGTTTTCTATCTCGGATTGTGTCGAAAAAATAAATTTCCTGCCCTTGGCACCATCGATCAGCTTAAGAGAATTCTCTTGGTCGCTTGAAATAATGATCGAGTCATCGCTCGTGAATTTACAAATCGGGCTTTTTGCCCGAAGGTAATCCTCTACATTCTCGTGATAATCCAGATGATCAACAAAAATCGGCAGGATAACCGCAATCTGGGGGCTGAATTTAATGTCCTCAAGTTGAAAGCTTGATAACTCCAAGATAACAAAGTCTTTTTCTTGGACCTCGTCGAGAAAATCAAGCGGGGAATTGCCGATATTCCCCCCAATAAAGTTCTTTTGATTTGCCGCCGTCAGGATCGAACTGACTAATCTCGCGGTCGTACTTTTGCCCTTCGTGCCGGTGATTCCGATTATCCTCCCCTTGCAGTTGGCAAAAAAAAGATTGACCAAACTGGTAACCCCCGCCTTCGGGGGAAGGATATTATCAAGCCTAGATCTTTTAACCCCGGGAGAGCGAAAAGCAATATCTAAAGCGGAGATATCTGCTTCGGGGATTTTATCCCAAGGGCCGATTACCAACTTAACGCCTATTTTTTCCGCTTCTCGCTTCTTATCCTCCGAAACTTCCGCTTCGTCAAAAACAGCGATGTCTTTAACCCCCTTGGGAGCTAAATAGCGGACCAGCGATTCGCCTTCAACGCCGTAACCGAAAATACCAATCTTTTTGCCAAAAATTTCTTCGAGCTTCATTCTAATTGAAGATTATTACCAAGCTAAGACCAATTACGGCTGTGATAGCATTGATAATCCAGAACCTCATCGTCACTTTTGTTTCCGGCCAGCCGATTGCCTCAAAGTGATGATGAATTGGGGCAACTTGAAAAACTTTGCGCTTGAAAAACTTCTTAGAAACCATCTGGATTATGGTGGTGATTGCTTCGGCAAACATTATAAAAGCGACAAAGGGCAGGGCATAAACGGTATTGGTCAAAAACGCAATCACGCCGAGAGTCATGCCTAGGCTCATCGAGCCGGTATCTCCCATAAAGAAACGGGCCGGAAAAATATTAAACCATAAAAAGGCGAGGGTTGCCCCCAAAATCGTGGCGCAAAAGATCGCCAGCGGATAATTTCCTTTTGCCAAGCAAATTATAGTGTAGGCGCCAAAAGCAATGGCGAAAATCCCGCCAGCCAGCCCGTCCAAACCGTCGGTTTGATTGGCCGAAAAAGAGATGAAAACGAGGCTTAAAATAAAAACCGGAATATACCAATAACCCAAAACCAGCTCGCCCAAGCCGGGGACAAAAAAGCCCCGGCTAAGCCAGTCCAATTTATAGGCAAACCACCAACTGCCGGCGGCAGCGACGGCAGCATAAATCAAAAGCTTAGTTCTGAACCTCATCCCTCCCCTGCCGAAACCAACGCTGAAGACGTTCATTAGATCGTCAATCGCCCCGATTACCCCAGAAGAAAAAAGAGTAAAAAGGGGCAGCAGCGTTCCTCCTCTTGAAAGATTGGAAAAGGCCGTAATAACCGCGCTCACTCCCCAAATCAAAATTCCGCCCATTGTCGGAGTGTTTTCTTTCGTCTTGTGCAGTTTATAAAATATCGGGGTTTTTCTTCCTTCGTAGTCTGTGTCCCTAATTCTTTTGCCAATCTTGTTTCGATACAAGAAATCGGTAAAAAGCGGGGTGATTAAAATGGTGATAACAAATGAAACAGCAACAAAGATAAAAGCTGATAAGAATTTTAATGGATCAATCGATAACTCTTTCATTTAACCCAACTTTTCGATTAATTTTTCTAAATGATTTGCGTGAGAGCCTTTCACAAGCACAACATCACCCTTTTTAAGCAGGGTGTTTATTTCCCTATTTAATTCTTCCACATTAGGGTACCACTTATCAAGGTCAAGACCCTTAAAACCCTCACCCACTCCGATTAGGTAATCGGCGGTTTTTCTCGCCAAACTAGCCACTTCGCGGTGAGATTTTTCGCTTATCGGAGCGATCTCTTTCATTTCCCCTAAAATAGCCACCCTTCGGGAAAGCTTAAACCGCGCTAGAATTTCAAGGGCGGCTACCATCGAAAGCGGATTGGCATTATAGCTTTCATCAATAATCACGAAATCTTTCGAACTATTAACCCTATTGCCTCTCCCGCTTTGGGGAGAAAGGTGTGATGTCGCCTCCATTATTTTTTCCCTATCCGCTCCGGCCGATATCGCCGCAAGGGTCGCTAACTCGAGGTTCAAAATATTATGCTTCCCCAAAAACTCGAACTCGCCCACTCCTTTTTGACCATAAATATAAAGCTCGAATCCAGTTTTATTAGTGAAAGATTTAATATTTCTGGCTTTAACTGTTTTAAATGAGGGTGATACCACTTCCGCTCTCGGATAACCAATCTTTTTCGCTTTTTCAAACACATCTTGCGGACAAATGACTTTTTGGCGAGCCGACACTGCAAGCTGCCATTTTTCTTCAAGGATGTTCTCGATTGTTCCGAAGGCTTCAATGTGAGCAACCCCGATATTTGTAATAACCGCGATGTCCGGTTCAGCAATTTTTAACAGGTATCTGATGTCCTCCGGTTTATCGGCGGCATACTCCAGAACCAAATACTTGGGATATTTCAATTTAAAGAAAGCCATAAACGGGGAAAAAATAAACGCCGCGGCCCAGCCGGCAATTGTTTCCGGCGGTTTACTGAAACCTATAATTGCCAAGGGCAAACCTGTTTCTGTATTCATATTTCCCGGTGCAACCAGAACATCAAAACCCGAAGCTTTTAAAAACTCCCCTGTCATATATTTAACAGTCGTTTTCCCAGAGCTGCCGGTAATCGCAATTACATAGGGGCGAAAACGATTAATGATAAGGCGGGCCAAATATGCCAGCTCCCGCTCAAAAATTTCTTTAAGTAGCTTTTTCATTTTGGGTTTTCGGCAACTTATAATAACTATTTAAAAGCCAGTCGGCAATTTCGCCAAAGATCGGGGCGGCCGAAGACTCGGCCCATTCGACGCTCTTGGGCTTATTAAACTTAACTAACATTACGAATTTAGGATCATCGGCGGGAGCAAATCCAGCAAAGGAGCCAATATGCTGGCTTTCCTCGTATCCCCCATCAGCTTTAGGAATTTGGGCCGTGCCGGTTTTGCCCGCGACTCGAAAGCCCTCAACCGCCGCCTTTTTGCCGTGCCCCCGCTCAATGACTGAAACCAGCATCTCAACCATTTTTTTCGTATCCTCTTCCGAGAGAATTTGCCTCGGCTCGGTAACCTCAACCGATCTTTCGGAGTCGCCCTCAATAACTTTATCTAAAATTCTCGGCTTAGCCATTCTGCCTTTATTCGCTAATACCGAGAAAGCCGAGATAATTTGCATCGGGGTGGTTGATATTCCCTGACCGAAAGAAATAGTAGCCCTGTTGACATCTCTCCACTTTCTAGTCGGTATTACTTGGCCGGGTGATTCCCCCGACAAATCAATGCCGCTTTTCTGGCCAAAGCCGAACTTTTTTAGGTAGTCACCAATAATACTATTTTCCATCTTATTGGCAACCCAAATCATCCCAATATTATCCGAATTTTCAAGTATTTCGGTGACTGTTTCATAGCCAAAAGCTTTATCTTGAGAATTATGAATCTCGTAGCCGTCAACGACGACGAAGTTCCCGAAACCTCCGGGAATATCGTCAGGTTTAGAATCAGGTTCAACCCTTTCTTCCGTAATCGCCATAGAAACAATAATCGGTTTGAAAATCGAACCCGGCTCCCAGTTGAGAGCAACTACCGGATTAAGAAAGACCGACTGCGAATCTGTCGAGATCTCATTAAATTTATTTGGATCATAGTCAGGTAAAGAAGCCATAGCCAATACCCCGCCGGTTTTAGGATCCATAATTACGATCGAGCCGCCTTCGGCGCCGTAACGCTTGATTCCCTCTTCCAGTTTCTTCTCAACCATATATTGGATACTTCGATCAATCGTTAGAACCAGCGAAGCTCCGTCTTTACCCGGGTCACTTTCTCTCACCTCAAAAATACGTCCGAGATTATCTTTAATGCCTTTTAGGACTCCCCCCTCTCCCTTTAAAATACCATCGTAATACTCCTCCAATCCATAACGCCCGCTGCCCTCGAAATCAACGAAACCAAGAATTTGCGACATAAATTCACGCTCCGGGTAAAATCTCGAATACTGCCCCTCAATATATATGCCTTTCAGGTTCAGTGCGGCGACTTGATCAGAGACCTTTTTGCTTACTCTCTTTTTAAGCGGGGGGATATACCACTTGTCAATATTTATCGCTTCAAGAATTTTGGTCTCATCTTCTCCTAATATCGGAGCGAGCCTTCTTGCCACTTCAGCCTTATCATCAATATGTCTCGGCACGGCAGTAATGTTGTATAGCTCGAGCTGGGTCGCGACAGGAAATAGACCAGATTTTGCCTCATCTATTAAATCAACGCTTTCACTATCTTTAATATAAATAGTCCCTCTTTTAGCCGGCTGTTCGATCTTTGTATAATATTGTTTTTCCGCCTGAGCGGCGTAAACGTGTTTTTTAAGAACTTGTCGGTCAAAAAGCCTTACAGCAAACAAGCCACCTATAACTAGTATGGCTATTGCTAAACTTGCAAGCCTCCTCTGGCTCGGTCGTGAAATTTGTTGATACATTTACCTATAGGCTGGCTGGTTCCATCCCTTTCTTTTCTGCCTCGCTCTGGACATCCGAAAGCGCTTTAAGCCGCTGTCCCTCTAACTTAATCTGATCAATCTCGTTCTGCTTGTCCATCATATCCTTTTCCAGACCGCTCTGAACTATCTTCCGGCTGGCAATCTGGCTTGACTGAGAAAGGTAAAAGATTGAGAAAGCGGCTAAGATAATGAAGAATACTACCTTTGCTGAAACGGGGCCTAGGAAGAACCTTCTTTCGATTGTTCTCTTTTTTGCCCCCAGAAAACTGTTTCTTCTTCCGATAAAAATCATTTTACCCTCATTATTGCTCGAAGTTTCGCGCTTCTTGATCTAGGATTAGCATTTATCTCCTCGCGACTGGCCACAATCGGTTTCTTTGTTAAAATCTGATATTGACCCGATTTAGCTCTATTCTTAAAATATTTTTTCACGATTCTGTCCTCGCCAGAATGGAAACTGATAACTGCCATTCGGCCATTTATTTTCAAATAAGTTGCTGATTCCAGTGCATCTCTCAAAGCCCCAAGTTCATCATTTACGGCAATTCTCAAGGCTTGAAATACCTGAGTTGCGGGGTGTATCTTTCGCCTCGGTTTAACTTTCTCGATGATTGCGACTAACTCACCGGTGGCGGTTATCTTTCTGTTCCTTCTCGATTTGACAATCTCGTCGGCTATCCGCCTTGAATGTCTCTCATCGGCAAGCTGGAAAAATAAATCAGCCAATTCTCTTTTTGTTAAACCGCTGACCAGATCGGCAGCGGTTGCCCCCTTAGACTTATCTATCCTCATATCAAGCGGTTCATCTTTTGAGAAGGAAAAGCCCCGCCCGCTTAAATCAAAATGATAAGACGAAATCCCAAGGTCGAAAAGAATCCGGTCGGCTTTTTTAATCTTATTTTTTTCAAGGATCGAGCCTAGGTTTCGAAAATCCTCGTTTACAAAGATGATATTTTCAGCTTTAAAGCGGGATCGTGCTTTTTCAAGGACTTCCCTATCTTTTTCAACTGCTATAAGCAAACCCTTCTTACCGATACGCTTTAAAATCTTCTCAGAGTGTCCGCCAAAGCCAAAAGTTGCATCTATAACCGTATTCCCCTCTTGCGGATTAAGATACTCGAGGACCTCCTTTAGCAAAACAGGGACATGAAAACCTTTTTCCATAGATTTCAAGGAATTGCAGATTTTGAACATGGGCGGCAAGATTCCTCTTCGCTCTCCGAATACGGGTTAACCCCATATTCAGAAAGCATCCCGCCGTAGCGGGAGAGCAATCCCCCTCCTTGGGTCGCCGCCCATGTCAATATGCTCTCGCGGGCAGTTGGCCTAAGGCCAAACGCCTCACGCCACTGACCGCATTTTCCAAACGACTTACACACCCAGCTCCGACAGCTCTTCCGATATCTCCCCGGCCCTAGGCTCGATTTTTTCTACCAAGGCTTGCCACTTTGATTTACTCCAAACCTCTATCCGATCGTAAAGGCCTATCACAATTGCCGCTGTCTTAAGACTGGCATAATCCCGCAAATATCCCGGAACAATTACTCTCCCCTGTTTGTCAAATTCCACATCGCTCGCCCCAGCTAAGATTAAGCGCGCATAAAGTCGAGCCGATGATTTTGTGTACGGTAGCTGACCGATACTCTCGGCCATTTTCTTGAATTTCGCTTCGGGGAACAAAAAGAGGCAGCCGTCAAGTCCCTTGGTGATAACCGCTCCTTCTTTGAGAGCCCTCCTAAATTTCGCCGGGACTGCGAGCCGCCCTTTTTCATCAACCGCGTGTTCGTACTGTCCAATAAACATTTTCTCACCACTTTTCCCCACCTTTTGCCACTTCTTTCCACTTGCCCCATATTATATCAACTAAAAAGGGTGTCAAGAGAACAAAAACCGAACAGCAAAATCTGCGAAGACTAGGAGCGCTCCTTGACGTCTCAGAAGAAATACGATACACTACACCGATGCCATAAGATTATGGGAGGGATGCTCCGTGAGAAATGGCGTGCATCACAGGCGGTTGGCGCAGGCTTTCGGTGCCTGTCTGCCAATATCCTGCTTACAGGCGGGCCACCCCAGGCCCGCCTGTCATCTATCTAGAACAGAGTGAATATATTTTTTTCGAGGAGTAGTTATCAAGAATCCACGGCTACAAAAGAAGACTCTCCTTGGCAATCTCTCTAGACCAAACCAACGCCAGTTAGTTATTTCGTCTGGCTCCATAATCTTTATAACTCCAGTAAATTTAGTACATAAAAATCCGATAGTAATAAAATGAGCGTCTCTCACTTTATCGTTTGCGATACTAACCAGCTTAAGATTTGCTTTACTGATTTTGATTCCCGTTTCTTCAAACACCTCTCGATAGCAAGCCTCTTCAAAACTTTCCCCAAAATGAATCTTCCCGCCCGGCATTGTCCAAGTTCCCTCGCCATGGAGTTCTGAATCCGCTTTTCTAGGATCGGTATTTCGTAAACCCAATAGAACTTTTCCTCCCTTAAGGAGCATCACACCAAACCCTACACCTACTTTGCCACCCATTAGCTTAAATTAAGTTTGGAAAAAAAGTAATCGTTTAATTCTTTAATTTTTACCCGTTCCTGTTTAAGAGTGTCGCGGTCGCGGACGGTGACAGAGTCATCTTTCAAGCTCTCAAAATCAACCGTTACGCACCAAGGAGTACCGACTTCGTCTTGGCGGCGATAGCGGCGGCCGATCGAGCCAGACTCATCATAATATGCCCGGATTCTCTTTTCGCTCAAACCTTTATAAATCTTTTTAGCGATCTCCGGCAATTTATCTTTCTTCACGAGCGGAAAACAGCCCACTTGGACCGGCGCTATTGTCGGATGAAGATGCATTACGACTTCTCCTTTTTCTCGGCCGTCCGATCCGTCCGACTCGCTGTAGCCATCAACTATAACGGCCAACATCACCCTTTCAACTCCCAAAGTCGGCTCGATAACGTAAGGAATAAATTTTTCTTTTATCTCCTCATCAAAATAATGCAAGTCGCGGCCGGAAAATTCCATATGGCGCTTTAAGTCATAATCGGTGCGATTGGCAACGCCGGCCAGTTCCGACCAGCCAAAAGGAAATTCATACTCGATATCAACCGTTCTTTTAGAGTAGTGGGCGAGTAATTTTTTCGGATGCTCGTATTCACGCAACTTCTTTTCGTCTATGCCCAAATCTGTATAAAATTTTTTCCAAAGTTTAAACCACTCGTCAAAAGCTTTCTCGTCGGCTCCCTTTTCGACAGATTCTGGCTTAACGAAATATTCTATTTCGGCAATTTCAAATTCGCGGGCACGGAAGAAAAAGTCGCCGGTGGTAATTTCATTCCTAAACGACTTGCCAATTTGAGCAATACCGAAAGGAACTTTTTGGCGTGAACTTTCCAAAACCAGCTTAAAATCGGTGAACATTGATTGAGCGGTTTCGGGCCGAAGATAGGTCAGACTTGCTCTATCCTCGACTGGCCCCAAATAAGTTTTAAACATCAAGTTAAATGGTTTTGCTTTTGCTATAAAGTCTAGATCTAGCTCTTCCCCGCAGCTTGGGCATTTTATCTGTCGTTTTATATGGGCACTAATTTCGCTCTTTTTTTCGTCAATTTTATATTCTTCTGGTGTTAGAATGTGATCTACTCTATGTCTCGCGTGACAGTGCTTACACTCAATTAACCAATCTACAAATTTCTCTAAATGCCCCGAGGCCTCCCAAACCTTCGGATGCATAATCACCGCGCCTTCTATTCCAACCACATCCTCACGGCGCAAAACAAAAGTTGCCCACCAATGGCGCTTGATGGCATTTTTCATTTCAACACCGAGCGGGCCGAAATGCCAAACCGCCCCAACCCCACCATAAATCTCCGAGCCCTGCCAAACGAAGCCGCGGCGCTTGCAAAGCGAAACGATTTTTTCCATTAAATTAATGTCGCTTTTCACTTACTTACCTTTGACCTATTTAAAATGGTATTCTCTCGGCAAAGTGGGCGAAATCCGAGATAGTATTTCGTGCACATTGGTATCGGCCCACTTGGCAAGTTTATCTGCATATAGGGTAGCAGAACCCTGACTTCCCAACAAGACGACCTCGTCGCCGGCAACCGCCCTCAAGCCCGTAACGTTAAGCATTAAAGCATTCATGCAGACCCTGCCTATTACCTTAACTCTCTTTTCATCAACGATTGCCTCGGCAATATTTGAAAGCGCTCTCGGGTAGCCGTCCGAATATCCAAGCGGAACAATGGCAATTTTAATCGGTCCCTTAGCAATATAGGTTCTTTTATAGCCCACCGACTGATTTGTACTGACTCGTTTAACTTGAGCAATTTTACTCTCAAGACTCATTGCCGGCTGAAGCTCGTCTGCTTCAGTTTCAAATCCATAATATCCATAAAGACCTAACCCCACCCTTACCGCATCAAAATGTGCCTCCGAATACTTAAAGGTCGCTTCGGTCGCTGCCATATGAGCCATCGGAATAGGAATATGGCTTTGCTGAAAACCAAACAGAACATTTTGAAACTCCCTTAATTGCTCGCGAGAAAACTTCTGATCGCTGGCGTCAGCAAAATGGGAGTAAATCCCCTCTATTTTAATATGTCCGAGCGACGACACTTTGAGATAGTTTTCAACCATGCCTTGGGGAGAAAAACCATAGCGGCTCATCCCCGTATCAACTTTAATATGGACCCTCGCCCATTTATTCAGTTTCTTAGCTTCGGCGGAAAGTTTATAAGCAGTCTCTAAATCAAAAAGCGAAAGGGTAATATCAAAGTCAACCAGCCGGCGAAACTCCGCCGGATCAATATACCCAAGAACTAAAATCGGCGCCTTAATTTTCGAAACGCGCAAAGAAACTGCCTCATCCAAATTTGCGACTGCCAGCATATCTGCACCAGAAGTCCAGACCGCTCGAGCGGTCTCACCAAGACCGTGGCCGTAAGCGTTCCCCTTAACTACTCCAATAACTTTAATCTCGGGATCAAGGCGTTTCTTGATGACCTTCAAGTTGTTTGAAATTGCGTTTAAATCAATATTGACCCGGTTTATCACATCGCCCCTTCCGGTAAAACCTTACCAAAATGCCACTCAACAAATTTTAGCAAAGATTGGTAAGATCGCCCAAAGATCTTTTCGTCAACTTTTGCTTTCACAATTTTCTCATAAGGAGAGTTAAAGATCAATCGAAGCAGTTTAGTTTCATTCTCAAGTATCTCCGGATTTCCCTCGGCGTCGCAAGACCGGTGTAAAATACCGACTTTGGGTGAAAAAACCACTTTTTCTTTACTGGCGATTTTCCTCCTACACTTCTGACAGACAAAAAGCTCAGGCTCTAGTCCCAGTTCATCAATACAGTTGGCCAGAAACACAAGAGCAGTCAGCTGAAATTCACGTTCGCAAATCTGCTGAATAGCAGATTTTAAAACAAAGTAAGTTTTGGGGTGGGACTCGTCAACTTCAAAAATCTTGTCAGTAAACTTTAATAAATAGCTAATCTTTTGAGTCCTAAGGAAGTTACCCCTCGCTCCTTCCGGAACAAAAATCGGGGAGATTTCTTTTACAATGTCAATCGAGTTAGTCCGACTGATATAAAACCTCGCCAACGTGCCTAAGTCTGAATATGGTGCCAGCTTCGAGCCCGGCCGCCGGCTACCTTTAGCCAAGGCCTCGGTTTTGCCTTTTTCTTTCGAAAATAAAGTCAGAATTCGGTCTTTTTCGGCAAAATTCCTTTTTTTGATGACAATTGCTTCGAGCTTATAGTTTCTCACAGTTTGAGAATAGCAAAAGCTTCAAAAAAACACAGTCGAATTAGAACTTTCTGCAGCTAAATTAACCTTTAGCCAGTCTTTTCTTTAAAATACTTTCTACTTCCTCCCTGTCTTCGTGAGTGTTTATCCCAAGTGCCTCGTCTTCATTTTCAATTTCTACTGTCTCTACTTTCTTCCCATCTTTAATCGCCAGCTCAACGATTGTGTTTACATAATATTCCTTTTTGACAGGGCTAAGCGGAATTCGAGGCAGAGCGCTAAATAACCATTTATTGTCAGCAACAAAAACACTTGGGCTCCGTTCGGCAATTTTTAGCTGCTCCTCACTTGCCTCCGGAACTTCCACAACAGCTAGAACTTTCCCGTTTTTATCCCTTATTATCCTGCCATAGCTTCCGAAGCGATTGGGGGTAATAACTACCGCAAATCCTAAGGTTAAATTATTTTTGGATGCTGTCTCAATCATTTTTCTAAAAGTACCAGCAGTATAAAGGGCATGGTCTCCATTAACAATAAGAGTTATCCCCTCTTCGTTACCAATAAGATTTTCGGCCTGTATAACTGCGTGGCCTGTGCCGAGTTGTTCCTTCTGCCAGACATACTCTGACTTCTCGCCGAGATAGTCGATAACCTGATTGCCATGAAATCCCACGACCGTAATGACCCGATCGAACAAACCCTCTTTTTTTAATTTAACAAACGGCTCAATCGCCCAGCCAATAATCGGCTTGCCCGCGACTTCAAACATTACCTTTGGCTTGTCTACTGCGCCAATCCTTGTCCCTTTGCCCGCTGCCATAATGATGGCAAATGCTTTTTTCCCGTTGATCATATAATCTCCTTGGGTTCATTTTTACAAAAAAATCGGCTTTTTACAAACCCCAACACTTTTCAAAAAATGTTGGGGCAGGCCGATTGGGGGGGGCTAGGGCTTAAGCCCTAGCCCCCCGGATAGTTCACTGATCGCTGCCGCGATCAGTCCGAGCCCCTCGCGTACCGTACTCTCCGGACCGGCGTAGGAGAGCCGCAGCCAGCCCGAGAGAATTCCGGGTCTGTCATGCGGCGCAAACGCTTCGCCGGGGATTACCCCGACACCGCGCCCAAGAAGGCGATCCGCGAACTGGCAGGTCGTCATTCCTTCCGGCAGCCGGGGGCCAACGTTGATGAAAGCGAAGAATCCGCCTTCCGGCGGCGCCATCGGCAGCCCGAGCCGATCGGCCCAGTCGATAACCATCCGGCGGCGCTTCTCCAACTCTCCGATTACCTCTCGGCAATGTTCGCGGCGATCCATTAGACAAGCCGCGGCAGCGGCGGAGACAAAGCTCGGACAGCCGACGCACTCGCCGGTAATAATGCCCATCGCCTTGATAATCTCCGCCGGCCCAGTCGCGTACCCGAGCCGGTAGCTCGGAACCCGCAGTTCCTTGGAGCCGGAACGTACCGTTACCGTGCAGCCGGCCATCCCGGGGAGAGTGGCGAACGGCACAAACCTCCCCTCATAGTCGAACTCGGCATAAGTCTCGTCGGCGAGTATCCACGCTCCGAAGCGCCCCACGAGTTTGGCAACAGCTTCTAGCTCCTTGCGCGACCAGACCTGCCCTGTTGGGTTGACCGGGTTATTGACAACCACGGCTACCGTCCGAGTCGCTGAAGTTGCCACCTGAAGCCACTCCTCAAGCGACCGAAGGTCTGGGGCAAACATCGGGGGAGCACACTCAACCGCAACTGTCTGGTAGCAGTTAATGTGCGCCCCGCGTTCGAAGGGCGGGTAGCCAGGCGAAAACCAAACAACGTAGTCACCTGATCCCCCTGTCCAGGGATCGCCCGGCTCGAGAAGCACCCGAAGCGCCACGTCAACAAGCGTCTTGGCGCCGTTTGATATGATGCATCGCTCCGGTGTCGCTTCAATGCCCACCTCGGCAAAGGTTCGGGCAACGATCTCCCGAGCTTCGAGCGAACCCGCAGCAGGCATGTACCTTGAATGCTGTGGTCCCTTCAGGGCAAGCCCTACCGCCTCTACAACTTCGTCGGGCGGCGGCTCACTAAGCTGGCCGATCGCCAAGTTGTGCTCAACCTTCGCGGCTCGCGCCGCATACTGGTTGAGCAAAGACGGACCAAGTGACAGTATCCTTTGCGTCGCGCGCGGTAGCACTACAGTCCCCCTATATCTGTTTGTCAACCTCGCGCAGAGCGCGAGTGAACGACTGTCTTACCCTCCTAGCACAGGGGTTAAACTTCTGCATGTCTCCAAAGAGACGCCAGCTGTCATGCATGACGTTATCTTTGAGTTCCATGAGATGTTCAAACCCTCGTGTTTTTATCTGGATTTCGCCCAGACGCAGCCGATCGAGGCCGCGCCCGAGAAAATGAACCAGAGCCAGCGAATAAGCGCTCTGGCGGTCATGCTCCTCGGGCGTGACCTCGAAGATCTTTAATTTCAACTTGTGAAATACCCCCCTTAGTTTCCGCAAATTTGCTTTGGAGATCTTAATCGGACAAACAGCAACGTGCATTCCAGCTGTTTTATGCTTAGCGCTGTCCGGCCCAAACATCGGATGAATCCCAACCGTTTCGCTCTTCGGAAAAATATTTTTGAGCCAGTTACAGGGCAGCATTTTTACCGAACAAGTGTCGGCAACAATCATATCCTCCTTAACAAACGGCGCCATTTTTTTCATAACTTCCTCCGTCGCCGAGATCGCTACACAGGTAAAAACAATGTCGGCACTTTCTATTTCGCGCAGCTTGTCAAATGCAAAAAATTTCACCCCCAATTTCTTGGCTGTTTCACTTTGGTCTGACCTGTTAAAAACGACTATCTCGCCCAAGGGTTTCAAGGCCTTGGCCCAAAACTGCCCGAACCTCCCAAAGCCGACGATTGCAATTTTCATTTTTTCCTCACTGTCAAGAATGTCGTAAAGTTAAACTTTAAATCTTGAATTCCTTCTTCCAAAATTTTCATTTTGTAAAGCTCTGCCGCTTTGCGAGGGGCGATTGCAGCGGCGGTTTTTGGCAATTCCCCGTTTTTTATTGCCCTAACTGCGTCAGCCGTATCGACCCATTCTTTTATTTCAATTCCGGGCCAAACCCGCCCCAAATACATTTTGCATTGCCTTAGGGCCTGGTCATGAGAAGCAATTACTGTCACTTGTTCTGAACTCAGGCTCGGTAACGCTATTAGATTATGCTTGATGTCAACTTCAAACAGCTTCTCAATTTCAAACAGGTGCTTGCTCATAGCATAAACTGCCTCATAAACTATGCCGCCGTTTGAATTTTCAATCGGGAAAACCCCCAGGTCAATCTTCCCCTCATCCAGCTCGGTCAATACATTTTCGACCGAAATTAAATGCTTAATCTCATATTTTTTTATTTTGTTCTTTGCGCAATAATATTCAGCCGCTTCCTCGGAAAAGCTAGCTTTTCCACCCGATACGCCAATAATTTCTTTTTTCATATTAACCTCTCTCGTTTTGTGAATTATATTATTTTTAAACCCATCGATCAGAAGAGTGGTGGGCCTATCCCGCATGCTTGCAACATACGAGACAGGCCCGTAGAGAAGGGGCTACCTAACCCCCGAACATCTTAGAATGGGGCGGCTTGGGGCGGGTAGAACCCGCTAAGCTACCCCATCCAGGAGTATAGCGAGGCGAGGGCGGCGGCACCCTTGGTGCCAGCGGGGCATCACGCCTAGTTCCACACGCCCCGCAGACCTCGCCGTTGGGACCAGGCTGCCAGTCGTGGATCCCGGTCCCAGACTCTACACACTCATAGCATGCACACATCAGCGTCCCTCCCAGCGATCTGTACTCCATGCGAGACGATGGCACCTGTCATCGTCTCGCAGAAAAACAAAAACCGGCCTGGAGGCCGGATTATTTCTGATCTTATTTTACAAATCTAAATCCTTCCGGCCTCCCGGGTGTTTATAAAATAAAACCAAAAATAATTTTTTCTTATATCCATTTTGTTTAATACTACCAAGAAAATTTATCAATGCAACAAGGTCATCGGCTCCGTCCCCTATTCTTCAGGGGACGGAGCCGTGAGAGCCGCTACTGCGGCCAAAACCGAGGACGCCATCGCTACATGGGGGTGTGCCACCCCTTCCACCCTTTCCAGGGCATCACCCTCGCGGCCATCCCCGTTCCAGAACACCCAGGCAGTCGAGCGGTACGGCCCGCCCAATGGCCCACCGTAACCTACACTCCTCACCTTCACGTCGTGCCCGAGTTCCCTTAGAGCCCCGCAAACCGCTCTTTCCACCGCGACTACGATATCTGCCCCCCCTTTTTGCACGAGGCTTACGTAATCACCCCGCCGCAAGAGAACCTCTGCTACGACAGTGCCGTTTATACCACCGTCTTCAACAGCAACATAGCACAACTGAACGGGCCCGTCGGGATCCATGGCGACCTCCGTTGGATCGGATATGCTTCGTCCCTTGCTATACACAAAGAACCAAGGTATCCGGCCCAAACTAAAAAACCGCCTTGCGGCGGTTTCACTTTTTCAAATAACTTTATAGATGATCAAAACCGCCGCGGTATTCCGTTTCCAAGAAGTAGAAGCGATACTACTTCGGCGATTTTTTCTTTCATATTTTAATTATTAGCAAATTTTATTTTCCTGTCAACTACTTTTGGCAGGTAGAACAAAAATGGCTTGAGCGCCCGCCAATTTTTATCCTTTCGATTTTAGTCCCGCATTCGGGGCAAGGTTTACCAGTTTGCTGATAGACTTGAAAATGTTTTTGCATTTCGCCTTGCTTGCCTTCGACATTAACAAAGGTGTTCTCAGATGAACCCTCATACTTGAGTCCTTTTTGCAATATCTCACGAACGCAGGAAACCAGTTTTATGAGCTCTGTTTTTTCAACATCTTTCGCCAGACGCAGAGGAGAAATTCTAGCGCAAAATAACGCCTCATCAGAATAGATGTTTCCCACGCCAGAAATTACCGTTTGATCCATCAAAACCTGTTTTATCTTGACTCTCGGTCTTTTTGCGAAAATACGCATTAAATAATCAACGCTAAATTCTTTAGAAAAAGGCTCGGGACCGAGCTCCCGCAGCACTTTCTGCTCATCAATCTCACCGGTTTTATAAACCTTTACATAACCAAACTTGCGTAAATCATTGAAATATAAAACGCTGCCATCAGAAAATTTAAAGATGACATGGGTGAATTGATTGGGAAGATCAGCAACCCAATCTTTTGACGGATGGCCTCCGGCAACTCTTTTCGATTTATCCCCTGCTTTATAGTCAAAAACTAATTGCCCAGTTAATTTGAGATGGATAAGCAGCGAATTTTTGTTCGACAGATTAATAATAAGCATCTTGGCACGCCGCTCAATCGAGGTAATTTTAGCGCCAACCACGTCGTCTTTTTTCCCTTGGAACATCTTCGGAACTTTAATTTCAATATCACTAACCGTCTTACCGACGATTTTATCATCGAGACCTTTTTTTATAATTTCTACTTCAGGTAATTCAGGCATGTTCCCTCCGCGCAAGTTAAAAGTTTTTACCCGATAAATACTTTTCTGCAAGCAAGGCTGCAAGCGATGAGCCCATCGAGACAATTTTACCCTGCGTTACCATCCCGATAACATCCTTCCAATCTAATAAAACAACTTCGGTCTCCTCATGCTCATCCGGCTCAGCACTTTTAAATGAGTTTTGGCCTCCTGTTAAAACTTTGACACTTTTTGCCAGATAAATATGGATTCTTCTATTCAGCTGGGCCATTGTTTCATAAAAATCGCCCAATTTGATAACCTTGCCGCAGGAATACCCAGTTTCCTCCTTTAACTCCCGTCTGACACAATCTTCAAGATCTTCGCCTTTATTCGATCTACCCGACGGAAATTCAAGCGCAATCTGATCGGGAAGATATCTATATTGCCTAACCAAAACAAGTTTATTATCGGCTGTGATCGGGACTATCATTGTCGAATCGCGGCTGTCCCAGTAAAGCCAATCTACTTCACGTCCGTCGGGAAGCTTGACAATATCGCGATTGACCTTAAAAAATTTATGGTCGAAGACTTTCTCGGTCTTAAGCCTCTTCCACTTTTTATTTTCCATACTATTATTGAACTATGACCAGAAAACTCTTAATCCTTTTGGCTGCTTCTGCCCTAATTCTTACAGGTTGCGCGAAAAATTTCAATGATGCGGATATCGTGAAAGTAAAGATTAATGGGAATAAATACGAACTCGAAGTCGCCCAAACCGATGATGCGCAGAGAAAGGGATTATCCGGCAGAGAAAAACTTGATAAAAACAAGGGGGTGCTTTTTATCTACAGCCAGAGCGACTATCCCCAATTTTGGATGAAAGATACTCTAATTCCGCTGCAGCTATTATTAATTGATAACTGCGCAATCGTCGAGATAAAGGAGATGCCGGTCGAAAAAGATCCTGCAAACCCGGAAGCAATTTATAAATCGTCTGTCAAAGCGGATAAGGCAATAGAGCTAAATGCAAATTCAATTCCCGAAGATTCAATCAGGGAAAAAATAAATGAGCTATGCGATTGATTTGCGGTGCAATCTTTCGTAGTAGCCCTTCGCAAAGCGATGGGATTCATCGCGGACTTCTTTAAAAAGCGAGATGTCTTGGCGAGGCAAAGTGCGGGAAGTAATGAGCTCGTCTTTTTTGCGGTCGGGGCCTTTGGCCAGACCGATGACCGGAATATCCAAACCGAGGTTTTTCAAGACCGAAACGGCAGCGTTAACCTGTCCCCTGCCGCCGTCAATCAAAATTAAATCGGGATGAGGCCAATCGTTGTGAAAGCGACGGATAAGAACTTCCTTCATCATAGCCACGTCATTTGCTCCCTTGACCCATTTAATTTTGAATTTGCGGTACTCGCTTTTTTCGCTCATTCCATCAATAAAAACAACCATCGAGCCAGTCGCAAATGCACCAGAGATATTAGAAATATCATAACCCTCAATGCGTCTGAAAACAGTTCCGCCTCTGCCCTCGCGAACGAACATCTGTTTGAGATGCTCGAGAGCGTAGATATGATCCCGAACTTTTGCCGCCCCCTCAAAGTCCTGACCTTTCGAGGCAAGTTTCATTTCTCTCTTTAGCGAATTCAGAACTCGTACTTTTTTGCCTTCGAAAAAATCTCGGACTTGCCGAATTTTCTTGCCATATTGCAACTTCGATACATTGCCTTCGCAGGGCGTCTCACACAAGTCAAGATATCCATAAAGACATTTCCTTTTTGGCATCACACTGCAAGTCCTAAATGGTACTATTTTTCTTATCAGCTCAAGAGCATCAGAAACGGAACGACCAGACAAAAACGGGCCATAAATAATCGGTGTTTTTTCTTTTATCTGCGGGAGATCAGTTTCTCGCATGAGATAAACACGAGGAAACCTTTCTCGTGTTATGTGAACATAAATTCTGCTTTTGTCATCCTTATCCTTAATATTATATTTCGGCATATTTTTCTTAATCAGCCTTGCTTCCAAAAATAATGCTTCAACTGATGATTCAGTTTCAATGAAGTCAATGTCTTTGACCTCGCCCATTTGAACTGCTGTCTTAGCCGGAACGAGACCGCTAAAATAAGAGCGCACTCGTTCTTTGAGAGAGGCCGCTTTTCCAATATAAATGGTTTCTCCGGCACTGTTCTTCATCGAGTAAACACCGGGAGAATCGGGGAATGTTTTTATTTTGTCCTTGAGTTTCATTTTTTCGAAACTCCCTTCAGAAACTGTCCAGTATAGGAATGCTTAATTCCACTCATCATCTCCGGCGTACCGGCGGCGATAACTCGGCCGCCCCCATCGCCGCCTTCCGGACCAAGATCGATAATATAATCGGCTGTTTTTATAACGTCTAGATTGTGTTCGATCACGATAACCGTATTGCCGGCATCAACCAGCCGGTTTAAAACTTCTAAAAGTTTTTTGACATCATCAAAATGCAATCCGGTTGTCGGCTCATCTAAGATATAAAGTGTTTTACCGGTAGCACGTTTTGAAAGTTCACTTGAAAGTTTTATCCGCTGAGCCTCGCCGCCCGATAAAGTCGTTGCCGGCTGACCAAGACGAATATAGCCGAGACCAACATCTTGCAAAACTTTGAGCCTTGTCGAGGCCACCGGAATATTTTTAAACATCTCGGCAGCTTCATTGACACTCATATCTAGCACTTCGCTAATGTTTTTTCCTTTGTATTTGACTTCAAGAGTTTCGCGGTTATACCGTTTTCCCCGACAGACATCACAAGGAATATAAACGTCAGGCATAAAGTGCATTTCAACTTTTAAAACACCATCACCATGGCACTTTTCACAGCGCCCGCCCCAAACGTTGAAAGAAAATCGACCCGGCTTATATCCGCGAAGCCGCGCTTCAGCAGTTGCAGCAAAAAGCTGCCTGATGACGTCAAATGTTTTTGTGTAGGTGGCGGGATTAGAGCGCGGTGTTCGGCCAATCGGGGATTGATCAATATCAATAATTTTATCGATAAATTCTTTGCCCTCAATCTCTCGATATTTACCCGGTTTTTCCCATCCCGCACCAATTTCACGAGACAAACCCTTATACAAAACATCATTTACGAGCGTGGATTTACCACTGCCAGAAACACCGGTAATAACAACAAAACTCTCTATCGGGAATCTGACTGTAATTTCCTTCAGGTTGTGCTCGCTCGCACCCTTGACGGTAACATATTTACCGGTAAGTTTGCGCCGATTTTCTGGGACGGTAATTTTTTTATCGCCCCGAAGGTATGCCCCGGTAATTGATTGGGGAGTTTTTTCAATATCGGAAACCGTGCCGGCGGCAACAATTTCTCCGCCTTTTTCCCCCGCTCCGGGACCAATATCCACAATAAAATCCGCTGAGCGAATCGTCTCCTCGTCGTGCTCTATAACCAAAACGGTATTGCCAAGATCGCGCAAATTTTGCAACGTTTCCAAAAGACGTTTGTTATCCCTTTGGTGAAGGCCAATTGACGGCTCGTCCAAAACATATAAAACACCAACCAGTCCAGAGCCAACCTGGGAGGCAAGCCGAATCCTTTGCGTCTCGCCGGCGGAGAGAGTATTGGCGTAACGGCCCAAGGTTAAATAATTCAAACCGACGTTTTTAAGAAATGTCAGCCTTGTGATAATTTCTTTAACCAATCTTTCGGCAATCAACTGATCGCTTTGGGAAAGCTCCAGATCCTCAAAAAACTTTAGAGCATCCTCAACTGAAAAGTCAGAAACCTCATTTATAGACTTGCTGCCAACGCAAACAGACAGGGTCTCTTTTTTAAGCCGCTTCCCTTCGCAAGTTTCGCAGGGCATCTTTGACATATATTTAGCAATCTCTTCACGAACAGCGTCTGATTCGGTTTTACTAAACCTGCTTTCCAAAAAACCGACCATTCCGTTGAAGCGGATTAAATGGTGCATGGCGTGACCCTGAGAATAATAGGTAACAGTGATTGTTTCCGGCTCTCCCGAGCCAAAAAGCAAGTAATCACGGTCAGCTGACGACAAGTTCTTAACCGGCACATTGGTTTTTATGCCCATATCGCGGGCGACGGAACGCAAAATCGAACCGTAAAAATTAAATGAAGAATAACTCCAAGGTAAAATCGCGCCCTGATCAATCGTCTTGTTTTGATCCGGCATAACAAGCTGCGGGTCAATTTCTAATTTGTATCCGAGGCCTCCACAAGTCTCGCAAGCACCAAACGGACTGTTAAAAGAAAAAAGTCGCGGCTCAAGTTCTTCGAAAATATGACCGTCGGGACAAGAAAATTTGGTTGAGAAGGAAACCGTATCTTTGCCCGAACGGACAACGGCTAATCCTTCGGCTTCGCCGGTAGCATACTCAACCGCCTCAGAAACCCGGGTGCGTAAATCTTCATTTTCTTCAGCTTTATGGGCAATTGCGACACGATCAACTAATATTTCGATATTGTGCGCCTTGTATCTTTCAAGCCGTTTTGAGTTGCGAAGATTAATCTCTTTCCCATCAACCCGGGCATCCTCATAACCCTTTTTAAAATATGACTGCAAAACGCCCAGATAATCACCGCGCCTCCCACGCACAACCGGCGCGTAAATTTCAATTTGGCGGGCCTCGAAGTTCTGGACAATAAAATCAACTATTTCGTCAACGCTATATTGCTGAATCGGTTTGCCGTCAATCGGACAAAAAGCTTTACCAATCCTAGCGTAAAGGACGCGTAAATAATCATAAATTTCCGTAACTGTTCCAACTGTCGAACGCGGATTTTTAGAAACCGCTTTCTGGTCTATCGAAACTGCCGGAGAGAGACCTTCGATGTAGTCAACGTCCGGCTTCTCCATTTGTCCCAAAAACTGACGGGCATAAGACGAAAGCGATTCGATATAGCGGCGCTGGCCTTCGGCATAAATCGTATCAAAGGCGAGCGATGACTTGCCCGATCCAGATAAACCGGTAAAAACCACGAACTTATTCCGCGGGATTTTGATATCTATATTCTTGAGGTTATGTTCTCGCGCGCCCTTTACAAATATAAAATCCTTATTATCCATAGGTTCTACCTAACTTTTCTAAAAAATCTAGCTGACTTTTTGAGAGCAATAAGCTGATCGCGAATGATGGCTGCCTCTTCAAAACGTAATTCCTCGGCAGCTTGCTTCATCTCTGCTTCCTTCTGCCTGATTAACGAGCGTAAATCAACTTCAGAAAGTTCTTTTTCTACAAAATCCAACTCCTGTGATTTTACCTCCGCCACGATTGACTTGATTTCTTTCTCAATTGTTTTGGGGGTAATGCCGTGAATCTTATTGTATTTGAGCTGGATCTCACGGCGGCGCGCCGTCTCGTCAAGCGCTCGGCGCATCGAGCCGGTAATATTATCTGCATATAAAATTACTTTTCCATTTATATTACGCGCCGCCCGCCCAATAGTTTGAACTAATGATACGTCCGAGCGCAAAAACCCCTCCTTGTCGGCGTCTAAAATTGCGACAAGCGAGACCTCCGGCAAATCCAACCCCTCGCGCAAGAGATTCACGCCAACCAAAACGTCAAATTTTCCTTCCCGCAGCTGCCTTAAAATCTGAATCCGCTCCAATGTTTCAACATCACTATGAAGATATTTAACACGGATGTGTTTTTCCGCCAAATACCCCGATAAATCCTCGGCCATTTTCTTGGTCAATGTTGTAACAAGAGTTCTCTCGCCTTTAGCAACCCTAGCTTCAATCTCAGCAACCAAACTATCGATTTGCCCTCCAGTCGGTCTGACTTCGACTTCCGGATCGACAAGGCCGGTGGGGCGAACAATCTGCTCGACAGTTTTGTTTTTTACTTTACCCAGTTCATATTTCGCCGGAGTGGCTGAAGTATAAATCGTCTGCGGCATTTTTCTTTCAAACTCTCTGAATTTCAAAGGCCGATTGTCGCGAGAGGATAGCAGGCGAAAGCCATATTCAATCAATGCATTCTTACGGCTTTTGTCTCCCTCATACATCCCACCGATTTGCGGTACTGTAACGTGAGATTCGTCAATTATCATCATATAGTCCTTACCAAATCTCGACTCAAAATAATCCAAAAGCGTAAATGGCGGCTCTCCTTCATTGCGGCGTTCAAAATATCGAGAATAGTTTTCGATGCCGTTACAATAACCAATCTCGCGAACCATCTCCAAATCGTAGCGCGTGCGACGGCTTAATCTCTCTGCCTCCAAGATCTTCCCCGCCTTGCGAAAATACTCCAGCCTCTCTTCAAGTTCCTTCTCAATCCCGTGCAAAGCGCCCCCTAGAATATTCTGCGGGACAATATAATGCTTAGCCGGAAAGATTGTAAGCTCATCAAGCTTTTCAATAATATTCCGATTAACTTTATGCAGAACATTTATTTTTGAGATCTCATCGCCAGCAAAAATAATTTGATAAATCACCTCCAAATTCGCCGGCATAATTTCGAGCGTTTCAGCTCTCGGCCGAAAAGTACCGCGCGCAAGCTCAACATCGGAGCGAGTATATTGAAGATCCAAAAGATCACGCATTAAATCGGTTCTTAAAATCGACTCACCCAACCTCAAAGCGATCGTGTTCGCTTGATAATACTCCGGCGAGCCCAAGCCGTAGATACAGGAAACGGAAGCAACAACAATGACATCATCACGGCTTAAAATCGACTGGGTGGCAGAGTTACGAAGGCGGTCAATCTCCTCATTAATCGTCGCCTCTTTCTCGATATAAGTATCCGTCGTCGGCATATATGCTTCCGGCTGATAATAATCGTAATAGCTAACAAAATACTCCACCGCGTTATCCGGGAAAAATTCTCTGAATTCCTGTGTCAGTTGTGCCGCCAGAGTTTTATTATGAGCAATAACCAAAGCTGGCTTTTGCGTTTTTTCAATAACGTTGGCAACCGTAAAAGTTTTACCCGAACCAGTTACGCCCAAAAGAACTTGGTCTTGCTTACCGGCTATAATGGCTTCAACCAGCTTACTTATCGCTTTGGGTTGACCGCCAGAGGGCTTAAACTTGGATTTAATCTTAAAATTAGCCATAGAAAAATATGATAACAAAAAAAACAGGGTTATTAAACCCTATCCAACTATAAAAACCTTATTTATTGAGTCGCTGCCGGAAGCTGAACCAGAGCTGGCCTCAACTCAAGGTCTTTACCCAACACTTTTGCTTTAAGCGAATAACTTTTCTTATCTTCAGAAGGAGTGTATTGAAGATCCTGAACCGCCGGAAGCTCCAGAAGGTATTTTGGCTTAAGATCATCTAATTTTGCTGGATATTGGTTATTAGCTAAACCATATAAATCAAGGGCTTGCTGAACTCCTAATACCGGAGCCGCTCCCCTCTGAAACTGAACAAACTTCCAACCATTATAAGACATCGTCCCTAAAATCGCCATCGGAATCACCAAAATAAAGATTGTTGCAACCCATTTAACCGCGTTTGACCATCTGGATACCAACCAAGTTAAAATTACCCCAACTGGCGGAATCCAAAACAAGGTTAGAATACAAACAATATCGCGCCAAGTGTTAGATTTTTCTTCATCCACGTTTTTATTGTAACAAAAAATCTTTGTCAAGCCAATCAACACAAATTGACCTTTGCCCTGTTTTTAGGTATAATTATTCGGTAGCGGGGACTGGCTCAATTGGCTAGAGTGCCGGCTTTGGGAGCCGGAGGTTCCGGGTTCGAGTCCCGGGTCCCCGACCAGGAAATATGGCACGGGGTACCTGGGTGCACAAGGCGCGGATGCGCCGAGGGTTCCCAGCACTCCGACCAAGTCAAACTTGGCACAGCCAAGAATTTGTTATAATTTGCGGGTATAGCACAATGGCAGTGCGTCTGCCTTCCAAGCAGAATACACGGGTTCGACTCCCGTTACCCGCTCCAACGAGATGACTAAAGGTCATATTTCGTTGGGGCACGAGGAGGCGAAGGCCAGAGCGCGACGGCGCGAGGCGGGGTCGACGGCAAAATCAGCAGATTTTGACCGGTGACCGACTCCCGTTACCCGCTCCAAAGCCCCAGTAGCTCAATGGATAGAGCAGCACCCTTCTAAGGTGAAGGTTGCAGGTTCGACTCCTGCCTGGGGTACCAGATTTTTGTGACTGCCCTAACGGGGCAAGCGCAAAAATATTTGGGAGCCGCAGGAGTCGAAAGCCGGAGCGCGACGGCGCGAGGCGGGGTCGATTGGCTCGCCAGCAGGCGAGAACAAGTGACCGACTCTCCTGCCTGGGGTACCACACAAATTGAAAATTGAAAGCGCAGAATGTAAAATTGAATTCAAAATTTTAAATATGGTGGTCGTAGCTCAATTGTAGAGCACAAGCCTGTGGAGCTTGAGGTTGCGGGTGCAAATCCCGTCGACCACCCCATATATGATAAATAAAGGTTACAAATTCTGCCCGAAATGCGCTGGGAAACTAAAGTATCAATCCTTCGATAGCGCACAACATCCAGTTTGCCAAAGGTGCGGGTTTATTTTTTTTCAGAATTCGAAACCTACAGCCGGCGCAGTTATTGAGGACAGAAAAGGGAGGGTCCTGCTTCACAAAAGGGCCGAAAGCCCAAGACGTGGATATTGGGATATCCTAGGCGGTTTTCTAAACAATGGCGAAGATCCTATCGTGGGCCTAAGGAGAGAAATGAAAGAGGAACTCGGAGTTAATATCAAAGTGGGAGATCTCATCGGAATCTATACTGACTCGTATATGCACGATGAAGCGATAAAAAACTACACTCTAAATATCCAATACAGGGTTCAGCTTAAAACTAATTCACTTAAGCCAAACCAAGAGATTGCCGAGCTCAAATGGTTTTCAGAGAATGAGGTTCCTTGGAATAAACTCGCCTTTAAAAGCCAGCATCTAATTTTAAAAGACTATTTCAGGCAATATAAAGATGACAAAAAAAGAAAAACTGGTAAGAGTTCGCAAATTAGTTGAGCCCATTTATCGGAAGCTTAAGATCTGGCCACACGGCTGGTCTCACGTTAAAAATGTTGCGAAGTTTACTAAGTTAATTGCTGAAAGAGAAGGAGAAAATACCTATTTGTGTCAACTTGCTGCGTATCTCCATGACCTAGGCAGACTTCAAGAGGAGGCAAGAGGACCGGTCGACAGGACACCGGGTGTTCAAGGGCATGCGGAGCTATCAACAGAACCTGCAAAAGAAATTCTAGACAAAGTTAAAGGTCTCCAAGAGAAAGATAAAAAGGCCATTATTGAGGCAATCCATTACCACTCCCTTAAAGAGTTCCCCACCCGCAATCCAATAGGATTAATTCTCCAAGACGCCGATAAGTGGGATGGAATAGGCAGGTTTGGGGCTGCCCGCCTGGCCGCGTTTAACGCAGAAATGCCGATAACAGGATCGGAAGCTCGTTCAGACCCCGACAAAGTGCTGGAAAAAATACTGAAGTTTGCCTCTAATAATAAAAATCAGCGAGACAAACTAATAACCGCAATGAGATTTGTTGTTGAGTGGTACGATCTACTCAACACAAAATCGGCTAAGGAACTTTTGAAAAAGGACTGGGAGTTTTCAAAAAAATATCTCCAAAAGTTAGAAGAACTTAACCGTTGAGAAATAACTGGTTTTAAGGTATAATCTTCTTGACTTGCCTCTGTAGTGAAACGGATATCACGCGACGCTTCGGACCAGGAGGTTGGGGGCTTGAGCGGGTGGAACGCGAAAGAGGCGCAGGCACGACGGTGCCGAGCCGGGGCCGACGGAAATTTCAGCAGAAATTTACCGGTGGCCGAATCCTGCAGGAGGCGAACGTTTAAAACTAAAATTATTTGCCCTCGTAGCTCAATGGATAGAGCGCCTGGCTTCGGACCAGGAGGTTGCGGGTTCGACTCCTGCCGAGGGTGCCACTTATTAAAAAGGGCCGTTAGCTCAGCGGTAGAGCAGTTGCCTCTTAAGCAATTGGTCGTGGGTTCGAATCCCACACGGCCCTCCAATATATGACCAATTTAGAAAATTCACTAATATCAAATTTCTTGGGAGACCTGATCTCAAGTAAGGAACTTGATGGGAGGTCTAAGATTATTGAGGTTGTAAGAAGAACTGCTGAAATACCTTGGGGGGAAGGAAGAACGATTGAAGAAGTTCTCGATACGAAAAAGGTCGGAACTTGCACAGGCAAACACCTAGTCCTCCAAGCTTGCTTTGACAAGATCGAGGTTAGATATCAAACCGTTGTATGTACCTTTAAATGGGGCGATCAAACAATTCTCTTACCAGAGAACTTAAAAAATATCCTCCGCGAGGGCGAGTGGGAACATGGACATAATTTTATCCAAATCAAAAATGAAAAAGAACAGTGGATAGACGCCGACGTTACCTGGAATTCAAAACTTAAGCCTTATGGATTTGAGACTTTTCCATTAGCTTGGGACGGTCAAACATCTTTTGTGGGCGTCAGAAATATAATTAGTAAATGGGAGGGTAGAAACATCGCAGAGATGAAAAAAGAGCTAATAGAATCCCTGTCAAAAGAAATGAGAGAGAGGAGAGAAAATTTTTTAAAAGGGTTTGTAGAGTGGGTTGCTTCAATTAACAAATAGCCCACACGGCCCTCCATCTTATCTAAAATTAATAAATATGCATAAATCAATTAAGGATTTAACGGGTCATATTATGACCCAAGCCAAGTCAAAAGGCTTCGGTACAACACCGAAAGACATTAATGTTGCAGAAAAAATTGCCCTGATTCATTCGGAAATTTCAGAAGCATTTGAAGCATATCGACATAAGAATATTGACGGCAAAGATGGTTTTAAAGAAGAACTTGGAGATGCTGTTCAACGGATCTTTCATCTTTGTGGAATATTCAAAATTGATATAGAAAAGGAAGTTCTTAAAAAAATAGAGGACAACAAAAAACGTCAATGGAAATGGGATGATATTAATGAAACTCATGCTTAAACTAAAAGGTTCGCAAGGCGTGGATGCGCCAAGGGTTCCCACACGGCCCTCCAGAAAAATTGTTTTAAGAACCCAAAATGGGGAGTATACTAAACTCGGAGGTGGAAAATGGCAAGATGGATTAAAATTCTTTTGATAGTCGTTGCCGTCATAGTGATTGGAGGAGGAGCATTTTTATTTTTGGGAACTTTGAAGAGAGGGGGATCAACTTCATCCTCGCCGAAACCAACGCCTAGCATTAATCCGGCGAGTGCTTCAGATGCAGCGGGCTTTGAACTAAAAAAATCATCGGCCTACTATACAGTTTATTACCACACGGGTGACGATGCTAATGCCGACAAAACACTAGAGGTTTTAGGCCAGGCGGTTGATCAATATTATAAAACTTATTATGGCATCACTCCCCAAAATACACCGGTCTACTTGGCATTGACGGTAGATGAATATGTTAAAGTTGCCGACTTTCCCGGCGGCAAAGAAAATGTCCAAATCGGTGACGGTTCAGCACCAAATGGCAAAATATACCTGTATAAGCCCTTTGACGATCCCCAAAAGGGAGAAGGCGTCATTATTCACGAAGGCGCCCATGCTGCCGTCTATAGCTTTCTGGGTGGCGGCCAGCTTATGGAAAATATTCCCGGATTCCTTAACGAAGGCATGGCCTATCACGTTGAATACGCCTACAACGCCGGCACCGATTATAAGCCATTAAAGGAAATCTATTTTGTGGATCTTTTAAGGAAAGCGGCAAATACCAGTACCCCTGCCTTGATGAGCCTTGACGAGCTAGGGAAGAATTGTGAGGGCTATATTAGCGATGAAAATCGCAATGGACTCTGCCGCGGGCAAGGTACTTTTACGGTTTGGCATATGGCAAAAAATTACGGTCAGGATTTTTGGGCAAAGTTTTTGGCAGACATAAAAACTTCCAACCCATGGCAAAAATCCCTAGAAACTCTGTCAGGCAAATCGATCGATCAACTCAGCCAAGAAATCAACGAAGCACTCAAATCACAGTTATAATAATTGTTCGTCCCCGAGGTATTCTAAAGAAAACCTATCATGAAAAAAGTTATTGTTTTCGGAACATTTGATCCCCTGCACAAGGGGCACATAAATCTCTTTAAACAGGCAAAAGGACTCGGCGACTACTTAACCGTTGTGGTCTCGCGAGACGAAAGCATAAAGAAATCGAAAAAGAGAGATTCTAGGGTTCCCCAAACGAAGCGTCTCGAAGCGCTTCGCAAAATAGATATAATTGATAAAGTAGTAATTGGAGACTTCCCGGGCAAATATTCAGTTTTAGAAAAAGAAAGGCCTGATACCATAGCGTTAGGCTACGATCAGATAATCCCCCAAACCTTGAAAGACAAACTAAAAGACTATATAATAATCAGGTTAAAACCGTATAAACCGGGGATTTACAAATCTTCAAAACTTGGCCCCATCATCTAGCGGTTAGGATACCAGATACATTATAATAAATTCAATTGGGGGTCCCATCGTCTAGTGGTTAGGACACCAGGTTTTCATCCTGGCAACAGGGGTTCGACTCCCCTTGGGATCACCAATTGAATTTATCAAATAGGGTGTAGCAATTTGTAAAAGGCACTTTTGGGTACCACCCCAAAAGCCTCTTTGGGGTCACCAATAATAACAGGGTATTTTTATCGTGATTAACAATTTAAAAAAAATAAAAGTCATTGCCTTTGATTTTTGGGGTGTTTTTGCAGATTTGGAACACCCGATGTATGGCTACATTAAAAAACACGGTGTTGACCCTGAAAAATACTCCGAATCAATTCATGATTATATTATTGCCCACGATTTAGGCGAAATTACCGAAAAAGAATTTCTGCAAAAAGTCTCTGACATAATTGGATTGGGATTACCATACAAGAAATGTCATTTGATTTTCAAAAAAGAAACTGTAAACCGACAATTAATAAAAGTCGTTGAAAAATTAAAAAATAAATTTCGGATTTTTCTGCTCACCAACAATCCGAAAGAATACTGTCAAATCTATCTTTTTGACACTGGTTTGGATAAACTCTTTGATGATATAATCATTTCTTGCCAGGTAAAATATCGGAAACCAGCGAAAGAAATCTATGAGGTCCTAATCAAAAAAGCAAATGTAAAACCATCGGAAATTCTTTTTATTGATGATGATGCTTCAAAATTTTCAACTGCCGAAAAGCTTGGTATCAAAACACTGCGATATTTCAAAGGCAGAACTGATCGATTACTAGAATCTTTGATTTAGATCTTTTCCCTACTCCAAATAATAAACAAAAACTGAGGGGGTGATTCTGTCAACCGGAGAGTAGCCCTCTCTCAGCCAATCATATTTTTCCGAAACAAGGGCTGACGAGCCGATAATTAAATAGCCTTTTGACTCGGCATTCAGCTCAGAAAGCGGTCTCCTCTTAATCCCGAAATAATCTAGCGCACTCTCCCCCGACCAAGAATATTCAATGTAGGGTTCGTCGATGCCGGGGTTATAGTCAAGGTATTTTTTGATTCGGTATAAGTCCTGTCCCCAATCAAAATTTGAATCCGAAGCTATCTTATATCCATTCCACTTGCCTCCGGCGAGCTGGTTAAAATACGACAAATAATAAGGGAAGGCAACTATATACTCACCGACCAGCCAGATAAAAAGCGCCAGCACAAGATAATTTAATTTCCGGCTTTTTAACAATCCTAAGCTACCTGACAAAACATACAAAACGGGAAATATAGGCATAACATGGCGTAGACCAAGGTTTGCTTTCGAGCTCATTGCAAAGAGCAAAAACAAAAACGCGCCTGACAGCATAAATACGGCTGTCTTTTTTTTATCTTTATCTTTCAGGGCAAAATAAAGCCCAACGGCGACCAAAATCAGAGCTGGAATTGGAGTTTTAAGCAAAACTAAAATCGGGAAATAATACCACCAGCCGGTCTTTGAGGTCTCGCCCAATAGGTATGAATCGTGGCCTCCCCGAGTATGCGAAAAGACCATTACAAGCCCTTTATAATATTCTTTTGGCACAAGCACATAACGCGCTTTGTCATAAATTTCCCTAAAACTGCCACTTTGGGATATTTTCTCTACAATCATATCGTTGAACCCCGTATCTTGACCCAGCTGTTCAATGGCTACATCAGATTTTGGCGCAACATAAAATGAAAAGCCGTAACCGACAAAAATGACTAAAAGAATAACCGCCAAAGACAAAATAATTTTGCCAAAAATCCGCAAGAGGGATTTAGCGGTAACCCTCCGATAAATAATGAATCCCAAAAATAAAACCAGAAAAGCGGGGTAAACAATAATTGCTGTGAATTTAAATAATTGAGTAAAACCAACAATCAGCCCGAGCAGAAGAGCATTTTTGTAGCTGGGCGCGTTCAAAAAAATCCAAAAACAATACAGGCTTAGAAGAAAACCCAGAGAAACTGCGACATCGGTTGTAACAAGATGAGAGTGGCCGTTGATGAGGGGATCGAGAAGGCAGAGCCCAAGCGAGATAATGGCTCCCCGCCCTCCCCACATTCGATACGAAACCATAAAAACAGCAATGGCCAGAGCAACCGAGAGCAAAACCATCGGAATCCTCGTGGCGAATAGTATCTCTTGAACATTACCCTTTAGGCTGTAAATAAGGTCCTCTCCAAACTGCCTATTCTCTCTCCAGCTATCATAAAAAAAACTGCTGGCGGCATTCCAGTATGTTGGATCCGGAGTATCCAACTTCATAAAAAGAAGAGGTAAAGCAGCCAGTTTCTTTACCGGTGGCGGGTGCTCCGGGTTAAAGCGATAATCGTTCGTTTTTAAATAGGTGTAACCAGCAGCAATATGGACCGCTTCGTCGGTTGTTTGCGAATCCAGTCTTGACAGGACAAGCTGGATTGACAAAAAGGCCAAGACTAAGAGAAGAGCAAACAGATATAATTTTTTCATTTTCTAGCAGCTGTCGTTTTTGGAGTAACCCAAAAGGTCAGATATTTCCCGAGCATAAGTCTAGATTGAGACACGAGAGCTGGAATCGAGCCAAAAAGAATTGCGCTGATCGGGGTGATAATCCATTCAGCAGCGAACTCCAGATATTTTGTTCTGGGGAATCCTTTCGGTTTGGGGGGAAGATATGAAAGTGATGTATAGGCAGAAATGGCTAATCCTATCCAGGTAAGAGAAAGGAGCACTTTGGCAATAAGCGGAAAATTATAAGCCAAAACCGTGTCCCTAAAGGCACTTGAAAAAATAATCGGTAAAAGCCCGACGACAGTCAGATAGTAACTAGCAGTCGACCAAGAAACTGTGTCGTCAAGAAGAATAAGAGTTTTGCCCCATTTGTCCCAAAAAGGTATTTTTTTATTCTTGATTGATTTGGTCACAATATAAGGAAAGTGTTCGATGCCGTAAGCCCAGCGTCTCTTCTGAAGGTACTGGTTTTTAACGGTAGTTAAAAAATCATCAGCAATGACAGCATCCATATGGACCGGAAGATAAATTGGAACAACCTTGTGATCCCCGTCAAAGGCAAAATAAGCCCGCCAGAACTGGCGAGAGTCTTCGTTAACTACATCAACAGCCCAATAATCCATTTCTCTTAGCATTTTTAAAGAGTAAGCGTGAGTAGAAAAATTCGTCATCCTCCAGGGTCTTGAGGCCTGCATCATCTGCCAGAAACTCGAGCCCCAAGCGGTAAGCCGAGCGATTGTATGGGTGTGCCAAATGTTGTTTGAAAAAAGAGGGATTGGCTGGTAAGTCCTGCGATGCCGATTGGGATTAACCGCAAACTCGAAAGCCACTGCATTGAAAAAATCCTCGTCAAAGCGGGTATCGGCGTCAGCAATATAAATAATAGCTTCCTCCTCGTTTAAACCCTGCTTTTCAAAATATTTGCTAAGCTTCCTGCCCGCCCAGGCTGATCCCGCCCCTTTTCCTTTTACTTCGCCTTCAATTCCATCAGGATGCTCACTGACCAAAAAATCAAAAATCTTGTCGTCAAAACGAGCCTTCAGTTCACCAAAAACACGGCGGAGACGCTCCCTATCCCGCTGCTCTCCTGCAAGCATGATTATCTTTTTTTGGTTGGGCCAGTTAGCTTTGACAACCGATTCAACCGAAGGCAATAAAGTCTCTATTTCTTCTCTAAAGGTGGCGAAAATCACTACTTGATACAATGGTCTCCAATCGGCAACAAGAGGATCGTCGGACGGCAGATTGTCGAGTTTCGCTTTGAAATCAATTCGCCGAGCTTCCTTCATCTTTCTGCTAGTTCTCACGAGAAGAGAGGTCATATAAAACGCTCGGCAAACCCAAAAAAGATCATAAACCAAGATATAGACTGCCACGGCCGAGGGCCAAATGAATGAAAAAACGACTGGCCAAATTATGGCCAGCCAGGCAAGAGCGCCCGGCACTATCTCAAGAAATCGCCAAAATTTAGATCTTTTTTTCACAGTGTTCGGCCAAGAATCCAATACTTATTGATGAGAATAATCAAAATAAGCAACACAGCAACTCCGAAAAACATATAGGTAATAACCGGTTTTCGCCTATAGGTTAACCAGCCGACTAAAAGATTAAACCAAACTAGGTAAAATCCTACCCAGCCAATTTGGGAATCTTCTAATCGGGCAAAATAAACTGTTGCGATGTTGCCAGCGGCAATAATAAAAGTGGCAAGAGCCAAGAGAATTATATCTTTCCGCCCGCTAATGATATTAAGTTTCCGATCTGGCAAAGGTTTTTCCTCGTTCATTTTGCTCCCTGTTTAATTTTAGTTTACACTAAACCTTTTGGGCGAAGTGGAGCCGATGGTCGGATTTGAACCGACGACCTACTCTTTACGAAAGAGTTGCTCTACCGCTGAGCTACATCGGCAATGGAGCAGGTAACGGGAATCGAACCCGTACTTCAACCTTGGGAAGGTCGCGTTCTGCCACTAAACCATACCTGCCTACAAAAGTAAGGGGTACCACTGAACTACACCCGCGTACCTAATATTTTACTCATTTTTGCCTTTTTCTTCAAGGGCAGAGATAAAAAATTGACTGCATAGGATTTTGTGCTACCCTAAAACCGATGAGCAAAGAAATAGATTACACCGCCGAAGAGTATTGGGTTAAGCTAATCAACCAAAGCCTGATCAGGTTTTATATCCTAAAAGCTCTAAAAGACCGCGATCTCCATGGCTATATGCTAATTCAAGAGATAAGAAAATTAAGCAATGATTTTTGTAGTCCATCAGAAAGCACTCTCTACCCCGCTTTGGCCCAACTTCTAAAGGCAAGTTTGATTCAGCAAACAAACCCACAAGAAAAAGCTAGAAAAACCTATCATTTAACCCAAAAAGGCAAAGAAGCCTTCAAAGTGGCAGCTTCTATTTGGAACAAGGTTATTCCGACCTTAAGCAGGAGAACTTTACTCTAGTCACCTTTCCATTGCTTTTCTAGAACATCTATATCGTTAGAATCAACTTTGCTGTCGCTGTTTAAATCATATCGGGGCGCTTCGGACTTATTCTCAATCGCTTTAAGAAGAAGATTCAAGTCTAAGCCGTCAACTTTATTGTCAGCATTCAAATCGGCTGATTTAGCGCTTGTTTCCACGTCCGCACTTGCCTGTAGTTTTTTTACTAAAAAATAGCCGCCGACTCCAATTAGGGCAACTACCACTACTCCTATAATCAAACTGATTAAAGTTGACCTCATATTGTCCCCTTTCTTTTAGATAAAAGCCGCCAGATGCCAAAAGTCAATCCCCCTCCCAAAACCGCTAGGGCAAATACTTGCTCCGGCCCCGTTGCTGTTTCCCCGGCCGTGTCACTCACGTCGCCATATCCGGAATAGACAGGAGTCACCTGAACATAAGAAGTTGCTGAAGAATCCGAATCGGTTTGGGCCGATGTGCCAGAACCGCCAATATTAATGACTAACGAGCTAGCTGAAGTGCTGATAAATTCAGTCTCGTTTTTCTCCTCGGCCGCTTCAATCCGATCGTATGAAATAGTAGCACTTCCCGCCTTAAGAGCAGTAAAGCTTACTGTGGCAATTAATCCGCTTCTGTTGGCTGGTTTGTTTTCCGGATTTACATGGAATACACCCGTCAGGAGGTCATTTTCAACCGATTGGTTAAAAGTTGAGGGGTAAATAGTTCCCGCAACAAAAGGGTTTTGCGAATCTTTCGGCTTGATCACACTCATATCGGACACTTTGACATCCATATCTATCGTACTAAGAGTTGAAGCGTAGGGTCCGGCATCAACACTAAAATCTACCTGAATTTCTTCGCCTACTTGATAAGATGTTCTTTCAGAAGTGGCGGAAAAAAGTGCTGTGTCGGCTGCTTGAACCGGATAAACGAGCAATGCAAAAAGCACCAAATAATAAGTAACTAAAGCACCGAAAGCTAGAAGTCTTTTGAAAACCATCTTAAGTTCATTATAGCAAAAAAATAAACTAGAGTAACAATGGGGCTAAACACGCCTATAAAGATAAATGTCAAATCCTCCCTTATCATTCCAAATCTCCCGAAAAAGAAAGTATTTGACAAAACTGCCGATGCAGCCGAGCCTACGACACCGTTCGGGAACCCACCAATCTCTAAGAACAACAGTTGATTTCTCCCAACCCTCGCCTATATTTACCTGATCGGCTGAATCGGGAGAAACAAAAATATATTTGGCGTCATTTTGGACACTCAAACCCTCTGGATAATAGAGCGAACTGGTATTTCTAAAATGCCAAGACAAAGGCCAGGTTATCTGTTGGTCTATTTGGACGCAGGTATTTGAGTCCCCGGGACAGTTGCTGTTAATTTCGGCGGCTACAGCTTTAAAGCTCGCTGGGGTCTGGACATAGACTGCAAGCTCCCTAGTATTAGCCGAACCCATAAAACTCAAGCGGTAGGCATTAAATATGGTAAACATCATTAAGATCCCTAGAATAATCTTTGTCCCTCGGCTAAAACCACCCCAGTGGCCAGAGAAATAAACACCTGCTAAAACCGTAAGAGGCAAAAGAGAACACAAAGCAAGCCAAGGGAACTTTTCTCCAGCCATTGAAAATCCGATCAAAGCTCCCAGCGCCAGCCAAGCCAAAAAGATATAAAAGAGATTCTTCTTTCTAACCGACTCAATTGCACCTGAAGCCGCTCCCAAAAGGACAACCGGTTCATAAACAATAAACAGGGTTAAATAATAATACCAGGGCTGACTACCGAGCTTTTTGGGATGCTGAGCGAGCCAAAATCCAAGCCCTGTTTCAGCGTCAAACGGGTTAGGTAAAGACAGGGCAAGGCTGCGGTAGTTAGTAAAGCCAACTGAATAAATTGCCACCCAAACCACTACAAACAGCAGAATTGCGGCAACCAGATCAAGCGGATTAGCCCGAACAAAATCAACCGCTTTTTTCAAAATCTTTTTCGTCTTTTTGAAACTAAGCAAAAGCATCGGCAGAACGGAACTTATAACAACTCCTGAGAAGATATAAGTAGTTTCCGAAGTCGAAAATGCCAGCGAAAGATAAATAAAACTAAGATAAAGCGGGACGGGATCTGGTTTCCTAAAAAAACTCGCCAAAGAATATATCAGCAAAAACCAGAAAACCACCACCATTGAGGTATGAACAAGAAATCTGGAATAGTAAAGAAAAAGGGGAGAGATAAGAAATAAAACTGCCAGAAAAATCCCTCTTTTATCCTGTGTTTTTCTAAAGATAAAAAGTGGAAGGGAAATCAAAATCAGCCCAAAAATGGCCGGACCAACCCGGGAAGCATAATCAGTAACTTTAGCAATTTTATAAATAATAGCTTGAACATAAAACAAAATTGGAGCATGAATTTGAGGAGTATAAATATATTCTCTAAAGTCGCTCAATTTCCAAGCAAAATAGGCCAGCATCCCTTCATCGTGATGCATTGGCCTATCGGCTAGCAAAATAAATCGGCTCAAGAAAGCAAGAACCAAGATGGCGCCAACCATAAAATAAAGATAGCGCCCCTCCTTTAATCCTTTAATTTTAAGTTTTAACTTTCTTGAAACTTTCATATATTAAATACATTGCCAGGTAAAATGCTATCAAGACATTAGCAATCGCCACAACTCTTGTCCAGCCACCTTCTAGAAGATCGAATCGCAAAAATCCGAACTGGGGATAAAAGGTTTGGAGTACAGAGAAAACGTTTACCAAATAGCTAGCGGAAATTATCAGAAAAATAATAAATATCCTTTTGTTAAGCAAGGAGGATAAAGCGAAAAAAACGACTGCCGGATAAAGGTATCTTTCATGAATTTCTGTCGGAAAGACGAAAAAAATTAAATAAGTATAGGCCAAAACAAGGCATAGCTCAAGAAAACTTCTTTTTTTAAAGCCGAGATAAGTAAGAACCGGCACAAAAAAGATCGAAAAAATAATCAGTCCCTGCTGACGTAAATTGATTATATCGCCGAACTTATCGGAAATATCCCAGCTGCCACGGCCATATACCGCCCACCACAGGTTAAAAGCATTCAATGATGAATTATCATACCTCCCAACCGATTTAATGTAAGGATCAAGAAAACTAGCGTCAGCGAATTGGCGGAAAATCAGAGCCGAAATAAGAAAAAGTCCAAGAAACAAGATAAACTGCAGGGCAAATTCCTTATATTTTTTTTGGAGAATAAAATACAGAAAAAATATTGCTATAGCTGGAAGTGCTTGGGGCTTTAATAATATCCCCAAAAATAAAAAAAACGTTGAGAGATAACTATTCTTGTTGATAAGAAGGAAGCTTATCAAAATTGACAGCGAAAGAAGAGAGTCCACCTGGCCCCAGGCAGAAGTAACTAAGGCGAGAGGAGGTTGTATTAATGCAAATACCAAAAGCAGCCACTTATATTTAATCTTGGAGCGGACAATTAAAAATCCGGAAATAAGAAGGAGAACAATTTCTCCAGCAGTTGGAATTAGCTTAAAAATATAGGCCTTGTCAAAACCCGTGCCCGAAACGGCTTTCACCAGCCAAGAAGTAGCCAGGGGAATCAAGAAGGGGTAATCCACTCCTTGATAATAAGCATTCTTATTATAAACGGCCGCCAAGCCCTCATCGGCGATACGCTCCCCCCAATATAAAAACAATCCTATGTCCGAGGAAAAGCCCTGTTTGGGAAGAAAATAAAATCTTAGTCCGAAAGAAGCTGCAACCAAGATACAAATAAATATTATTTTATATAGTTTTCTTTCCATAAAAAAATAGCGTAAGACTCGTCAGCTTCATTTTAGATTATCAAGAGTAACTTGACAAATAAAAAAACCGCCGAAACGGCGGTTCTCAAATTTGTTCCGCTATGACAGAAAGACATGGTGATGAGGCTCGAAATAAAAAAATGCTGTGTGTTGGCGGCGTCCTACTCTCCCAGTCCCTTACGGAACAAGTACCATCGGCGCAGAGGTGCTTAACTTCTCTGTTCGGAATGGAAAGAGGTGTACCCACCTCGCCATAACCACCAACACACAGCATTCTTTATCTTCAAAGTTTTTGTCTGAACCAGCGCCTAACAAACAAAAACTCAAAACTGCGACCCTAAAATATAGATTATAAATATTATTGAGCCGATGATTACAATTACCCCGCAAACAATCAAAACAAGTGCCAGATCCCCTGTCCCAAGAGCAACCTCGCCATCTGCGGAAACAACCTGGGACAGAACAACGCCGACGCAAGATAACACCAGGCCGACCAAAAATAAAGCGAAACCAGGCAGCTTAAATCTCCTAACAAACATCGGGCTCTTCATACTTTAATTATAACCGATATCACCCTGTTTTGCACAACATCACTCGAGTCGTTGTCCAGATCCCGCCAGAGGCGGGACAAAAGACACTTGCTCAATCAGTTCTACTTGACAATTAGTACTCCTCGGCTGAAACCATTACTGGTCTTACACCTAGAGCCTATCAACCCCGTAGTCTTCGGGGTGTCTAAGAAACCTAATCTTGGGGTAAGCTTCCCGCTTATATGCCTTCAGCGGTTATCTCGAACGAGCATAGCTACCCAGCGATGCCCTTGGCAGGACAACTGGTACACCATTGGCTCGCCCCTTCGGGTCCTCTCGTACTACGAAGAGACCCCCTCAAGTTTCCACGACTACAGCAGATAAGGACCGAACTGTCTCGCGACGTTCTGAACCCAGCTCGCGTACCGCTTTAATTGGCGAACAGCCAAACCCTTGGGAGCTACTTCACCCCCAGGATGCGGTGAGCCGACATCGAGGTGCCAAACAGCGCCGTCTATGTGGACTATTGGGCGCTATAAGCCTGTTATCCCCGGAGTAGCTTTTATCCGTTGAGCTCTGGCCCATTCATGAGGAACCAGAGGATCACTAAGTCCTGCTTTCGCAGCTGCGCGACTTGTAAGTCTTGCAGTCAAGCTGGCTTATGCCTTTACACTTTAAAGCTCGCTTTCCATACGAGCTAAGCCAACCTTTGAACGCCTCCGTTACACTTTTGGAGGCGACCGCCCCAGTCAAACTACCTACCAAGCACTGTCTCCCGCCAAAGGCGGGGTTAGATTTACAAATATTCAAGGGTGGTGTTTCATTGGCGCCGAAGCTCCCACCTACTCTACACATGAATATCCGTAAAACAATACCAAGCTGTAGTAAAGCTTCACGGGGTCTTTCCGTCTTGCTGCAGTTAACCGGCATCTTTACCGGCATTGCAATTTCACCGAGTCCCTCGTTGAGACAGTTTTCAGACCGTTATGCCATTCGTGCGGGTCGGAACTTACCCGACAAGGAATTTCGCTACCATAGAACAGTTATAGTTACTGCTGCCGTTCACTAGGGCTTGAGTCCTAGACCTCTCTAGAGGCTGGGGCCTACCTGCTAGGGGCTCAACATTTTGTGGCCTAAAATTTATGCCAGCAGTTGAGCAGTTTTACCTAACAGATAGGTTCCAGCCGCCAGATTAGCAAGAACTTTGACCTACTAGCACTGGGCAGGCATCAGCCCATATACATCCCAATTCTGGTTCGCATGGACCTAAGTTTTTGGTAAACAGTCGCCTGAAAGTCTTTCGCTGCGCCCCCGCCAGAGGCGGGGGAGTCCTTATCCCTAAGTTACGGACGCTTTATTGCCGAGTTCCTTAACGAGGGTTTGCTCGCTCACCTTAGTCTTCTCGACCAACCCACCTGTGTCGGTTTGTGGTACGGCTAACTTGCGTAGTTAATCTCCTTCTTTTCCAGTCTCCTTCTCCCAGATACAGAACATATCCATGAGCTCTGCACCAACTTGAAGAAGCGTCAAAGGAGGGTAGTCGCAAATGAGGGCCGGAATATCAACCGGCTACGCATCGGGCTCTCGCCCTTAGCAACCGCCTAACCCCGGGACCATTGTGGTTGCCCGGGAAACCTTGGGTATTCGGTGGACAGGGTTCTCACCTGTCATATTCGTTACTCATCCCAACATTCGCACTTCGCAACGCTCCACCATTCCTCTAGGAACAGCTTCGACGCAGTTGCGAACGCTCCCCTACCGCTTACGCCTTGCGGCGTAAACCCATAGCTTCGGTGATCTGCTTAGCCCCGTTGAATTTTTCGCGCAGCACACCTTGACCAGTGAGTTGTTACACTATCTTTAAAGGGTGGCTACTTCTAAGCCAACCTCCTGGTTGTCTGTGGTCTGCCACATCGTTTCACACTTAGCAGATACTTAGGGACCTTAGCTGATGGTCAGGGTTGTTTCCCTTTCGACCGTGAAGCTTAGCCCTCACGGACTGACTCCGCGGAA
>Ga0224495_10000215_pt1 | contig 47223 bp, 42 predicted proteins | sample SF_Jul11_sed_USG_FD_168128 | JGI IMG/M metagenome (GOLD analysis project Ga0224495, IMG submission 168128) | Sediment microbial communities from San Francisco Bay, California, United States - SF_Jul11_sed_USGS_4_1 | ecosystem: Environmental > Aquatic > Marine > Sediment | place: USA: California...
TAAAAAATCGTTCCCACTATTCCTCAAGGAATGTGAGTTTAGATTTAATTATGGAACGCCAAAACAACAACTGAAATTACTTAAGGAGTGGGCTGATATTTAGTGCTAATCTACTTCAGCCCCTAAATTAAATATCGTTATCAGGGTGTTGAGTGGCAGTACAAACGAGGAACTCATCTCTGCAATGTACAGAGGCTCAGAGATTTAAGAATAGAATGTCGTGTTAGGGACTATGCCATCTATTTTTTTGATATGCATAGCTGCAGGCACGGACTATTTTTGCGATACGTGCATGACAATTGCTCGTCCGGGCAAATGCCGTAACGGAATATCTGCATCTCAAGTTTTACAACATGAGTGATGCAATCACTGTCAGTACGCCTGCAAGCGCAATCGGGGGCAGCGTGTTATGCCTAAACAGGGTCACTTTGTCCAGATAGATGGCCAGTACAACGATGATTATGCCGATAAAAGTGGTAGTCATGATGAATCCTCCAATTGAGTTTTTCCCGAACTAGGGGGTTACAAATTCCGTTCTCGGTGTTATGCCAGTTGCCAACAGGTGCCGTGACGGTCGTAAAGCAGCTATATGGTGAAAGTTATACGCAAAGAGGTCAAAGCTATTAAGGCGAATGGTGACATCTTTTGATGATTGGTAAGCTGGGCAGATAAGCGGTCGGAAATTACGGATGAACTGTAATCAGATAGGCGATCATTATTACCGGTGTGAAATATCTCGCTAAGTTATTTTTCGCCACGTATTATTGGTGCATCGCCTAGAAGCGGCTAATTTCAGGAGAAAATTCATGAAACTACTCGGTACGAATACCAGTCCTTATGTGCGCAAAGTCCGCCTGGTTCTATTGGAAAAGAACATCCCGCACGACTATTTTATTGATGCTCCGCGAGAACTGGGCAGTCAGGTTGCGCTTGCCAATCCATTGGGACGAATTCCGGCGCTGATACTGGATGATGAGACTTGTGTATTTGATTCGCCGGTAATCACCGAGTACGCGGATACGCTGAACGATGTCCCGATATTGATTCCGCGCAATGATGCTCTGGCGCGAATGCGCGTAAAGCGTTGGGAAGCTCTGGCGGACGGCATGATGGATTCTGCGGTTGGAGTACGCAATGAAATGATGCGACCGACGATGAAGCGGGAAACCGACAACATTAGCCTGCACAATCTGGCGATCACACGCGCTTTGAATCACGCGGCTACGCAGCTTGGCGAACGGCAGTGGTGTGAGGGTAGTTCAGTCACGCTAGCCGATTTGGCACTGATAAGTGCGATGATCTATCTTGATTTGCGACAGTCTGAGAGAGATTGGCGCGGTGCACACCCGAACCTCGCCGAATGGTTTTCTCGCGCCAGCACGCGTGACAGTGTGCGTGCGACGCAAGGGAGTTAAAGCTAGGCTTTGCTCTTTGCCGTTTTTTTTGCGGCGGGTTTTTTTGTTGCAACCTTGCTGGTCTTTACGGCAACGGGCTTCTTGGCAGCAGTTTTGGTTGAGGTCTTGGCCTTGTTGGATTTTGCTTTGGGTTTTGCAGCTGTTTTGATCTTGGTGGCTCCAGCTTTCTTTGCGGCTGGCTTTTTGGCCTTGCCGCCACCTTTGGCCGCTTTGGCCGCAATCAATTCCAACCCTTCTTCCAGCGTGATTTCATCCGGCGAAACGCTCTTGGGCAAGGTGGCGTTGATCTTTCCATGTCGAACATACGGCCCATAACGTCCACTGCAGACTTCTACACTGGCTTTGTCGTCCGGATGATCGCCCAGCACGCGCAACACGGTGTTGCCGTCGCGGGCTTGAGCCAGCAATTCCAGAGCTCGATCCATGCCGATGTCGAAGATGCTGTCGGTCTTCGGGATGGATTTGAACTTGCCATCGTGCCCGATGTAGGGGCCGAAACGGCCGATGTTGACGATGACTTTCTTGCCGGACTCGGAATGCAAGCCCAGCTCGCGAGGCAGTGCCAGCAGTTTCAAAGCGCTGGCCAGATCGGCCTGTTCAAGCGGCATTTCTTTTGGCCAGGAGACACGCTTGGGTTTGGTTTTTTCTTCCTTGTTGACCTCGCCCAGTTGCACGTAATGGCCGTAAGGGCCGCGCAACAGCAACACGGGCAGTTGGATATCAGGATGCTCGCCCAGCTCGATTCTGGCCGAGGCATCATCCTGGGATTCGCCATTGAGGCTGCGCTTGTATTTGCACTCCGGGTAATTGGTGCAACTGATGAAGCTGCCGTAACGGCTGAGCTTTTTGGCGAGCGGCTTGCCGCAATCTGGGCAGGCTTCGTCTATCAACTCGACGGGGCGCTCGATGTCGGCCTTCTCCTTGATCAGCTTGGAAAATCCTTTCCAGAATTCACCCATTACGCCGATCCAGTCACGTTTGCCTTCGGACACTTCATCCAGTTCGTCTTCAAGGTGGGCGGTAAAGTCGTAATCGACGTAACGGGTGAAATGATCAGTGAGAAAACGCGTGACGACCCGCCCCACATCGGTGGGCATGAAGCGTTTCTTGTCCAAAATGGCGTATTCACGTGCCTGTAGAGTGGAGATAATGGTGGCGTAGGTGGATGGCCGACCGATGCCATGCTCTTCCAGCGACTTGACCAGGCTGGCTTCGGAATAGCGGGGCGGCGGCTGGGTAAAGTGCTGTTCGCCGTAAAGTTTGTCTACAGGCAATACATCACCCTCGACCAGCGGTGGCAGCTTACCGCCTTCTTCTTCGGTCACATCGTCGACATCTTCCATATATACGCCGATAAAACCGGGAAACACTAGTACCTGGCCGTTGGCGCGGAAAAATGTGGTGTCGCCGCCCAGACGGATGTCCACGCTAACGGTATCAAAACGCGCAGGTGACATTTGGCATGCCAGCGTGCGCTTCCAGATCATTTCATAGAGGCGCGCTTGATCGGCGGTCAAGTGGTCGTGAATGCTGTCGGGTGTACGCAGGATGGAGGTCGGACGTATCGCTTCGTGCGATTCCTGTGCATTTTTGGTCTTGCTCTTGAAGGTGGGTTGTGTGCCGGGCAAATATTCTGAAGAAAAATTATCCTTGATGTAGTCGCGTATCTCTTGCACGGCTTCCTTGGCCAGCGATACCGAATCGGTACGCATATAGGAAATCAAGCCGACGGTTTGTCCGCCGATGTCCACGCCTTCATATAGCGATTGCGCGGTACGCATCGTGCGGTCGGCGGTCATGCCGAGTTTGCGCACGGCCTCTTGCTGCAATGTTGAAGTGGTAAACGGTGCAGCGGCATAGCGCTGCTTGGCTTTTTTCTCGACACGCACGACCTTGGGTGGCAACTTGGCGTCGTTGAGCTTCGCGTGAATCGCGTCGTATTCGGCTTGACTGCCTATGCTGAGCTGTTCGAGTTTCTTGCCTTGGTACTGAAACAATTTTGCAGTAAACGGGACGTGATCTTTATTCGTATCGAGATGCACAGTCCAATATTCCTGGCTCTTGAATGCTTCAATCTCCAGTTCGCGCTCGACGATCATGCGTAGCGCAGGGCTTTGCACACGACCAGCTGACAGACCTGGACGTATCTTGCGCCATAGAAGCGGCGACAGGTTGAAGCCGACCAGATAATCAAGCGCACGTCGCGCCTGTTGAGCATTTACCAGGGGTTGAGAGATTTCGCGAGGGTGGGCGACAGCTTCTCGGACTGCAGACTGGGTGATTTCATAGAACACTACACGCTGCAAATTCTTGCCCTTCATGCCTCGCTTGGCTTTGAGCAATTCTGCGATATGCCAGGCAATGGCCTCACCCTCACGATCAGGGTCGGGTGCCAGATAGATGTTGGCTGCGGTGGCGGCTGCTTTTGTGATCGCATCCATGTGCTTGCTGTTTCGCGCAATGGTTTCGTATTTCATTGCAAAGTTATCGTCGGGATCGACCGCGCCGGTCTTGGGGACTAAGTCGCGAACGTGTCCGTATGAGGCAAGGATTTCGAAATCCTTGCCCAAGTATTTTTGCAAAGTTTTGGCTTTGGCCGGGGACTCGACGATAAGTAGATTGGTTGGCATGCGCTTAATTTATATTTCTAATGTAATTGTGCGGAATGAATCGGAGAAAGCAATTCCTCAATGAGTAGCGGATCCAGATCCTGATGGCGATTCCACAACACCATCAGCATGATAAGTTTAAGTTTATCTACTGCGATATTTTCCTGGTTCAGTGCGACGGAGAGGTCGAGGATCATTTCCCGCTCAATGGCCGAAATCAGATGCTGATGTTCTGAAAAAATCAGAAATTGTCTGGCTTCCTGACTGATAAGTTTAATTTCAAGCTCGGCAAAATACCTTTGTCCTGTGTGTTCGAGATTTGCCGGATAGCTATCCGGGTTTTGCTGCTGAAGTGCAGACAGCCATGCAAGCGCATCGTTGATTTCATCGTCTTCGAAGCCGGCAGCGGAGAGTTTACGAGACAGTTTGTCCGGCTCTGGATAACTGCCCGCATCAAAATAACTTTCAAACAGGTACATCAATATTTCAAACATGGTCTACTTGGTACGGGGATTAGTGAATTCGCTGATACAAGCCGCCCGGTAAAACACTGAGGTGTCCTTCCAACTCAAGCGTCAACAGCATGGCGGATAGCTCGCTTATCGTCAAGCCGCAACGTGCGCTAAGCGTGCTCACATCAACCGGGTCGAAGCCAATTTGTTCCATAAGTAACGGAATTACATTGCTTGTTGCTGTGACTGGTGTGTCCGGATTAAGGGCGGACATGACGAACTGGCCGCTCAATTCTTCAAGAACGTCATGTGCTGTTTCGACCAATTTGGCACCTTGTTTCAATAACGCATGGCAGCCTTTGCTTTGCGGGGCGTGTATCGAACCGGGAATGGCAAATACGTCCCTGCCTTGCTCCAACGCTAATCGTGCAGTAATCAGCGACCCGCTTTGCAATGAGGCCTCAACCACTAAACAACCCGCGCTCATGCCGCTGATTATTCGGTTGCGGCGCGGGAAGTTAGCGGCCAGTGGCGGAGTACCCAGCGGAAACTCGGAAATCAACGCGCCATGCTGGGCAAGCATGTGTGCAAGATCGCGATTGGCGGCAGGATAAACCTTATCCAATCCAGTACCGACCACGGCAATGCTACCGCTACTGCCGCAAAGCGCGCCTCGATGTGCAGCGGCATCGATGCCATGCGCCATACCGCTGATGATACACAGGCCGGCATTGCTCAGCGATTTTGCAAATGCCTCGGCATTGCCGATACCTTGCGCGGTGGCATTTCGGCTGCCTACCACGGCCAGCGCGGGGTGATTGAGCAAATCCAGCCGTCCTTTCACGTAAAGCAATAGCGGTGGATCTGGAATGTTCAGCAGGGTTTGCGGATAGTCACTGTCAGCCAACGTGACTACGTGATTATTGTTATCTTCCAGCCAAGATAAGGCTGAAACAAGGACATCATTGGATATGCCTTTGCATAACTCCGCAGCTACCTCAGTTTTGACTATAGATGTAAGCGAACTACTGGGGGCTGAAAAAACGGCATCCGGAGAACCAAATTTTTTGAGCAGTTGCCGGGCACTCTCGCCGCCCAAACCCCTTGTCAGGCTCAGGGCCAGCCAAGCTTTGAGCGATGCCTCAACTGTCATTGCTCAGGGGGTAATGGCGTTATCCAGCAGTTGCACCGGCAATTTGGTTTGCATTACCAGCGCATAGGACACCTTGTCAAAAACACGGAACACAAAAACCAAGCCATAACGCTCATCCGGTAGTCTGTATTTATCGCCCTCGAATTTTACGATTTCCCCCTTGCGGTATAAGGCGAGCACGTGACCAACTTCAAGCCCTTCGCGAGCACCTTTGCTTAAAGTGAGGACTGAATTTTGGCCACCTTGGGCTACTCCGCCATAGACGGAAATTACCTGCGCGGATATTTTTCCTTCAGGTGAGCGCGGCAGATAAGTGCCAATTTCCTCGGCGGAAGGTACGACCAAGCGGTCGCCGGCACGAATTTCTTCTTCGGAATAGGTTATTGCAATGCTGCTGACCTCGGCATGCTTGCTGACTTCGGCATTCCCCAGATATACAGCTTCAATGCCAAGCTCTTCATCGGTTTCGGGATCGATGAAAGTTTTACCGGGGCGGTAAACATACCACTTGTCTCCCTTGCTGGAAGGCATATCCTTGACGAATCCGGTGTCGCCGCTACTAAGGAGCACTCTCCCTTCACGTGCTCCAATCAAAGTGGGTGCGTCTTCCAGCGCGTCTAGTTCTATGACCAGCGGTCTGCTCAGGAATGGTGCGATGGCTTTGGCGGGAATGCTGGGGATAATGTCGTGTAAACTGGGACTCACGCGTACTCTGGGTGAAAGCCTGACCGTATCATCCACAAACTTAGTCTCTGTGTTAACCGTATCGGGCTGACCAGCGTCTACCACGGTGACTGTGTCTGCGGGTATTTTTTCCTCGCTGTTACCTTCTTCGCCAATGCGCAGTGTGCCGCTTGTGCGATCAAGGAAGATGATGTCACCCGGATATATCCAGTGTGGGTTCTTGATAGTCTCCTTGTTTAGTCCCCAGATATGCGGCCATTTCCAAGGATCCTTGAAGAACATGCCCGAAATGTCCCAAAGCGTGTCGCCCTTGACGACGACATGTCGATCAGGGGCATCGCTTCGGATATCTAAAAGCATATCCGCGACCTCTCCAGACTGCGCGGAGAAAGCCAACGTAGGCAATAAAAAGCAAATCAGAGATATAATCTTGCGCATGTGAACTCCGGCAGAGTCATTAATCGAAGGTACGAAAAGTTACTACGTCCTTTTAAATTCTGCATCCAGTCATATAAATAAGCAAGCATTTATAGGTCGCGTATGGCAATTCTGAAGATTTTGCAGTATCCGGATCCTCGCCTGTACAAAATCGCCAGTAAGGTTGAAGAGGTCAGTGAAACAGTCCGAAAGTTGGTGCGTGATATGGCGGAGACCATGTATGCGGCGCCTGGAGTAGGCTTGGCTGCGACCCAAGTGGATGTACATATGCAGGTCATTGTGGCAGATATTTCCGAGGAGCGAAATAAACTGATGGTATTCATCAATCCGGAGATTGTGGCCTCCAGTGGTGGTGAAGAATATGAGGAGGGATGTTTGTCGGTACCCGGAATTTTTGAAACGGTTCATCGTCCGGGAAGGGTCACAGTACGAGCTCTTGATGGAAATGGCGAGCCCTTTACGTTGGAGGCAGAGGGTTTTTTGGCGGTATGCATTCAACATGAGATCGATCATTTGCAGGGCAAAGTTTTTGTCGAATATCTGTCACAGCTCAAGCAAACACGAATTCGAGCAAAGTTAAAAAAACGTTTGCGGGAAACATATTAAGCTGCCTTGATGAAAGTTATTTTTGCAGGTACACCTCAATTTGCTGCCGATGCGCTTGCTGCTTTGCTGAGCGAGTATCAAGTGACGGCGGTATTGACTCAACCGGACCGCCCTTCCGGGCGTGGGATGCGGCATAACCCCAGTCCGGTTAAACAGCTTGCCGTTCAACACGGCGTGCTGGTAATGCAACCGACCACACTGAAAAGTGAACAGGTCCAACGGGAAATTGCATCACTGCATGCAGACGTGATAGTGGTGGCCGCTTACGGTTTGATATTACCCAAAGCGGTGTTGCAATTGCCACGATATGGCTGCCTTAATATTCATGCGTCGCTGCTACCGCGTTGGCGTGGTGCGGCACCGATACAGCGTGCGATTTTGGCGGGGGACGATGAAACCGGGATTACCATCATGCAAATGGATGAAGGATTGGACACCGGGGACATTTTACTGCGTAACGTATGCCCGATTGCCTTGGGTGACACAGCCGCAACGCTGCACGATAAATTGGCTGATCTGGGTGCAAGTAGCATTCTTCAGGCGTTACGATTGCTGCAAAAGCAAAGTTTGACCCCGATTAAACAGGAAGAAAATGCGGCGACCTATGCGACTAAACTGATCAAGAGCGAGGGCCAAATTGACTGGCGGCAGGAAGCGCGGGAAATAGAGCGTGCCGTACGCGCTTTCAATCCGTTTCCTGTCTGCAACGCGACATACGGTGATGTGTCGATAAAGGTCTGGCAAGTCGGTCTTGTCCGGCAGCAAGGCGAGCCGGGTGAGGTTCTTGCGGTGGACAAGCAGGGCGTCACGGTAGCATGCGGCAAGGATGCTTTGCGGCTGAAGATGTTGCAACGACCCGGCGGGAAAGTGCAGCCAGCCGGACAGTTTTTACAGGCGATGCCAATAAAGTGTGGCGATAAGTTTTTTGTAAACTGAATGCATAACGTTCAGCTAGCCGCAGGGCAAATTGTGCAACAAGTTTTGGCGGATGGACGTAACCTTAATCAGGTGCTGGACGAGTCGTTGCAAAAAAAATCGACATGGATTCCGGCGCAACGTGCGGCTTTGAAAGATCTGAGTTTTGGCACACTACGTTTTTATGGCCAGCTGCGTGCAATATTGAGCCTGTTATTACGCAAGCCGATATCGGATCAGCGCATCAATTATTTGCTGCTGGTGGCGTTATATCAGTTGCAATACAGCAAGGCTGCTCATCATGCGATAGTCGATCATGCTGTGCGTGCCGCACAGACATTGAATGTAAAGGTGGGCGGTCTGGTGAACGCGATTCTACGGAATTTTTTGCGTAGTCGGTTGATGTTGATTGACCGGGCAACACAGAGCGTAGAAGGCAAATACAATCACCCGAAATGGTGGATAGATGAGTTGCAGGCGCAATATGCAGAGCGTAGCGCCTCGATATTGGAGGCGGGTAATCGGCATCCGCCGATGACCTTGCGTGTCAATCAGCGGCGCGGCACAGTAGAGGAATATTTGGCATTGATCGCGCGGCATAATTTGTCAGCGAAAAGCCTCGAACTGAACGCGCTACAACTTGAGCGGCCTCTCGGGGTGGATAAACTCCCGGGCTTTTACGATGGTTTGGTATCGGTGCAGGATGCTGGCACGCAATATGCGGCAGGGCTGCTGGATGTGCATGATGGGATGCGTGTGCTGGACGCTTGTGCAGCGCCGGGAGGCAAAACTGCGCACATTCTGGAATGCAATGCAGTTGAGATGACGGCGCTGGATAAAGATGAGCAGAGATTGCAGCGCGTTGCAGGTAACTTACAACGCTTGGGATTAAAGGCACAGTTGCTGGTTGGAGATGCATCTGATCCGGCCACATGGTGGGATGGTAGAGCTTTCCAGCGTATTCTTGCCGATGTTCCGTGCTCAGCTTCAGGTGTGGTGCGCCGACACCCCGACATCAAGTGGCTACGCCGCCGTGCCGATATTGCCGGGTTTGCAGGTCAGCAGCTTGCCATCCTGAGTTCGTTATGGCGGCTGTTGGGACATGATGGTAAATTACTTTATGCCACCTGTTCGGTTTTCAAGCAGGAAAACGAACAGGTCATTGAGGCATTTGTGGCGCGGCAGCCGGACGCAAAAAGGTTGCCGATTGCATTGCCCGTGGTTTGCGGGGGGCAGTTATTGCCCGATAATCAGCATGACGGATTCTTTTATGCGCTACTGCACAAGAAGGTTTAGCTTATTGCTGCGCAGCGTGCTGCTGGCTGGGCTATTTGCCGCATCAGTTCAAGCGGAAGGAATTTCCGTCAGCAAGGTGGAAGTGAAGCTTGGTGAGGAGGGTTATCAGCTCTCTGCGAGTTATGAAGTCAGTCTGAATGATACGGTGGAACAGGCGCTATCGCGTGGCATTCCGCTCTATTTCGTGGGTGAATTCTCGCTCACGCGGCCACGCTGGAATTGGGTGGACAAAATGCAGCAAGCCGTTTCGCATGGCATATCAGGATTATTTGGCGACGACGAAACATCGTTGACGCATTGGACATGGCTGGACAAGAAAGTTTACTCGGGTGAGCAATCTATCAAGCTTTCATACAACGTGCTGACCCGGCAATACCGCATCGCGCGCGGAGCATTGTTTCAGAATTTTTCCAGCTTCGAAGAGGCAAAAAATATATTGTCCAGACAGAGCTCAGCAGTAATTCCTCCGGGTTTGGTGGAGCCCGACGGTGAATATATAGCCGCAGCGCGTCTGCGCCTTGATATTGCACAATTGCCCAACCTGTTACAGGTGAATGTACTAACGGGCAGTGATTGGACTCTCGACTCTGATTGGTATCACTGGATTATCAAGCCGTCGGAAATTGACTCGCATGATGAAAATCCAACGGAATAACAGGGTAATGAACTACCTGATCTTCATCAGCGTTGCGATAGGAGGTACCCTGCTATATTTGCTGTCCAGCAGCAATGCGAACACGGAAGTTTTTTCCATCAATTACTATGGACTTCTTGGACTAACCGGCTTATTGGCGCTAGGTTTGGCGGGGCTGGTGGGTAATCAGTTGTGGCGATTACGCGACAAGCTTAAACACAAGGTGTTCGGTGCCAAACTGACTTTGCGTCTAGTGATATTTTTCACATTGATTGGCGTGTTGCCGGGTATTTTGATCTATGCGGTATCGGTGCAGTTTCTGGACAAGAGTATCGAGTCGTGGTTTGACGTGCGGGTTGAAAAGGCGTTGGAAGGCGGACTCAATTTGGGCAGAAGCGGACTCGATAATAGTTTGAAAGAGGTAACGAAGAAAGCACAGTTTGCAGCATTAATGCTGGCAGAAAAAAAATCCGGGCAATACCAATCCTCGTTGGATCAACTGGTTCGTGAAAACGTGGTGCAAGAAGCTGCATTGTTTACAAACAGGGGAAATTTGATTGCATTTTCGTCGGTGGCCAGCGCGTTGCCGCCGGATATGCCTAGCGGCAATATGCTGAGTTTGACCATGGACAAGGGCGAGTATTCTGTTATTGATACTCCTCGTAACAAGGGACTTGCGCTTCGCGCGCTGGTCACTGTTAACGTTGGCGCAAAAAAAAATGAACGGTACATTTTGCAGTTTACCCAACCAGTACCGAAGAATATTGAGGCAGATGCGGAAACCGTTCAGTCAGTTTACCGCGACTATCAAGGACTAACACTTTCACGTCTCGGGCTGAAGCGAATGTATGCGGTTACGTTGACGCTTTCATTGCTGTTGGTGTTGCTAACAGCAGTATCCGCGGCATTTTTTATCAGTGAGCGGCTAGGATCATCTCTGGAAGCGCTGGCAGAAGGAACTCGTGCGGTAGCACAGGGAGATTTCTCCGGGCAACGGCCAATACAGAGCAGCGACGAATTGGGCGCGCTAACGGGCATGTTTAACCAGATGACCAAACAATTGTCCGATGCAAAGACCTCCAGCGAGATACAGCAACGCCAAGTAGAAAGAGCCAAGGGATATCTGGAAAGCGTGTTAACGCACCTTTCTTCCGGGGTATTGGGACTTGACGACGAGTTTAGGCTGCGTTCAGTGAATACCAGTGCGGCGCAAATATTGGCTGCTCCATTACAGGAAATGCAGCGCATGAGTTTGGCTCAGATAGCTGAAAAATTCGGCATGCTGGGTTTATTTTGTCGCACCATCAGTGAAGCTTTTAAAGAGGCCAGCAACGGGGATTGGCAGCGGCAGATTGAACGGCTGAGCAAAAACGGCAACCAGATATTACTGATGCGGGGTACACGGTTGCCGCAGGGTTCGGGGGCCGGTTACGTGGTAGTGTTTGATGATATCAGTCATCTGCTGCAGGCGGAGCGGCATGCGGCATGGGGTGAAGTTGCGCGGCGTCTTGCACATGAAATCAAAAATCCGCTAACGCCGATCCAGCTTTCTGCGGAGCGCTTGCAATACAAGCTAGGTAAACAGCTTGACGAGAGTAGTGCGCTGCTGTTGCGGCGTGCCACGGAAACAATAGTCAATCAGGTCGCCGCAATGAAAAACATGGTCAACGATTTCGCCAATTATGCGCGTGATCCTGCGCTGAGGTTAACACACCTGGAAATGCATCAATTGATCAAGGAGGTGCTCGGCTTGTATGAGGCTAACGATATTCCCATCGAACTCAAGTTGGAGGCGCCAAGGGATAAAGTTAATGGCGATGCCACCCGTTTGCGACAAGTTATACATAATCTGCTGTTGAATGCGCAGGACGCGCTTCTGGAAAACGCGCAGCCGAAAATAGTCCTCAGCACATTTAACTTGATCGGAGAAATCAATCTGAGTGTTGAGGATAATGGCGCAGGATTTTCAGAAAGCGCATTGTCGCGGGTGTTTGAGCCTTATATGACAACCAAAAGCAAAGGTACGGGCTTAGGCTTGGCGATCGTAAAAAAAATTGCAGAAGAGCTTGGCGGAAGAATTTCCGTTGAAAATATTGTGAGTGGAGGCGCACGTGTCAACATTGTCCTGCCACTTGCCGAGGAGGAGTGATGGCGGGAAAACAAATTTTGGTGGTGGATGATGAAATCGGTATCCGGGAATTGCTATCGGAGATATTGTTCGACGAGGGCTATCAAGTGCACTTGGCCGAAAGCGCAACTGAGGCCCGTAAATATCGAAATGAAAATGAACCGGATTTGGTGTTGCTGGACATCTGGATGCCGGACACCGACGGTGTCACTCTACTCAAGGAATGGGGCGAGCAGGATTTGCTAACCATGCCCGTCATTATGATGTCAGGACACGGGACAATCGAAACGGCGGTCGAAGCTACGCGGATTGGTGCCGTGGATTTTCTGGAAAAGCCAGTGTCGATGCAGAAATTGCTTGGTGCTATATCGGAAGCACTAAAGTCGCGGGTTCAACTTTCTGAGGAAAAAAATTCGAATATTCCTGAATCCGGAAACCGGGAACTTGATGGCCAATTGAGACCACTTTTTTTGCCGCTGGATTTGCCGTTGCGAGAAGCGCGCGACCATTTTGACGCAATGTACTTTGATTACCACATGCGTAGGGAATCTGGAAACGTATCGAAAGTGGCCGAAAAAGTGGGTTTGGAGCGCACGCACCTGTACCGAAAACTAAAACAACTTGGGGTTAAGTTCTCAAAAAGTGGCAAGACGGACCAAACACAGTAGTTGACTACGTTGCTGAGGTGTTGGTGAGGCGGTTGCCCTAATCGAGGGGCTGCGGCATAATCGCCGACCCAAAAGAATTCAGAGTATTCTTAGTAGGCTTGTTTCGCGTGCAGGAAATCGGACGTGAAACACAATGTGCCGCAATGGTAGCAAGGCAATTTAAAGTAGTTGAGGTTGCTCGGAAAAACAGTTTTTGGATCCACTTCATTAAGATAACCTATCCGATTTAGGATGATCAGGAGATAACAGTAAAATGGCTGCGACACGGAAAATTACCCCACCCAAGTTTAACGACATTACCGGCGCGATTCGTATGCTGGCGGTGGATGCCGTGCAAAAAGCAAACTCTGGCCATCCAGGTGCGCCGATGGGCATGGCAGAGATTGCTGATGTATTGTGGAATCGTCATCTGAGGCACAACCCTGCGAACCCAAAATGGCCCGATCGCGACCGTTTCATGATGTCCAATGGCCATGGTTCGATGCTGGTTTACGCTTTGCTGCATCTGTCGGGTTATGACTTGCCGATAGAAGAACTGAAACGTTTCCGCCAGATGCATTCCAAAACACCCGGACATCCAGAATACGGTTACACCCCGGGCGTGGAAACAACCGGTGGTCCGCTCGGCCAAGGCATCACCAACGCTGTTGGCATGGCAATGGCGGAGAAATTGCTGGCGGTAGAGTTCAACAAACCGGGACACGAGATTGTTAACCACCACACATACGTATTTATGGGCGACGGCTGCATGATGGAAGGTATCTCTCATGAGGCATGTGCACTGGCCGGCACTTGGGGTCTGGGCAAGCTAGTTGCCTTTTGGGATGACAACAACATTTCGATCGACGGCCATATCGACGGCTGGTATACCGACGACACGCCAAAGCGTTTCGAAGCGTATGGCTGGCATGTTATTGCTGACGTTCAGGGTCATGATTCAGAGGCGATCGATGCCGCGATCAAGGCCGCAAAGGCGGTCGCAGACAAGCCGACACTGATCTGCTGCAAGACCGTCATCGGTGCAGGCTCCCCAAACAAGGAAGGCACGCACGATGTTCACGGTGCAGCACTGGGCGACGCGGAAGTCGCGGCGACACGCGAGCACATCGGCTGGAAATATCCGCCGTTCGAGATTCCAAAGCACGTGTACGAGGCATGGGATGCGCGTACCAAGGGTGCGGGTGCGGAAAAGCTATGGAATAACAAATTTGCCGAATATAAGGAGGCTTTTCCGAAAGAAGCTGCCGAGTTCGAACGCCGCATCAACAATGTGTTGCCCGTTAACTGGGCAGCACATGCCGCCGAGTTTATCGCCAAGACCAACGAAAAGGCCGAGACCATCGCTACTCGCAAAGCTTCGCAAAATGCCATCAATGGCTTGCAGCCTGCGTTGCCTGAGTTCTTGGGCGGTTCTGCCGACCTGACCGGTTCCAACCTGACTAACTGGACGGGTGCGCATCACGTCAGTGGCAAGAAGCCGGGCAACTACATCAGCTACGGCGTGCGCGAATTTGGCATGTCGCACATTATGAACGGGATGGCCCTGCACGGCGGCTTTTTGCCGTTCGGCGGGACCTTTCTGATGTTCTCCGAATATGCGCGCAATGCCTTGCGCATGTCAGCTTTGATGAAGCAGCGTGTAGTCTATGTGTTCACCCACGACTCAATCGGCTTGGGCGAGGACGGCCCAACCCACCAGCCGGTCGAGCAGACCGCAACCCTGCGCTTCATCCCAAACATGGAGGTATGGCGTCCGTGCGACACGGTCGAGTCCGCTGTAGCATGGGTGGCTGCAGTCGAGCGAACCAATGGTCCGACCAGCCTGATTTTCAGCCGCCAGAACCTGGCGTTCCAGAAGCGCGATGCGGGGCAGATTGGGGCTATCCGCAAGGGTGCTTACGTGTTGTCTGAAGCGGCGGGCGGCAAGCCGCAGGCGGTTATAATTGCAACCGGTTCCGAGGTTGCGTTGGCGATGGGCGCTCAAGCAGCGTTGGCAACGGAAGGTGTTAATGTGCGCGTGGTGTCGATGCCCTCGACCAATGTGTTCGACAAACAGGATCAAGCATACAAGGACAGCATCCTGCCGAAAGGGGTGAAGCGCGTTGCGGTTGAAGCGGGTGTTACCGGCGGCTGGTACAAATATGTTCTGGACGGCGCGGTAGTGGGTATCGATACCTTTGGTGAATCTGCGCCGGCACCTGAGCTGTTCAAACACTTTGGTTTTACGACTGAAAATGTGGTTGCTGCAGTTAAGAAGGTTATCGGCAAATAATTGATATTTTGGCAACGGCACTACGGTAAATGAGCAGGCTCAGCCTTAGCCAAAACCGCGATGCTGTTAATAACTGAAAAAAGTGTTGGAAAAACACCCAATATTTAATCACTAAAGGGAGAAAAAAATGGCAATTCGAGTTGGTATTAACGGTTTTGGCCGCATCGGTCGCATGGCGTTCCGCGCAATCGCGAAGGATTTCCCCGGTATCGAGGTGGTAGCGATCAACGATCTGCTGGAGCCTGACTATCTGGCATACATGCTGAAATTTGACTCTGTGCATGGCAACTTTAAGGGTGAGGTGTCGGTTGACGGCAACAATCTGGTGGTAAACGGCAAGAAGATCCGCCTGACAGCTGAGCGCGATCCAGTCAACCTGAAGTGGAACGAAGTCAAAGTGGACATCGTGATCGAATCCACGGGCTTTTTCCTGACCAAGGATACCTGTCAGAAACATATCGACGCGGGAGCAAAAAAAGTCGTTCAGTCTGCCCCATCCAAGGACGACACACCGATGTTTGTTTATGGTGTGAACCATGAGACCTATGCAGGCCAGAGCATCGTATCCGCAGCATCATGCACGACCAACTGCCTGGCTCCTGTTGCCAAAGTCCTTCATGACAACTGGGGCATCAAGCGCGGCCTGATGACTACCGTTCACGCGGCTACTGCTACCCAGAAGACGGTTGACGGTCCATCCTCGAAAGATTGGCGCGGCGGACGTGGCATTCTGGAAAATATCATTCCTTCATCGACCGGTGCCGCCAAAGCTGTTGGTGTAGTGCTGCCAGCATTGAACAAGAAGCTGACCGGTATGGCGTTCCGTGTGCCCACTTCCGATGTGTCAGTGGTTGATCTGACCGTGGAACTGGAAAAACCGGCCAAATATGCCGACATCTGTGCAGCGATGAAAAAGGCTTCGCAGTCTGGCGATATGAGCAAAACGTTGGGATACACTGACGAGAAAGTTGTTTCCACCGACTTCCGCGGTGTTGGTTTCTCCTCGATATTTGATGCAGAAGCCGGCATTGCCCTTGACGACACCTTCGTAAAAGTCGTGTCCTGGTATGACAACGAGTACGGCTACACCTGCAACATGCTGCGTTTTGTAGAACACGTCGCGAAGTAATCTGTTCAAGCAAGGGCTGGCATCGCCGGCCCTTTCAGATTTTAAGTCTGTAAAGAAGGAAATATTATGCCTGTTATCAAAATGACCGATTTGGATCTCAAGGGGAAACGTGTCCTGATCCGTTCAGATCTCAACGTACCAGTCAAAGACGGTAAAGTGACCTCTGATGCACGCATTACAGCATCCATGGCAACGATTAACGCCGCGCTTAAAGCAGGTGCGAAAGTGATGGTGACCTCACACCTTGGGCGACCTGAAGAAGGCGTGTTTTCGGAAGAGAATTCGCTTAAGCCGGTAGCCGACAATATTGCCAACAAACTGGGCAAACCGGTGCGTCTGATTCGCGATTGGGTAGATGGCGGGTTTAGCGTTGCCGATGGCGAGCTTGTGCTGCTTGAAAATTGCCGCTTCAACAAGGGTGAAAAGAAAAGCACAGAAGAAACCGCGAAAAAATATGCTGCACTGTGCGACGTTTTCGTAATGGATGCATTCGGTACAGCCCATCGAGCCGAGGCATCGACCCATGGCGTGGCTAAATACGCGCCGACCGCAGCGGCAGGTATCCTGCTGACGCAGGAGTTAGAGGCGCTAACCAAAGCGCTGCTGAGCCCGGCGCGCCCGATGGTTGCCATCGTAGGCGGTAGCAAGGTATCCACCAAACTGACCGTGCTGGAATCACTGTCGGAGAAATGCGAGCAACTCGTGGTGGGCGGCGGAATCGCCAATACTTTCCTCAAGGCAGTGGGCAAGAATGTTGGCAAGTCACTGTGCGAAGATGATCTGGTGCCAACAGCTCAAGCGCTGATTGAAAAAATGAAACAACGCGGCGCCAACATTCCCATCGCTGTCGATGTGGTGGTCGGCAAGAAGTTCGATGCCAATGAGCCGGCAGTCTTAAAGGACGCGGGCGATGTGGACGACGACGACATGATCTTCGATATCGGCCCAAAATCCGCGCAGGAATTGGCCGACATTATCATGAAGGCGGGTACGGTCGTATGGAACGGACCGGTCGGCGTGTTCGAATTCGACCAGTTTGGCGAAGGCACCAAGACAATCGCCAAGGCGATTGCCGAAACTAGCGCATTCACACTTGCCGGGGGTGGAGACACCATTGCCGCGATTCAAAAGTACGACATATTCGACAAGGTCTCTTACATTTCCACTGCCGGTGGAGCCTTTCTGGAATTCCTCGAGGGCAAGAAACTGCCCGCAGTGGATATTCTCGAACAACGCGCTTCCAAATAATCCACAAGGAACACGAAATATATATGCTGCGTAGAACCAAGATAGTAGCAACGCTGGGACCTGCTTCAAACGATCAGAAAGTACTTGAAAGAATGATACGCGCCGGAGTCGATCTGGTGCGGATGAATTTTTCGCACGGTTCAGCACAGGATCATGTCAAACGTGCTGAAACTGTCCGGGCTGCCGCTCAGGCATGCGGTCGCACGGTGGGCATTCTGGCAGATTTGCAGGGGCCGAAGATCCGTGTACGAAAATTCGAGAATGACAAAATCGTACTGAGCCCCGGCGACACCTTCATTCTTGACGCAACGCTGGAGGGCTTGGGTAATCAGGAGCGCGTCGGTCTTGACTATAAAGAGCTGCCCAATGATGTCAGTGTGGGCACGATATTGTTGCTTAACGACGGCATGCTGGAATTCCACGTGATAGGCGTCAAAGGCCCGCAGGTTATCTGTACAGTGGTGCGTGGCGGTGTGTTGTCCAACAACAAGGGAATCAACCGTAAAGGCGGCGGATTAACTGCCCCTGCCCTGACCGACAAGGATAAGGAAGATATCAAAACGGCTGCGCTGATCAAGGCGGATTACCTGGCAGTGTCGTTTCCGCGCACAGGCGATGACATGCGCCTAGCGCGCAAATTGATGCATGAGGCCGGCGGCAAGAGCATGCTGATGGCCAAGATCGAGCGGGCAGAAGCAATACCGGTGCTGGACGACATTATCGACGCTTCGGATGCCATCATGGTGGCACGAGGCGATTTGAGCGTGGAAGTTGGCGACGCGGCAGTGCCCGGTTTGCAGAAGCGCATGATAAAAATGGCACGGGAGAAAAATCGTCTGGTGATTACCGCCACCCAAATGATGGAATCCATGATCACCAGCCCGATCCCCACACGAGCCGAAGTTTCGGATGTGGCCAATGCAGTGCTGGATGGTACCGATGCGGTGATGCTCTCCGCAGAGACGGCAGTTGGCGATTATCCAATCGAGACCATCGAGGCAATGGCACGTATTTGTCTTAAAGCGGAGGCAGAGGCGGACGACCATGCGATAGACCGCCGTTCCATAAGCCAGAAATTCACGCGTATCGACCAATCCATTGCCATGGCAGCGCTGTACGCCGCCTCTCATCTCAAGGTGAAAGCGATCATGGCGCTGACGCAATCCGGTTCAACGCCGTTGTGGATGTCGCGCGTAAATTCGCAAGTGCCGATTTTTGCCATGACGCCGCTGGACGAGACGTTGAGCAAAGTGACATTGTTCAGTGGCGTACATCCTATCGCATTCAAGGGTGAATCCATGGACCATGCACAGGCATTGCGTGATGCTGAAGACGAGTTGGTACGTTTAAAGCTGGTTGTGGAAGGCGATCTGGTGGTGATGACCATAGGAGAAGCGGTTGGTCAGTCCGGACATACCAACACCATGAAGATAGTCAAGATTGGCGATCATCGCAAACACTAGTTAACATTGGACAGGTATCATTTCAAATTACAGCGCGGCACCCAATTTTGAATTTTTAATCAGGAGAAAAAAATGGCTTTAGTATCTTTGCGTCAACTTCTCGATCACGCAGCGGAAAACAGTTATGGTTTGCCCGCGTTTAACGTGAATAATCTCGAACAGGTCAAAGCGATCATGGAGGCGGCTGATGAAACCAACAGCCCGGTGATCATGCAGGGCTCGGCAGGCGCACGCAAGTACGCGGGCGAGCCGTTTTTGCGCCACCTTATTGAGGCCGCCGTGGAAATGTATCCGCACATTCCCGTCGTGATGCATCAGGATCACGGCGCATCCGAGGCAGTTTGTATCAACGCAATCCGTTCCGGTTTTTCCAGTGTGATGATGGATGGTTCGTTGATGACGGACGGTAAAACGCCCGCGTCATTTGAATACAACGTCAATATCTCGCGCCGTGTCGCCGAAATGTCCCACGCTGTCGGGGTATCCGTCGAGGGCGAGCTTGGTTGCCTGGGTTCGCTGGAAAGCGGCATGGGTGAAAAAGAAGACGGTCACGGCGCCGAAGGCGCACTGAGCCACGATCAGTTGCTGACCGATCCGAACGAGGCAGCCGAATTCGTCAAATTGACCCAAGTGGATGCGTTGGCGATTGCCATTGGCACATCGCACGGCGCGTACAAATTCACCCGCCCACCCACTGGTGCCGTACTGCGTATCGACCGCATCAAAGAAATCCATGCGCGTCTTCCCAACACCCATCTGGTGATGCACGGCTCCTCTTCGGTGCCGCAGGAATGGCTGAAGATCATCAACGAGTTCGGCGGCACCATGGGCGAAACCTACGGCGTGCCGGTTGAAGAGATCGTCGAAGGCATCAAGAACGGTGTGCGCAAGGTCAATATCGATACCGATCTGCGCATGGCTTCCACCGGTGCGGTTCGCCGTTTTCTCGCGCAGGACACCAAGAACTTCGACCCGCGCAAGTTTCTGGCCGCGACCACAGTTGCAATGAAAGAAATCTGCAAGGCCCGCTATGAAGCCTTCGGTTGCGCCGGTCAAGCTGCCAAGATCAAGCCGATCTCACTGGAAGCCATGGCAAACCGCTATGCCAAAGGTGAATTGAAGGCGGTTATCAAGTAATCTGCCAAGACAGCGAAAACAAAAAAGCGACCTGATGGTCGCTTTTTTGCCGAATGAGACTTTGAGTGTTATCTAAATGTTGCCTGAAAGCTTAGAAACTATTCCGTAAAAGCGATTCAGGCTGTCTCACGAAATTCACCTATTCGCATCAATCATTCTCCATATACCAGTAAGATCTGAATCGGCTACTTTCGGGTTTAATTGTGATTGGAACTCCTTGAAGCGCAGATGATTTAGCCGCTTTCGTATCGATACAACCGATACAGAACGGCTGCTTTTCCCCACCCAAATCAACTACGCCCGCTACCGGAGAGGGTGGCATTCCGCCGCCGGTGTATATAGCGGAACGTGGAGCATTGGGCTGTGGATTGCCGGTGAGAAAATCAATTGCGTAGCCGCGAGCTTCTCCAAGATCGGTTTCGCATGCCGTTGTAACAGTAGCAGGCGTATTGGTGCCAAAATAAGCAACCCCACCAATCACCAATCCTTTGTTAACGGACTGCTCGCAGGGGGAGAAGTCAAATTTCCAGCCCTTTGTGGAGGATAATCCCAAGCTGCTTGTAAAAGTCGTTGTTGCCGGGTCAAACGTACCGGTTCCGGTTGTTACATCCACAAGATCGGCAGGCACAATGGGCAAGGCGGGGTAAGCAAGTGGTTTGTCTACCAGCATGTAGTACTGGTTCTTGACACCACCGGAACCGTTGTTGCAGGCATAATCAGTCATGAGGGGATGCTCGCGGTCGCCACTACCAATCAGCACGGCGTTGAATCCGGCATATGGAACAACGGTCGGTCCCGAAAGAAACTTGCGGGCATGTCCGGCTTCGCTCATATATGCGATGGTGGTAGCAGCCGGTGTCGTACCGAGAGTCCACGGTCCGGTCAGGGCACCCGCTGCGGAACGGCTACCAACATTGATACGATAGATGTAACCACCGGTATCGGCACCATAAACCTGGGTTACGAAACCCTCCGCGTCTTTTACGAGCGTTAAATCACCGGGGACGCTGTAGTTGGTATTGTAGAGTCTAATGGGAGCCGAAGTCGTCGCATCCAGGAATACAATCAAACTACCTTTGCGTGGCGTAGTGGTGCAACGGGTCTGGCTGTTGACATCCTCGCAGGTGTCATAGCCGGCGCCCATGATCAGCACGGGATTCGTGGAGCCTCTTAAATAAGCCACGGTCGGCTTGGACCATGTCTGCCCGAGAACCTGCCAACCGCTGTTGCAAACGGTATCGTTTGAGGTGCTGGAGGTATAACAACCTCTTCGCCACTTGAGGACGGGACTGGACGGATTACTAACATCAAAGGCGTAAATGGCACGGCCTCCGCGACGCATGGAAGGGTAAATCCAAACTGTGGAGCCTTTTTGCAAAACACCCGTGCCGCCGTCGAACCCATATTCCTTGGGAGCAACCGAGCCGGTTATTCCTGGAAAGTCGATGAGAGGAGTGCGTTGACCGTTATCCCGGACACGATGAAGCTGCTGGTAATGTTCCGGTGCGATAAAACTCCATAGTTCGTTGCCTTCAGCGGCGGTCTGGCCACCGTCGACAGCATGGAACATACCGTCATCCGAGCCGTAGTAGACAATTACACCGGTCGTTCCACCGTAGTCGATCACGGCAGGTTGGGAGTGGACGACACCACCATGAACCGAAGGACGCACTTCATTTACATTGTTATCGACTCTTTCGTCATCCGCGTCCTTGCCGCGTACCCAGTCAACGAAGCTGGTTTTGTAAGGGGTGGGTATGGTGACCGGGATACCAAAGGCGGCACTGGTCAAGGTTGCGTTGGCATTGTTGAAATTGGTTAAAGCAGTGCAGGAAAGAACCGAGGTGTTGTCGCAGGTTTTAACATTGCGAGTCAAATAGTTGGTGCTGACCGTGCCACCCAAGCCAGAGCCTCTCAGACGAAGGGCAGCCCCCCCTTTTTCGACGATATCACCGTCTGGAGAATCGGAAAAGAAAGAGTTGGGTGAATATGCCGATGCTTTGGCTGAACACACCCCTCTTGCGTTGGAAGCGCTATAGTTCCAATACGAGCCGGTGTCCAGGGACCAGTAACTGTCGGCGCAGGGATCAATAAAGCCGGTGGAAACACTGATAGCCTCGGCACCGTTTTTATCAGCCAGTTTCAAAATTCCGGCAAATTTGGCGAATTGGTACTGTTTCAGGTTGCCGGACCAGCGGGGAGTCGCATTGCCTTTGGGCCGGAACATACCCATAAATACCTGATTCAAGTAAGTGCCCTGTGTATTTACGCTGACGGGCAAACTGGAAGATGCGAAGACGCTGTTGACCGACTGGATTTCGGCAAATATTTTGCGCAAAGCATCACGGATAGAATTTTCGTCGGAGGCCGTGAAGTATTTGCCGCCGCCGACGCGGGCCATGTTCATCAGCACCTTGGTTTGTTCCATATCCTGCTTGTCTTTGAAAACGTCAATCGTATAGGTCGAGATGTTTTGCTGACCCGGCAAAGCGTTAAGGTCGGTTTTGTATAAGAAGCTTGCCCACTCGTCCGCGTTACTCGTACTGGTGGTGCTGAAGGTGCCCCTAGGGATGGCAGAGGTAACCAGGACATTGCCGTAGGTCATAAAGACAGGGTCTGTCTTAGTGCCAGTCAATGAGAAACTGCTACCGCCGGCGCTGTCTGCGAACATATTGAAACTTGTTCCCGCAGCTTTGGTTCCGGTTACAGACCATGCGGTGCTAGTGCCGGTTACCGCGTAATGATTCATTCCACCTGAATTTCCTACAATGGTCCATGTCTTGCCGGTGGCGCAATTGGCCCCGGAAATACACGAATAGCTGCTAAAGACGCTGCCAAGTATTCCGGGGGCGGCCAAATCGCATTTGCTTGCAGTGTTATAGGCGCTGGCAGCCGCACAGGTTGTTGTGCCAACGTCGCAGGTTGATGCGGTAGCCGCATTGCACGTGACCGCTGAGTAGTTAGGGTAGGCTCCGCTGCTGCCCGCTGCACAGCTAGCCGCGTCCAAATAACAGGCAGAAGTGCCCAAGGCCACATTGTTATTGATCGCGGTAGCGTTACACGTGTACGTTGTATAGCCGGGATATTTTAACGCAGCGGCAGCCTCGCATGTTGCCGCGTCCGCGTAGACTCCTGCCGCAGCAAAATTGGGGACGGTTGCGGAGGTCGCGGCGCAGAATGAACTGGCTGTGCAAAGATGATTGGTGTAGCCGGGGTACTTAGTCAACAAATCTGCTTCGCATGCAGCCTTCGTGGCGTATGTGCCGCATACAGCATTGCCCAAATTGAGCGTCCCCACACAGCTGGTGGTATTTGTGACGCTATAGCTGCTATAACCGGGGAGGACAGTCGCGGCATCGGCAACAATGGCCGCCGCAGAAGGGTATTGGTTGCAAGCGGAAGTGAAAGTGTCCGTGGCGCTGCTGGTGCCACCGGTATCTATGCAATCGTAGGTCGTATAATTGGTACCGTACTTGGCATTGGCTGCGGCGACGCAATCCGCCATGTTGGCAAAAGGCTGCGCCGCCCCGAGCTGGGTCTGCACGTCAAAGGTTTTGGTATCAAAATCCGGTGCTGGAAGCGGGGTGGCGTCTCCACCCACACCCGTTAACAACGATGCTGGCGAGTCCTGATTTGGGAAGCCGTTGCCGATGACGACGAGGTAGTTTTTGGAACAGCTATCAACCAGCGGGGTAGTATAGTTAAGAAAGTTCGGCGTGGCGTTATAAGCGGCTCTGTCGAACCTTGTATCCAGAGTCGAATAACGCATCGTTCCGAAATGGCTGGCATCTACCGGGCTGCCGGCAATATCGTCAAGAGCATGCAGGGGGCTGGTGTAACCGCCAAAATATTTGAAAACTTCGAATAAGGCTGTGCTGTAGTTGATAGAGGCGGCACTGATGCTTTCATTTAAAGTACCGCTGGAAAAATTCTTGTAAATGCAGTTGGGCGTAAGGTTGACCGTGTTGATCCCATCAACACAGTTGTTGTTGTTAATGAGTTTTTGAAAAGCAAGTTGGTTGGTCGGATCCATCGGACGCAGATCCCAGCGCACATAGGCGCCATCGATGGCGCCCGTGCTGAACAACATCAGCCCCACATTGACGTTGGAAGCCAGCTCGCTGGTGACCAGCCGTAGCGCGGTAAGTTCTGCCTGGCCCTGTTTGCACGGGGGAGCGCAACTGGCAGTAGAAGGCCAGCCCTGATCGTTGCGTGACCAATTTGCACTGTTATCAATCATGATCAGAATATTGGGATTGGTGAGCGCATCAGTGTTGGCGCCGTAGATGTCGGTATCTTCCCCCCAAACGCTGTTTACTGACATTAACATAGTGAGCAAAGGGACGATTGTCAGTGCAGTCTTAATATATTTGTTCATGATAGCCTCCAAATTTAGGTGTTGAACGCCTTTAAACGCCACAGAATGCGACAGCATCATTTAAGCCCGCGACGGTGCGAACACCTTGATGCAAAATTACATTGGTACCGGTGGACACACTGGTGACACCCGCAGTGATATCCCATATGGTCCAATAACAAACTACAGGAAGATCGGAGGCGGCAGTGCATACTATGGGAAGCCCGGGATCTGAAGGAGTCGTCAGCATATAGGAAATGCATCTTGGCGGTGAAACCCCGAGTGCCGGATTGTCAAAGGTAACGGTGTAATCCGGGACGCTATCCTGATTGATGTCGATGTTTTGATTTGCCGGAACAGCGCTGAGAAAATTTTTGTTGCTGAGAACGGTCTCAAGGGCACGCTGCCCGGCATTAGTGGCTTCTTTGCGAAATTGGGCATTACCCACAATCTGGATACTGGCTGTGGTTGAACTCATAGCCGATACAGCTATCAGCGTCAGCAGCACCAGCATGATGAGCGCCACCAGCAAGGTGCTGCCCCGCTGGCTGTGGATTGATGTCATGGCTGCTCCCTTCGTCCTGCAGGATTAGTCAGGCGAATTAGCTGAGTAAAAACATGGCGCTTGTACCGGTCATTTAAGGGTCCGACGGTTCCCGCCAATCCCAGGGTGTAGGTTTTTTTGTCACTATACGATCGGGTTTCATCAACATTACGCGTGAGCAGATTCAAATTGACGGAAACGACGCTAGCCCATTGATTTAGAGTACATGCTGCGCATGAAACGTAGCTATCCGGAGAGCCATCCCCATCCGTATCGAGGCCATATTCGACTTGCATAAACTCAACTCCTTCAACCAAGGGGGTCGTCACAAATTGAGGCAAGCCGCCGTTAACAGTTAGTTCCCTGCGTTTGAGGGTGGGAATACCATCGCCCAAATTGTTGTTCGGCGAGACAAAGTATACCTCGACCAAAACAGCTCGCAGGCTGGCAAACGGAGCAACGATGCTGGGAACGCCCCCGGGAAGGGTAACGCAATTATTGTAAGGTGCGGCTGGGTAGTCGGGTGTCGGGGTGCTGATGTTTCTTTGTCCAAGATTCAGCGCGGCGGTATTGCTTGAAATTTGATACGGGGTTGTGGGGCTGTCATGCTGGCAGGTTGATGCCTGCAGGTAGATTGTGCCGTTATTCGGTGCAGCCGCTTGTAAAACTGTTGCTGCCTGGGGGAGTTCCAAAGTACTCGTGCGACGTATTGCCAATACATCGCTGCCTGGCTTCAGGGATTCTGCGGAACCCGCGACATTGGTAAGCGCACAGGGCGGATTTGCAATCTGGCTGTTTGCCGTTGCAGCGTCATATCCCTGTACATGCAAGCGAAGTAAGTCGAGATTGAGAGCCGGGTTGAGCAATGTCGGGATACTGCAAGGGTCGTACAGTACGGTGGCCACGCCTTGAGGCACAAAGCTGCCATAAAAGCCGGCAAGCTTCAGGTTCTCAGACAACAATTCAGTCGCATAGCGCCCGTTATCAATCATGCGGTTGGTCTTATCCAGTTCTGCTCTCGCCCTACTCTGGTTGATGAACATTGAAGACATGGAGACAAGAATTAACAGCCCGATGGTGATTGAAATCATCAATTCAATAAGCGACAGGCCGTATTGCGGTTTAAGCCAAGTACGCGATGTTTTTTCCGAAAGTGTTCTCATGGTATGGGCGCTGGTGTCAGGTCAGCAATGGCGACGGGCAAAGAAATTGCGCGGTGTAACGCTTCATTGACAGCACCGCTTCTGTCTTTGTACAAGCCAAGTCCGCACTTTCTGGGAGAGAAAGTTTTGCTGTTATCGGGAGGGGAAGAGTTGTTCAGCCCCTGCCAAGAGACTATTACCTGATAAGTTGCCGCTACGCCTGTCGCGGGTGCAATTTCCTGAATAATACAGCCACGCGCACCTATCATTGTTCCTGCCACATCACCCTCGGCAGAGCCCAGCAAAGCGTTATGCCACTTGCATAGATCCTGTTGAGCAATGGTGCCACCCGGACATGGAACTGCCAAGCCTACACCCGCTCCGCCCAAAGTGGGGTCTACAGTTAAATATTCAGCGGAATTCTTGCGGTTGGCCTCAATACGATCAACCATGTCCTGAATCAGGATGATGGCTTGTGAGCGCTGATAAGACTCGAGTTGAGTGGTGAAGGCACGGCTTTGCAGGCCTGCCAGACCCAATAAGCCGATCAGCAGAATTACGATGGTTACCAGTACTTCAATCAGGCTGAAACCGCTAGCGTGAATCTGGTACGGGAGTCTGGTCGGCTTGTTCATCAACAAGCCCCTTTGCGGGTTTCGGGTCTACCGCTCAACGAAAGGGTGATGCAGCGGACATGCGTGGTAGGAATGGTTTGCTTTTCGACATCGATTTGAAAAGTGGCTCCAGCACCTCCCACGGCGGGTCTGCCGGTGCGTTGGTAGATGATGTTCGCAACAGCCGTTTTGATTTCAATTCCCTTGGGAGATGACTTGGAGTAGAGCAACGTGCCATTTGCGGCAGTAACATCAATACGGTCAAGCACAGGGCCCACCATAACCGGTGCGATTGTGACGCTGGCATTGCGTTTGATGGCTTCGCTGCGGGCGATACTGAACAAAGTATACATTTCATAGCTGGCGTTTTTTACACGCTGGCTTTGAGTCAGCCAAGTGAAGTTGGGTATCGCGATCATTGCCAGCACGCCAGCAACCGCCACTACCACCATGAGCTCGATCATGTTGAAGCCGGAAACAGAGGATGGAGAGGAGGGCATAATTAACGATTTACCAATGGGTAATAGCGCCGTGAGTTTGCGTGCCGGCATCGTTCAGTGTCAGGTTTCCGTCGCCAGCTTGCGCTTGGGGTTTGCCGGGAATGGGTGTCGCAATAATGGTAAAAGTAGGCGGAACGACGTTTGGCACGTTCAGGGTAATGGTGTAGTTTTTAGCGACATCATTCGGTGTGACCAGCGCCAGAGTAGGCAGATCGGGTGCGTAAGCACGTGCATCCAGTAAAAATTGTTTTTGGCGGCTGGCCACATCCATCATGAAAGACTGGGCAGCAGCCCGGTTGCCCCTGATCACATATTGCTTATATTGCGGTATGGCGATTGCCGCGATAACGCCCATTATCGCGACGACCAACATGATCTCGATTAATGTGAATCCCTTTACGTGTTTTGCATTTACAGATTGCATGGTGCGCTCCATTCGAGAGTTGGGTGGATGTTACGGTGCTGATTCTAATGTTTCCACCTGCAACTGACCAGAGGCGGGGTAATTGGTACAAACGGTAGGGAAGCGGATTTTCGGTGGCGACGTTTTGTTGGATGGCTGCATGGGTTTCAGGCCTGACAGCACTTTATCGGGCGCTTGATATGGATGCAGCCAAATCGACAAGCCTATTCATGTTGATCCGCCGATGTGCGGGCGTGTCCAGGAAAGATGCGCCGCATCGCGACGAAAAATACCGGCACCAGAAATACGGCGAGTAACGTTGCCGCGATCATGCCGCCCATCACTCCGGTACCTATTGCATGACGGCTTTGCGCACCCGCACCACTCGAGACTGCAAGTGGAAGTACGCCTACGATGAAAGCGATGGAGGTCATCAGGATAGGGCGGAACCTCAAACGACACGCTTCCAGTGTGGCATCGTACAGGCTCATGCCTTCGTCCTGTAGCCGGCGTGCAAATTCGATGATCAGGATCGCATTTTTGGACGACAGACCGATGATGGCGATCAACCCGACCTTGAAATAGATGTCGTTGGGCAACTCGCGCAGCGTGACGGCGAGTACCGCGCCAAACACGCCGAGTGGTACCACCATCAGTACAGCAAACGGGATCGACCAGCTTTCGTACAACGCGGCCAGACACAGAAACACAACCAGCAGCGAAACAGCGAACAGCATCGGTGCCTGTGTGCCCGATTGCCGCTCTTCATACGAGGTGCCGGACCATTCGTAACCGATGCCGGGAGGCAGTTTCTGCGCGATCTGCTCCATTGCGAATGCGGCTTCGCCTGTGCTGCGGCCGGGTGCGGCGCCACCGGAGATTTTCATGGCGGGGAAGCCGTTATAGCGATCCAGTTTGGGTGAGCCAATGATCCATTGTGCCGTCGCCAGTTCGGTGAGCGGCACCATGCCGCCTTTGTTGTTGCGAATGGTGATATGCAGGATGTCATCGGGGGTGCGCCGTGTGTCCGGTTCCGCTTGCATCTGGACGCGCAACACGCGGCCCTGACGCACGAAGTCGTTGATATAGGAAGCGCCCAGCATGGATTGCAGGGTTTCACTCAATTCGGCGATGGATACGCCCATCGATTCGGCCTTGAGCCGGTCGATACCCAGAAATAGCTGCTGTCCGGCTTCTTGCCCTTCGGGGCGCACACGTGCCAGCACCGGATCCTGCATTGCCAAGCCCAGTACCATGTTGCGCGCGTCCGTGAGTTTGTCGCGGCCAACGCCGCCGCGATCTTGCAGGCGGAAATCGAAGCCTCCCGCCGAGGCAAGCTCCGGGATCGGCGGCGGATTGATCGCGAAGATCATCGCCTGTTTGATACGCGACAAAGCCATAAACGATTTTCGTACCAGAGCGGTAGAACTGCTGTCCGCAGAGGGCCGCTCACTCCAGTTTTTAAGGCGCACGAAGGCGATCGCCGCATTCTGCCCGCGACCAAAGAACGAGAAACCTGCCACCCCGATCACGCGTTCCACCTCGGGTTGAGCCAGATAGAATTGTTCGACTTCGGACAGCACTTCAATCGTGCGGGTCTGTGTCGCGCCGGCGGGAAGTTGCATAACAGTGATGAAGTATCCCTGGTCTTCCTCGGGTAAAAAGCTACCCGGAAGTTTGGCAAACAACCAACCCATCGCGATAAAGATCACCGCGTAGACCATCAGGTAGCGAGAGGTCTTTTTGACGATGTTGCCGACGCTGGCGGTATAGCGTTTCGTGGTTTGCGCAAACATGCGGTTGAACCAGCCAAAGAATCCGCGGTTTGGCATCATGTCCTTGTTCGGCTGGTGTTTGAGCAGGCTGGCGCACAACGCCGGGGTCAGCGTCAGCGCCATCAGCGCCGAGAACATCATGGTCAGCACCAGCGTCACCGCGAACTGGCGGTAGATCGCGCCGGTCGAGCCGGGGAAGAACGCCATCGGGATGAACACGGCAGAGAGTACCAGGGTGATCGCGATGATCGCGCCGACGATCTGATCCATTGCTTTGCGTGTTGCATCCCGAGCTGACAATCCTTCGGTGGTCATGATGCGTTCGACGTTCTCGGTCACGACGATGGCATCGTCGACGACAATGCCGATCGCGAGCACCATCGCAAACAGTGTTAACACGTTGATTGAATAGCCCAGCAGGTAGAGGCCGACCAGCGCACCGACCAGCGCGACCGGAATGACGATGGTAGGAATGAGTGTGGCGCGCCAGTTTTCGAGGAATAAATACATCACCAGCACTACCAGCAGCAGCGCCTCGGCCAGACTCTTCAGTACTTCAGTGATTGAAACGTCGATGAACTGCGAGGTGTCGTAGGGCACGACCCAGTCAACTCCCTTGGGGAAGAACTGCGCCAGCTCGCCCATGCGTGCCTTGACTGCCTTGACGGTTTCCAGCGCGTTTGCGTCCGGTGTCAGGCGCAGTGCAATGCCCGCCGCCGGCTGGCCGTTGATGCGGGCGCGGACGGAATAATCCTGCGCGCCCAACTCGACCCGGGCCACGTCGCTGATGTGCAGGGCCGAGCCATCCGGATTGGTGCGCAGCAGAATATCGCCGAACTCTTCCGGTGAACTCAGGCGACCGCGCGTGACAATCACGGCATTGAGTTCCTGCCCTTCGGCAGACGGGAGCTGGCCAAGTTCGCCTGTGGCGATTTGAACATTCTGCGCGCGAACCGCACGGGAAACGTCGGAGGGCGATAGACCGTAAGCTTGGAGTTTTTCCGGTTTCAACCACAGGCGCATAGAATATTCAGTGCCAAACAACATGGCTTCGCCGATACCTGATACGCGTTTGACGCTGTCAAGCACATTGGCTGCGGCATAGCTGCCGAGTGCGACATTGTCCATGCTGTTATCGGGCGAGATCAGCGCGATTATCATCACGTAATTGCGTGCCGATTTGGCGACGGTGACTCCCATCCGGCGTACTTCCTCGGGCAAGCGTGCTTCGGCGCGCTTGATGCGGTTCTGCGTTTCCACCGAAGCGAAGTTCAGATCGGTTCCCGCTTTAAAAGTCAGGGTGATGCTGCCCCGGTTCTGCTCGGCAGCAGATTCCATGTAGAGCAGGTTTTCGATGCCGTTCATCTCCTGTTCCAGCAGCGCGACGGCGGTCTCTTCGACAATCTGTGCAGATGCGCCGGGATAGCTGACTGACACCGACAAGGCAGGAGGCGCCACAGAGGGATATTGTGCGACTGGCAGATTCTTCAAGGCTAGCGCGCCGCCGAGCAGAATGATTAGCGCGATGACCCAGGCGAAGATCGGTCGATCAATGAAGAATTTTGCGAACATGAGCGACCTTACTTATTGCCGGGGGCGACAGGCGCGGAGGATTTATCTTCTGGTTTTTGTCCGGCTATTGAAACGACTGTGCCCGGACGTGCTTTTTGCAGGCCGTTCACGATGACTTGCTCGCCGCCTTTTAATCCTGTGTCAACGATGAAATCACCGCCCGCCATACTGCCGGTTTGAATTGTTACGGGCATGGCTTTGTTTTCCGGGCCGACCACCATTACAAACTGCCCTTGCGGCCCGCCCTGCACGGCGCGCTGCGGGATACGGATGACATTTTCGGCAAGCGCTTCCGGGAAACGGACCCGGACAAACATCCCGGGTAGCAGATCGTGATGCGGATTGGGAAATTGTGCACGTAAGGAAACTGCGCCGGTGCCCGGATCGACGGCCATGTCGGTAAAGAATATCTTGCCGGTTTTCGGATAGACGCTGCCGTCCTCCAGTATGAGTTCAATCTCGGCGGAGGCGGATCGCTTCAATTTACCCGCTTTGACTGCTTGTCTCAGGCGCAGCAGATCGGAGCCGGATTGCGTGAAATTCACATAGATAGGGTCAAGTTGTTCGATTGTGGCCAGCAACGTCGCCTCGCCTCGCCCGACAAATGCGCCCTCCGTGACCAAAGAGCGGCCGATGCGGCCGGAAATGGCGGCAGGAACGCTTGCATTCTCCAAGTTTTCCTCGGCACGACTCAGCGCAGCTTCGGTTTGTTTGGCTTTGGCGGAAGCCACATCGTAATCCAGCTGGCTGACAGCTTTAATCTCCCGCAGTGATTTATGGCGCTCGAGGTTCTGGCGGGCGATCGCCAGATCAGCGCGCGCAGATTCGGCAGCGGCGCTATAGGTGCGGGAATCAATACGGAACAACGGTGTGCCGGCCTTTACATTGGTACCTTCCTGAAACAAGCGCTTTTCAATCACGCCCTCGACACGTGCGCGAACCTGCGCGGTACGATAGGCCTGAGTGCGTCCGGGCAAATCCTGGGTGATGGTGGCGCTACCGGTGCCGACGGTTATTACTTCCACTTCAGGTGGCGGCATTCCACCACCCGGCCCGCCGGGAGCACCGGTACTTTTATCACCGCCGCAAGCGGCCAACATAATCGCTACAAAAATTGTGGGTGCGAGTCGAGAGGCAGTGAAAGTGGCCATTTGGGTTTCCGTCAAGAAAACGTTCAACTAAAAGATGAGCATGAAATGATACGTGAAATCAGCGTATCAAATCTCGGTTTTTACGTAATGAAGCAAGGAACCACGCTTACAGCCCGTACTTGATTCTGATGGATTTGGCGATTGCGGCGGCATCGTAAACTTGCCCATGAGAAATATCAGGTTTATTTATTGAGCACAGGATGGTCGAAAATGCCGAGTGAGTTTTGTTTTGATCGGTTGTGGCCGAGCTTAGTGTCGGGACCTCTTCAAAGATCGGGTTGGTGTCGCTCCCTGTCGTTTGCAGGATGACGAAGTAGTTGAAACCGTGCTTTAGTGCGACCTCTGCAGATCGCAGCAGGTTAAGATCCGATACCTGCTCGCTGTCGGCCTCTTTATTCCCTTCGAAAGCTATTTGGAAGACATTCTCGCCAAGTTTGTTTTCGGAGTGCCCGTCGCTTCGGAACAGCGAGCCTTTCTGGTGATAGCCTGAATTGCAACCGGACAGCATGGCGGCCAACAGGGCGAGAACGAACAGTTTTTTCATTGAGTCACTTACCTTGTGAGCAGGCATCGAAATGGTTTAATCCTGATGCGATTAGCCGGGTATTATAAACAACAAATTGGCGTTTCGTGATCCTTGAACCAATTTCATTCGGGAAAGTTCATTCGGTATTTCCATCTACCTCAGACAAATCGTGCATTTCATCGGGACTTAACGGCTGTGCAGTCTCAATTTGGTGGCGCAACACATGCAAATCTGCTTCCGAGGCATTTTGCCCCTGTGCGACACGATGGGCAACGCGTTTTTCCAAGGTGGCTTGATCAGATCGGATGTCCAGTATATGAAAGGGCATTGCTTGTTGTTGCGCGAGTTCCCGGAACAGGTCGCGTTGCCAACGCTCAAGAAAGGCCGCGTCAATGATGACTTGCCATCCGGCGTTTAAAAGATACGCCGCCATTTTTTTCAGGTAAGAGTAAGTTCGGCGGCTGAATTCAGGGGTGTAAATGCCTTCCGCTAACCGGCTGTTGCTGGACGACAAAGTGGAAATGCCAGCCAGTCGCTTGCGTTCGACATCAGAACGCATGCGTACCATGCCCCGTTCCTGCAACATCTTCTGGGATAGTGTTGTTTTGCCGCAACCTGAGAAACCGTGAGTAATCCAGAGCTGTGGTGAAGCAACCCGCGTTAAATGTTCGGCTAATTTCAGGCATTCTTCGATTTCCGCGCTTTCGTTTTTGAGCTGATTCACGCTTAGCGCGGCGACCTTGGCGCGAACTACCGCGCGGTACACCGCGTAATAACGCAACAGCGGCAGGCTCTCATAATCGCCACTGGCCTCCAACCAGGCATTGAGAAAGCGAAACGCCAGATCGAAGTGATTGCGATGCAGCAAGTCCATAAAACAAAAAGCCACTTCAGATATGACATCGATCCAGCGCAGAGCGGCGCTGAATTCAATACAGTCGAAAATGATCAAGTGCGCATTTACCCAAGCAAGATTGCCCAGATGCAGGTCGCCGTGGCATTCGCGAATTTTGCCCTGTTGCTTGCGTTGGCGCATCAATGGGACAAGACGCTCGTGTTCGGTGACACTCCAGCTTTGCAAGCTTGATAGTTTGCGTAAAAGTTCCGGTTCTTTAAGTTGTTCAGCCAGAATCCGAAAATTATCCCGAACAGGATTAAGTATTTCATTTGGCTCGCCATATAGGCTCTCAGCGGTAGCCGTAGCGCATTCGTTGCTATGGAATTGTGCGAGACGGGTGGCGAGCGCGTCTATCTGGACAAAGCCCAGCTCGCCGCGTTCGGAGAGACAATCAAAAGTTGCCTCCGGTGAAAATTGGCGCATCTTAACGGCATATTCAAAAATTTCGGAGGTGCCGTTAATTCGGGGTTCGCCAGCATTTCCGGTTATCGTAACCACGCCCAGATAGATATCCGGAGCCAGACGCCGGTTTAAGCGTACTTCGTCGGCACATGCCTGTTTGCGTTTTTCCAGTGAACTAAAATCCAGAAAACACAGATTCACCGGTTTCTTGATCTTGTAGGCTACTTCGCCGGTGAGCAAAACCCATGAAATATGCGTTTCGATCATCTGCACGTGATCCACCGGATGGTCATAGCAGCGAGGATCGGTCTGCAATGCTTGGATCAGCGACGGAGGCTGAGCGGCATTACGTACGGGTATCGTGACCGGGTTCGACATCACTTTGATCCTTCTTGAGGAGCAATGCGCGCTGGTACAGCTCATTGCGGTTTTCACCGGTGATTTGCACGGCAAGCTGCACCGCTTGTTTTAGGGGGAGTTCAGCCAGCAGCAGGGAGAGGGTGCGTTCGCTGTCGACCTTGAGGCCAGCGCTTGGCAGCGTGGCGGCAGACACCAGCAGCACGAACTCGCCGCGCTGATTATTCGGGTCGCTGTTTAACCAATTCAGGGCTGCTCCCAGGTTGCACCGGTGGATGTTCTCGAATAGCTTGGTGAGTTCGCGTGCCAGAACGATTTCACGTTCCATCCCGAACACAGCCTGCAGGTCGGACACGCATTCGAGGATGCGGTGTGGCGCCTCGTAAAACACCAGCGTGTAAGGATGAGCAACCAGTGTCTGCAACGTGCTACGGCGAGCGCCGGATTTATTCGGCAGGAAACCGTAGAATAAAAATTGCGCCTCGCCCAGCCCCGAGGCGGAAAGCGCAGCAATCGCCGCGCTGGCACCCGGAACGGGGATGACGCGCAGGCCCGCCGCCAGAACAGCCTGCACCAATAGTGCGCCGGGATCGCTCACTGCCGGAGTGCCGGCATCGCTGACGAAAGCGACGCTTTGGCCCGTGCGTAGTAATGAAATGATCTTTTCTGCCCCGCCGCGCTCGTTGTGCTGGTGCACTGTAATAAGTTTGTTCGCATTAATGTTGTGACGGGTGAGCAGGTGACCAGTGTTGCGCTTATCCTCTGCGGCAACCACGTCCGCGCCAGCCAGTACTTCTATGGCACGCAGGGTGATATCACGCAGATTTCCTATCGGCGTGGCAACTACATATAATGCGGTTTCTAATTTTTGCGGATGTTCGTTATGCAACGTGTACTCCTTTTGCTTGTTTCTGTGCTTGCACTATACGCGTGCACGGGCACCGTACCGCATAAGCCGGAAGAAGAAAAGCCCGCGGTTCCCGCAGTCGGCGGGGTGCAGCCTACCGACGAGCTGGTCGGCGCTGAGACGTTTGGAGCGGCCCCCCCCCTTGAATTTCTGGAGGAAGAACTTGAACCTTTGCCGCACGTACTACCGATAGGCGAACCCTTTCCGCATATCGCCCTGCTGCTTCCGTTGCAATCGCCGATTTTCGGTGCGGCAGCCGATGCGGTGCAGCAGGGATTTCTTGCCGCGGCCAGCTATAAAAGATTGAAGTTGCCGATACGCGTATATAGCGATTTTAATGAAGATAGCAGTGTTGTTGCGGCCTACCGCCAGGCCCTCGCTAACGGTGCGCGTGCTGTGGTGGGTCCGCTGACGCGTAATGGGGTCAGCGCACTGATGGCGGAAAAATATGTTCCTGTGCCAACACTGGCTTTGAATATTGTTGAGGGCGAACCCGCAAGACGGTTGTTCTTCTTAGGTATGGCAATCGAAGCAGAGGCAAGGCAGGCGGCACGTATAGCAATACAGCAAAATCTGCATCAGGCCATCATTGTGACGGTGCGATCCTCATTGTCACAGCGACTACAGGCTGCTTTTGAAGAAGAGTGGGGGGGGGAAGGCAGGGGCATATTACGCGAGATTGAATTTGGAAATGATGCCGGCCTGTTTGCGGATATTGGCGATACGAGCGACACGATGGTTTTTATTGCTGCCGATGCCGATAAGGCGCGACGGATACGTCCTTATTTGCCAATCAAAGTTCAGGTTTATTCTACTTCGCAGATTTTTTCAGGTAATGATAAAACGCTAATCAATTATGATCTGAACGGCATTCGCTTTGTCGATATGCCTTGGGTGTTACAGCCTGAGCATCCTGCAGTAACGATCTACGCACGCGCAAATCCGCCACTGCCCATCGCCAGCGAAAGACTTTACGCACTGGGGATTGATTCATTTCGCTTGGTTCATTTGATGCTCGCCGGCACCCTGCAAGCCTCGCTACCGCTGGATGGCGTAAGCGGTCGCATAAAGCTTAAAGACCATGTGTTCCAGCGTGAAGCACTGCCTGCTCGATTCGTGGAGGGTCAGGCACGACCGTTTGAGACGGTTGAAGCACCCACGGTGCAAATGTTTCCGGCGCAGACTGTCCGCCAGCCATGAATGATGGAGCGCAGGCCGAGCAGTGGGCCGCGCAGTATTTGTATCGGCATGGTTTGAAGCTGGTTGAACAGAACTATCGTAGCCGCTTCGGTGAGATCGACCTGATCATGCGTGACGGAATGGTGCTGGTCTTCGTCGAGGTGCGTTTGCGCCGAAATTCAAGCTATGGCGGTGCCGCTGCCAGCATTGATACGCGCAAGCAACAACGTATCATCCGAACCGCACAGCAATATCTCACCGGCCTTGCACATATCCCGTCTTGCCGCTTCGATGTTGTGCTGATGGACGATGTGCAGGGCTTGAAGGCACAGTGGTTGAAGAATGCGTTTGACGCGTGATTCGGTTAATATTGACGCTCAACAAACAGGCACCAATATCATGGATATCAACAAACGTATTGCCAAACATTTTAAAGACAGCGCGGACATCAAGCTGAAGGTTAAAGACGCGCTGGCGCAGCCCATAGCCAATGGTGCGCAGATGTTTTTCGACTGCGTCACCAACGACCACAAAATCCTGTGCTGCGGCAACGGTGGCTCGGCTGGCGATGCGCAGCACTTTGCGGCGGAACTCATCAATCGTTTTGAGAAAGAACGCCCCGGACTTGCCTGCATTGCGTTGACTACCGATAGCTCGGTACTTACTTCGATCGCCAATGATTACGAATACAATCTGGTCTTTTCCAAACAGGTTCGCGCGCTAGGGTTGCCCGGTGATACTCTGCTTGCAATCTCTACCAGCGGAAATTCGGCCAACGTGGTGGCGGCAATCCATGCCGCACACGAGCGCAGTATGCGTGTGGTCGCGCTAACCGGCCGGAATGGCGGCGAAATGACACGCGCATTGAGCGACGGCGATGTGATGATCTGCGTGGAGACGCAGAGTACGGCGCGCATTCAGGAAGTGCATCTGGTCGTTCTGCACAGCCTTTGCGACATCATCGACTATATGTTGCTGGGCGAATGAGGATGCGATCCAGCACACTTGCGTGTCTGTTCCTGCTGACAGGTTTATTGCAGGGCTGCTTTCCCAACGCGTTTAACGGCGAAGCGGCGGGTATGCTGGTCGCGCAGGATCGCCGCGCGGAAGATGCGCGTAAAGATGATCGTGAGATCGAGGCCAAGGCGGTAGATCTGATTTACAAAAACACAAAGACATTTATTCACGTCAACGTGACAAGTTTTAACCGCAAGGTATTGATCAGCGGCGAAGTGCCGAACGAACCTGCCAAAAACGAAGTTGAGAAAGCCATCCTGTCCGTGCAGAAAGTGACTGAAGTTCACAACGAACTGGTCGTCGGCGGCAACAGCTCACTGCTTTCGCGCAGCGGCGATAGCGGAATAACGTCCAGTCTGAAACTCAAATTTGTGGCAGACGGCAGATTCGATTCAAATCTTATTAAAGTTTTTGTCGAAAACGGGACGGCATTTTTGATGGGTATCGTCTATCGCGAGGAAGCCGATGCCGCAGCAGAAACAGCCAGCAACGTCAAGGGCGTGCAGAAAGTGGTCAAGCTTTTTGAGTACCTGAACTGACATGTATAACGCACCCGATTTTGAGCGCAAGCTGTGCACGACCAATGAGCTGGCCGAACGCGTTGCCGGGTTGCCGCGCCCGTTGGTGTTTACCAACGGCTGTTTCGACGTGCTGCATCGCGGCCACGTTACCTATCTTGCACAGGCCGCATCGCTGGGCGCATCGTTGATCGTCGGTGTAAACAGCGATGACTCGGTAAAGCGGCAGGGCAAGGGCGACGACCGGCCGATCAACGCCGAACAGGACCGCATGATGGTGCTTGCCGCGCTGGAGTCGGTGAGCCTGGTCGTCAAGTTCGACGAGGAAACGCCGCTCAACCTGATCCTCGCCTGCAAGCCCGACGTGCTGGTCAAGGGCGGCGACTGGAAGCCGGAAAACATCGTCGGCAGCAAAGAGGTGCAGGGCTGGGGGGGTAAGGTACACAGTATCCCCTTCCTGCACGAACGTTCCACCACCGCATTACTGAAGAAGATACGCTCACTATGAATCCAACCGAAATCACTCTGCACCAGAAATCGAAAACACTGGAGATCGCTTTCGAAGACGGAGTACGATATAAATTCCCATTCGAATTCCTGCGCGTGCTCTCACCTTCTGCCGAGGTGCGCGGTCACGGGCCCGGCCAGGAAGTGTTGCAAACCGGCAAAAAAAACGTCAATGTGACCGAACTCGAACCCACCGGCAGCTATGCGCTCAAGATCGCGTTCGACGACGGTCATGACAGCGGCCTGTACTCATGGGAATACCTGAAACTGCTGGGCGAAAACCAGAACGCAATGTGGCAGGAATACTTACAGCGCATAGAAGAAGCGGGTGCTTCGCGCGACCCCAAGTAACAGTAGGGTGAATAAGCGCAGCGCACCCTACCGCTTTTGATTCCAGCTTGTCCGGTTTAGGAGTAAAGAATGGCAGACACACATTTCGGTTTCGAGACCGTCAACGAGGAAGAAAAAGCCAAGAAGGTCGCGGGCGTATTCACCTCTGTCGCGAGCAAATACGACGTGATGAACGACCTGATGTCGGCTGGCCTGCATCGTTTGTGGAAACGTTACGCGATCAGCGTCAGCGGCGTGCGGAAGGGGCAGCGCGTACTTGATGTGGCGGGCGGCTCGGCGGATATGTCGCGGCTATTCCTGAAAGAGGTCGGCGAGACCGGGCAAGTCGTATTCACCGACATCAACAATGCCATGCTGCGCGTGGGCCGTGATCGCCTGCTTGACGAAGGCATCGCCACACCGACCACGCAATGCGATGCCGAGCACCTGCCGTTCCCCGACAATTATTTCGACTGCGTCAGCATTGCCTTCGGCCTGCGCAACGTCACCCACAAAGACGCGGCTCTGCGCGAAATGCACCGCGTGCTCAAACCGGGCGGGCGCGTCATCGTGCTGGAATTTTCAAAGGTCGCCAAGCCGCTGGAAAAAGCCTACGACCTCTACTCGTTCAAATTGCTGCCCAAGATGGGCGAACTCATTGCAGGCGATGCCGACAGCTATCGCTACCTAGCCGAATCCATCCGCATGCATCCGGGGCAGGAAGAATTGAAAACAATGATGGGAGAGGCAGGGCTGGAACGTGTCGAGTATTTCAACCTGACCGGCGGGGTGGTGGCGGTGCACCGGGGATACAAGCTGTAGCAAGCGTAGGCTGGGTAGAACATAGCGAAGCCCAACCTACCTTATTTACTTTTATCTACAAGAAACACCATGACCACTCTGCCCCAATGCCCGCAATGCGATTCACCATTTACCTACGAAGACGGTAGCAACTATATCTGCCCGGAATGCGCATGCGAATGGCCCAAGGTCGCTGCCGCCGAAAGCGAAGACCAGCAGCGAATTTATAAGGACGCCTTTGGCACCGTGCTGGCCGACGGCGATTCGGTGACGGTGATCAAGGATCTGAAGATTAAGGGCTCGTCTTCGGTGGTGAAGGTGGGTACGAAGGTTAAAAACATTCGGCTGGTGGAAGGCGATCATGACATCGATTGCAAGATCGACGGTATCGGCGCGATGCAATTAAAGACCGAGTTCGTGAAGAAGGCTTGATTCTCTTCGCAATCATCATGAGTCAACCTAAACGGTTTATATCGACCACTCTCATGGCGTACAATTAGGGCTGAGGGCATGCGAGTCGTGTTCTTTACCGAATTATTCAATGTAAGCTTCACCTGTCCATGCACTTGACCGGGATTTGATATTTTTAATATGTCTCAACGCATCGAAAAACTAGCCGTTTTGTTTGCCGATATTTGCGGCAGTACCGCGCTCTATGAAAATCATGGCGATGATACGGCGCGACAATTGATAACGCGGTGTATCGATACGATGGTGGGCGTGCTTCCTGGCCATCAGGGCAAGCTGATAAAAACCATAGGCGATGAGATTCTGTGCACGTTTCCGAATGCCGAAGAGGCCTTTCGTGCTTCCTGCGTAATGCAGGAAGAGATCAGGAACGACAGGGTTTCCGGCGGCACACCGATGTTTGTCCGCATCGGATTCCACTACGGGGATGTTATTTGCGAGCAGGGCGATGTTTTTGGCGATACGGTCAATGTGGCCGCTCGCGTTGCCGCAATAACCAGAGCGGGACAAATCATGACGACAAAAGCGGTGGTGGAGGCATTGCCGCAGGAATTGCGCGAGAAGACGCGGCACATTATGCGAGCGGAATTCAAAGGCAAGCAGGAAGAGTTTGATATTTCTACCGTCATTTGGGAACAGGATGACATGATGAGTACCCGTATCGGTATGCCTGCATTCCGCAAGCCATCCGATAGTCTTGGCGAATTAAAGCTGTGTTATCGCGGGCAGTCTTTAAGTATCAATCAAAGGTGCAAGCGGGCAATGATCGGGCGGGGAGATGCTTGCGATATTGTTGTGGTCGCCACCCTGGCGTCGCGTCAGCACGCCAGTATCGAATTGCGTTCCGGAAAGTTCATCATGGCGGATCAAAGCACGAATGGAACCTATATTCGTTTTGCGGATGGACATGTGGCACACATCACTCGTGAAGAAGTTATTTTGCAGGGGAAAGGTTTTATTAGCCTTGGACAATCTTACGCGGAGAACCCCGCCGAACTGGTCGAATTTTCAATAAACGCTACATCAGGTTTGCCAGGGGAGTAAGGGTGAAATCAATGTCATTCTGCTATTTCGGCAAACGCGGCAGTACCCAATATCATCGCGGGGTTGACCTGCGCCAATTGTTGCTGCTGACCGTTCTGTTGCTGAATGGCTGCGGTTTTCATTTGCGCGGACAGGCCAGTATGCCATTCGATACGCTATACATACAAACCTCCAATCCTGGCATGTTGTTTATCAGCAATTTGCGCCGCAATCTGGAAGCCAACAGGGTTACGGTAGTGGACTCTGCTGAAGAGGCGGAGGTGATACTCGACATTGTGTATGAATTGGCCGACAAACAAGTTTTGTCATTGGGTGGTGACGGGCGGGTAAATGAATTCCGTTTGAATTATCGCGTATCTCTGCGCGCCTATGATCTTAAACAGCGAAGCTGGTTGCCAGCCGAAGAATTTGTACAGCGTCGCGATTACTCTTTTGACGATGCACAGATCCTTGCCAAGGAATCGGAAGAGGCGCTGCTTCAGCAAAGTATGCGGTCAGATATGGTGCAGCAGATCGTGCGCCGCCTGAGTCACGCAAAACCTCAGCCACAATAAGTTTATGCAAATAACCAGCGAAGATCTGCCGCGCCATCTTACTTCGGGTCTGAGGCCCTTGTACGTGGTGTATGGCGAAGCGACGCTGCTGGTAATCGAAGCGGCTGACACTATTCGGGCGGCGGCACGAGCCGCTGGATATAGCGAACGGCAAACATTTGTAGCAGAACAACATTTTAAGTGGGGCGAGTTGCGCAATAGTGCACAGAGCCTTTCCTTGTTCGCGGAACGCAAGGTCGTTGACTTGCGCATTCCATCCGGCAAGCCCGGCGTGGAGGGTGGGCAGGCGCTACAGGATTATTGCGCTAATCTCAGTGAAGACATACTTACGCTAATTTCGTTGCCCAAGCTAGACAAGGCAGCACAAAAGAGCCAATGGTTTGTGGCGCTGGCAAAGTATGGCGTGACGGTTACCGCCGATGACATTCCTCTTGCCGCGTTGCCGCGTTGGATTGCGGGTCGTCTCGGGCGGCAGGGACAATCGGCCGACAACGCGACGCTTGAATTTCTTGCGAATCGTTGCGAAGGCAATTTACTTGCCGCATTTCAAGAGATTCAGAAACTTGCGTTATTGTTTCCGTCCGGAGAATTGACCTTTGAGCAAGTGAAAAATGCAGTGATGGATGTGGCGCGCTATGACATCTTCAAGCTATCGGAAGCGATGCTGAACGGCAATGCGACGCGCTTCGCGCGTATCCTCGACGGTTTGCGTGCCGAGGGAACAGCGACAGTATTGGTGTTGTGGGCGATGAGCGAGGATATTCGAATGCTGGGGCGGGTGCTGCAGGCCGTCCAGCGGGGTGGAAATATCTCCAGCGCCTTGCGTGAAGCCAGAGTGTGGGGGGCGAAACAGGGATTGATTGAAAATGCAACGCGCCGCCTGAAATTCCCTCATGTTGAACGGGCTATGCAACAGGCTGCGCGGCTGGATAAGATCATCAAGGGGTTACGCAGGGGCGATGTATGGGACGAATTACTGCAACTGGGGCTACGCTTCGCCAAATGAGTGACATACTGCTGGTGGTCACTAACCTGCCGGATGCGGCATCGGCAGCGCAAATGGCCAAAAAACTTGTGGAGGCGCGTGCTGCTGCCTGTGTGAATCAGCTTGCCGCCTGTGTTTCAACTTACCGTTGGCAGGGTAAAATAGAAACCGCATCTGAAATTCCGTTACTGATTAAAACTACCCGTGTCGCTTACCCGCGTCTTGAAAGATTAATACTTGAAGTCCATCCCTACGAACTTCCCGAAATTGTGGTTGTCCCTGTGACAGCCGGTTTGCCCGCTTACCTGAACTGGGTGAGGGATGAAACAGAATTAAGCAAGGAATAGTCATGCATTATGTTTTGCTGTTGTTGTGTTTTATCTCCACGGCCGCGGATGCGGGAAGTTTTCTGGATGCCCTGCCCGGTTTGGGCCGATCCAAGCAGCCCACTTTTTTGCCGCCTGACCAGGCGTTCAGCTTGCAGGTTGTGGCGCGCGATGCAAATTCCCTGCAAGCCAATTTCAATGTAACGCCCGGTTACTATCTGTACCGCGACAAGATCAAGTTTGAGACCAATGACGGTGCAATCGGAATATCTGCGGTCAATTTGCCCAAGGGTGAAATGAAGCAGGATCCGAATTTCGGCCCGACAGAGGTTTTTCATAACCCGTTTCAGGGCGAAATTATGCTGAATCGTCCGGCTGGCTCCGCAGATGGGATCACTTTGAACGCTACCTATATGGGTTGTAGTGAGCAAGGGCTGTGCTACCCACCTATAGAGAAGGTGATAAGAGTTAGTTTGTCGGAAATTAAAACGGGTTCGAGTGCCAATGCCGCACCATCGATGACGGCAGCGCCACCGCTGCCAGCGACAACTTCACCTCTTGGGGTTCCGGCTTCAGCGGGGATGCCCGCAAGTGAGAATTCCCAGATCGCCGAACTTTTCAAGGGCGGCAGTTTCTGGCTGGTCATTTCCTTCTTTTTTGGTGCGGGGTTGTTGCTCTCTCTCACTCCTTGTGTATTTCCGATGATTCCCATTTTATCGGGCATCATCGTTGGACGCGGCCACAAGATCACCAAGATGCACGCGTTTATTCTCTCGCTGGCCTATGTGCTGGGTATGGCGATCACCTATGCGGCGGCGGGTGTGGCGGCAGGATTTTCCGGGAATCTGATTTCCAATGCATTACAAACACCCTGGGTGTTGGGCAGCTTCTCGGCAGTATTCGTATTGTTGTCGCTTTCAATGTTCGGCTTCTACGAATTGCAAATGCCCACCGTGCTACAAAGCAAACTAACGGATACCAGTAATAAGCTGCATGGCGGGCATTTGGGCGGTGTGTTTGTGATGGGAGCGCTGTCAGCCATTATCATGGGGCCTTGCGTGGCTGCACCTTTGGCCGGTGCGCTTTTATATATAGGGCAAACTCACGATGCATTGCTTGGGGGGGTCGCTCTGTTTGTGCTGGCTTTGGGTATGGGTGCTCCGCTACTGTTGATTGGCACCTCTGCGGGGGCGTTGTTACCCAAAGCAGGGGCATGGATGGAAGCGGTGAAGCGATTTTTCGGTGTGATGCTGCTGGCGCTGGCAATCTGGATCGTCCAGCCGCTGTTGCCTGTCGGTGTGCAAATGTTCCTTTGGGCCGTATTGATGATTTTTTCCGGGATATATCTGCATGCGCTGGATAGCCTGCCACACAATGCCAGCGGTTGGCACAAACTGCTTAAGGGCGTGGGCGTAATTGCGCTACTGCTGGGCGCCGCCTACCTGATTGGCGCGTTATCCGGCGCTCGCGATATTCTGCGCCCGTTAGGCAACATAGGTCGGGTCGAGACTCAGGCCACAACGGAGGTGCATTTTTCACGCATCAGGGACATTGCAGAGCTTGACCGGCGGATTATCCAAGCAGCCGGGCAGATTGTGATGCTGGACTTTTATGCGGACTGGTGCGTGTCGTGCAAGGAAATGGAACGCTTCACTTTCTCCGACAGCGCAGTGCAGACCAAGCTCAAACCGGTATTGCTGCTGCAAGCCGATGTCACCGCAAACAGCGAAGCTGACAAAGCGTTGCTCAAGCGCTTCGGCCTGTACGGTCCGCCCGGCATTCTGTTTTTCGATGCCCAGGGCAAAGAAAAAACTGACTATCGCGTAGTGGGCTATCAGGATGCGAAGCGTTTCCTGAAAACACTGCAAAGTGTCGGCCTTTAACAATGTTACACATGTAACCAATGCATCGGAGCGTTAGTCTAGGGATGGTTGCATGATGAAGTTAGGCCGGAACAACCCGTGCAGCTGCGGCAGCGGGAAAAAATTCAAGAACTGCTGTCAAGGCAAAGCCGTTTTGACTCCAACACGCCCTGCCGCTCCAGCAGAGACAGAGTTAGCGCAACTTGGCGCTCTATTCAATGCTGGCCGTCTTGCAGAGGTAGAAAATCAGGCACGTTTACTGGCTGAACGGTATACGAACTGCGCGGCCGTCTGGAAATTATTAGGTGCCTCCCGACACTTTCAGGGCAAGGATGGCATTCCGGCTTTGCGCAAAGTAGTGGAACTGCAACCAGCGGATGCCTTGGCGCACAGCAATCTGGGCAATGCTCTGAAGGATATTGGACAACTCGAAGAGGCCGTGGCATCTTACCGTCGCGCGCTCAAACTCAAGCCGGATTTGGCCGGAATTCATTATAACTTGGGTCTTACCCTGACAGACTTGGGGCAAATCGACAACGCTTTAGCCAGCTATCGTCATGCACTGGCGCTTAAACCCGATTTTGCCGAAGTGCACAGCGATTTGGGCAACGCACTGAGCAAGCTTGGCAAACTGGATATGGCGCTGGCAAGTTATCGCCGCGCCTTGGTCCTGAAACCCGATTACGCGCAGGCGCATTACAATCTAGGCCTCGCTCTGCAAGGCATCGGGCAACTGGAAAATGCCCTGTCCAGTTACCGCCGTGCACTTGAAATCAAGCCAGATTTTGTCGATGCGCACAACAACATGTTATTCGTCCTGAATTACACCACCCATTACACCCCCGCCTACTGCCAAGAAAAGGCACGGCAATTTGGCCAGATGATAACTGGCAAAGTCTCGCGGCGATTTACTGACTGGCAATGCAGCAGCCAGCCTGAACGCTTGCGGGTCGGTGTCGTCTCCGGCGATTTGCGCAATCATCCAGTAGGCTATTTTCTGGAAAGTCTAGTAACACAGCTTGATGCGACCCGAATCGAGCTGGTTGCCTACCCGACTCACGTTAAGGAAGACGCGCTGACCGCCCGCATCAAGCCGCACTTTGCAGCCTGGAAATCTTTGGCATCTCTCGGCGACGAAGCTGCGGCGCGTTTGATTCACGCCGATGGAGTGCATATTCTGCTCGACCTTTCCGGGCACAGCCGACACAACCGGCTGCCCGTGTTCGCTTGGAAACCCGCTCCGCTACAGGCCAGTTGGCTGGGCTATTTCGCCACCACTGGTGTGGTAGAAATGGACTATTTGTTAGCTGACCAGATGGGCGTGCCCGAAACAGCGCGCGAACAATTTACCGAAGCTATCTATTATCTTCCCGACACCCGGTTGTGCTTTACGCCACCTCAATCAGACCTGCCCGTTGCCCCGTTGCCTGCGTTAACTAATGGCAACATCACCGTTGGCTGCTTTCAGGATCTGTCCAAAGTGGGCAATAACGTGCTGGCTGTATGGGGAAGGATTTTTGCGGCATTGCCAGACGCCAAGCTGCGTATGCAGTGCGCACAATTGAGCGAACCTGCCCAAGTGGCACAAATGACCGAACGTCTGCGATGCCACGGCATTGATCCCAGGCGCGTCACCCTGTACGGATTGATGCCGCGCGAAGCTTATCTGGCCGCACATGCTGAGGTTGACCTGATTCTGGACACTTACCCATACCCCGGCGGCACTACGACTTGTGAAGCTTTGTGGATGGGTGTGCCAACGTTAACCCTCGCGGGCGAGAGTCTGCTGGCACGGCAAGGTGCCAGCCTGCTTACCGCCGCGGGTTTGGATGAGTGGGTGGTGACCAGCGAGGAAGAATACCTAGCCAAAGCAATTGCACTAGCGGGTGACCTGTCCGGGTTAGCCAACATGCGAGCGACCCTGCGCGCCAAAGTATCAGGCTCGCCTCTGTTTGATGCCAGACGCTTCGCACGAAACTTCGAGGTCGCACTTTGGAATATATGGAAAATACACACGCCTCAACAAGTGTCCTGACCCGATTCCGTCAAAAATCGCAACACCTTGGACATCAATGCTTTTTTGCCCATCTTCGCCAAAACACTAGACAAATCACCCTAACTTGCGGCAAACTGCGCGCATGAAAAATATTCTGGTGCTGCACGGACCCAACTTGAATCTGCTCGGAAGTCGTGAGCCGGATGTGTATGGTCGTGTTACGTTAGACGAGATTAATGAA